>Ga0326727_10015020_pt1 | contig 16718 bp, 8 predicted proteins | sample MB2enrmetagenome_FD_207643 | JGI IMG/M metagenome (GOLD analysis project Ga0326727, IMG submission 207643) | Lab enriched peat soil microbial communities from McLean, Ithaca, NY, United States - MB29MY | ecosystem: Environmental > Terrestrial > Soil > Wetlands > Peat | place: USA: New York...
GCTGTTTTTGCAGCACTTGGCGAGTCGATCTTGAGAATCTCGTTGGTTCAAGTTTTCGGGTGTGGCGGGTCGCCGCCTCTTTTGCGATGGCCTGCACCACCTTCCGATCGATCAATTGGGCTTCGGCGTTCGCTTCACATAGACGGAGCAAGCTGTCGCAGTCCACGTGCGTGGTGACCAATTTGGAATTGTCGGCGCGCCGACAATTCCAATGTGTCTCCGGGCGCGCACCATGCGCGCGGGCATGGCCCTCGTTTTCCACTCCGTTTGTTTGCAAATCATTGCGATACTTCGCTGTGTATGGTAAGTAAGTGAGTCCTGCAGGTGCGCGCAATGGACGCAGGTAATGCCTGTGCCGCAGTTCGTGGTCGGCGCGCCGACAACCGATGCCTGCCCGCGAAACGGAAGCCATCATCCTGAAGACCTTTCCGCTGGGTGAGGCGGATCGTCTGGTCAGTTTCCTAGGACGTTCGTCGGGCCGCATGCGGGGTGTAGCCGCAGGCGCGCGCCGCCTGAGGAGCCGCTACGGCTCGACCTTGGAGCTGCTTTCGCACGCGCAGGTCTGGTACATCGAGCGCGAGACGCGCGACCTCGTACGGATCCAGCAGGCCGAACTGCTCGAGTCCTTCCACAAGGCGCAGAGCGATTACGGCCTCAGCACCGGCCTGGCGTTGATCAGCGAAATCGCCGAGCAGGTTCTGCCCGAGAAGGAAGTGTCCGAGGCGATGTTCCGGCTGATCCTGCTGACCGTGCGGGAAATCGAACGGCGCAACAGCGTGGCGCTGCCGCTGAGCTACTTCGCGTTCTGGACGGTGCGGCTGGCGGGCTGGCTGCCGCGCTTCGATGCCTGTTCCACGTGCGGCAAGCCGTTCGGGAATCGGCCGGCGTATCAGGACGCGGCGCATCCCGGGCTGTACTGCGAAGAGCATCGCCGCTCCGGCATGAAGGCGGTTTCGTTCGAGGGCAGGGAACTCGCGGAGCGCTTTGCGGGAGAACGCCTGGACCGGTTCGATCAGGCGATCGAAGCGGCGCCTGCGGTGAAGGAGTTGCGGGAAGCCGGATTGAATTGGATCGAGCATCACACCGAGCGGGAGTTGAAGACTCGGGAACTTTTGGAGACGCCGTGAATGGTGCGCCGGAGCAAAATGTCGGCGCGCCGACATTTTACGCGCGGCAGCGGGAGTAAGTAATGAATTCGGAGAGAAGCATTGACAGTTAAAGCAAAACTTGAAGTGAAGCGCAAGGGCTTGAGCTTTCAAGACTTATTTCTAAAGCTGGCGCACTTCTGGGGGAAACAGGGTTGCGTGTTGCAGCAGCCCTATGACACGGAGGTTGGCGCGGGTACGATGGCGCCGGAAACTTTTCTGCGGGTACTCGGCCCTTCCCCGTATCGCGTGGCGTATGTGCAGCCGTCGCGGCGTCCCGCCGATGGGAGATACGGCGAAAATCCCAACCGCCTCTACAAACATTATCAGTATCAGGTGATTTTGAAGCCCGCGCCGGCGGAGATTCAGGACATGTACCTGAAGAGCCTGGAAGCCATCGGGATCGATCTTCGCGCGCACGATGTGCGATTTGAAGAGGACAACTGGGAAGCGCCCACGCTGGGCGCTTGGGGCATTGGCTGGCAGGTGATGCTGGATGGATTGGAGATTACCCAGTTCACCTACTTCCAGCAGAGCGGCGGCATCGAGCTCGATCCCATTTCGGTGGAGATCACGTACGGGCTGGAACGCATCTGCGCGTTTCTGCAGGATGTGGAGAGCGTGTACGAGATTCGCTGGACGGAAGACAAGAGCTACGGCGACATCCGGCTGGCAGAAGAGCAGCAACTCTCGGAATACAGTTTCGACCGCAGCGACCCGCAGGCGCTGCGGGCGGAGTTTGAATTGCACGAAAAGGAAGCCAGGGAACTGTTGGAAGGGTGGAAGCACCTGGAGGGAAATGTCGGCGCGCCGACAATCGAGCGCGTCCGGTACCCCTTGCTGGCGGCGTATGACCACTGCCTGAAATGCTCGCACCTGTTCAATTTGATGGATGCGCGCGGGGTGATTTCGACGACGGAGCGCGCGGCGCTGATGGCGCGTGTGCGGACGTTGGCGTGCCGGACAGCGGGGGCGTACCTGGAACAGACGGGTCGTGAGACGAGCGGGGTGCGGGGATGAGGGGCGGCGGGAGGGAAGAGCGCCGGGGCGAAAATTGTCGGCGCGCCGACAATCCAGAAAAGGAACACGGCGCACTGGGTGCGCGCCGGATTCTTCTCGCCGTGCCCCGTCATTTCGAGGGCGGTTTTTGCCCGGGAGATCCCTGCGTTGCTTCTTGCTGGGACCCAAGAGGGATTCATCGCACAAAGAACGTGCGATGGAAAACCGTACCTCACCCCGGCGAAGCGCACGGGGCGCACAAATCGCGCTTCGCCCGCCTGCGGCGGGTTCGGAGTGACGGGGGTTTGGTCAGTGCGTTCGCGGCTACAGCTACTTGCAAAGCATTTGCAAAATGTCGGCGCGCCGACATTTTTGGAGTGCGGCGGCTCGCTGTCGCTTTTGCGATCGCAACCCCACATCCCAATCGATCGCTTGGCCGCAGCCGCATCCCCCGTAAAAGCGGGAGCAAGCTCCCGCACTCCAAAAACTCACTTGTCGGTCCCAGATTGTCGGCGCGCCGACAATTCCAAAAAATGGAAGTTTGTGCTTGAGGTGGTTGAATGAGCGGTGTGACGAAGACATCTCTGAAGAAGGCGCGGGCTGGCGCCGGGAAAGGCACCGCTACGGCGGGCAAGGCGGGCGTTTCTTCGAAAGCCGCACGGCGGGTGGAGTTGCTTTTCGAAATTGGGGCGGAGGAGATTCCGGCGGGGATGTTGCCGCGCGCCGTGGGCGAGCTGAAAACCATTCTGGAGAAGCACCTTGCCGCGGAGAGCCTGCAAGAAGGCGTGACCGTGGAAACGTTTGGCGGGCCGCGGCGGCTGACGGCCTGGGTGCGCGGGCTGATCGCCAAGCAGGCCGACGTGGAGAACGAAGTGACCGGACCGCCGAAGTCGGTGGCCTACGACAATGTCGGCGCGCCGACAAGAGCGGCGATGAGTTTCGCTGAAAAGCAGGGCGTGGCGCTCCAGCAACTCTTTGTCGTGCAGGCGCCCAAGGGCGAATACCTTGCCGCCAAGGTGGTGAAGCGCGGGCGCACCGCCCACGAGCTCCTTAGTGAAATCCTGCCGCGCGTGATCCACGATCTTTCCTGGCCGCGCACGATGACCTGGACGGGTCTGGAGGGTGCGCGGTTCATCCGCCCGGTCCGCTGGCTGGTGGGCGTGCTCGACGGCAAGCCGCTGAAGTTCTCGTTTGGAGGAATCACCGCGGGGGACGTTACCGCGGGGCACCGTTTCCTGGGCAAGCCCGAGATTCGCGTGCGCGATTTCGCGGATTACGAGAAGAAGCTGCGCGCCAACGGGGTGATCGTGCGCCCGGCGCAGCGGCTGAAACGCATCCAGAACGAACTGGCGAGCCATGCGAAGCGCGGCGGGTACAAGGTTCACGAGGATGCGGGCCTGCTGCAACTGGTCAGCTACCTGAACGAATTTCCGACAGTGATTCAGGGCGATTTCGATCCATCGTTTCTGGAACTCCCCGACGAGATCCTGATCACGGTGATGCGCGATCACCAGAAATACTTCGCCGTGGAAAAGCGCGGCACTTCGAAGCTCAGTGCTAGCGGGGAACTGGCGCCGCACTTTTTGGCGGTGATCAACCTGGCCAAGGATTCGCAGGGGTTGGTGCGCGCCGGACACGAACGCGTGCTGCGCGCGCGGTTTGCGGATGCGCGATTTTTCTGGGAGTCCGACCAGAAGTGCAAGCTGGCCGACTATTTGCCGAAGCTGCAGAGGGTCACCTACGAATCTCGCCTCGGCAGCTTCTATGACAAGGTGGAGCGCATGCGCGCTATCGCGCGGTGGCTTGGGGAGCAATGGTTCAACCTCGGCATGGTGCAGGCGCACGTAGCCGATGCGGACCGCGCGGCCGAGTTGGCGAAGTGCGACCTGGCCACAGAGATGGTGCGCGAGTTCACGGAATTGCAGGGCGTCGTGGGCGGGCTGTACGCGAAGGCGCAGGGCGAATCAGAGGACGTGGCGGACGCGGTTTATGACCACTACCTGCCGGTGGGGCTCGATGATCCCATCCCACGGAATTTGACCGGGTGCGCGGTGGCGCTGGCGGACAAGTTCGATTCCATCGTGGGGTGCTTTAGTGTGGGCGTGATTCCCACGGGCTCGAGCGATCCGTATGCGTTGCGGCGCGCCGCGCTGGGCATCGTGAAGATCATCCTGGACCGCAAATTACCCGTATCATTGTCGCTGACGATTGCCGCAGCGAGGAGGGCTTTACTGACGCATCCTCCGAAGAAGGGGGTGACGCCGGAACAGGAAGCGCAGGTTTTGGAGTTCCTCTTGGACCGCGCGCGGTTCGTGCTGCGGGAAAAACATGGGTACGCGTACGACGAGGTGAACGCGGTCTTCCGCGCGGGCTGCGAGGACCTGGTGGACGTGGAGAAGCGGTTGCGCGCGTTGAAGGCGGTGCGCAAGACGAAGAACTTCGAGCCGCTGGCGGTGTCGTTCAAGCGTATCCGGAAGATACTGGAGAAGGCCAACCTGCCAGCCGAGATGCCGCAGCATGTGAACGTGGAGCTGTTCGAGAAGGATGCGGAGAAGGCTCTGCACGCGGCAGTACGCAAAGCGGCGGGGAAGGTGAGCGAGGATAAGCGCGCGGGGAAGTATCACGAGGCGCTGGACGAGATCGCGGGATTGCGCAAGGTGGTGGACCCGTTTTTTGTGGACGTGATGGTGATGGCGGAAGACGAGGCGGTGCGGAAGAACCGGCTGGCGCTGCTGGCGGAGTTGTTGCGGGAGTTCACCACGATTGCGGATTTCAGCGAGCTTGGCGGGGAAGAGGGGAAGTGACGCAGAAGGGATATCAGTTATCAGCGATCAGATATCAGGAGGCAAGAGAAAGGCGAAGAGAGACGGTAACACAGAGTTCGCAGAGATAAGAGCACAGAGGTCACAGAGAGCAGAAAGAGGAAGAGGCGGATGGCTCAGAGGCCGCAGAAAAGAGCAGAGAGATTCCTGACTCCGTGAACTGCGTTTGGAATGACGGGTTTAAGTAGGGGAGGATGCGAGGAGTGAGATTTCGTAACTTGAAGTTTTACTTGAAGTGGAGGATGACGGGTTTTATGGCAGTTTTCTTTTGAAAATTGTCGGCGCGCCGACATTATGCACTCCAAACCCAAATGAGTGCGATGCGTAGCGCGCCAGTAACCGCAGTGAAAAAACAAGAGAGGCGTACCGTGAAAAAGTGGGTCTATTTCTTTGGTGCAGGAAAAGCGGAAGGCGACGGCGAATGGCGCGATCTGCTCGGCGGCAAGGGAGCAGGTTTAGCCGAGATGACGAAAATCGGTTTGCCCGTCCCCGCGGGTTTCACTATCTCGGCGGAAGCCTGCGACTACTTCTACAAGAACAACAAGAAGTATCCGGCCGAACTTAAGAAGCAGGTGATTGAAAGCGTCGCCAGGCTGGAAAAGGTGACCAAGAAAAAGCTCGGCGATCCGGACAACCCGCTGCTGGTGAGCGTGCGTTCGGGCTCGGCGCGCTCCATGCCGGGCATGATGGAGACGATCCTGAACCTGGGATTGAACGACAAGTCCGTGCAGGGTATCGCCAAGGTGACCGGCAACGAGCGCTTTGCCTACGATGCGTATCGCCGCTTCGTGCAGATGTTTTCGACCGTGGCGATGGGAATGCCCAAGGAAGACCTGGAGCACAAACTGCGGGCGATGAAGCAGCGGCTGGGCGTGAAGGAAGATACGGCGGTGCCGGCCAGCGGCTGGAAAGAATTGGTCGGGGAGTACAAGGCCTACTATTTGGAAAAGGCCGGAAAGCCGTTCCCGGAGGATCCCCTGGAGCAGTTGTGGGGCGCGATTGGCGCGGTGTTTGGATCGTGGATGGCGGAGAAGGCGGTTACGTATCGCCGGGTGGAAAAGATCACCGGACTGCTGGGCACCGCCGTTAACGTGCAGCAGATGGTGTTCGGGAACACCGGCGACAACTCCGGGACGGGCGTGTGCTTCACGCGCGACCCGAGTTCCGGCGAAAAGATTTTTTACGGCGATTATCTGACCAACGCGCAGGGCGAAGACGTGGTGGCGGGAATCCGCACGCCGGTACATCTGAGCGAATTGGCGAAGCTCATGCCCAAGGTTTATGGGCAGCTCGAGAAAGTTCGAGTAAAACTTGAGAAACACTATCGCGACATGCAGGACATGGAGTTCACGGTGGAGGATGGCACGCTGTACATGCTGCAGACGCGCACTGGCAAGCGCACGCCCGCAGCTACCTTCCGCATGGCGATGGACATGGCGAACGAGAAGCTCATCACCAAGGAAGAAGCGATGCTGCGCATCAAACCGGAAGACATCGAGCGGCTGTTTTATCCGGTGATTGACAGCAAGGTGGACCGCAAGACGCTGGAGTCGAAAATATTGGCGCACGGGATTAATGCGGTGCCGGGCGCGGCGGTCGGCAAGATGTGCTTCTCCGCGAACGAGACCGAAGAGTGGGCCGCGAGGGGAGAGAAGGTGATCCTGGTGCGGCGCGAAACCAGCCCCGAAGATGTGGGCGGCATGGCCGTGGCGCAGGGCATCCTGACGGCCACGGGAGGCAAGACGAGTCACGCGGCCGTGGTGGCACGCGGCTGGGGCAAGTGCTGCGTGGCGGGGGCGGAAACCCTGGACATTAATTACAAGACCAAGATCATGACCGATGGGAAGAGCGGCAAGACGCTGAAGGAAGGCGAGTGGATCACGCTGGACGGGAGCGAAGGCATCGTGTACGAGGGGCAAATGCCGCTGGTCACGCCGGAGCTGCCGAAGGCGTACTACACCATCATGAAGTGGGCCGACGGCATCCGCCATTTGAAGGTGCGCACCAACGCTGACACGCCGCAAGATGCGCGGAAAGCCATCGAATTGGGCGCAGAAGGCATCGGGCTGACCCGCACCGAGCACATGTTCTTCACCGACTTCGAGCATCCGGAGAAAAGCCACGACCGACAGTTGGCCATCCAGGAAATGATCCTGGCCAACGACCGGGAAGCGCGGGTGAAGGCACTGGACAAGTTATTGCCGTACCAGCGCCGCGACTTCGTCGGCCTCTTCCAGGCCATGGACGGCCTCCCGGTGACCATCCGCCTGATTGACCCCCCGCTGCACGAGTTCGTGCCGCACGACCGGGCCAAGCAGGAGGAACTCGCCAAGGAACTGGGCATTCCGGTCGAGAACGTGGTGCGCCGCGTGGAGCAATTGCGCGAGGCGAACCCCATGCTGGGCCTACGGGGGTGCCGGTTGTCCCTCACCTATCCGGAAATACTGGAGATGCAGGTGCGGGCGATTATCGAAGCGGGCATCGAATGCCAAAAGGGCGGAGTTAAAGTATTACCTGAGATCGAAATTCCGGTCACGTTCGATAAAAAGGAGATCAGCATTCTCGGCGATGCCGTGCGGCGCGTTGCGGATCCGCTGATCAAGAAGGCTGGCGTGAAGCTGCCGTACATAGTCGGCACGATGATTGAACTGCCGCGAGCTGCATTGCTGGCCGACGAGTTAGCCGAAGTGTCGGAGTTCTTCTCGTTTGGCACCAACGACCTGACACAGACGACCATGGGGCTCTCCCGCGACGACGCGGGGCGCTTCCTTCCAAACTATGTGGACGAGAAGAAGCTCGGCATCCTCAAGGCCGACCCGTTCCAGACGCTGGACACCAAGGGCGTGGGCATGCTCATGCGCTGGTGCGTTGAGCGCGGACGCAAGACGCGTCCGGACCTGGAGATCGGTATCTGCGGCGAGCATGGCGGCGATGCGGAAAGCGTGAAGTTCTGCCATCAGATCGGCCTGGACTACGTGAGCGCTTCGCCGTTCCGCGTGCCGATAGCGAGGTTGGCGGCGGCGCAGGCCGTCGTGGAAGAGAAGCAGAAGGCCAAGAGCAAGAAGAAGTAACGAAGCAAAGAAGTAGCGCAGGGACGATCGGCAGAACCGAATGGGTGCCGGGGTCCGGGAGGCTGGACCCCCGGCGCCGTAGAGTTGTGATCAAGGAGAAGGGAAAGGCGAAAAAGGAATTTCTCGCTGCGAAAACTCCGCTCGGCATGACGGAACTCAGTGAGGGCGGGAGTGTGCCACGATTCCTCCGCTACGCGGCCCGACGCGCCAGAGTGCGGCGCGAAGGAAAGGAGTCGGGCCGCTCCGGTCGGAATGACAAGGCTGAGTGTAAGGACACAGAGAATCGGCATTGATCGTTTGGGCGAAGGGGTATGCACCGTGAAAGCGGCGGCAAGCCGCCGCACTCCAAGGGATGGTTGGCGGAATTGGGCTGAGGGAAAGTAAGACTTGAAGTGAGGCTCCCGCTCCGGGGTGGGCTTCGGTGAAGCGATTGCGCATCTGGATCACCGGGCTGGCGGCGCTGCTGCTTGTGGCGGGCGCTTGCTTTGCGGCGGATACCCCGATTACGTTGCGGGGACGCGTAGTGGATGAGAATGGATTGCCCGTCGGCGGAGCTCAAGTAAAGCTTGAGATGGCCGGCGGGCAAACTTTTTTGGGGACGACGGACGACGCTGGGGCGTTCACGATCGAGAACCTCGCCGCCGGGGAATACACCGCGCACATCACGAGGCCGGGGTTCTTTATCCTGGAGGGGCAGAAGATCGAGTTGGCGGCGGACTCCGGGGAAATTTCGTTTACGCTGAATCACGCGGAGGAACTGCGGGAAAAGGTGGACGTCACCGCGCCCGCCAACCAGGTGGAAACCTCCGAAACCCCGCAAAAGACCACACTGACGACCGCGGAGATCCGCGATATTCCCGTACCCAGCGACCATTACCTGCAGCAAAGCCTGATTGCGCTGCCCCAGGTGCTGCTGGACAACCAGGCGTTGCTGCACATTGCGGGGTCGCAGGCCACGCAAGCGCAATACCTCCTGAACGGCTTTGAGATTGGGGAACCGGTGAACAATTCGCTGGTCGCGCGGCTCAGTGTGGACGCGGTGCGCTCGGCGGAGGTGCAGACGGGCCGGTTTGGGGCGGAATATGCGCATCCGGGCGCGGCGGTGCTGAGTCTTAATACGCCGGACGGCGACGACCATTGGCGGTTCAACGCGACGGATTTCCTTCCAGGGATTAATGTGCAACGAGGTGTGCAACTGGGAGATTTTTATCCGCGGGTGCAGGTATCCGGGCCAATCGTGAGCGGGGAACTGTGGTTTTCGCAGGCATTCAGCGTGCAGCACACCTTGAGCGTGATCAAGGGGCTGGCGCCGGGGGAGCCGGATACCTCGACGGTATGGGCAGGAGACAGTTTGTCGCGGCTGTTGTGGCACATCTCGTCGAGACACAGCCTGGTGGTGAGCCTTTTGTACAACGACGCGAATGATTTCAACCTGGGACTGGACGCGCTCCACCCGGTGTCCACAACGACCACGCTGGGAGCGCATGAAGTGTTCGGTTCGGTGAAGGATCAATACTGGTTCCACGACACGCTGGTGGAGTTTGGGTTTGCGGGTCACCAGAGCTACGACAATTGGCAGCCGCAGGGCAGCGAGCCGTATGTTCTGGAGGTGGATGGCGCGACGGGGAATTACTTCCAGGAGCAGCAGCAGGAGGGGCGGAGGTACCAGGGATTTGTGGATGCGACGCGCGCTTCGCTGCACTGGCACGGGACACACACGCTTTCCGGTGGCGCGAATGTTTCGAGCCTGCGGATGATTCAGTCGAGCGTGCGCGGGGAGATTGAGGCGCTGTACAGCGACAACACGACGCTGAGCCGCCTGACGACATTCACGGGGCCGGCGGACTTTCGCGTGTCGAACACGCTGGCGGGGGTGTTTGCACAGGATACGTGGACGATCAATGCACACTTCATTGCGACGGCGGGAGTGCGGACGGATTGGGATCGGCTAGTGCAATCGGCGATGGCGGAGCCGCGGGCGTCGCTGAACTGGATGCCGTTCAAGGAAAAGACCGCGAAATTCTCGATTGGCTGGGGGATTTACGACATTCCGCTAAATCTTTCGGTGATTGGACAGACGGAAGACCAGCAGCAGGTGGACACGCTGTATGACACGACGGGGAAGGTGACGTCTGGGCCGGCGACGAGCACGTTTGTGTTGCCGCCAGGGGCGCTGCGGCAACCTTATTTCGATATTACCAGCGCGGGGTGGCAGCAGCGGTTTGGGGAGAAGACCATCGTTTCGGTGGAGTTGCTGGCGCGGGACCAGCACCGCGGGCTGGTGTTCGAGACGGAGACGCCGGGGCAGATTGGCAGCGAGTTTCTGCTGGAATCGACGCGACGGGACAAGTACCGCGGGGCGACGGTTTCGGCGCGGCATTCGTTTGGCGGGGGCGCGGAGGTGTTTGGGAGCTACACGCGCTCGCGGGCGAATACGGATCAGGTGCTGGATCCGGTGCTGGGGGCGCTGTACTTTGCGGCGCAGCAGGGCGGGCCGCTGTCGTGGGACGCGCCGAACCGGTTTTTGGGGTGGGCGAACGTGCCGACGCCGGTTTGGGGGATATTGTTTAGTTGCTTGCTGGAGTACCGGACGGGGTATCCGTTCAGCGTGGTGAACCAGCAGCAGTTTTTGATCGGGGAGGCGAATTCGCAGCGGTTTCCGGATTATGCGAGCTTGAATATCGGGCTGGAGAAGAAGTTTCGGTTCCGAGGATATTTGTTTGCGGTGCGCGGGTCGGTGATCAATTTGATGGGGCGACAGAATCCGGACGTGGTGGTGAACAACGTGGATGCGCCGAATTTTCTGGCGTTTAGTGGCGGGCAGGGGAGAGCGTTTACCGGGAGGTTGCGGTTTATTGGGAAGAAGTGAGGGGGGAAGCAGTTTACAGTCCACAGTTAACAGTGGACAGTTTCGGAGGAAGAGAAGAGGGACGGTAACACAGAGATCACAGAGGTAAGAACACAGAGGGCACAGATAGGAGAGAAGAGAAAAGAGGGAAGAAAGAAAAGAGGGAAGAAAGAAAAGAGAGAAGAGGGAAAAGAGAGGAGAGAGAGGATAACGCAGGGACGCTGAGGACGCGGAGATTTGCAGAGAAGAGTAACCTACGAGCGGGCTGCCTCAGTGCTTCGCGGCTCGCTGCGAGGCTCAGGTCAAGCAGGGTAAAAAGGCGGGGGCTACAGAAGAGAGAGATGCGGTAGGATAGGGGCGGCAAGTTGAGGGGGATACCGATGAACTTCGTGAAGAGATGCGTTGCATTGAAGAGGATCGTTGTGGTGGTGGCGGTGATGGTTGCGGCGGCTGTGGCGATGGGGGGCCTGGCAAAGGCGCAGGAGATGCAAGAAGGCAGACTGCTGCGATTCCCCGACATCTACAAAGACAAAATTGTGTTCAGCTATGGCGGCGATCTGTGGCTGGTTCCGGCCGCCGGTGGAGTGGCGCGGCGCATCACCACGCACCCGGGCCGGGAAATTTTTCCGAAGTTTTCTCCCGACGGGAAAACCATTGCCTTCACGGGGGAGTACGACGGGAATCCCAATGTGTACACGATTCCAGCGGATGGCGGGGATCCCAAACAACTGACATTCCTGCCAAGCTCCGTGCACGTGGCGGAGCGCATGGGCGTGGAAAACGAGGTGATCAATTGGCTTCCGGACGGGAAGCACATCCTGTTCCTTTCGCACCGGGATACGTTCAATGGCTGGTTCGGGCGGCTGTTCAGCGTTTCCGTGGACGGCGGGCTTCCGGTGCGTTTGCCGATCGACAAAGGAGGACTGACTTCGTTCTCGCCGGATGGAAATCAGATCGCCTACAACCGCATCTTCCGGAATTTCCGAATGTGGAAACACTACACCGGAGGAATGGCGCAGAAAATATCCATCTACAATTTCAAGAGCAACGAGTACGAGCAGATCGGAGATTACGAAGGAGTGGACACGTTCCCGATGTGGCATGGGGACACCATCTACTTCGATTCGGATCGCGGGCCCGAACAGCGCATGAATTTATACGCCTACAGTTTGAAGACCAAGGAAATCCGGCAGCTTACGCACTTTAAAGAGTTCGACGTGAACTGGCCGAGCCTGGGTCCCGATGCCATCGTATTCGAGAACGGCGGGTATCTCTACGTGATGGATCTGGCGACGGAGCAGGCGAAGAAGCTTACCGTGTACCTGCCGGGCGAGCGCGACCTGGCGCGGCCGCATTGGACGAATACGAGCAAGTGGGTGACGGCCTACGACATCTCGCCGGATGGAAAACGCGGGGTGTTCAGCGCACGCGGCGACGTGTATACCGTGCCCGCCAAAGAGGGAAGCATCCGCAACCTGACACAAACACCGGGGATTCGCGAGGATTATGCGACGTGGTCTCCGGACGGACGGTGGATCGCGTATGTTTCCGACCGCACTGGCGAACAAGAACTGTACGTGACGCCACAAGACGGCAAGGGGAAGGAGGTTCGCGTGACCACGGACGGCACGATGTTCCGGCTGCCGCCGGTGTGGTCGCCGGACAGCAAGAAGCTGCTGTACGCGGACAAATCGGTGCGGTTGTTTTACGTGGATATCGATGCGAAGAAGCCCGTGCAGATAGATCAAGGCAAGTACGCGGATATGACGGACTACGGGTGGTCGCCCGACAGCCAGTGGGTGGCATACGCGAAGACGGCGGAGAACCAGAACAATGTCATCTACGTGTATTCGCTGGGGGACAAGAAGATCACGCCGGTAACCACGAGCTTCACGGATAGCAAAAATCCGGTTTTCGATCCGGATGGGAAATACCTGTATTTTCTATCGAACCGCGATTACAACGAAGTTATCGGGGTTTACGATAGCGAGTTCTCCAATCCCAAGGCGACGCGCGTGTACGTGGTGACCTTGCGTGCGGATGCGCCTTCCCCATTCGCCCCGCAGAGCGACGAAGTGGAAGTGAAGAAGGCGGATATCGTAGCGGCGGATGAAGCGAAAACGAAGGATATGAAGGCCGAGACGAAGGCTGGAAAGTCCGAGGCGAAAGGCGGAAAGCCCGAGACCAAGGCTGGGGAGAAAGGCGGAGAGAAAGCCGGGGAGAAAGCGGAGGAAAAGAAGGAACCGTTCCGGATGGACCTGGAGGGCATGGGCAACCGGATTGTAAGCCTTCCGATTCCGCCGGCGAATATGCGCAACCTCGCGGCCGCGAAGGGCTTTGTTTATTACGCGACGGCTCCCGTGACGGGGCTTTCGGGCCCGCTGCCGGGAGAAGGCCCCGCGATTCACGTTTTTGACTTGAAAGAACGAAAGGATCAGGTGCTCGTGGATGGCGCGACGGGTTTTGCGCTCTCGTTCGACGGCAAGAAGCTGCTGTATTCGGCGCCGAAGGGCGGCGGAGCGGGTGCCGAGCAAGGCGAAGGCCCCACCGCGAGCGTTTACGGAATCGTGGATGCAGCGCCGCCAACCGCTGGAGCGCACAAATCCGGCGACGGCACGCTGGATCTGAGCGGGATGCGCGCCCAGATCGATCCGCGGGCGGAATGGCAACAGATGTTTTACGAAGTGTATCGACAGGAGCGCGATTACTTTTTCGAGGCTTCGATGAATGGGATGGATTGGGCGGGTATCCGCGACAAGTATGCACCGTTATTGCCGCATATCGCCGACCGCTACGACTTGACGTATGTTCTGGGGGAGATGATCGGGGAACTCGCGAATTCCCACACCTACACGGGTGGAGGAGACTATCCGGACTTGCAGCCGGTGAACGTGGGGGTCCTGGGAGTGGATTTTGAAGCCGATGCGGCCAACAATCTCTACCGTTTCAAGAAGATTTACAAAGGCGAGAACTGGAATGCGGCGTTGCGATCACCGCTGACCGAGCCGGGGGTGGACGTCAAGGAAGGCGATTATTTGCTTGCGGTGAACGGGAGGCCCTTGCGAGTGGCGCAGAATCCCTACGAGCTGTTCGTGAACACGGCCGGGGAGAATGTGACGCTGAGCGTGAATTCCAAGCCGGGCGAGGAGGGCGCGCGCAACGTGGTGGTCAAGCCGATCAGCAGCGAATTCAGCCTGCGCGAACTGGATTGGATCGAGAGCAATCGGCGCAAAGTGGACCAGGCGACCGGAGGCCGCGTCGGCTACGTGTATTTGCCCGACATGGAGGACGCCGGATTGAACGAGTTCGTCAAACAGTACTTCCCGCAAATCCGCAAGGAAGGGCTGATCTTCGATGTGCGTTACAACGGTGGCGGATTTGTGGACCAGATCATCCTGGAACGCTTGCGGCGCATTTTGGGGGGGATGGAATCGGCGCGCAATTTTGAGAGCAGCACGATTCCGGACATGGTCTTTCACGGATCCATGGTGTGCGTGACCAACGAATACGCGGCGTCCGACGGAGATTTCTTCACCTACTTCTTCAAACACTACAAACTGGGGCCGGTGATCGGCATGCGCACCTGGGGCGGGGTGCGTGGAATTCGCGGATATATTCCGCTGCTGGATGGCGGATATGTCACGCGGCCGGAATTCTCGCTGTACGGGCTGGACAGCCAGTGGCTGATCGAGAATCGCGGAGTGCAACCAGACATCGTTGTGGATAACCGGCCGGATCAAGTGATGGCGGGACATGATCCGCAGCTCGAAAAGGCCATCGAGATCGCGATGAAGGAAATCCAGGAGCACCCGAAGAAGCTCCCGCCGCGGCCCGCCGACCTGCCGGCGTATCCTCCCGGTCCGGGGGATTGAGGAGCGAAAAGCCAAAAGCCAAAAGCCAAAAGCCAAAAGCGAAAGACTTACGCAGAGGTCACAGAAAGCACAGAGTTCGCAGAGAAGAGGGACGGAGGTGGCTGATCGTAAGAGCCCACCGTTCCCGCCGGAGGCGGGCGAGGATGAGGCACCCTCAAGTACATAGGATCGGCGGCGTAGCCGAGGAGCAACACAGGGACGGAATCTTCAGGGGCTAGAAGCCCAGATCACCCTCGGAACTCTACGCCGGGGCTGAGGCCCCGGCCTCCTAAAGAGAAGCACAACATAAGAACCGCAAGGCTCGAAGACTTGCCCTGCGTCAAATGAGAAACGCCACGGCCCAGGGAAGAGGAACCCAAGACCCAGGCACACACTCCGTGCCTGGGGCACCCTCCGTCAATCAGTGAAAGAGTGAAAGAGGTGGCTGAGGGGATAGATTGGGCGGACGGGTTGGGAGCGTAAAGGCGGCGGCCCTTCGAACGAACTCAGGGCAAGCCGCACTCCAAATGGGCCAAGCCAAAACGCTGAGATTGTGCGGACATGGGGCGTAGCAATGCTGCGCCCCTACGAAGGAAAGAGTAATGCAAGAGCACAGTCCCTTCGAGGCTCAGGGCAAGCAGGAGTGACTGTGCCACAAGAGAAACCCAAAGAGAAACCAAAGACCCAGGTACAAAACCAGTACCTGGGGCACCCGGCACCCGGCGGTGCAGAGCGGGGAGGGGTCAGAAGAAGCGGGTGCGGACGCGGACGGGGAGATGGCCCAGGTCGATCAGGGTTAGGAAGTCGATGGTCTTGAATTCGCGGTCGATGGCGGGCGGGCCGCAAACGCGGGCGGAAATATCGAGATAGGCGCGGAAGAGTCGTGGGGGACGCGTGATTTCGACGGGCGCGCCGGTGGGATGGCAACAGCAATCGGGCTGCGGCACGGTGCGGAGGCGAGGTTCGACGAGGTATTTGGTTTTTAGAGATTCGTACATGGCGGCGCCGAAGTTTTCATCCTGCGAGGAGATGGAATTGCAGCCGAGGAGATAGCGCGATTCGACGCGCGTGCAGTAGACGGCCAGGCCCTTCCAGAGGCTGTGCAGGACGAGGGTGTTGCGGAAATCGACGTGAACGCAGGCGCGGCCGAGCTCCAGGACTTCCTTGCGAACAGGATCGTAGGGGGAGAAATCGAAGAGCTGGTTGCCGTAGTAGCCGAGATTTTGCGCGGCGGTTTCCCCGGTTTGCAGGCGATAGGTGCCGACGAGTTTGGAGGTTTCGAGGTCGCGGACCATGAGGTGGTCGCAGAAGGAATCGAAGGGATCGATGTCCAAGCCGGAGCGTTCGGAGGTGGAGAGGCCTTCGCCGAGTTCGAGATTGAAGACGAGATAGCGGAGGCGCTGGCACTCCTCCAAATCCTGCGTGGTTTGCGCGAGGGAGACCCGGAAGAGGGAGGTTTCAGTTAAAACTGGGTCGGCCGTTACTGTCTTCACAGTTGACCTCTGGCTGGGTCGAGTGTGGCTTGACCCAGGTTTCTGGAATGTTGCAGCCAGGTTATTTTCGCGTTGCTGCTGGCAACCGATACAAACGGGAGCAAAAACGATAACAATAGTTTACGCGGAATTTGAGGGCAAGAAAAGATGCAAGTGACTGGAGTTGCGAACGATGTAGAAAAACTCACAAGATGCGGTGCTGCAACCAATTACGTCTTTTGGTACCAGATTCAAATGGGCAACTTGGGCAAGCCCGTTCGCGAGTGCTCGTGGGTGCCGTTAGAAGGGCCAACTCTGAAGGCAGGTGGCGTGCTCGCTCCCGAACTCTGCTTGCTTCCGCCGGCCTTCTTGGATTACTGCCTCAGCGACTCCGAAGGACACGCTGTGCCCAGGCTTTCCCCAGGAGTAACTGATCTTGTGTCGCACGAGCCTGCCGAGCCCGCAGCGCACTCCTTGCAAAGTTAGGTGTTCGCCTGGGCTAAGCGTCTA
>Ga0326727_10015021_pt1 | contig 16717 bp, 19 predicted proteins | sample MB2enrmetagenome_FD_207643 | JGI IMG/M metagenome (GOLD analysis project Ga0326727, IMG submission 207643) | Lab enriched peat soil microbial communities from McLean, Ithaca, NY, United States - MB29MY | ecosystem: Environmental > Terrestrial > Soil > Wetlands > Peat | place: USA: New York...
CGAGCCCCGTAGGGGCGGCATCCGGGATTTCCTACGGCAAATACCTTTCGCGCATCGTCCTCGACTCCCGGCCAACGGAGCCGGATGTCGCCCCCGACGGGGCTTATCCATGCTGGCGGTCGCGTACTGCCCCACGGCTGGCTCGCCGTGGGCTAAATGACGACGCCCGCTTTGCGGGCTTTAGGGCGCTTCCCACCCTTAGGTTAACGCTTATGGGCCTTCAGCCTGGGCTTCGTTAGATCGCCCCTTCGGGGTTCACCTGCGCACACCTCGAGACTCAGCCCTACCGGCTTTTGGAGTACGGCCGCGCAGGCCGTCTTGACAATTGAGGGAACGAGGTGCTAAACAACACCCGTAATTGCAGGTTTCCAAAGCGAACGCCTCGTCATCCAAGAAAATGACGGTAAGCATAGGCAAGAAGAGCAAACGTTTTTGGGGTCGCGTATGGTTGGCCGTACAGCGCGTCCTCGCCTTGATTTTCCTATGCCTTGTGCACTACGGATTGACGCGGGTATTGAAATGGGTGATTCCGCCGAGCTTTGAAGGTCTGGAGATGCTTGGTGAGGCTATAGTCTCAGTGTGTTTTGTCCTCATTTACATACGTCTGGCGATAGAAATGGTTGTGGTTTTCTGGCGGGAGCACGAATGAGCGAATTAAAAGGCGTATACGGGTTTGTAATACATACGATTGCGGGCGTATACATTATTGGTCGCTCTCTCTTTTCTATGTCCATGACCATCTTGCGGTTCATATTCCCGTTTTTCGTTCTGTCCTCGACCGGCGTATTACTCGTATACTTTTTTACAAACGTACCCAAGAATCAGGTTGCGGTAGTCGCAGCCATTCCTCTTACGTCTTTACTCATACTGGAAAAAATTATCAATCTCCTTCCAATCCCCCAACAGCCCAACCAAGGCAATATGAGTTTGGTCGCCTCAACGAGCCTGTATGTTTTGGGGCTATTTTTCGTTCTTAGCGCATTGCTGGTCTTTGTTCCATTCCTTTCCTACTTTTTATATGAGTTGGTACATCTTAACTATCTGTTGCCGATCTGTTCTCTAGCCGGGCTTTCCCTTCTGACGTTGTCCATTGTGAGCTTTGCTCTGATGGTTATTGAGACAGTCCGAAAAACGCGCGCTCAAACTAGCCGCTCGCTCTCTTCAATTCTCCTAGACCTGACACGAACATACGTCCTCATCTCGAGGCATATCTTTGGCTCGATTTTTGGGGAAGGAATTCAGCTTGTCCTTGGTGTGAAATCCTAAGGGAGGGATAAGGCACCTGACCTTTTCTCCCCCCAAAACAGCGACTCCCATTTCACGCTGAACCAGGGCAAAGGTGCGCTTATGGGGCCAGACGCTGCATTACTGAAGCGGTTAACATATGCGAAGTATTTGTATTACACCTCCATCGATCAAATACGTTCGACAAGCCCTATCGTCGCTGCCGAGGCCTTGCTGCGCATCCATGACGCCATTGAGATTTTCCAGCGTTTCGTCCTCGACAGCCTCAATGTAAACGTACCCAACGACCTCAAGTTCATGGAGTTTTGGGAGAGGGTGAAGATCGCTACTACGAAAGAACCTCCTTACAAGAATCGCGTCGCCCTGCTCAACGACATGCGCGGCGGATTTAAGCACAAAGCAATATGTCCCAATCCCGCTGATCTCAGGGATGTTGCCGCTGTGATTCAGCCCTTCTTTGCCGAGGTATGCCGAGATTTCCTGGGGGTGGACTTCGATAAAGTCAGTTTAGCTGATTTGGTGGATGATGACCGCGCCAGAGAACGTCTTCACAAGGCCGACGATTTAATCGAGAGCCAGAATTACGGGGAGGCCTTGTCCGAAATAGCCATCGCCCTGCACATAGTACTCGCTCAGAAATACCCACGTTCACCATGGGCATCCACCTCTGATCTGCTTGACACTGGCCCGTCGTCAGACCGGCCTCCCAGGATTCCTTACCATCGCTATGGCAATGTTCTGAGTGGGGCCGGAGACCTAATACATAAAATCGAAGAGGGCTTTGAAAAGCTTCACGACAGGATTTCCAGACAAGCCGACCTCTTGGAGATGCTCATTTGGAGAATTGACCTGCAAGAGTACAGCAAGTTTGCACAATTTGCCCCATATGTCTCGGAAACGGGCGGCGGGAACTTCTATGTTGTCCAAAGAGGGGGCATGCAGCGACCTCTAACCAAGAGGGATGCGCGGTTTTGTTTCCAGTTCGTCCTAGATTCGGCGCTGTCAATTCAGCAGCAAAAACACGAATTGCCTGACCTATTTGCGGCCCAACGGTTAAAGACAGTAGCTAGGGGCGCGAAGCTCTACAAAGTACAGAACAGCTCGCTCGTAGCCTGCGGTGAGATTCCTGGTGGCCAGGGCATAGATGGGGTCTATGCGTGCTGGTCGGGGGAGGAAACTGTTTGGCAAGTCGAGTGGCAGGGTGTGAAGGGTTTCGTAAAGAACGGCGATGTGGTGCAGCTCGACAATCAGTGAAGTCTGGTGCCTTTTTACTCCCAGGAAGAACCGGGACAGACACTGGAGAGGAGAATGGGTACCTGGAACATGTGAAAAAATTGGTTTTACCGATTTCAGCACCACGCATTTTCAATTCTTTACACAGTTAATAACAGGTCCAAATTCAATTTTTTCACATGTTCCAGGTACTTTTTCCCGAGGGAAACCGGGACATTCATATTTCCGATCTACTGACGTCATAGCTTCCGCCGCCTTCCACCAGGGATAAGGGATTGGGAATTATGGTCCTGTAACCACCCCCGGCGCTGACCGCTCCGGCCCCTCCTGAATCAGGAGGGGAGTCCGTCCGTCCGCCCTGGCAGCCTGTGGTGCGGAGAAGCCGCCGGTTTTCCTCTGTGCCTCCGCGCCTCCGTGGTGTCGGTTGACACATCTTGAAAGCACACCCTACAATGAAATCTCCAGGCACTGATGGCAGAAAACGCAAGGGCGGCGACCATTCAAAATTCCCATAAAGTACTTCGCGGGCCGGCCAACCTGCTGGACCTGATTGGCAACACGTCACTCGTACGCCTGACGCGCATTCGTCCAACATCGCCGGATGTCGAGATCTACGCCAAGGCGGAATGGGAGAATCCCGGGGGTTCAGTGAAGGATCGCCCGGCGATGAACATTATTCGCGAGGCGGAAGCCGCCGGATTGATGTCGCGGGAGAAAATTCTGATCGACTCGACCTCCGGCAACACCGGCATTGCCTACGTGATGATCTGCGCCGCCAAGAATTACCGCGTGAAGCTTTGCATGCCCTCCAACGTGAGCATGGAGCGCAAGCGCATTCTGAAAGCCTACGGCGCGGAGATTGTCTATACCGACCCCATGGAAGGTTCCGATGGCGCCATTCGCCGGGTGCGCAGCCTGGCCCAGGAAAACCCCGAGCTTTATTTCTACGCCAACCAATACGATAACCCCGCCAACTGGCGCGCCCATTATTTGACCACCGCACCCGAGATTTTCGAGCAGACGGCGGGCCGCGTGACGCACTACGTGGCGGGGCTCGGCACCAGCGGCACGTTTATCGGCACAGCGCGGCGGCTGAAGGAATTCAACCCCCGCATTCAATGCCTGTCGTTCCAGCCGGACTCACCCTTCCACGGCCTCGAAGGCATGAAGCACATGCCCACCGCCATCAAGCCGGGGATTTACGAGCCGAACGTGGCCGACGAAAACCTGGAAATCTCGACGGAAGATGCGCACATCATGACCATGCGATTGGCGCGCGAAGAAGGTCTGCTGGTCGGCGTCTCCGCCGGCGCCGCCCTGGTGGCCGCACTCAAAGTGGCCAATCGATTGACCCAAGGCGTGGTGGTGACGATTTTCCCCGACAGCGGCGACAAGTATTTGAGCGAGAGATTCTGGGACGAAGGGAAGTAGGGAATCGGGCCAGCTTAATGGCTCAATGACCCGATGAATCAATGACCCGATAATTGGATGTCTCTTCGACTAAACAAACCGCAATTCGATTTCATCCGCCAGCACGGCGCGCGCGACTATCCCAGCGAGTGCTGTGGCGTTTTGTTGGGGAAGGCGGATGGTGACGCGAAGCAGGTGACGGAGGTTGTGCCTCTCACCAACCTGCGCCATGACCCCAGCCGCGCGCAGGAACTTTTGCCCCTGGACGACCCGGGCAGGGAAACGGAAAAGAACCGTTTCCTGATCGATCCGCTCGACCAATTGCGCGTGGAAAAGGACGCCCGCAAGAGGGGCCTTGACGTGCTGGGCTATTATCACTCGCACCCCGATCACCCGGCGCGGCCGTCAATTTATGACCGTGACCACGCCTGGCCCTGGTACTCTTATGTTATAATTGCCGTTGAACGGGGCGCCCCAAAAGAATTTACGAGCTGGGTTTTAGCTGAGGATCGGTCGGCCTTTGGCAAAGAGCCCTTGACGATTTTCGATTGACGATTTTCGATTGCTGGGCAGCCCCATTCGCACCTGACCGGGAATCTTTCAGGTTTGTGTTGCATCGAATTTAATGAGGCAGGGATTAATCGGCGGTTGCGACGTGGCGATGTGCGGTTGAGTTGAACCGGAACTCTTCATCGAACCACTAACTGGAAAGACCGGATTCAATCGCAAATCGGCAATCGAAAATCGAAAATGAAGGAGAATTGATGCCGGTCAAGGTCATCATCCCGACTCCGTTACGCCAATATGCGGAAAAGAAGGAGTCGATGGAAGTGCAGGCAAAGACGGTTGCTGAGGCGCTCGGGGCTATCACCTCTCAGTATGGCGATCTCCGCAAGCACCTTTATAACGATGAAGGCAAGCTCCGCAGCTTTGTGAATATTTACGTCGGCGACGAAGACATTCGCTTTCTGCAAAAGGAACAGACTCCCCTGAAGGAAGATGATGTGATCAGTATCGTACCCTCCATTGCCGGCGGCGCCCCCGCGCTTTGCTCAGGCCAAGTTCTACGCTGTATCTGTAGCTAGCCTGGGCTTCCATCCCGCCAAGCCGGGGTGGCGAATCCCGGGCAGACTCCACCCGAGAATCCCAATCGTTTTCCAGTCATCGGTAATCAGTCATCAGCCCGAAAACCATGCCTCACTGATGACTGAAAGCTGACCACGGACAACGGACAACTGACGACGGGCAAGTATGGAGAGAAGGATTGAAAATGAGTACAACCACCATGATTCCGGCCGCGCAACTGAGCAAGGACGAGATTCTGCGTTACAGCCGCCACCTGATCATGCCGGAAGTGGGCATGGAGGGCCAACTGAAGTTGAAGCAGGCCAAGGTGCTGTGCATCGGCGCAGGTGGTTTGGGCTCACCCCTGGCGCTTTATCTCGGCGCCGCGGGCGTGGGCAAGCTCGGCCTGGTGGATTTCGACGTGGTGGATTTCACCAACCTGCAACGTCAGGTCATCCACGGCACCAGCGACGTGGGCCGCGCCAAGCTCGATTCGGCGCGCGACACCCTGGTGGAAATCAACCCCAACGTCGAGATTGAAACTTATGAAACGCGCCTGAGCAGCGACAACGCGCTCGACATTTTCCGCGAGTACGACATTGTCGCCGACGGCACCGATAATTTCCCCACGCGCTACCTGGTGAACGACGCATGCGTTCTGCTGGGCAAGCCGAACGTCTACGCCAGCATCTTCCGCTTTGAAGGCCAGGCTTCAATCTTCTATGCCGAGCAGGGCCCGTGCTACCGCTGCCTGTACCCGGAGCCACCTCCGCCCGGGCTGGTTCCGAGTTGCGCCGAAGGCGGCGTGCTGGGCGTGCTGCCCGGCATCATGGGTTGCATTCAGGCGATGGAAACGATTAAGCTGATTTTGGGCCGTGGCGAGCCCTTGATTGGCCGCCTGCTGCTGTTTGACGCGCTGAGCATGAAGTTTCGCGAGCTTAAGCTGCGCAAGAATCCCGATTGCCCGATCTGCGGAACGCATCGTACCATCACCAAGCTGATGGACTACGAGCAGTTCTGCGGCATTCGCGGCGAGGAGCATATACCTGTGCAAACCGGCATCCCGGAAATTACCCCGGCCGAAGTGAAGAAGAAGATGGACGAGCACGAACCCTTCGTCCTGATCGACGTGCGCGAGCCGCATGAATACCAGATTTGCCGCATTCCCGGCTCGAAGCTGATCCCCCTTGGGGAAGTGCCCAAGCGGATGAGCGAGCTGAACACCGCGGATGAGATCGTGGTGCATTGCAAGTCCGGAATGCGCAGCGCCAAGGCTGTGGACCTGCTCATGAAGTCCGGATTCCGCAAGATTCACAACCTGAAGGGTGGAATCCTGGCTTGGTCGGATCAGGTTGATCCTTCGGTGCCGAAGTATTGAGGCTGTCCCCAGCGGGGATTTGCTACCACTCGAGAGTTCTCAGTATTGATATCCTGGGAAGTGTCGTCGGAGACCCAAATGAACTATTTACGCAAAGTGGAAGGCGCAGTGCAGTTAATCCGAGAATCAATTGAGAGATATCCCGCGATCACGCTCGGAAGTTCTTTTGGAAAGGATTCCATGGTCACGCTTCACCTCGTCCGAGTCGTGAAGCCGGACATTCCGGTGTTCTCCGTCCTTGCGGATACCGAATTCCCGGAAACCTATGAGTTCGCAAGGCGGATCGTAGCCCTCTACGGGTTGAACTGCACTGAGTATCTCTTCCGGCAAGAAAAGGGAGGGAAGTGCTGCGGCCGGCCGAAGGTTGAAAAGACAAAGGAGGCCCTGAAGCATTTCGATGCCTGGATTTCTGGCGTGAGGAAGACGGAAGGCATCACTCGATCCGACTTCGAGGCCGTGGAAGAAAAGGGTGGACTCGTCAAGGTCAACCCTATCCTTGATTTTACGGAGTTGGACATTTGGCGATATCTGGCGCTCAATCAAGTGCCTCTGAACCCGATGTATCTCAAGGGGTATCGCAGTTTGGGATGTATGCTCTGTTCCACGCCTGAGGAGGATGAGTCCGAGACGGAACGAGAAGGACGGTGGAGAGGGACCCCCGATGCCCGCGGCGAATGCGGTATTCATACAGAACCGCTCCGGTATTCTCTCCGTTGCACCGAATGAGCCCCGCGCTTGTCAAGGGGGGGCTCAGAATGACAGCGCACACGCGGTGCGGGCTCAGGATCACAGCGCCTACGAGTTTTTCTGCAACCTGTTTAGCCCCGCCGTTCCATCTGTTCGAGGAGAACAGCGCCGCCCGGCGAGAAATCCCGGTTTGTCAAACGGATATTCACAAAATCAGTTCCAAGGAGAATTCATGGCAAATTTCTTTGCAGACAACGCCGCTAGTATCGGCAGAACCCCGCTGGTGCGGCTGAACCGGTTGGCCGCGGGATCATCGGCCACGGTGCTGGCCAAGGTGGAAGGCCGTGGTCCGGCATACTCGGTGAAAGACCGCATCGGCGCGGCCATGGTGTGGGACGCCGAGCGGCGGGGCGTATTGAAGCCCGGCATCGAAATCATCGAGCCCACCAGCGGCAACACGGGAATTGCTCTCGCCTTCGTGGCCGCGGCGCGGGGTTACAGCCTGACCCTCACCATGCCGGAAACCATGTCGCTGGAACGCCGGCGCGTGCTGGCGGCCTTCGGTGCGAAACTGGTGCTGACGCCCGGACCGGAAGGCATGCCCGGCGCCATCAAGCGCGCCACGGAGATGGCCCAATCGGATCCCCAGCACTACTTCCTTCCGCAACAGTTTGAGAATCCCGCGAACCCCGCGATCCATGAGAAAACCACCGGCCCGGAAATCTGGAATGACACCGACGGCGCCATTGATGTGCTGGTTTCGGGCATCGGCACGGGCGGTACGATTACCGGCATTTCGCGCTTCATCAAAAACACCAAAGGCAAGAAAATTCTCTCCGTCGGGGTTGAACCTTCGGCGAGCCCCGTTATCACTCAGCACCAGCAGGGGTTGCCGCTAAAGCCTTCGCCGCACAAGATCCAGGGTATCGGCGCTGGAATCATCCCCAAAACCCTTGACCTGTCGCTGGTGGATCGCGTCGAACAGGTGTCCAACGATGAGGCCATTGAATTCGCCCGGCGCCTGACGCGCGAGGAAGGCATCCTGAGCGGCATTTCATGCGGAGCGGCGGCTGCCGTGGCCGTCCGTTTGGCCAAGCTACCGGAATTTGCCGGCAAGACGATTGTCGTGGTTTTGCCCGATTCCGGCGAGCGCTACATTTCCACGGTGCTTTTCGAGGGGATCGGGTAGGGCATGACACCTCCTCTGACACCTCTTCTGGGAGGTCCGAACATGGGTGCCGATGATATGAAGTGCCTGGCGCAAGAGTTTCGCGCGGATCTGGATGCGCAACTGGCCGGGGACGAGGGCAGCGAATTCAATTTGCCGAGGGGTGAGGCGGTGGCCACCATCTGCCGCCGGTACCTGGAAGTTCTTTTTCCTATTTACTACCTCTGCGGCGAACGCGAAGTTCCGGGCACGCGCGCATGCCACCACCTGATCGAGATTCAGACCCTTCTATCGAACCAGATTTGCAGCGCGGTGCATTTTGAGTGCCGTCGCAGCGGCAAACAGACGCCCGCAGACCTGGTGCATTACGCGGATGAGGTCCACAAGAACTTGTTTGGACAGCTTCCGGAACTGGCGCACCTGCTTGCCACCGATATTGAAGCGGCCTACCACAATGACCCCGCCGCATCGAGCGTTGAGGAAATCTTGCTGGCTTACCCGTTCATCGAGCCCGTCACCGTGCAGCGTCTTGCTCACCGCCTGTACCTTCTCGATGTGCCCTTCATCCCCCGCATGATGACGGAGACTGCGCACAGCCACACGGGCATTGACATTCATCCCGGCGCCTCCATTGGCGAATCGTTCTTTATCGATCACGGAACGGGTGTGGTGATTGGTGAAACCTCGATCATCGGGAACAAGGTGACGCTTTACCACGGCGTCACGCTGGGAGCCTTCAACCCGCTTAGCAAGGACGCGGAGGGCCAACTGCGCCGGGGGCAGGAAAACAAACGGCACCCGACCATCGAGGACCGCGTCACCGTGTATCCCAACGCCACCATTCTGGGAGGGAACACGCATATTGGCCATCACAGCGTGATTGGCGGGAACGTGTGGCTGACCCACTCCGTGGCGCCTTACAGTAGAGTGACCGTGAAGGATGCCGAGTTGTTCATTCTGAACGCGGGCGACCAGGCTTGGAGTCTGTACGGGGGGATTTAAGGTAGGTGCCAGGTATCAGGTGTCAGGTACAAGGCCTCTGGTCTTAAGTTCTCTTGGCATCTGACACCAAACTATCAGGGTTCCCGCATCCCGAATCACCGACGGAGCGACAAAGCTCTGCATTGCTGCCGTTTTGATCCGCGAGAGGAAAGTATGTCTGCTAGTTTGCCCGGTCCTGCGGTCACTCCTTCCGATCGGTCAAACCACCGATCTCTCATGGGAAGAGCGGTGCGTATAACAATTACAGGATTGGGAGCTTGCCTGTTCCTTACACTGGCACTCGCCCTATGGAATCTTGCGGTGACGGAGTGGAAGCACAAGCATAATCCGACGCCTGGCAAGTTCTATACCGTCGAGGGTCGGCAGATGCACATAGATTGCTCGGGCACGGGCTCACCTACAGTCGTCCTGGAGGCTGCCGCGAGCGCCCCTTGGTCGGAGTGGCGAAAGGTGCAGCCGGGGCTTTCGCGAATAACACGGGTTTGCTCATACGATCGTGCAGGACATGGTTGGAGTGAACCGCGCAATGGTTCGCGAGATGCAGAAACGATTGTTGGAGAATTGCGCTCGTTGCTCGATAAGGCTGGGGTGAAAAGGCCGTTTGTTTTGGTGGGCCATTCCGCCGGTGGCCTCTACGTTCGCGAGTACGCGCGGGAGTTTCCGGATGATATTGCTGGCGTCGCTTTGATTGAGTCCAGTTCTCCCCATCAAATTGACGAACTACCCGGTTGGAGAGCTTCCTATGAAGAGGACAAGCGGGATGCCAAACGAGAACTCTGGGAAGATAGGCTGCGCGTTTGGTCTGGGTGGCAGCGCTTGCTTGGTCAATGTGACGTGTCGGCCAAGGACTCTCCCGACTGGGCGGGCCAGTTCAATGCCATGGCGTGTCGGCCCGGTTATGTGGATACCGATGAGAGCGAATTGAACTACTTCGAGGTTTCATCCCAACAGGCGGGACGGCTCGCAACCTTCGGCGGCGTGCCTCTGCTGGTCATCTCGCGAGATCCCAACGTGCGAGGAAAGGGGATGTCGCCAGATAGGGTGGCACAAATCCCGGTGTGGGATGGAGAGCAAGAGGCGTCAAAGTCCCTCTCTCCTCTAAGTTGGCGTGTGATCGCGCGGAACTCCGGGCACATGGTTCCACTGGACAGGCCCGATTTAATTGTTGCGGAAATTACCCGGCTTATTGAGTATCTCCGCGGTGGACCACCGCCATCATTTGGAAGCACAGCAACGCGCTGAAAAGGCTGAGTGGTGGTGGTCAACTGCCCCTGGCAGACGACCGAAGATTCCGTTTCCGTACTAACACCTTTTCCGCCTGGGCATCGCATGTCCCACGCAGCACACCTATGAACCCCCGCGCCGCTTCCGTCTGAAACTTGTCTTTAGCTCTCACCACACGAATAGCGCGCGTGGGTTGGGGCGGCAGGCAAGAGACAAATCGCGCCCTTCGGCCACGAGATTCAGGCCCCCACTCCGCGTCGCACTTCCATTTTTCGGGTTCCTCGCGTAGAATTTCATTTCTTACATTAGGGTGATCACAGGACACGAACGAATTCTGCTCGTCCGGCCCCAGCAAGCGCGGGGCACCGATTTCAGACTGAACCCGGGAGGTTCATATGGCACCAAAAGTAGGGGATCCGGCGCCGGACTTTAAACTGACCTGCGCGACCGGAGAGTCACAAGGCGAGTTTGAGCTTTCTGCTCACCGCGGCAAGAACATTGTTCTCGCATTCTATCCGCTCGATTTCACCCCGGTTTGCCAAAGCGAATTGGGGGCATTCCAGGCAGACCTCGCCAAGTTCACGAATGCGAATACCGAAGTCGTGGGCATTTGCACCGACTCGGTTTTTGCCCACATGGCCTTCCAGAAATATTTGGGCGGGCTGAAGTTCCCCCTGGCTACGGATCGCTGGCCTTATGCCGAAGTGGCCGCCGCCTACGGGGTTTTCCCTCCTACCAAACACCCCATCCCCTTCATCAACGACCGAGCCATTTTCATTGTTGATAAGAGTGGCAAAATCGCGTGGTCGAAGATCTACGAGCTGAGGGAACAACCGGACAATGGGGAGATTCTGGCGGAGTTGAAGAAGCTTTCCTGACAGGTGGGGGCGGCTCGCGAATCGCCCTTGCAATGGGTATCCTGACAAATTGAAGCAGGGGCGGTTCGCGAACCGCCCTTACGTTTGGGTGTAATGTGGACGTAAAAGAACTCTTCCTCACACAAAAAGAGAACGAGCACCAGGGAACGCTCTCGGTCTATGAGAAGATTCCGCGCGATCGCCTGGATTGGCGCCCTGCGGAGGGCATGCTCTCACTGGGGCAGATGGCGCGGCACGTTTGGCGCTCGGAGGAGGGAACTCGCCGCATTGCGCTCGATGGTGATTGGAGTTACTACGTGACGCGCGTTCCCCTGGGTCTCCTGGCGATTCTGGGCGAAGTGAAATCACTGGATGATGAGTTGGAGGAAATCCGCCGCGTCCATCAGGACACCGTGCGCGCCGGGCAGGCGTTTCCGCTCGACCGCTGGGAAGAAATCCGTGAGAACGCACAGTTCCACACGCGCTGGCCCATCGGCGCCATGCTTTTCCGCATTATCGAACACCAGATTCACCACCGCGCACAAGTTGGAACTTATCTGCATATCCTCACCGGAGGGCGCGCCAGCCCTTACGCGGATTGATTCTTCTTACCTCTGGAACGATCGCCCGCGTGCCATTATGATGTCCCCCGACCCAGCGAGTGGAGGTGATTGCACATGCGCTCCGTGATTCTTGTTTTGTCGATTTTGCTGTGGGCCGCCCCCGCGCCGGCTGTGGACCGGGAAGCGGCGAAGGCCAGCTACCGGCAAGGCAACGAGTTCTTCGACCAGGACCGGTTTGCCGATGCGTCGGCGGCGTACGGCCGCGCCCTTGAGCAGGACCCGCAATTCATGGAGGCTTATTACAATCGCGCCTTGGCAGATGAGATGGTGGATCGGCAGAAGGCCATCGCGGATTGGCACCAGTTCGCTGACCTCGCTGCCAGCGCCCCGGATTTCAAGTATCAAGTAGCTCAAGCCAACGCCAGAATCCAAATCTTGGGAATGCTGCCGGTGTATCCGGACGCCCTGCAACCCTCGCGTTACGTTCCCTCCGCATCGGACTATTACCTGGAAATTGCGGAAACCTCGGAATCGGAGAAATGGAACTCGTTTCCCATCAAGGTTTCGATTGGCAATGTGCCCGAGGCAAATTGGGCGCAAGGAGCACGCGAGGCGTTCAGCATTTGGAAGGAGATGCTCCCAATGGAACTGACCCCGGAGCCCGAAGATGCGGATATTCGCTTCAACTGGGAGGCCAATGAGACCATGGAGAGGGGAGCGGTGGGAGAGGAATTGGATTGGGTGCAATTTCGACGTGTAGGGGGCGAACTTACGGGCCGCAAAGTGGCTTTCATTTCCGTTGATCTCTCACGCCGATGGTCCACGGATGAAATGCGCGCCATCGTCCTGCACGAATTAGGGCACGCTCTCGGCATCAAGGGACACAGCTTATCCAAGGGAGATATCATGTACTTCGAAGTCCAGGAAAAGTCCCGCCATCTGAGGGTCCCGGGAATGGCTTACCCGTTTGCCTGGAAAACACTCGTTAGCAAGCCCAGCCAGCGCGATCTCAATACCCTGATTCGGCTTTACAATACTCCGGGGATCGTGCAGCGCGAAAGGTAGTCAACCATCCGAAACTCGAGAATTGCGGCGAGTTTCGAATCTTTAACATCGAGTTTCCAATTTCGAGTTTCCAATTTCGAGTTTCCAATTATGAGAGTTGCCATCACCGGTGCGGCGGGATTGTTCGGGCATGGGCTGGTCGCGGCATTTTCCACTCGGCATGAGGTTTTCCCCTTAACGCGCGCCGAGGGTGACATTACCGATGCGGAGGCCATCCGCGCCGCCCTGGAGCGCATCCGCCCGGACCTCATCGTGCATCCCGCCGGCATTCCTGACATTGATCTCTGCGAGGCGGATCCCGCCAATGCCCTTCGGGTAAATTATCAAGGCACATGTAATGTAGCCGACGCCGCTCGCCGCGTAGGAGCTGACCTCGTCCACATTTCCACGGATGCGGTCTTCGACGGCAGGAAGGCGACACCCTATGTCGAGACCGATCCCACCGGTCCCATCACCGTTTACGGGCGGACCAAGTTGAAAGCCGAGCAGGCGGTTAAAACCCTGAAACGGTACTGGATCTTCCGCGTCTCCGTGTTGTTTGGCCCGGGAAAGATCAACTTTGTGGAAAAAGGCCTGCGAAAGGTTGCGGCGGGTGAGGAGTACAAGGTCGCGAGCGATCAGTTGGGTTGTGCCACCCACACCGTGGATGCCGGGCTGAAAATCATGGAGGTCGCGGAAGCCCGTCGCTACGGCCTCTATCACCTGGCAAATCAGGGCGCGTGTACTCGCTTCGAGTTGGCTCGCTCGGCGGTGGAACGGGCAGGGCTCGATCCGGCAAAAGTCATTGGTGTTCCCGACGCCATGATGCAGCGGCGAGCTCCCCGGTTGAAATACGCGGTGATGGAAATGGAAGCCTTGCGACGTGCCGGCTTCGCGCTTCCGCGGCCTTGGCAGGAAGCTTTGGCAGACTATGTCCTCACGGTGAAGTTGTAAGAGGCTGCGAAGCACTGCGGGGGCGCCTGCCTCCTGGAGGGGAGGGAACCCCGCTTGCTTCAAGCCTGGAAAGATGATCTAACCAACCCTCCGGCCTTTTCCCCAAGTCATTCCCGGCGCCTTCAGGAACCCTTTGGGCATTGATTCGTTTCCCGATGATTCATCGTGAGGGAGAATCCGCCGAAGAATGCGCGAAGCCGAGCAGACTGCGCAAGCGTCCCCAGAGGTCTGAGCTGACTCGATTGCGCGGAACGTGCGGCACGGCATAGCGCTCGAGCATCTCGAGGGTGTTGGGGTCAGAGACTTCGCCGGTGATCACCAGAACGCGTCCCACCAGGCTGGGCCGGAGTTCGGTGATGGCTGAGACCATTTGCGGAAGTGGGGCGGAACGAAGGTCGAGCAGAACCGCATCGAATTGATCCTGGCGAATCATCGACAGCGCCTGCTCAGAGTCGTGGGCAACGTCACCATCGCAACCGAGCCCCGCCAGCAGCACATAGAGGACATTCCGAATCGAGGGCTCATCCTCGATAATCAAAACTTTCCGGCGGGGAGGACTTGGGGCCACGAGGGTCTTCCTTATTGGGGTCTTCCGATGGCAAGGTGCTGATAAAACATGATTTCAGACTCTGCGCCTTACCGAATGGTCGGTATCATTCTGGTTGACTAACCCGTGAATGTCAAGCCTTTTGCTGATGGCCCGGTTCGGCAACATCCCGCGGCCATCGCGAGGGGTGACATTCAAACCCTCTTTCCCACCATCTGGCGGGCCGCGAAGCCTCTGTTTCCAAATCCAGTCCGGGCCAGGGCAAGACTCGCCTCCTGAGCTCAAGATGGCGTTGGCGCCACCCCGCTGGGGTTGGAAAACTCACCGTCGTGCCCGGGCACGATGCGTCCCATCATGGCCAGAAGGCGGGCCCGGTCGTTTTGGAACTGCTCCCGATTATGCGGGATCATGGTGAAAACATTCTCATCGTGCTCACGGGTCAGCACGGCATCTCCGGCAATAATGATGGGCTGAGCGCCATCATGGACAATCAGGGAGACGTGGCCTGGCACGTGGCCGTTCGTCACCAGGAATTCCAAATCGTCCGGTAGGGGGTGGGTTTCAATCCAGCGAAAGCGCGAGGGGTCGCCCAGGCGTTTGCGGTCCCACCAGCGCAAAGCGAACCGCCGCAGGGCGCCCATCAGCTCCGGGGTCCTCTCATAATCAGCCGATTCCGGATAGTACTTCAGGCTCAGCTTCTCCCAATTCTGCACGTCGAGAAGATCGGCGTAAGCCTCGCAGCACCAGTCATGTGACTGCTGCGTCCCGTAGATATCGCTTTCCGGGAACAGGCAGTTGTTTAGAACATGGTCGACATGGAAATGCGTGTTGATGACCATTCGAATATCACTGGGGTGAAGGCCCCGTTTTTCGAGGGCTTGGAGAAGGCGATGGCCCTCGTGCGGCATGCCGGTATCGACGAGGATGTGATGATGGCCCCGCGAGAGCAGCGTGCAGGTGGCGCCTCGCCAACTGCCGGGAAGCAGCACCTCCGTTGTCCATGAGGAGTTCTTCATGGACGAATCGGGCAGTTGCGGATCGGGTGAATGTGGGTCAGCTTTTCCCATTGCTGTGAATGCGGAGCGCGGCTCCGCGGCAAACCTGCCTCCTTGAACGGTGTGTTGAGTTCGGGCATCGTCGGCGAATTTACGCGCTTGCCCACAAAGGCCAAGCGCACCCAGCGCACACAAACGGCTGATTAGGCGGGCAAGGCCGCCCTGCTCCCGACGGGTGCATTCTGGTGCCGTTCCAACTCGATGGCCCAACACATCGCGGTTGGTAGCAGCCCGAAAACCCATGCATCCTGGGGGCGAAATTCATATCCCCAGAAACTTGGAACGGCATTGCCGCAGCCGTGAAGGGCGGCAAGGCTCCACGACCTATTCTATCAGTTGAATCAACTTCTGCGGCAGGAATGTATGGGCCATGTTGGCTAAGACCTAAGTCGGAGGTGGGCAATTTGCCCCCTTTGTTGGGTCTTTCAATCCAGCTGGCGAGTTCCGAATCGCTTTTCCGTTGGCTGCAAGCGACAAAATGCAGACGGCATTTGGCGCACGAATTGCACGTGCTATTTGTTGGTGTTTTGAACATAGCCACGCGGATCGATCCGCCAGGAGCGCCCCTCCTGTGCGGGAGCGGGAATCTTACAAACTTATCAGAGGAGAAATGATTCATGGCTTTCATCATCGTTGAAAGTTGTACAAAGGATGAAAAATGCATCGAAGTTTGCCCGGTTGATTGCATTCATCCGCGGAAGGATGAACCCAAATTTGCGGAGGTCACGCAACTCTACGTCGACCCCGTGAATTGCATTGACTGTGGCGCCTGCGTGCCGGTTTGCGAGGCAAACGCGATTTTCGCTGAGGCGGACCTGCCGGCGAATTTCGCGGACTTTACGGCCAAGAACGCGGAATACTACCAATAGCCGCGTCCGGCCCGACGACCTTCTGATGGACGCGCCAGGGTGCCTTCTAGACGCAGCGCTACTGGAACTCTTGCGACTTCGCCATGCTGGCGCGTCGTCCTCTTTCATGCGAAAGGGACTGGCTGCACCCATTTCCTCTTCTCCTTCACTTTCAGTAACCCCATTTCTTTTCAACAACATCGTGGAGTGAGTGCTTTAGCTCTTTTGGTTTCATCAACATCGTGGAGAGACGAAAAACGGGCATTTTTTCTACATTTGTTTTCAATAACTTAAGGTCCATAAACCCCATTTTTTAACCCCCCTTTTTTTGGTTCCTCAGCAGAATTTGTGGGTCGACTCCGGTTCAGGTAGAGCTCCAAGAGTGTGATAGAGAGCGACTTCGGCGGCGCGGAAGGTACGAAAGCCATAGGCTTTTC
>Ga0326727_10015022_pt1 | contig 16717 bp, 9 predicted proteins | sample MB2enrmetagenome_FD_207643 | JGI IMG/M metagenome (GOLD analysis project Ga0326727, IMG submission 207643) | Lab enriched peat soil microbial communities from McLean, Ithaca, NY, United States - MB29MY | ecosystem: Environmental > Terrestrial > Soil > Wetlands > Peat | place: USA: New York...
TGGAGGCTGAAACCGCTGCCAATGGGGGACAGAAGCTGCGGACAAGACGCTCGACAGCGGTGAAAACTCAGCCCTTTTTGCCGCCGGTGTTAGGCGAATTCCTGTCCGTGGAAATCCAGGCTAGCGGCAATGAGCGGTTTAATGTGGCGAGGTTACAACTTGCGTTTGACGCGGGAGTCGCATTAAAGTCCGATTATGAGAAACCACTCGATAGCGACAATGATTGGCGATGGACTTGTCACGCTCGCTGGGATAATTTGGTATTCTTATGTGCCGACTTACATCAAGAAACGAGTTGCCGTCGGTCTTGAGCCAGCCGCAAAGGAGGCGGCATTAATCAAAAACAACCGGATGGTTGCAATCATCATCATCGTGTCCAGTGCTGGTAGCCTCGTTGGTAGCCTTATCGGAAGTTGAGATATCCAAAACCAAACGTTGCCGCGAAGTTCCTTGCGCCTTTGTCGAATTAACCGTGCTACCTGTTGCCGTGCGAATTTCAGTCTAATCTCTCGATTGTTCATAGTTTCCTTTCTGGCCCTCACTGGCGTTTTTCCCCGCCCCAGCGACGGAGAGAATCAGTCCGGGTGGAAACCGCGCATGGAATGGCTTGGTTCCGCCTTGACGGATTCTCGGAGTCGCTACCATGGGAACAACGAGCGAGAAGGCAGAGCAGAGGCTCGGCAGCCTTTGTGTCTAATTAACGGAGCTGGAGCACAGGGATTTTATCTATCCCCCTGCGACAGGCCTAAACGGCGTCGGAGGAGGTTATTTGTTTCCATTGCGGCCAAGTTCCAAACGGGGGAAAGGTCGCTGCTTGTGCCTCTCTGTCACGATGGGTCAATAATCGAGAAAGTTCGGAGCGAGGGAATTTGAAGCCGCCTCTGCCTGCTGGGAATCAAGGGGTTACGCGAGAAACACGTGAGGAGGCTCACAAACTCCGGTCACGTCGTTACATGACTTTCACGCACGGGTCAGCACGAGGTGAAGTGTCATTTCCGCCGCCTCGGAAATTCCGAGTGCCTCTGTAAGGTCGAAAGCCGTGTCGCCGCTGCGCTCTGCCACCGCAGTCCAAAAAAGAGGCGCCCAAAAAAAGTGAAATTCACAGCCGTGCGGCTGGTCGTTGTCATGTTGCGCGTCTCGGGAAACTGAGCGTCCCGGTCGAGGCGAACCGGTAGGAAGAGCTGAGACGGTGGTACCCCCGCCCGGAATTGAACCGGGATGGACGGTTTAGGAAACCGCTCCTCTATCCATTTGAGGTACGGGGGCAATGCCGACTCAAGAGCTTTCGGTGCTCTTCAAATAGTGCCACACCAAACGGCGGCGGCAACCAATTATCATCCAACGCAGGGAGTCTTGAAAAAGGCGGGGGATGTCATTTATCGTGGAGCCATGATGAAAGCAAATCCTCTGAGCCGGCGAAAATTCCTGGCAACAACCGCCGCAACCTCGGCAGCCGTCTGCGGATGGGAGCCGCTGCTGTCAGTCTGCCGCGCGGCGGCCGCCACCGGGCCGCGGCGATTGGATCTGAACGGCGTTTGGCAGGTTGCGCAAGCCGGAAGCGATCAGTGGCTGGCGGCGTCGGTGCCAGGGTGCGTTCACACCGATCTGCTCGCGGCAGGAAAGATTCCAGACCCGTTCTACCGCGACAATGAACGCGCGGTGCAGTGGGTCGGCGAAGCGGACTGGATATATCGGCGTGCTTTTACCGTGCCGGAAGAGGTGCTGGGGCAGGATCGGGTGCTCCTTCGTTGCGAGGGGTTGGACACACTCGCGGTCGTCAAGATCAACGGGCAGGAGGCCGGGCGCGCGGACAACATGTTTCGGACTTGGGAGTTTGACCTGAAGGGCGCGCTGCAAGCCGGCGAGAACCGGATGGAAGTGCTCTTTTCGTCGCCGCTGCCCTACATCAAGAAGCGCCAAGGCGAGCGGACTCTTTACGAGTGGGCCGGGCCGCACGAACCCAGAGGCCGCGCGCGGGTGCGCAAGGAACCGTGCAATTTCGGGTGGGACTGGGGTCCGGTGTTGATCACTTGCGGAATCTGGCGGGACATCGGGCTGGAGGCGTTCAGCCAGGGGCGGTTGAGCGACGTGTCGATCCTGCAAGATCATTCGGCCAAAGGCCGGGTTGAATTGGAGGTGGAAGTCACGGCTGAGATTCTCCAGGCGGCACAGTTTTCGGCGGCAATTTCCGTCAGCCACGAGGGGCGGCGTTTGGGGGCCGTGACATGCGACTTGGTCAACGGCAAAGGCCGCGCCGCAATCGAGCTGAAGCATCCCCACCTGTGGTGGCCGGCTGGACTGGGCAAACAACCGTTGTATGAGGTTGGGGTGGAATTGCTCGATGCGCGCCACCAGGCGATCGACCGGACGACGCGGCGAATCGGCCTGCGCACGTTGAAGTTGCTGGAAAAAGACGACAAAAGTTCACTTCGGTTTGAGGTCAACGGGATTACGTTTTTTGCCAAAGGCGGCAACTGGATACCAGCCGATGCGTTTGCCACGCGCGTGACGCCGGCAATTCTGCGGCGCTACGTCGCCGACGCCGTTGCCGTCAACATGAACGTGCTCCGATTTTGGGGCGGGGGATATTACGAGGAAGACGCCCTGTACGACGCGTGCGATGAAATGGGAATATGCGTATGGGTGGATTTCAAATTTGCCTGCTCCAGTTATCCGGCGTTCGACAATCCGTTCATGGAGAACGTCCGACGGGAAGCGGGCGACGTTCTGCGGCGCCTGCGGCACCACCCGTGCATAGCGGTCTGGTGCGGCAACAACGAGATCAGTTATTTGGTTAAGGACGAATGGTCGGACAGCAGCATGGGCCGTGCGGATTACGACAAGCTTTTCAAACGTCTGATCGGCGGGGAAGTCATACGGTTGGCGCCGCAGGCCAATTACGTGCCAGGCAGCCCGGAAGCGGGGGACACCCATTACTGGCAGGTCTGGCACGGGGACAAACCGTTCGAGGATTACCGGAGCCTCAACGGATTCATGAGCGAGTTCGGCTTTCAATCATTTCCCGAGCCCAAGACCGTGCGGACCTACACCAGCGAGGAAGACCGCGCCTCGGTGCTCACAGCCGTGATGGAGTGGCACCAGCGCTCCGCGGGCAACGGCAACGAGAAAATCCGCGACATGACGAGCCATTATTTTCGTCCGCCCAAGGATTTCGAGAGCGCGCTGTGGCTGAGCCAGATTGTCCAGGCCTGCGGGATTCAACTCGGCGCCGAGTATTGGCGGCAAAACATGCCCAAATCCATGGGCTGCATTTTTTGGCAGTACAACGACTGCTGGCCGGTGGCGAGCTGGTCGTCTGTGGATTATTTTGGGCGCTGGAAGGCGCTGCACTACGCGGCGCGGCGCTTCTATGCCCCCGTGCTGGTTTCCGCCTTGGAAGACGCCGCGCGCGGAACGATCGATGTCTTCGTCACGAGCGATCGTTTGGAGCCGTGCCACGGGAAGCTGACTTGGAACGCGACCGATCTGGATGGCAAATCGCTGGTCAGCGGATCGCAAGGGTTGGAGATTGCGCCACGAGAAAGTCATAAGGTGAATACGCTCGATCTTCACCAGACAATCCAGACGCGCGGATCAAACGGTGTTTTGACCTGGCTGAAATTGATCGTCAGCGGGCGGACCGTTTCCGAATCCCTTGTGTCATTTGTGGCGCCAAAGGAACTGGCGCTGGCGGATCCGAAACTGCAAACGACTGTTGATAAGGAGCGGGACGGTTTTCAAGTCACCATCAAAGCGGAAAAGCCGGCGCTGTGGGTCTGGCTGGAGCTGGGGGAAATGGACGCCCGGTTTTCGGACAACTTTATGCACGTGACCGCGGAGACGCCGGCACGGGTCTTGGTTCGTCCGTCCCGGGAGGCGACGCAAGCGGACGTTGCGCAAGCGTTGCGTGTCCGAAGTCTGTATGACACCTATTCTGCGCAGGGCTGATGCATCGGAATCAAAGCGCCGGGGGTTTTGTTTTGATTCGGGCCGGCGAACAGGAAAAGAGGGCGGCCGAAGGAGGGCGGATTGCGGCCGTTCCCGACTTGTCAAAAACCTTCAATAAACTGACGCGGGCTGCACGGCAAACGCCGCGGCGCCGATGCTGAAAAAGCGGCGATTCTGCATATCAGGGAGGGCTATTTTGGCCCTGCAAAACTCATCGCGTCTGCCTGACGCAAAACCTTAATAAATAAACGCGAACTCTCAATGACAAAGCGTATTGATGGATTATTATCGACAGCAAGCACTTTACAACCTCTTATGAAAGCAAACGCCTTATTCCGATTCGCCTCCAAAACAATAATCACAGGATTTGCCGCCTGTTGCGCGGCGCTGATGCAGGAGCAGACAGCTTGGGCAACGCCCGCAGTGGTTGGACTGTGGCGGTTCAACGAAGGCAGCGGCGTCACTATTTCGGATTCCTCCGGCTTGGGCAACAACGGTACCTTGCAAGGCGACAACGGAAATCTACCCATTTGGACGAACAGCCAGAGCGGCTTCGGCAGCGCCCTTCTCTTTACCAATGACGGGGTAAATCATACCTATGTGAATGTTCCCGGCAGCCCGTCACTGATGATCGGCCAGACGGCCACCAATGCCTGGACGATCACTGCCTGGGCTTACGAGAATTCCGACGGCTCGGGAGATTTTGCCGCCACGTATGGACGGATCATGGTCATCGACGACGGATACGCTTTCCAACTGGAGTCTGGCGCAGTGGGCGATGGGGAATTGTACACGTGGAGCGAGGGCAACCTGTCGTGGCAAATTGGCTGGGCCGCCTATGGCAATGTGACGCCGCTGCTGGACCAATGGGAACATTGGGCGGTGGTTTATGACGGAACCAATCTCAGCGTCTATCGCAATGGCAACCAAGGCCCTAGTGCCGGCACGGCATCACTGGCGGTCACCGCGGCGCTGGGGTACGTCGGCTATCAGGGTGCGATCCTAATCGGCTCTGAACTGGACGATACGGCTGATCGCAATTGGAACGGGATGCTGGACGACGTGGCGGTGTTCGCCGGGGCGCTGACGCAGGATCAGATTGACACCGTCATGTCGGGCGACTTCTCGGCATTTATAGGCGGGCCGGCGGGCATTGTCAGCCAGCCTCAAAGCGTGACGGCGAAGGCGGGGACAATTGCCAGTTTCAGCGTTGGCGCCTACGGCGCCCAACCGTTGTCCTATCAATGGTTTTTGAATCAAACGAACCTGGTCACCGACGGCGTCAATGCCACGCTGACGCTCAATAACCTCCTGTTGAACCAGGCAGGGGCTTATTCGGTGGTGGTCAGCAATGCATCGGGGGTCGTCACCAGCCAGCCCGCCGTTTTAACCATTTACCCTGGAAACCTGGTGGGCCTGTGGCGCTTCAACCAGGGGAGCGGAACGACGGCCTTGGATTCGTCCGGCCTTGGGAACAATGGGACATTGGTGGGCTCGAGCGGCGTTGTTCCGGTTTGGACGAACGGCCAGAGCGGCTTCGGCAGCTCCGTGCTCTTTACCAACGACGGGGCGAACTACGATTACGTCGGCATTGCGGGAAACGATGCGCTCCAAATCGGCCAGACCGCAACCAACGGCTGGACCATCACGGCTTGGGCGTACGAGGATTCGGAGGGCACGGGGGATTTTTGGGCTACGTACGGACGGATCCTTGTGATCGATGACGGCACGGCCTTGCAACTGGAATCCGGCGCCTCGGGCGACGCCGAATTCTACGTTTGGTCGCGGGCCAATCCGGCATGGCAACTTGGCTGGGGCGCTTACCCTGGCGTGACGCCGCTGCTGGATCAATGGGAACACGTGGCGGTGGTTTATGATGGAACCAATATCACCCTTTACCTCAATGGCAACCAAGGCCCCAAGGGTGGCGTCGCCTCACAGCCGATCACAGCCGCGTTGGGGTACCCCCAATACGAGGGGTCGATTCTTATCGGATCCGAACTCGCTCAACCCGCCAGTCGCAACTGGAACGGCATGTTGGATGACGTGGCTGTATTCAACGTGGCGCTGTCGCAAGCGCAGATTCAGGCGGTCATGGCCGGCGACTTCAGCGCTTTCATTTCCCCACCGCCGCTGTCCATCAACGTGAGCGCCGGCCAAGTCTCCGTCAGTTGGCCCGTAACGGCCCCGACATTCCAAGTTCAATCGACCACCAATTTGAGCCGCGCGGCCTGGTCCAGCGTTGCCACGACGCCGACGCTCAGCGGCAATACGTTGACGGTGACGCTGCCGGGCAGCGCAACGACGGAGTATTTCCGCCTGGTTGGCCCTTGAGAGGGTTGACAGGCATACGTTCAGGTTACCTATGCGGGCCGGGATATTGCTGACCGCGGTTCTCCTTTGGGCCAATGCCCGAGGCGCCACCAATCTGCCCTCCTATTACGCCCATCCCTCGGAGTTGGATTCCAACGGGGTGATCGCCCCATGGTATCACGGGCTGAACGGGCAATTGGATGAACGGCTCAATATCGCCGTCAACGTGTATAAGAGGTATCCGTGGGTGGACAAGCCAAAGGCGGTGATGGCCGCGCCGGATTTCATCTATAACTCCCATTGGAGCATCACGTCCAACGGCGACATCAAGATCCCGCCGACGACCGACTGGATGTGCGGGGACTTGTGCCAGCGCGCCTGGAGCATCGTCAAAGGGTTGACGGCCTACTATCAGTACAGCGGCGACCCAATTGCCTTTATCTACATCCCGCGCGCGGTGGATTACATACTGGATTACGGATTGACCGATGAAACAGCCGTTTGGCCTCAGTTTCCGATCAGCACGCCGACACGAGGCAAGGCCTACGGCAAATGCGACCCGACCGGCCGCAACCAGCTTGACCTCTGCGCGATCACGGGGATTGAAGTTCTGCGGGCCTACAAACTGACGGGCAACAGGCGTTACTTTGAAATGGCCAGACATTGGGGAGATGTATTCGCGGCGAAGTGTCAGTTTTCGCGGCCCGATCTTTCGCCTTGGAACCGGTATGTTGATCCGTCTGTCGTCGGATGGTCCGATGTGCTGACTGGCACCACATCGATCATTGTCGATTTTCTGGATGACCTGGTTGAGACGGGTTGTTTGGGAGAGGGAAATGCGATTGTCAAAGCCAGGGACGCCGGGCACCGTTTTCTGAACGAGAAAATGCTGCCGGTGTGGTGGGTCGAAGACACATGGGGACGCACTTATTGGGACTGGGATAACCCCATGATGTGTGGCATGGTTTCAATGTGCGCCGATCATTTTATGAAGCATCCCGAGGCCTATCCTTTCTGGCGCACTGACCTGCGGAACATGCTTTCTTTGGTTTGGAATCGCAACGGGGCCGATCCGGCGTCGTGCGGCGACGTTTACAGTGGCGCGTGGGCATTTCCCGAATCGGCGGTCTGCTGCAGCACCTCGCTCTCCTATAACCAGTACACCGCGGGTCCGACGCTGATCCGATACGGTGTCCTGGCCAGAAGCCAATGGGCGTTGGAAGCGGGCCGGCGCATGATGCTCATGGCCACTTACGACAGCCTCCCCAATGGTGTGGTTAAAGACGGCTTGTTCGGCGCGCAAGTTGCCACAGGCGAGTGGTCGAACCTGGCGCATCCGTGGCCGTTGTGCCAGGTTTTGGAAGCGATCGCTTGGCTGCCCGAGGCCTTCGCTCCCAATCGGGAGAACCACATCGTCCGTTCCTCCTCCGTTGTGCAGGAGGTTCAGTATGAAAAGGGCAGTATTGCCTACACGACCTTTGACGCGCCGCAAGGCGCGGAGGAGGTCTTGCGCCTGGCCTTTCGTCCTATTTTGATTCAAGCCGATGGCCGGAGATTGCGCGAAGTTCCCGCGTCGGACACCAACGGCTACGCGCTCAGCGCCTTGTCAAACGGCGATTGGATCGTCACCGTGCGGCACGACGGATGCCGACACATCGAGATTTCCGGTGACGACCCACAACAAGCGGCCGATGACGCGTCCTTCACTTTCACCGGCGCGTGGCTATCGGAAGAGGATGCCGCCACGCCGGGCGGAGCCGTTCATGCGTCGGATCAAGCGGGCGCGGCCATGACCTTGCGGTTCTCCGGCAACCAAGTGCGCCTGCTGGGGGTTGTCGGTCCTGATGGCGGCTGGGCAGATGCCTTCGTGGATGGCGAGCCGGAGCCAACGTTGGTCGAATGTTGGAATCCCGCGACACGGAGCCGGCAGCCGATTTTTCTCAAGAAAGGACTGACTAATGGCCAGCACGAACTGAGAATTGTGGTTCGAGGCGAGAAAAATCCCTTGGCGTCCGGAGCGCGTATCCGGGTCGAATCGGCGTTATGCTCCGCGGCGGACGGCGAGGCGGGCATTGGGTCCGGCGGAGGGCCGACAGGCGCGCAACGGATGATCTTTGGTTACACGGGGCGGGAGAATTACATCGACTCCAATTCTCACCCGTGGTGGCCCGGCACAGAGTTCATTGCCCGGACGGGATTCGGAGTGGACACCGTCGAGAAGTGCTGGTGGCGCAACCGGCGCAGCATGTACATTGGGGGAACGGCTGATGAAGAGGTTTATCGTTACGGTGTCCATGCGCCCGAATTCTGGGTGAACCTCACAGTCGCGCCCGGTGACTATCTGGTGCGGCTGCACTGGGCTGACACACCGGAGACACCCTGGGTTGAACGCGAGGGGAAATGGGAGCCGGTTTCCCGGCCCACCACAGTGCTGATCAATGGGCGCACCGTGATTGAGGATTTGAACGTCCGAAAGGAAGTCGGAACATTCCGCGCCTTCACCCGCGAGTTTCCTGACATCCGGCCGGTCAGCGGCGTCATTGAACTGCGGTTCAGGTCAACGGCGGGGCACGACGCCATGATCCAGGCGGTGGAGATCATCCCGGCGGGAGGGTCCTGATGAAACCGAGCGCAAAAGCAAGTCGGGAAACCAGCGATTGTCAAAACAAGATCGCCTTTGGCGCCGGGGCGCTTTTTTCGGCCTTTACGCTCATTGAGTTGTTGGTAGTCATCGCCATCATCGCCATTTTGGCCTCGCTGTTGCTTCCGGCGCTGTCCCGGGCCAAGAGCCAGGGAGAGCGGATATCGTGTTTGGACAACCTGAAGCAAATCTCTGTTTTGATGCAGTTTTATACCGACAGCTATCACGACATCTTTCCGGCGCACCGAAACCAGAATGTGGATGACAACTCCGTGAGCATATCGATGACCAACTGGTGGGGCATTACCCTGATCGATAGAGGCAATGCCGCGTCGCAGAGCAATCTTTTTCACTGTCCGGCGATCAAGGGAACGCGCAGGGATGGGACAGTGACGTGGTCGTGGAGTTTTGACCCGCACTTTGTGGGGTACGGTTACAATAATTACTTTCTGGGACTGCACCCCTGGCTGGCAACGACCTTGCTTGTTGGAGGAGTGCATTTTGACACTGCGCCCGACTTCAAGCGAACTTCCATACGCAGTCCGGCCGATACGCTCATGTTCGCCGATTGCATGCCCGCCGACAGCGACCCCACCTCCACGGCGTGTTGGAGTTCGGATTGTTGGTGGCCCTATTCCTCATCAAACAGTTACCAGGGCGTTGAGACAAGATTCCGGCATCAGGGCGTTGGAGTGGTGGCGTTCACCGATGGACATTCCGAAGCGCGGAAAGATTCCAAGATCAACCCTCCGGTGGACCCGGCCGATGAAGCCGTGGAAGGCCTCATCAACGTCCGTTATTGGGATCCACTGCAAAGATCCAACCGTTAACAACGAGAGCTTTTCCGAACACTTCACACTCACTTCCGATGAATCGACTCCTTTCAGTCTTATCCATCCTGGGGCTGTCCTGCGGCGGCGCCCTCGCTCAATTGGATCCCGGCAACCCGCTGTCGGGCCTGGAAAAACTCAAGAATTTCGAGACCCGGCGGGAGTCCTCCACCGATCCGGATTGGCGCAACGGCAACGGCGACTGCCGCTGGATCAAGCCGCATGGCTCCCTGACCCTTGGGGATCTCGCCGGTCCCGGCCAAATTGTCCATATCTGGTGTACCATTGCCGACCAGTCCCCGTATTATTCGCGGCTGCTGACCCTGCGCATGTTTTGGGACGGGGAAACCAACCCGAGCGTCGAGTGTCCAATTGGCGACTTCTTCGGCATGGGCCACGGTGTGGACAAGGCCTTCACTTCATTGCCGGTGCGCGTCAGTTCCGATGGCCGGGGACGCAATTGCTACTGGCCGATGCCGTTCAGAACGTCCGCCCGCATCGTGGTGACCAACGAAAGCGATTTGCCGTGCGACGCTTTTTATTATTATGTGGACTGGCAAAAACTGCCCTCTTTGCCGGAGGATTGCGCTTATTTTCACGCCATGTACCGGCAGGAATTCCCCTGCGTGATGGGGAGCAATTATCTCATTGCCGACATCGCGGGCCGCGGACACTACGTGGGCACTGTGCAGAGCGTCGTCCTCTCCTCGCCCGGCTGGTACGGGGAAGGCAACGATTTCTTTTATATTGACGGCGAAAAGGAACCCAGCCTCCGCGGAACGGGGACGGAAGATTATTTCTGCGACGGGTGGGGTTTCCGCGAGCAGTCCGGTCCTTTCTATGGCACACCGCTTTGGGAGGGCTATAACACAGGCGACCGGGGGAGCGCTTACCGCTGGCATATTCCCGATCCCGTCACGTTCAAATCATCCTTGCGCGTGGAAATCCAGCACAAGGGCGGCCAGGATTTCCCCGACGGCACGTCCACCGGCTTCATTGAGCGCGACGACCTGATGTCGAGCGTGGCCTACTGGTATCAAATCGAACCTCACAAGCCCTGGCCGCCATTGCCGCCCGGTCCGCAACGCTTGCCGTTCCAGGAGTCACTCCTGCTCGTCGGCCACGCGGCGGTGGCCGCCGCCAAACATTCGGAGGGCCGGATCGAAGCCCAAGCTCTGGGTGGAACGACCGATGGCAGCCAACTGTTCTTTCGCCCCAATGACGACAAGGGCTGGGTGGAAATGTCCTTTGAAATCCCGACCAACCAGAATTCGCAGTTGGCGGCCAAAGTGGTTCATTCGTACGACTACGGCATTTATCGGGTTTTACTCGACGGCAAAGCCATTGCGCGGCTGGACCTTTATGACCCGGATATCAATCCGACCGTCGATAAACTGGGAACGCAACAGTTGGCCGCCGGCACGCATACCCTGCGCTTTGAATGCGTGGGCAAGTCGGGCAACTCAGGGGGGTACTTTCTGGGCTTCGATGCGTTGGCCGAGCGTGTTCCCGTCTATAGCCGGCCTCCGAGCGTGGATTTGCGAACGCTGCAGAAAGCGAAATGAAACAGCGATTTGTTCATGGCGCGGGTTCAGGCTACCGAGTCGCCGTCGTCGTGGCCAGCATTGCCTCGCTCTTGATCACCCCCACGCTGTTGGCCGACAAACTTTTCTGGCATGAGGTGCGGCTGGACAAAGATGGGAAGCTTCTGAGCTGGGTCGATTCTAATGCTCCGTACGATCGAATCGTGCGATCCGGATGGGAGATGTTCAAAAGAATCCCGGTGCAGCCTGACGGCTATCGGACTTATTTCACCTACCCGGAATTCAATGGACTGAATGATCCGAGCCAGCCGCTTTTTTCCGGACGACCGTGGGCCCACAATCCGGCCGGATTGTTCGCCATGCTCACCGATGCGGCCACACTCTACTATGCCTATAGCGGCGACCCGACGGTCATGGATCGAGTGCGCGAAATGCTGGACCAGACGATTAATTTCGGAAGCACCGACGCCACCGACGCGTGGCCGCTGGTCCCTTATTCCAGTTCCGACGCGGGGAACCCTGTCTATCGCGGCGGCACCGACACGATTTACTGCGACCAGGAACACCACACGCCATGCGGACGGGGCGACGGCGTGGGATACCTGGAACCCGACAAAGTGGGAGAACTGGGATGCGCCTATCTCCAGTTTTACGAGTTCACGCTGGAGCAGAAGTATCTCCAGGCCGCTCTCCATTGCGCCGACGCGCTGGCCGCCCGCGTGCGGCCAGGAGACGAAAGCCATTCCCCCTGGCCCTTTCGCGTTGATGCAAAAACCGGAACCCGAGTTCGCGAACAATACACCGCCAACGCCATCGGCCCCATCCGCCTCTTTGACCAACTGCTGCGGCTCAAGCAAGGCGACCAGAGTGCCTACGCGCGGGCGCGCGACATGGCCTGGCGCTGGCTGAGGACGTATCCAGTCCAAAACCAGGTTTGGACGCAGTACTTCGAAGATGTCTTGATCTATCCCGATTACCGCGTCAATCGCAACCAGTATTCGGCGCTGGAAACCGCCCGCTATCTGCTCCAACACCCTGAAATGGATCCCCAGGCCAAAATCCACGCCAAGCGGATTCTCGATTGGGTCACCAGTGAATTCGCCGTGGATTCGCGGACCATGGCGGGTTTGCACGAGAAAGGGCTCCAGTGGGGCGCGGAAGTCCTTTCCGAGCAGGTCAACGACATGGACAAGATGTCCAGTCACACCGCCCGGTATGCCTCCGTCCGCGCACTGTGGTATGAAGTCACCAGCGATCTGGAGTCCAAAGAGCGGGCTTTCCGGTCATTCAATTGGGCCACCTACTCGATGCGCGAAGATGGTTTGGTCAAGACAAGCCTCGATGAAGGCACCGGCTATTGGTTCTCGGACGGCTACGGGGATTACATGCGCCATTTCCAGCGAGGGATGGCCTCGGTGCCGGAATGGGCGCCGGCCGGTGAGTCCCACTTACTTGGCTCGGCGTCGGTCGTGCGGGCCATTCGTTATGGCAACGACGAGATTGATTACCAGACGTTCGACCCTGCCTGTGTTGAAGTGCTCAGACTGCGCGCCGCGCCGACACTGGTTCGCGCAGGGGCCGAGAATCTATCTCGTGTCAACGCACTTGACAGATGCGATCAAGGATACACTGTGGAGCCGCTGGCCTCCGGCGGCTGCGTCGTCCGCGTCAAGCGGCAACATTCGGACAGAGTCGCTATTCGACTTGATAAGCGTCCCTTAGGCGGGCCGAAACCTGCCCCGTGATACCAGCGCGGCCTGGCGGCGAAATTTTCCCGGACTGATGCCGGTCTTCTGCGTGAATACGGCGTGCAAGTATTCGCCGTGGTTGAAGCCCGTTCTTTGCGCGATTTCAGCCAGGCTCCAATCCGTGTCCACAAGCAACTGCTTGACCCTTTCCAGGCGCAATCGCAACACCTCGGCCTTGGGCGGACGTCCCATTTGCGCCACGAACCGTCTTTCGAAGACGCGGCGCGACATGCCCGCGGCCCGCGCCACTTCGTTGATGGTGATGGGATCGAAGGCATGATCACGGATGAACCGCAGACCGGCTGCCAATTGGCGGTCGTTGAGGGCCAACACCTCGGTGGATCGCCGGGTGACGATCCCGAGCGGGGGGATGAAGATGGGGTTGGCGGGACATTTTTCCCCGGCCATCATTCGCTCCAGCAAAACCGCCGCGTCATATCCGATTCTCAAGGTGTCCGGCGCGACACTGCTGAGCGGCGGGTCGGAAAGCTCGCACAGGACTTCATCATTGTCCACGCCAATGACCGCCACTTCTTCTGGAACCACCAGATCCAGACGCCGGCAGAGATTGAGGACTTGTTGGCCGCGGATGTCGTTGCAGGCCATCATCCCGACCGGTTTAGGAAGGCCGAGGAGCCAGCGGCTCAGGTCCTCCTGGAAGAGCAGGCCTTGCTTTTCATATCCGGTTGTTTGGGCTTCCACCAACTGTTTGGGCGGCAGATACACGTGGCAGGAGAAACCGGGCTGTGCGAGCCGTTCTTGGAACCAGTGCGAACGCTTGTCGGAATAATTGGCTCCCACAAATCCGCAGAACGCATAGTGGCGGAATCCGCGGTCCATTAGATGCTCGGCCGCCAGTTGCGCAACCTTCCCGTCGTCAGTGTCGATGAGAGGCAAGCCAACCCCGCCGACCGAACCGCGCACATCCACTACCGGCACCCCCAACTGTTGCAGCCCCGCCGCCATCTCCGGTGTCTCCACCCGGCCGATGACGCCATCTCCGTCCCAGTCCCTGAGCCAGACCGGCAGAGGGTCGGTCCACTTCCATTCCTCGCTTTGGACAGACCATTGGTGGTGCTCCCGCACGAATTTGGCGATGCCCAGAAACAATCCTCGTCCGTACGCGCGCGACGACTCAATGAGCAACGCCACGCGCCGACGGGGCGTGTGGACGGCTCGACGCGGTGGAGTCCTCTTCATGCGCGCGATTCTGCGAGGCTGGCGCAAAACCTCAATACAAAAGCGCGATCTCTTAATGACACGCGTCGTCGTTTCCGGCACGTTGTGGTAATGGCAATGCGCCGGCGCCGATTCCTTCAACTCGGGGCTGCCTTGCTCCCTCTGTCGGGTGGGTGGCGGCCGGCGCGAGCGGAGCAGCCAGCCGTCTTCAAGCTTGACGTCTCCCAGGATATCATCCCGGCCCCAAGCAATCCTGCCCGGTGGCCGGCTTTCCGGGAGGCGCTGGCCGTCTGGCGCAAGGAAATCCGATCGCGTCTTCAATACGACGATGTTCTGTATCGGCGCCCGGAGTTTGGCTGGTCGGCTTCCAATTATGCCTGCTGCTTTCTGATGATGTGCGACGAGGCCATCTACGACGGGCGGGCCGGCTGCTACACGGTGGGAGACTTCCTGCGGCACGGAGAACATGAATTCGGCGGCTACGACAGTGTCGTCTTTTGGCATGCGTATCCGCGCATCGGAGTGGATGAGAGGAATCAATTCGATTTCTATCGCGACCTGCCTGGCGGATTTAAAGGGGTTCGTTCTCTGGTGCGCCAATTCCACAAACGGGCTGTGCGGGTTTACATCGACTACAATCCCTGGGATGTGGGCACGCGCCGGGAGAAGGATTCGGACGTCGAGGCGCTCGCCTCCATCGTGCGCCAGATCGAGGCCGACGGGGTTTTCCTCGACACGATGAATAAGGGTGGCGCCGATTTCCGCAACAAGCTCGATGCGGCCCGGCCTGGAGTGATCCTCGAAGGAGAAGACGCTCTGCCGTTGGAGAACATTCACGACCACCATGCCTCCTGGGCGCAATGGTTTCAGGACAGTTACACGCCAGGCGTCCTCAAGCAAAAATGGTTCGAACCGCGCCACATTCAACACCAGATCCGACGCTGGGACCAAGACCACACCGGCGAGTTGCAATGTGCCTGGATGAACGGCAGCGGCATGATGATATGGGAGAATGTCTTCGGGTCCTGGGTGCCGTGGAACCTCCGTGATCGTTCCATCCTCCGCTCCATGCTCCCGATCCAACGGCGATTCACCCGCCTATTCCAGGACGGCAATTGGACGCCGCTGGTTCCGACGACGCAACCGGACGTCTTCGCCTCGTTGTGGGAAGGAGAACGGCTGCGGCTCTGGACGCTGGTCAATCGCGCCGCAACCGCGCGCTCCAGGACGTTGCTCAAAGTGCCCTCCAAGGCCAATCACCGTTACTTCGACTTGGTGGCGGGCGCCGAAATCAGGGCGAATTCCGACGTGGACACAGCCCTCCTGGCCGGCTCTATTCCGCCCCGCGGCATCAGCTGTTTCCTTTCCGGCGCACAAGCGGACCTGGGACCGGGCTTTGACGCGTTCCTCAAGCAGCAGGCGGAGTTGGACGCAAGAAGGGATTTCAACACAGACCGGCCAAAGGTTGAGACGCGGGCTGCTGCGGTTATTGCGGCTTCGCAGCCGCGAGTTCCAGCCTCCATGATTGCTATTCCCCCCGCGAGCCTGGAATTGAGCATCGACATGCGCGTGCGAGAGTGTGGCTTTTATGAATCGACGCCCCCGGCAGGGGGTCTGGGCGATTGCTATAACTTTCAGGTTCGCAATTTCCGGCGCCGGATTGTCTTCAAGTCTTTCGCCATCGACGAAACTCCAGTCACCAACGCGCAATATGCTTCATTCCTTCGACAGTGCGGCTACCAGCCCCGGCACAGAGAAAACTTCTTGACGCACTGGCGTCACGGACGCCCCCCGGCGGGCAAGGAAGAGCACCCGGTTGTTTATGTGGATCTGGACGACGCCCGCGCGTACGCAAAGTGGGCGGGCAAACGGCTTCCCACCGAGGAGGAATGGCAGTACGCGGCGCAGGGAACCGATGGCCGCAAATTCCCCTGGGGTAATCTGATGGAGCCGGGCCGCTGCAACGACGGCAAAACCGGAGCGACAACGCCCGTGAAGGCCTTTCCTCAAGGATGCTCCCCCTTCGGTTGTTTTGATCTGTGCGGCAACGTTTGGGAGTGGACTGAAAGCCAGCGCAGCGACGGCCACACACGCTTCTGCATTATCCGCGGCGGCTCATTCTACCAGGCCAAAGGTTCGGGATGGTACGCCGACGGCGGCCTCCGCCCCGTGGATTTCGCGGCCAAGTTTTTGCTGACATGGCCGGGGCTGGATCGCTGCGGCACGATTGGTTTCCGGTGCGCTGTGGAGTTGGAGGCGCCGAATCCACCCTGAGTACCGCCTGGCCTGGTTAAAGTTCGCGCTCATGTAATGTGCTGTAGATGGGTCCGCTCGGCGTCAATTCGCTGCGAATCAACGAAAGTTTTTGAAAGACGCCCCCCGCGACATTTGACTCCGCCTCGGCCACGCCGCCGCGCGAAAGAGCCGACTTGCAGACCGCTCTGGACACGTACGCCGAAATTCTGGCGACCGTAATGTGGTACTGCGTGGGCAAGCGCAATTCGATGCCCGCGC
>Ga0326727_10015023_pt1 | contig 16715 bp, 10 predicted proteins | sample MB2enrmetagenome_FD_207643 | JGI IMG/M metagenome (GOLD analysis project Ga0326727, IMG submission 207643) | Lab enriched peat soil microbial communities from McLean, Ithaca, NY, United States - MB29MY | ecosystem: Environmental > Terrestrial > Soil > Wetlands > Peat | place: USA: New York...
TGCAACCTAAGAGCCCCGGCGGACTGCAACCTAAGGGTCCCACAGGTGGCAACTTTAGCACACCAAAGCGGCAACCCACCCAAAACGTTCAGCTTAGGGGCGGAGGCAACGCGCAGGTGAGCCGTCGTGCTGACCATATGGTCGCCGACATCCACACCACCGGCCCCAACGCGATGGCGATTCATCGGGATACCCACGGAGGACGAACGATCGTAGCTGAAAGGAATGGGCACACCATCGTGAGCACGGGCCATGGCGGCTACGTGCAGAGTACTTACCTCAACCGCAACGGCAGAACGTATTACCAGCGCACGTACGTTGTAGGCGGCCGCACATATGTGAATGTCTACCACGGGTATTATTACCACGGCGCACGCTTCTATGGCTACGTTCCCCGTTATTACTACCACCCGGGCTTTTACGGCTGGGCCTACAATCCTTGGCATCCGTTCTACTACGGCCCGGCAGCCTGGGGTTGGGCTGGCACACCCTGGTTTGGGTTCTACGGCGGCTTCTTTACACCGTACCCGGTGTACACGAGCGCCTCGCTCTGGTTGGCGGACTACCTCATCGCGGCGAATTTGCAGGCCGCGTACCAAGCGCAGGCGGAGGCCAATGCACAGAATCCACCGCCACCTGATTATTCCGGTGCCTCCTCTGCTGCGCCAACCCAGACCCCACTGAGTCCCGAGGTGAAACAGGCGATTGCGGACGAGGTGCAACGGCAACTCGCTGCCGACAAGGACGCGGCGGCCAATCCCCAAGCGCCTTCACCCGCACCGACCGGAGGCGAAGTCCCGGACGCGTTGAATCCCGCCGAACGCGTTTTTGTCGTGGCGAGCAATCTCGACGTCACGATGGCCGCCGACGGCCAGGAATGCACTCTGACTGCCGGTGACGTTGTGATGCGCCTCACAGACTCGCCGGACGCTAACCAGAACGTCAATGCCAGCATCCAGAGCAGCAAGAAAGGGGATTGCGCGACCGGCCAGACAGTCGCGGTCGGGGTTCAGGATCTCCAGGAGATGCATAATCAGTTCCGGGCGCAGCTTGACTCGGGCCTGCAACAGCTCGCCGCGAATAGCGGGAAAGGCGGTCTGCCGACGGCTCCAGACACAGCCACCACGGCGGGAGAAGTGCCTCCGCCGGCGCCGGACTCCGGGGCGCCAGCGCAGGTCACAGCTCAACAGCGTCAGGCCGATCAAACTGAGGCGCAGCTTGTAAATTAGCAACCCATGGCAGCCGTCAGCCGTTTCGCACGGGGGGCGCCACGCTTCAGGAGCACGGGCGCTCCCCCGCTGCGGTGGTCGGTACACTACCCAAGTGGATCGGGTGTGGTTTTTCTTCTACCAATCTTTGAAGGAGGATGCAAATGCGAAGCAAAAATGGTATTTCTATCTTACTAACCCTCTTGATAGTTGTCGGGATGATCGCGGCGGGGACCGGGATGGCACAGAACACCGCTTCCCCATCATTGAAAGACCAGCTCGAGGCGCAATTCAGCATCGCCAAAGTCCAGACAAACGGGACCGTACTCCAAGCGGGAACTGTGCTGGTCATCCAGAAAGCGGGAATCCAGGCATTCCCTCCCGATAACGCTTTGGTTGCTCGAAATACCTACAAAGACGGCGAGTTGCACGCTCCCAGCGGCAAGATGAGGGGGCTAGTAAAGTGGGGCGATGCACTGGTGAAAAGCAAGCAGTCCCTCACCGAAAGTGAGGCCCGAGCCTTGCACGTCGGCGAGAAAGTCTACGTCACCGACATCGCTGTTAACAGTGAAAAGAAGAGGGACATGATCGATTTCACGATTGTCGAATGTGACTCCTGCAATGGAGCCACTCAGATCTCTTCCTACAAAGCTCAAGTGGACTTTGAATTTGCAAAAGGCGCCCTCGCCAATCCGAGCGTATCACAAATCGAAGACACTATCGGCAATGTGTTCACGATCGACAACTCCACCCAGGGAACCCAAGCTCAGCAGCCCCAGGCTCAGCCGGGACAACCTGAGGCCCAGCCACAACCTCCAGCGCAGGCGCCGGCACCTGCACAAATCCAGTTAGGACAATCGATTGACGATGTTGTGGCCGCGATCGGCCAGCCGGAAAAAATCGTCGATCTGGGAGCGAAGAAGATTTACGTGTACAAGGATCTGAAAATCACCTTCACGAACGGCAAGGTCTCGGACGTGCAGTGAGCCGGCTCGCGGAGAGCGTTCGCGACCTGGGTGAGTCGCCGTTCACCGTGATTCCGATTTTCTCCATTCTATTCCGGACCTTCGACAAAGCTAACGCTACTTTCGGGGTAGCGGCGGGTGTGGGCAGCTACCTGTTCATTTGGCTCTCCGGTGGGAGCCTGCTGCTTTTTTTGCCTGGCGATGGATATTACTGTTCGCGGTGGGAAGGTTTCTTTTGCACGTACCGCCTGCTGACCTCGGGTCCCAGCAGTCTCCGCCCGCCGCATCCCAATCCACGAATAGACGAGCTAATGACGGCGTCTACCGTCGAAAGGAAGAAAAGTAGCAAGGCAGTATGGAATTCCTCGCTTCGCCGCGTTTCCCACTTTAGAAAGGTTTACTAAACGCATTATTCCAACGGCAAGTACTGGACCGATTCAAGTAGGAGGCTAACGTGAGAACACCATCTTTGGGAACGTGCCGCCATTTTCAAAACCAAGCCATCCTGACCGCGCTGGCGACAGCAGCACTCTTTTCTCTTCTTATGTCGTCCTGTGGCGGCGGAGGAAGCTCGTCGACGCCTCCCCCAGCCCAAGCAGTGCTGGTATCGATCTCGCCCACGACCGCCCCGGTGATGGTCGATGGCACGCAGCAGTTCACAGCGACGGTCAGCAATACGACCAACACCGCTGTTACCTGGTCGGTTAATACGACGAACGGGGGTAGCAGCACTTTAGGCACTGTTTCCTCATCCGGCCTCTACACCGGACCTGATCTGGTCCCCAGTCCCAGTTCGGTAACGGTCACCGCGACGAGCCAAGCTGACACCACCAAGTCAGCTTCGGCGACGGTTTCGCTGTCGTACCCTGCGCCCAGCGTGTCCTCGGTCTCGCCCAGCTACGTGCTGGTGGACTCCCCCGAGACAACCCTCACGATCGCGGGAACCGGCTTCACCAAGGCTTCGACCGTCAGCTTCAATAACAGCTCGCTTACTACTTCTTATGTATCAAGCACCCAATTAACAGCCACGCTGCCCTCTGGCGAGGAAGGCGCAGAGGGACAGTTTGGTTTGGCTGTGGTGAATCCATCCCCGGGGGGCGGAACTTCCTCGCCCATGCAATTCGGCGTGGTAGGTGGCGCGCTCACCGTCAACATCATGGATCTCCCCACCGGAACGGCGGGCAACGTTGCGGTGAAAGGTCCGAACGGTTTGAACGTCCTGGTGACCGCGACTCAGATCATAACCGGCGCGGAAGGGGTCTACAACTTAACGGCGAAGTCCGTCACTGTGGGCTCGAGCACCTATAACGCAAAAGTGCCTGCCCAGAGTGTGACCATAGCCGCAGGAAAGTCGGCCACAATCTCTGTGGACTATTACAACGTGGTCCCGAATACGACGAAGGTGCTTGACCAGACCGCCATGCAGAGTCTCTCGGTATCCACCGATGGCTTGACGCTCACCATGTCTGGTTCGAGCCCAGTGGCCGCATCGCTCGCCGCGGGCGATGTGGTTATCGTTCCTCCCACCTCGGCAAGCGGCGTTGCCCCCGTGGGCATGTTGCGACAGGTAGTCTCAGTTAGCAGCGATGCTTCACAAGTGGTTGCAACCACTCAGAAGGGGACCCTGGCTGAGGCATTTCAGCGCGCCAACTTCCAAGTCCAAGCGCAATTAACTTCAAGCTCATTACGTGCGGTCCGTACGCGCCCGGGAGTCACATTCCGCCCCGGGGCAGTCTTCCATAGGGCAGAAACTGGCGGTAGGCACCTAACGCCGTCCGATTCGCTCACTGATCCGTGTGGAGGGTATTCCCTGGGAGTTTTTGATATTCCTGAATCAATCCAGGTGGATGCCGTGCCTGGACTGACTCTTAGCGGCAGCGTCGAGGTCTGCTCGGGCTTGAACTTTAGTGTAGACTTCGGATTCCGGGGCCTGACTCCGACGCTTAATTCGCTGACCGCAACTGCGTCCATGGGCGCCTACTCCGATCTCACGCTCGAAGGGGATTTCGCTGGCGGCTCCTTCGATCCAGACCCGATCACCCTGGCTACTCTCGACTTGCCACCCATTGATGTGCCCGGATTGCCGGTGTGGTTGACACCTGAGGTGAGCGTTTTTGTCGGAGCCAAAGGCAACATTTCGGCGGGAATCACCACCGAGGTGAGCGCTGCAGGCAGTTTTACAGGCGGAGTCACTTATGCTTCGGGGACTTGGAGCCCGGTTCCTCTGACCCCTTCATTCCAGTTTGCCTACCAGCCGCCTAGCCTCAACGCAGCTTTGAGCGCCAAGGCTTACGCAGGCATTGAGTTCGATCTCTACGTCTACGACCTTGTAGGTCCGTCGTTCAAGCCGGACGGCTATTTGGATCTGGAGGCTAGTATTACCCCCAATCCTTCCTGGACCTTAACCGCCGGCCTCGAGGGTCCTATGAGTCTGGACGTGACGTTCCTCGGCGATAATCTCGCCAGTTACGATCTCGGAACAATGTTCGATTACAGCGACGTACTTGACTCTGGCACCTTCTCCCCAGGGTCCTCCAACCCAGTTCCGACCATTACTTCTCTCTCGCCTAGTTCTGTCACGGTCGGTTCTACGACCCAGAGCCTGGTCATCAACGGAACCGGGTTTTTGGCGAGTTCTACTGTGACTTTCAACGGCATTGCGCACAGTCCCGCGTTCGTAAGCTCCACTCAACTGAAGATCTCGCTCACCGCGAGCGATCTTGCTACGGCAGGCAGCTATCCGGTAGTGGTCACCAATCCCGCTCCAGGCGGAGGCCCGTCGAATGCAATGAATATCACTGTGGGCAACCCCCTGCCAATGATCTCATCGCTGTCGCCAAGTTCTCTTTCGATCGGCGCATCTCCCCAGAACCTGACGATCAATGGAACTGGCTTTCTCTCGAATTCCACGGCTACACTCAACGGCATCGCACAGAGCACGACATTCGTGGCCTCGACGCAAGTAACCATCGCTTTGACGGCTGTTGACCTTGCAACCGCCGGCACATTTCCAGTCGTGGTCACGAATCCCGCGCCGGGTGGAGGTGCCTCGAACTCGGTAAACTTCACAGTTCAGCCCGGCGGAACACAAGGCGCCACCGAAATTCTACTCGCCGACTCGAATGGACAGCTCTGGAAGACTCAGGGAAAGTCTGAGGACGCCATCTGGATCGGCAGCTTACCTGCTGTAATGTCCGATATCGCGGCCTTCAACGGCACACTGTACGGAATCACCGGAGGCGGCAAGTTATATAGCATCGACCCGTCATCTGGAAGCGGCACAGCGATTGGCAGCGGCACCGGTGTGGCGCTGAATGCGCTCGCCTTCAGCCCGTCAGGAGCGTTGTACGCGGCCGGCGGTGACAGCCTGTACACAATCGACATCACCACCGGAACGGCTACGGAGATCGGCAGTGGCAGCGGCGACGGCGCCTACATCTCATCGGGCGATTTGGAGTTTGACAGCGGCGGAAACCTCTATTTGGCAAGTAGTGGCGATCAACTGTTTACGATTGATCCGACAACGGGACAGGGGACGTTGATCGGCAATATCGGGTACAGTCAAGTCTTCGGTCTGGCTTATTTCAATGGCGTCATGTATGGGTTTACTGCAGGTGGGTCGGCGATCACCATAAACCTGACCACTGGCGCCGGAACCCTGGTGTGCACCTACAACTTGTCGTTCGAAGGTGCGACAGCGATCACGCCCCCAACGCCTCCATCTCCCCAGACTCTGTTGGCGGATGCATTTACCACGGACGCTAGTCTGAACGCGTCCCTTTGGAGTACGGATACAACTTTGCTTCAGCAGATCGCTGAGTATACCGGTTACTTCACAAATGCCGCATACGAACAACCCGTGCTCGCCTTCAGTGATTTAGGGATGAGCATGTCAGGCACTAATAGCGATTATCAGTTTACCGGTATCCAGTCGAACATAACCATCGCACCACCCTTTACGTTTCAGACGACAGTCGAGGCTACGGTCGATTATGGCTGCGCATTCCAAGCCTATATAGTTAGTGGCGACCGGTCCCAGTCCGTGTTCTTCACTGCCAACCTCGCACCTGATTCCGGGTTTTACGGCATGGGCGTTAACCTAGGCGCTATCGACGGAGGGGGCTATGCCACCTTCGGGAATATGTACAACGGAACGATAAACACATGGTATGTGATCACATTCAAGTTCGATGCGAACGGATACGCCGACGCGACGTTGAGCGACACAAGCGGGAATCGGCTCGGTTGGACGGTTCCATTTTACGTCGGTAAGGGGCCATTTTACGTCGTTCTGGCACAGTACGAGGGAGGTCCGGACGTCTCCGGTCCACAGACGGCGATCTGGCAGTCCGTTTCAGTTACAACACCCTAAACACGCACGTCTGTTTCGCGGGTGGCGCGTTGATATAACCAATGCATTGATTATGCGATGACATTAGAAACAGATATTCACGCTGAGTCGAGAGAAGGATGGCGCTTAACAATGAACCAAAACTGCGTGCTGACCTTCGCCCTTTTCGCTGTCTTGTTATGCTCAATGAAAATGTCTGGGCAGGTCGACGCTTTACCCTCAGCGGAGAGGGGCAAGTTTTCAGTGATTGCGACAAAGAAAGGACAACCGGTCACAGATCTCCGCAAAGAAGAACTCCAACTTGTCATCGGTAAACAATCACACTCGATTTCGGCCCTAACCTTCGGGCCGTCACAGCCGATGCGAGTGGGATTGCTGATTGACGCCAGCGGAAGTCAAAAAACTACATGGAATTCCATAATCAGTCTTGCGAGTGGCTTCCTCAGGCACGCGATTAATCCGGGAGGCGAAGCGTTCATTGCGATTTTTGGTGACCGAACTTATATGGACGCACGCCCGACAACTAACTTCAGCCTCTTGGAGGAGGGCTTGGGGCGTCTGGTCACCGTGACGCCTCACGGAGGCACTGCGCTCTACGACGCCCTCTTGACGGCATGCTCCTTGGGCGAGGCCGGAGGACCCTATCGCCGAGTACTCGTGGTGGTTACTGATGGCCAGGATAATGCGAGCCGCTATACGCTTGCCGAGACCATGGCGGTAATCGAGAAGACGCGCACGCAATTGTTTTTCATGGGGACTTTTCCAGATCATCCCAGCGGGTCCGTCCATCGCGGGTTCGTAGTACTTCGGTCCATGGCAGACGCAACCGGCGGCGAGGTCATCCCAACCTCCAATGTGCACCAACTGGAACCCGCTTTCGACACGATCGCCGCGCTTCTCCACGCCGAGTACACGTTGGAGTTTCAGCCGGATGGCGTGTCGGCTGGCAAGGACGCGAATCGTATCAAGATCACATGCTCGCGGCGAGGTGTGAAGATTGCAGCCCCCGAAACATATTGACGTACCAAAGAAATCTTAATCGCGACTGAGGCTGAAGAGGTTCCGACATGACTTCTAAACGACACGTGGTTGCAATTCGAGCTTGTACGGCCTTGTTCAGTGCTCTTCTCCTGGGTGTCCAAGTGAGGGCGCAAAACGGCCCCACGCCTCCCAGTGCGGAGCAACAGAAAGCTGAGAGCGATTACGCGGCGATGCTGGCACGTGTTCAGCAAGGGGACATGAGCATCGATTTCCGCGCCTTTCGCTCGGCCGGCGCGCAAAAGTCCGGCCGGCGCGCCAGCCTGAATGAAATCGGCGAGCGCAATGCTTTCGGGAAGTTGGCGGCTGCGGGCGACTGGGCAGGCGCCCTCGCTTCGGCCAAGCAGGCGCTTGACCGAGACTACGCCAGTCCGGTTGCCCACTACAATGCGATGATTGCCTGCACGAGACTGCAACAGGCAGATGAAGCGGCCAGCCACGAAAAGATCCTCAATGTACTGCTTGATTCGATTCGTCAGTCCGGCGATGGCAAAAGTGCGGAGACGGCATACTTCGTTGTGACGGATCAGGAGGAGCGCATTCTTCTTGCTCGGGTCCTCCGCCTCAACGAGAAGTCGCAAAGCCTAGTGGTGAAAGGCGGGCATCACTTTGACTGTTTGCACGTCGTTGATCCGGCCACCAACCAACCCCAGGATGTTTGGTTTAACGCGGACTTCGACTTCGGCGCGCTGCCTGCCAATATGAAGCCCAAGGATGGCATTCACGCGACGGCGACTGTGACTCCCGCCCAGACTCCACAAGGCAGCCCGGGTCCTGAGGCGCCCTCAGGAGGGGCACAAGCCTCCCAGCCCGGGGACCCCATCGGCATTCTGAATCAAGCTGCCGTGATCTACCGAGGAGCTTCGATATTTCAGCTCAAGGGTGTGAAGATGTATGAGCGGCACGACGAGTTCATCGACACGGTCACTCGCACTCCTTTTCTGTTGATCCTCACGCCTGACAACAGGTACCGCCAAGAGTCAACGAGCGCGGCCGGCACCGACCTTCAGGTGTGTGATGGCCTAACCAACTGGCATTACATGGCACGAACCAAGAAGTACTCTTCGGCGCCCGGGATACCGGATCCTACCAGCTTGTTCAACAGCCGAATCGATCCTCGATTTTTGAATGAGCACCTGATCACAGCCGAATTATTGCGCCAGGAAACCTTACAAACGGCTACCGGAGATCACCTTTGCGCTGTCATCCAGGCGCATTACGAACGCACGCAGCAGCCACGTAACGTCGATTTCGGCGATGTTCTCTACTGGGTCGATCACTCCTCATACCTGGTGTGGAAAACCCGAACGCAGGTGGACACCGAATTAGGGCAGTCCGGTGCAAAAGCGAGCGGCTTCGAAACCACCATTTACAACGACGTGCAACTAAACGTCAATCTGCAGGCGGAGGCTTTCACGTTTATCCCGCCGCCCGGAGCTACCCCGCAAAACGTCGGCAAAGTGGACGGCCGGGAGGCGCTTGTGGGGCGGCCTGCGCCCGATTTCACCCTACGTGATCTGGAGGGCAACCAGATACAACTCTCGGCGCTCAAGGGCCGGGTGGTTCTGCTTGATTTCTGGGCCACCTGGTGCGGCCCCTGCCGGTCGACCATGCCTAAGTTGAATAGCTTGTTCAAGAAATTCCGAAAACGAGACGTAGTCGTTCTGGGTGTCGACATGCACGAGAATGAGCAAGCAGTGCGCGGCTTCGTAAGCAAGAACCGCTACGAATACCCCATTCTGCTGAGTCCACGAGGCGACCCGGTGTTCGACAACTATTTCGCCCGCGCCATTCCGACACTGGTGGTGATCGACAAGAACGGATTGGTGGCCGATTACAAAGTTGGCTACGGAAGCGAAACGGAGGAGATGCTGCGTGACGATCTCGACCGAGTGTTAAGTAAGAAATACGTCGCGCCAAAGCCCGTCGCGGCGCCCACGAGCGCCATGGTGCGATGACCGTCGCATCGAGGGCGGTGTTTCTATGGTTCGGGGCTTAACAACCACACAAGCGGGGATGCGAACACCGAACACGGGCCTCCCTAATCTCGCGTTCCGAATAGCGTTGGTTCTTTCCGTGGCTCTGTCCGTTTTTGGAACGGCGAACTGCCAGGAAGAGGGAACCGCTCAACCCCGTGACAGCGGAGCCCCCTGCAGCGGCCGGAAAAACTCGACCTCTTCCATCCCCTACGGCGTGCTCCACAACTTCTGGGACGCGATGGGAAGAAAGGACTTCGAGGCGGCCGTGAAGATCGCCCGCAACCCTGGCTCCGGGTTGACGGTAGGGTGGCTTTCGAGGGACCCGAAAGGGCGAATCATCGGATTTCGCATTGCGGATCGTGCCGGGTGCACAGTTGCGACAATGGAGTTACATGCTGAGGGCCCAATATGGAAGCCCGCGACCGGCGACAATCGACCCTTGCCCTTGACGCACGTTGACACCCGCTCCCAACGTTTTCAGCTTCGTGAGCGCACTCTGGGATCGGGCGGCGTCGTGTACGACCTGGCCGGCTCCTACATTATCCAACCCCACGCCGTTGTGGTGACGATTGATGGCGGCCGCGTCGTGGCGGATCAAGATGTAGTCCTCCACTCTCTACGAGTGGGCGTCTGCGGGTATGCCGATGGGCAACGGGTTGACGTCTTCTCGAAAGATATACCGCTCAAGGAAACCCGCCTCGCCAATGGAAGTAGCTACAAGCTTGAAGCTAGAACCGTCAGAATTCCATTTACGAAAACTCCCCCCGCGATGAACGGCCTTTGCAGCATTCTCTCCGGATCGGCCGGAGATTCTGTCGCCGAGGCGCTTGGGTCCGTGGATTTCGCTCCGCGGCCTGCCACGCGCTTTCCGCAGCAAGCCGCCCACCCTCTCCCTAAAACTGCCCTTGCCTCAGTTCACACTGAACCAAAGCTTGATGAATTCTGGAAAAGGAGAAAACCGGCCGAGTGGTCTGACGAAGAGAGGCGCGATTTCTTAACCAAGTCGCCGTGGGTGCACTACTATGCCAATGTTCTGGCGCCGTCTTGTGTCGTGGGACCAAAAGGCCGCCGTGGGCTGGTTCCAGCACCCGACATGTCAATAAGATGGGAGAGCGCTGCCATGGTACGCGAGGCCCTCGCACGGGTCGAATCGAACGAGTACCAGGATGCGCTGGCAGCATTTTCCAAGGACTACTTCCTCATCTCAGTAATTCATTTCACCAAGGGAAGAGACCAGAGTGGCTTTACAAGCCACTGGAGCAGGGAACAAGAAGAAGAGTTCCGGAATGCCAGCCAGGCCCAAGCTGGACAGCCCGGCTCAAATACCCGAGCAGGGCGCGAGTGGTCCGCCAACAGGTACGCTCGCCAGGTGTTTACGACGAGTTGGTTGCTGGGAACTGGCGGCCAACCCATTTCGCCCGCCAGAGTCGAGTCCGGGACAAACGCCGAGGGCACGGTCGACCTGCTCATGTTCCCTCGCGATTTGGAACTGGAAAAGGGAGAAGGCGATGTCGACTTCAAAACTACCTTGCATGTGGGAATGGGTTTCTCCAAGGTCTCGGTAAAGTTCGAGTTGAAGGATTTGACAGACGGGATCGAACCTGACTTGTAAATGTGCGGAGCAAAGCCGCCTCGGATGCAAATTCGACGTGCAGAAAGCGCGTGATCCTGGCGCCTCCGCGAGCGAACCCTCGAATCGAGCAGCTAGGTAAGGCGCCAAATCTCCCAAAGCCATTCCCCTACGCGACCGTAAGTGCCTTAGAGTCCATTACATACCTTCGAGCTTAGTGCATTCTTACCTCCTTATGGAATTTTCGTATTTCATACGTTATAGAAGGTAGGGCACAAATAGTGGCCGCGCTTCCTGACGAAGAGGTCGTACGCACCTTTCAGGAAACGGGAGGTGACGATTGCTTTGCGGAACTCTTCGCCAGGCATCGTCAAAGGGTGTATGCGGCCTGCCGGAGGTTCTTTGCGGACAGCGCCATGGCGGAGGACGCCGCCCAGGAAGCATTCCTCCGGGCCTATCGGAACATACAGAGCTTTCAAGGAGGTAACTTCCTGGGATGGCTGATGAAGATCACCAGGAATGCGTGCATTGATCTGTGGCGGAAAATCCCGGCAGAGGCGGCCAAGGAGGATGACCTTGTGACAGATTTGCCCGTGCCCGGAGCGCTCGAGGCATCGCCTGAAATGCGCCTGGCCGTTGAGCAGATCTGGCGGGAGATGGATTCACTGACCCCTGAGCAGCGGCGCTGCCTGGAGATGAAGATCGAGGGCTATTCGTACGAAGAAACGGCGTCTCGCACAGGCCTCTCGATTGAAGCCGTGAAGTCCCATCTGCAAAATGGCCGCAGGATGCTCTGGCAGAAAATGGAAGGAGTGCTTCATTAGCTGAAATGGGCGGTTGCAAAGAGGAAGACTTTCTGGAGAAGCTGAGACCCCAACTGCGCCGGAAGATCCGCGCCGAGCGAAAGCCCTGTCCCGATGCTGAGACCCTTTCCGCAGTCCTGGAAGGGACCGCGCCCGGGCCTGTGCGCGAACAAGTCATGGAGCACTTGACGCATTGCGCTGAGTGCGCCGCCCTCGAGACTCGCCTGCGAGCTTTTGATGACGTGACCATGCCGGAGAGCGCGGAGGAGTGGAGCCAACAGCAAATTCGGCTGGATAACTGGCTCGACGGCTTCCTCCGTTCGGAGCGTGCCTCGCGCGCCAAAAGAGAGGGCAAGCCGCTCCGGGGAACCCGGCATTGGGAAAGCGTTTCAAGGTATCTCAGTCCGGCGAAACTCCAATGGGCGCTGGGCGTAAGCGTCGCCCTCCTTTTGATAATAGGTAGTGTCCTCCTTGTAAGGCTCAGGCATCGGCCAGTTTCCGAAAACCAAGCCGCGCTTCGCCAGGCTATGCCGCAACAACAACCGGTCTCGCCGCCCGCAGGTGAGCCTCTCAAGGCGCAACCTGTCAAGCCGGCGGCAGGGGCACGAACAAAGGCAACAGCACCGCAGGGAAAACATGCAGCAACGCACACCTCCTCGCCGGAAGCGACCGCGCCATCTCCGCCACAAGACCACAGCCCACCGACTCTGACTGCCGAGGCCAGGCAGGCCCCGCCTCCCAGGCCGGAGGCCGGCGATACCTCCAAGTCTACCTCGGTATATCCCCCATATGCCCGTTATCCTGTGGGTCCAAAGGCGTTCACTCCTAATGGGCGTGCGGTGGCCATTACGACAATGGGCATGTTGCGCGGCGGCAGCGTTGTGGTGCCCAGCGGCCAGGAAGCGAGTCTCGGCCCCGGGGGAAGGATAATTGAAATCCGTGACGGAACGCGCGGTATGACGATCGAGTGCGGGTTCCATCCTGCTGACCGGAGAATTGTGACCGAACGTAATGGCCAACGCTTGGTTAGCTTGGGGCCAAACCGCGGGTACGTCGAGCGCGCGTACCTGCGAGGCAATGGCCTGCGCTATTATCAGAGGACGTACTGGGTCGGCGAGCACGCTTACGCGCGAGCCTACCGCGGATTCTACTACCGCGGCGTGCTCTATAAGAAATTGGTGCCAACGCACTATTATCACCCGACGTTCTATGGCTGGGCCTCCAATCCGTGGGCGACTCCGGTTTACTACAGCCCAGCAGCCTGGGGGTGGGCTGGTGAGCCATGGTTTGGGTTCTTCGGCGATTTCTTTACTCCGTATCCCGTGTACACCAACGCCTCTTTATGGCTGACCGATTACCTGATCGCGGCAAATTTGCAGGCTGCGTATCAGGCTCAAGACGAAGGCGTAGCCGCTGCGGCTCCAGCGGCAGCCTCCAACTCGATCCCGCCTCCCTCAGGTGCCGCGGAGGCCAGCCAGCAAACCCCGCTGCGGATCGAGGCGAAACAAGCGATTGCCGACGAGGTGCAACGGCAACTCGCGGCCGAAAGGGCTGCGGCGGCTCCCCAGCAGGCCGCGCCCACGGCCGAGCAAGTGCCGGACGCCTTGAATCCGGCCGAGCGTGTTTTCGTGGTGTCATCCAGTCTCGACGTCACGGTGCCCGCGAGCGGCCAGGAATGCAGCCTGACCGCGGGTGACGTAGTGATGCGCCTCTCGGACACGCCGGGCGCCAACCAAACCGTCACGGCCAGCATCCAGAGCACCAAGAAGGCGGATTGCCCCACCGGGCAGACGGTGGCGATCGGCGTCCAGGACCTGCAAGAAATGCACAACAGCTTCCTTGAGAGGCTTGATTCCGGGATCAACGCGCTGGCAAGTGATCAGGGCAAAGGCGGCCTCCCGTCCGCTCCCGATTGTGGCACCTCGCAAGGTGAAGTTCCTCCTCCAGTTCCAGACATGAACGTCGAAAATATGCTTCGGGACCAACAGAAGAAAGCTACCCTAATCGAGGCGGAAGTCCAACAACAAGTCAAGACCGGGCAAACCTCAAATGAGCTGGCAACTACACCACCGACCACCGCTCCCGTCCCAAGTAGGCATGCAATCGGAGCGGGCATTCCCAACGTGCCGGGAGCCGGTAGAGCGGCGGCAGCGGCCTCTCCCCAACCCGCCAAACGGGCAACGAACCCGCCCGTTTTGAGCGTGCCCCGAGGCCGAGCCGTGGGGAGCCGGCCCACTATGCGGACGCAAGCGAACACGGCCAGACCCGCCCCGTCCAAACAGCAGTCCAAACCGCCGGCTCCCGCTCCGCCGCAACCCCATCCCTGACCGACCTTTAGCATTGACTCCTGTCCCATGCGAGTTCCGAGGCTGACACTGGAGGCGCATGGCAAGGTATGGTGTGTACAGTTCAATCGCCAACTCCAGCTTTTTCAGGGCTGCGAAAAACGGCTAAGCCACTGATGTCACGTAATTCCAAGGAACGCAGAGGAACCCCAAGTAACCCCCTGGAACGGGTATTGTTCCCTTATTGTTCCATTGGCAAGGCTCGGATCTTCAAAACCTAACTTACTTGGCATTCGAGAAAGGCGCAGTAAGCGGATCTCGATAGGTGGGGAGAATAGCCCAACCCACCACTCAAGCCGGATTGGGAACGAACGCCCTTCCACGCAGGAATCTAGCCCAACCGGTGGGTAAGTTGATGGATATCCGATGAATCGCTCTCCTCGATAGATCCGGCAAGTTTCCCTCCGCTATCAATCCCACCACTCCGAAGTGTGCCAAAGGACTCTCATGAACTCCTTTAAGAAGTGGCTTCAAGATCATCTTGGGTTGATCCGGCTTGTTCTTTTGCTGTTCGTCGGCCTCAATCTTTTTTCCGCCCATCGGATGTTGTCTGTTTCGCTGCTACTTGTTCTCGTCCACATCATCGTGGCCGTCGCCCTCTTGCTGGGAGTGATTCTCATTCACTAGAGTCGGCCCCACGAAATGTTCCTTAGAAGGAGTTGAATGAGGATGAAGATCTCCCATTGCGGCGATATACACGTCGAGGAAGACCGATACTTCGGGGACACTGCACAGTGTCTGGAATGGTTCGTCGAGGACTCAATCCACGCCAATACAAACCTCTTCGTTGTCGATGGTGACCTGACGACCTACAAGCAAACCATCAAAGAGCGAAACCTTTGGGTCGAAGCGCTCATCCAGATGGGCAACCACGCCCCGGTCATCCTGGTGGCGGGTAACCATGGCAAGGAACTCGATGGAGACTTACACGTTCTGGCACGCGCCAAGGCGGCCCACCCCATCTATCTTTGCACCGAGCCGGAGTTTCTTGAATTGGGTGACGCTGCCGTCGCAGTCTTCCCGTATCCCCACAAAGTTGAGATGGCTGGGAACGAGCACAGTCTGGGTGAGGCTTTCGCCCGGCAACTCGATGAGTTCAACCGGCGCTTTGAGCAGCGGCCTGGATGCTACAAGCTTTTCTTTGGCCATTTCGGGGTGGCTGGCGCCAGGGTGAGCAGTGGTCAGCCGTTGGTCGGGCGATGCGCGGAGTATCCCTTTTATCCGCTGCGTAGCCTGAAGGCCCAGTATGTCGGGCTCAGCCACATTCACCTCCGTCAAGAGCTCGCCCCGCGCATTTGGTATGCCGGATCACTCTCTCGCTGCGATTACAGCGAAGTCGAAGACAAAGGTTACAACTTGGTAACACTAAATGCTCCCGACCTTCGCTCGGACTTGTCGGACCTCGACGTTGAATTCAGGATGTCGCCCACCCGCCGGATGGTGGAGATTCACGCCGTCTACGAAAATGGCGAGCTGCTGCTACCCGGAAACTTGGATCTGGTCACCCTGAAAGACTCTCGGGTGAAAGTCGTGGTGACGGTCCCCAATGGACCTGACCACTTGATACGCCGCGACCAGCAGGAGAATCTCAGGGAGAGGCTATTGGCCGCCTGCCCAGCGGAACTAAAGGTGAAGATTGAGCACAATGCAGATCTGCCATCAGAGCCTGCCCCTATTGCGGCCGCCCGTTCAGCCGAGGAAAAGCTTCGCGCCTACTGGGCGATGAATGGCGCCCCACAGGGCGACCGTCAGGAGCGGTTGTTGGCCAAGCTGGCGGAAGTGGAGCAAGCAGTTCTATCCGGCTAAGGACCCTGAACACCCATCCTTATATAAACCCACCGTATCGTTGACTACCCCCTAGGAGGACACCCCGTGCGTCTGCATCATCTACGGCTCCGAGGAGTCACTGAGGCCTTCCCAAACGAAGTCTGCGTCGACTTCGATAGTCTGGGTGAGGGATTGATCGCAATTGTGGGCGAGAATGGAGCGGGCAAGTCCACGCTGATCGGATCGGTCTTCGCCGCTTTGTTTCGCCAACTGCCCGGCCAGAAGCGTTCGCTTTATGACTTCGCCACCCATCCGCAGCCGGAAATCGACCTCACCTTTAGTGTCAACAGTGCGCGCTACCGGTCGCTTCTCAAGATCGATCCCAAGTCCCGCCACATGGAGAGTTATCTCTTCAACGGGAAGGGGAAACCATTGACCAACGGCAAGAAAGAGCCCTTTGAGGAGCTTGTCAGCAAATGTGCTGGTACGCCCGACTTCTTCCTCAGCAGCATCTTCTCGAGCCAGAAGCGCACGGGTAACTTTCTCTCACTTGAAAGGAGTGAGCGGAAAGAGCTGTTCATCCGAGAGTTGCTCGGGCTGGACCGGCTGCGACTGATTGCGGCTGAAGCTAAAGAGAAAGGCGATGAGGTGGCCAGGACCACGCTTGGCCTTGAAGGGCAGGCCCGAAG
>Ga0326727_10015025_pt1 | contig 16715 bp, 8 predicted proteins | sample MB2enrmetagenome_FD_207643 | JGI IMG/M metagenome (GOLD analysis project Ga0326727, IMG submission 207643) | Lab enriched peat soil microbial communities from McLean, Ithaca, NY, United States - MB29MY | ecosystem: Environmental > Terrestrial > Soil > Wetlands > Peat | place: USA: New York...
GGACCGCGTGTTCAGAACCCGTTCGACGACTGCTCTGATCTCCGGGTCATAGGCGTTTAATTTGGCTAGATTCTTGCGCCAACGTTCGGCCTCCTCGTCATCGGGAAGTTCTCCTTGAGACAAATGGACAAATTTGGCTTTTTCCGGCCTGAGAGCGTAATACTCCTGGCTGGGCGGCGGATAGGGCCAGGGAGCGCGTATCGACCACAGCTCCCGCATAGTGAGCCCGAGCCCCTTCACCAACAAAAACAAGGTATCCAACTCTACGCTCTTGTCCGCGCGCAGCGATCGCAGGCCATTTCGGACGAAGATCCGTGTCTTTCCGATAGGTTCCGCCCAACGTGCGAAACTGATTTCGGCCGCCTGCGCGAATCCTTCCAAACGATCGGCTAGCTCCGGGCCGGTCAATGCCCGGTCGAAGGCCGGCACTTCATCGGAAGACGCCGCGCCCGGATCGGTGATAATCTCCATGGCGGACTTCAGAGCCTGCGCCACTCGAATCATGATCTTCGTACGCGTCGCCGACTGACCTGTTTCCAGTCCCTTTAACGAGTCATACGATACTTCGGCGCGATGTGCCAATTCCTTTAGGCTCCAGCCTTTTCCTTTCCTCAGTCTTTGCAAACCGAAGCCCACGTCCACCAGATATTGGTCGACCATCGCCTGGGACACGGGAGGGCGAGGCCTCACCACGTTCGGCCGCCCGGAGGATGGCCACGTGATCACCCAAGCGGTTCCCTTCGGAAAGAGCTGCGCGGGCTCCGGATGGACTTCGACGCCCAGCACCGCCGCTTCGCGCCGGACGACGCGCAAGCCCAGTCCGCGGGGACGACCATGGGCGGGCCGTTTGGAAAAGAGCGTTAGTCGACGACCCGCGAGAACGTCCTCGACGGCCGCCTGCTCCGCTTCCTCCATCAGAATGCCGTCGTTCTCCACGCGGATAAAGGGCCGCTGGACGGCGGTGTTCCACCCCACCTGGATCAGCACCTGCGGCCGCAAGCCCTCCTTCCCCGGGTTGGCTTCGTGTCCATTGCGAATGATGGGCAGAAGCAACCCGAGAAGCGCGCGGCCGTCGAATTGAAGCGGTCCTCCCTGCGCCGTGGATCCTTGAATTTTGGCCTCGAGCGGAAATTCGCGAAGCCAGTCTGCCAAATCGGTGGTATTTACGATCACAGGGCCTTCGGAAAGGAGCAGCTGGATCTCGCGAAGATAGCGCAGAATCTTAGCGCGAAGGTCGGGTTTGTCCGGGTATGTTGAATTCCATTCAAACCATTTCAAAAGAGTCTGAACTTCGCCGGCCACCATCTTGCTCACGTCATCCGCTTCCGCCGCGAGCTCAAGCATGCGGTGCTGGGAACTCCAGTGAGCTGGCCCCGCGTTGGCCGCATGGAGTGAACGGTCAACCTCGCCCGCCCAATTCTGCAGGTCGTCTACGGACATTCTCAAGCGTTGAATGGCTGCCGCGAAGCGTTCCACATCCGGGTGTTTGCCCATTTTCCGGCCAATCTCCCCCTGGACCAGATAGAGGTTCCCTTTTACATTGAAGGATATCGCATGCTCAAGATACGGCGCCAGGTCGTGAAGCCGCTCGAGCCGTTCCAGCGCCCGCTGCTTATCCGCGGGCGGCGGGTCGACGGGGAGTTGATCTGATCCCCTCGCAGCAGAGGAAGCTTGCTTTTCTATCCGACTCTCTTCGATCGCGGGTCGGGGCGACTTTTGATTCCGAAATTCCCGCGGGATAGAAGCCAGGGCTTGCGATTCAAAAACTCCTTGCGTCATGCGCGTCCGGCCGGCCGGCAGGCAGGATAGGATACTTGCGCCGACACGCACCTTGTGCGTTGCGGCCGCTACTGGATCAGCTGTCAAGCTAGAAACGACCAGGAAAGAAACGATTCGGACAAATACTTTAGGCATATGTAATCGCCTAATTCTAAAGGATGTGCAGCGGCAACAAAATAGAGCGGAAGGCTATAAAGGCGATGGTATGTTTGGCGAGCACCTGAGACCATTAGACCCACTAAATGTTGGGACTCCTTTTAGGCTTTGCGTCTTCGGCGCGACCGCGACCCTGTTAAATGTCGCTCCAAACGTTTCAACGAGTGAACGGCCGAAACGTATTTAATTTATTCGGTTTTAGGCTGGGTTGTCACAGGAGCCGATTTTTGCGAAGTACTCACAATTGCAGATTTAGTGACAAGAGGAATCGGGATCGGCGGGTCGAAGGCGTATTGTTGAGCCCATATAGACTCATAACCATTTGGTTCGGGTTGTGAACCCAGATAGTGAGCGTAGCCCGTGATTTCCCCGCCGGCGATGTCAAATCCATAATCACCAACCCGCAGAGTGCCCGGAGTGGGCGCTGGGCCGGGAGTCGCTGTTGTCGTGCCGCTCTTTTGATCAGTGCTGAAAACCTCGCACGTGCCACCCGTTTCAAAGAAAGATGCGATGAAGAGGATCGGCGGCAGGTCTGTGCGAGCCGATCCCTCCGAGATGGCGCTCGAGACAACGCCTTCGGTGTCAAATGTATAAGCCTGATACTCCTGGGCAAAATAATCTTCGCCTGACGATGCGCCGGAGGGCACAATGCTGTTCCAGAGCTCGCGCTGTGGCTGGGTGAGGACTGTTTCATAAACATGGCGTCCGAGCGGCGGCAAGAGCTGGTTCTGGAGTTCCCAGGCAGGGTCGGACGATGTCGGATGCTGCGCGCAGATGACGATATTGGCTCCATAGGACGGCGAGCAGCTCGCCGCCGCGTTAAAGGTGATGCTTTGAATATTGCTCACCTGATTATTCGGCAGGAGCCGAATGATTTGACCTATTTCTGCGGTATCCTGAGGAGTCAACCCATAACCTCCCGCGTCGTAGAGGCTGAAGGAAACGGTGGTCAAGTTTTGCCCCGATGCGCCGCCCGCCGCATTTCCGCCGGCGGAGGGATTGCTCGTGTCGCTAGGCGCACCAGAAGATGTCGTCACATTTGGACTATCCGCACTTGCACTTGGTTCCACGATATTCTGCCCCCCACTGACACTTGAGCCTGCAATGCTGACGGGGTGTGTTAATTGCGTAAGCTGTGCATTGTACTGGTCAAGGGTGATCGCTCCGGTTGCATAAAGGTGATTCAGGGTCAGAATTCCCGACGAATTTGGAGGGTTATACATGTCAGGCCTATCGCCAACAACTGACTGCGCGGACCATCCGAGTTGATTTGGAAGAATGAAGGATAGGGTGAGAACGGCAATACCTTGAACCACCAAGAAGGTCCGAGGAGAAGCTTTCAAATGCTGGATCGGAATCATCGGACAGGCCCTACCTTTTCCCCCTCCCGATTGTGTTCCTTTTCAGCGGCGGCTTCCTGCTGAATAATTCATATTCACATTCTTGTTAGCGCTGGTCGCCAGACCCATCATCGTGACAGCCCATGACGGATCGGATTGTCCAAGATTTAAATAATCCCGCTCCGAGTTGACAGCGTTAATGCCGGCGGCGGTCGGAGAACCATCCGCATGGAACAAAGAAATGTCGGAGGCACTGGGTGTTAGCTTCGATACGAATTCGAGACGCTGCCCTTTTTGGACGCTCACCACCTGCACCCTTTCGTTTCCGCTTGAATCAGTGCCCATCGGCGCAATGCGCACCATCCGGTCTGAATTGTTGCCACTTCCATCGTAGAGAATAATAGAAGCGGCGGCAGGGTTGTCGCCACTCTTATAGGGCGTTAAGCCCGAGTTTAGGTCCGCCTGTCCGACAGTCAACGTTCGCTCGATTGGCGCAGAAGGGTTGAGGAGATTATGGCCATCAACATACAAATCTGTGCCAGCGGGGACTGAACTGACTGTGGCATTGGCATTCGTGGTGCTTTGATTGAACTGTTGTAAGCCTTTAGCCGTCGAGATGGCTCTCGTTACCTGCCATGCTAAAAGACCAGCAACGGCGATGCCACCCGCAATTCCTGCCATGGCATATGACGACATACCAGAACCCTGATTTGATGAGTTGTTAGCCATTGCACTTTACAGTACCAGAGACGCACCGTTGGTTCAATGAACCAACTGGGTAAAGGTGGGGTGCTGATCGGCTCATGATTTTTATGGGTCCACAAAATGAGCCGGTAAATATGCTCGTTTCAATTGGGAATACAGGCCTAGATGTCCAGATGAGGCTGCCGGGGACGACGAATTAAGAACCGACTACTTGATCACCGCAAGTTTCCCCCGGGCTTTCTGCCCCTGGTCATTGGTGACGAGATAGACATAAATCCCTGAAGCGACGGTGCTGCCCGAGTCGTTGGTGAGATCCCAGGTGACAGCGGTATTGCTCGTGTTCAGGGTTTTGACCAGATGCGCCGAGTCCGTAAAGATCTTGATGGTGGTATTGCCGTTCAACTGGTCAAAGGTAATGGGGCTGCCGGCATGCTTGTCGCTCCGCCAGGGGTTGGGATAGACCTGGACGGCGCTGAGGCTCCCGGCACCGGCTCCGGAACCGCCGGGGATCGTGGTCGTGGTGGTGGTCGTCGTTGTGGTGGTGGTGGTGGTCGTCGTCGTGCCCGTGCCGCCGCTTCCCTGGGTCAGGGGATGCGGATAGGTGTACGGCATGTAGTAAACCGTCCAAGTGTTCGTCGGATTGCAGATGTTAAGCGTATTGGTATCCGTGGCCCAGTAGCCAACGCCCGGAGTATTTCCGCCGGGACCCGCCGAGCAGGTTGCGGGAATGGCGGAGGACAATCCTTGGCCAACTCCTGTGGTGCCGTTAAACGTTCCAGACTCTCCGTAGGGGCCGAATTGCTGGTAATAATCGCGATTGTCTGCCAGGTTTCCGTTTGTGTCGTCAGAGAGGATCCCCTCGGTTGAATACGAAAAGCCGCCGTCGCTGTAGGTGTTGTCCCAGGCGTAGACGGGGTCAAGCGCCTGATGAGGCCAGGTTTGGGTCCCTGTCGTGGAGTTGACGATGGTCGGGAACGTGCTTCCGGTGAGCAAATCGCCAGCCCCGCGGCCAGGAGAATCCAGGCACGCATATCCGGTGGAGTCGGTGTTCTGGTCCCACGGACTGGCGACGCCGGTCTGAGCGGTGCCGCAATATCCCCACCCGTTTGGAGGGGCGTTCTCCGCGTAGGTCGCATTGCTTTGCCTCACGATCGCCAGCTCCACCACCCATCGAATACCGCTGACGGTGTTCCCCCAAACCAGCATGGGCCCGCTATTATCCGATTCCACCGCGCCGCCACTGAGGTTCACGTTGGTGTTCGTCCACGTGTTGAGATAAAACTCGGCGGCCCTGCAGCCGCGCGATGTGTCGTTGGCCCCGTGATTGTACACTTGCCCGTTCAACGTGCTGTGGCGGATCACATAGCGGCCTCCGAGGACACAATCGCTCGTGCCGCCCGTGAAATCGTCGTCCTCCGCAAAAAAGAATTGGTTGGAACCGAAGTGGTCCGTGTCCGCCCAGGAGGCGCTGCCGATGCCACCGCTATCGCCATTCCATCCAGAACCATTGAAAAAACGAAGATCATTAGACACCGCATTGGTCGAATCGAAAAAATCGTGGTCGGCAACGCCTAAAAGGTCGCCGTCTAATTCCACGCCCTCTAATCCCGCGCCCCCATTGGCCTGGAAATGGCAATGGTCTATGCGCACAGAATTCGAGGTTCCATTGATCTCCACCAATCCGTGTGCCGGGACGTCCCCAGCGCCCAGAATAAAGGCTATCCCCGTGATTCTCAACGACTGCCCAACGGCTATGGTCACGGTGAGACCGGGCTGGTCGTTAGAAAGATTAACCGTGATGGCCGTTTGGTCCGTGCCCGCCGTGCCTGCTCCTCCCGTTATGGCGGACTCCGCCCCGGCGCCCTGGATGATAAGGCTCGTGTTGTTGGACGGGATGGTATAGTTGATGTTGGATGTCCAGGTGCAGCCACCGATCGGGATATTGACGACGGCGCTGGAGGCGGTCACCAAGTTGAGAGCCGCCTGGACAGCGGCCTGCGAGCAATCAGTGGCGTTGATGGGGGCCGCCTGTGCCCGGGAAACGGCAAACAACGAAAATAGACAATAGAAAATGGGCAGAGACCGCATCCCTCCATTTTCTATTTTCCATTGTCGCCGTATGCCGTTTATCCTCACTTGATCACCGCCACTTTCCCTTTCGCCTTGTCTCCCTGGGTGTCCGTGATGAGGTAAAGGTAGATCCCGCTGGCGACTTTGTCGCCGGCGTCGTTGGTGAGCGTCCATGGAATATTCGGACCATCGGTATGCAGCTCCGCCACCTTGTGGCCCGACACCGTAAAGATCTTGATGTCCGTCCCGGTCGTCAATCCGTCAAAGGTGATGTTCTTCCCGGTGTGCTTGTCCGACCGCCAGGGATTGGGGTAGACCTGCGGCGAAAATGCGGAGGCATTGGTCGAAGGGGGCGGCGGGGGAGGCTGCGACGAAGAGTTTCCGTAGCAGGCGGCGGCATCAAACGGCAGAACATTCCCCGAGCCGTCCGGAGGACCGCCCATGAGGCTCAGGAAACAATCCTGCGCCGGTATCGAGACTAGGTGAGAAGCGTACTGGACACCGCCGAGCGTTCCCGTTCCACCATTGGCGGTGCACTGACTGGCCGTAGTCGCCTGCGTGCCGGCATAAGTCCCCGTGCAGAGTCCTATGTTTCCCGTGGTTACATCTGGACCGATGGCAGGCCATGCCTTCCCAGCGGGCCACCAGAAGGGCTTGGCACTGTAGTATAGGGACGCAGGGAGTGTGGGCCCCAAAGAATCAAAGTACGATGATGTGAAGTTCGCGTTCACGTAAGGCACCGCCGCCGGCGACGCTTCTGTGGAGTCCCACTGAGTTGCGTTGTGCACCACATCCCAGTTGCCCCACCGCATCAAGGTCGGACGGACCAGCGGGCCGCAGACCGGAGGACCGCTGCATCCTCCCCATCCGCTGATGCCCGTCCATCCCAGAGAGTAGATGCTGGTGTTGTCGGCATCGCCGCCGTTGACCCCGCCTGTCGTCGAAGTGGCATAGGACTCATAGGTGATATCGTAACCAGGCTGTCCCAGCACGTTTCCGATGAAGTTGAATGCCCTGGCCCAAGCCTCCAACGAAACGGCGTACGTGTACTGGTTCTTGCCCAGCTGCCACCCGCTGATCATGTTCCGGAAGAAGGTCCCTTGCGTGCTCGCACCCCAGGAGTCGTCTGAGTTCACTCCATTAAAATTATTCCCCTCCCAGAGATTCATCTCGTTTCCCGCGTTGTGCGAGAAGTACGCGAGTCCCATGTTGGTCGCGCCCTCCTGGTTGTTGATCATGAAATTGTAGCCGATCACATTACCAGACCCCTGGCCGAACATGATGGGCGCTGTAACCTGCTCGAATATATTGTTCTCAACATCGAATGCAGAAGGGCCAATTTCAAACTCGATCCCATAGCTCTGCGTAGCGCCTGGGTTTTGCCCCTGGTAGAAATAGCTGTCGCGTATGACGCCCTGGAAGCTCTGGTGGCTGTTTACGTGGCTGCGTCCTCCGTACATCGACCGGATGTTTTTAATCCAGCACTGATAGCAGTTGAAAAAACCGGGTGGGTCGGGCGCAGTGGTTTGATCGATCGACAGATTCTCCAGACCGTTGTTCATCCCTGCATTCGGACCATAGCCCGACCACCACGCCCCTGGGGATTGACTGGATCGGATGTTGGTGAAATAAACTCCGGGAGAAATAGTGACGGAGTACGATCCACCCCCCAGCGAGGTGACGTTTGTGATCAGCGTAGACTGTTGCTCGGAATGAGTAATGCCTCCAATGATTCGTCCATTCGCATTACCGGAACCCTCAAAATTACAATTGGCGTAACTGGAGTCGTCGCAGATGAAGACTCCGCCCGAATCCGTGGAGTCGTTGGCTTGATCTAAAGTAATGACCGCGTTGTTGGGCGGCGCACTCCCGCAGCTACTCAGAGTGATAGTGTTTGTTCCCTGGGCGTAGCCAGCAGACCAGGAGCATGAATTGCTTCCACCAGGCAGAACACGCGGGTCACCCCAGTAAAAACCCGTGTCCGCACCGATGCAGATACCTTGGGCCACCTGGTTGCAACTTGCCGTGTCCCCCACCAGAATGAGAGTGGTTGAGTTCGGTCCAGCACCACGAACAACCTGATGTCCATGAGACGGGTAGGTCCATCCGTTCACGTAATAAGTGCCTGCGGGGATGTTGACGACATTGTGCGTGGCGTCGCAAGAGGCCAGAGCGTTCTGGATCGCCGTGGTGTTGGCCGCGGCGGCGCTCGAATCGTTGGCAGTCAGTGTGGGCTGCGTCGCGCAAGGCGCCGTATAGTTGGGTATCGTGAAGCCCGTATTGGACCAGTCAATCGCCCGACTGGGGTCGAGAATGCCCGACCAGGGCGCCACCGGCGCCGTCACCGTAATCGTTGTTGTCTGGCTGACCGGCCCTCCGCCCAATCCCCAGGCGGTCAGGTTATAAGTCGTGGTCACCGCGGGACTCACCACGGTAAAGGTCGTGGCCGTCACATTCCCGATGCCGTTATCAATCACAACCGTTGTCGCGTTGCTGACCGTCCAGCTCAGCGTACTCGACTGACCGCTGGTCATGAACGCGGGGGTGGCGGTGAAGGTTGAAATCACTGGCGGAGGAGGTGTTATCGATGCCCCGTAGCAGGTCTCGGCGTTGAAGGACAGAGGACTGCCGGTTCCGTCCGTGCCGCCCATGACCTGCTCATAGCACACCTCGGCGGGAATCGCATAGGCGTGGCCATAGGCATCAGCCAAACCGCCGGTCACATCCGGACCGATCGCCGGCCAGGGCACGCTGCCAAACCACGACGGTTCCGCGCTCAGATAAAACGATGCCGGCAGCGTCTGCGTCACGCCGGAAGCCCAGGTGACGGCGCCGGTGGCCGACGAGTAATCCCCATGAACAAACAATGTCGAATAGGGAATCAGGCTGTGACACGAAGTCGTATAGTCCGTACCGCTGCATCCCGCGTTTGCCGATGTGCCGCCCGTCCCGTCATCGGAGGCTTCTCCAAATCCCAGCGCGTGAATATACGACGTTTGGTCGTACGAGCGGCTGCCGGCGCCACAAGGAGACGGACCACACAAAGCCACGACCTCATTGACCTCTGGAATGGGGGATCCACCGGAGTTATACGGAGTCAGATTCGCCAAGTCTTGGGAGCCCAAGACGTTGCCGACCAAGTTGTACGATGAGCCCAGAAAATCAATGTCCATCGCGAAGATGTATTGCACGGACCATGTGTCAGCGCACGTGACGGCGCTGCGTCCTGATGTGCCCGTTGAACACAGCTTGGTTGTTCCCTTGGACCAGTTTCGAAACGCGGTATTGTCGCTGTGGGACCCCCAAATACTATCCAGGTCGAAATTCTCAGTGATGTTGCCCTCCCAGAGGTTGTACATCGGGTGAGCGCCGTGAGTATTCATCCCGGGCGGCCCAAACGTGGTGGAACCGGAGGCATAGTTCCCGAAGGTGTAGTTGTAGCCGAGGACGTTCCCGGCAGCCCCCCATTCCAGCATAATCGACACGTGCAGCCGTTCCAGGATGTTATTCTGGACGAGCATCCCGCTGGACTTGTTGTAGAGCGTGATATCCGAGTCGTAAGATCCCGGCCCATGGACAAAGGCGTTTGAAAAGTAGCTGTTCTGGATCTGTCCACGATAGGAGAAGCTCACCTGCACGTGGTCCCCATCGGCATAATTGCCTTCGACGCCGCTGATCCAGCAATCCGCGCACATATTCATCATGAAATTGGAACCATACCCGGTGTTGTTCGCATACACCTGGAGGTTTTCGACGCCTGCGTATACGGCATTGGCCGTGAACGGGGTAGCGAGCGGGGTCAGGGGGTAATTCATATATAGAGCGGGACTGATGCCCAGAGTCGTTCCGCTCACCGAGGTCACTTGCACAATTTGTCCGGCGACGCGCGTGCCGTTCCAGCCGAGGCCGCCGTCGCACCAGGTACAGGGTCCTTCGCTGCCATTAATGCTGACGAAGCTGGGATCATTGAGCTCCGAGATGATCAGATACATGCCCGCCGTGATCCCTGCGGCGTTAGAAACGACCAGGCTCGTCGATCCTGCTGTCGCTCCGCTGGTGATCGATTGCGAACCGCTGATGTTGGGACTGGCAGACGCTGAGCCGAGATTGACAACCGATGCCCCGTTCCCCGAACCCATGGCGTTCAGGATCGTCTGGTTTGCGCCCGCTCCGCGCAGAGTCACGCTGCTCGGAACCGTCACATACGAATCAATCAGGAAAGTCCCTGCGGACAAGTACACCACTTGTCCCGCCGGGCAGGCGTTCAGGGCGTTCTGGATGCCCGCTGTCGCGTCTGTCGATCCATTACCGTAGATCGACGCATTAATCGTTGAACAGATCGTAGTGCGGTTGGGAATCCCGCCTTGAACCCCGACCTGGCTCCAGTCAATAGCCTGGCTGGAAACGAGAATATTGGACCAGGGCGTGGCCGCCTGCACCGAAGAAACCATCAGGAACAACAGCACTGTAGGGGCCGGCCTGGTGCCGGCCCGCAGCAACCATCCGATTCGGGCCACCCATCCGCGAATGGAAACCGAATTTATTGTCCGATTCCATGGTAAACCGCAATTCCATTTCGGGCCGGCACCAGGCCGGCCCCTACGGGTGTCTAACGTATGATGGCCATCTTCCCTCTCACCTTATCTCCCGCATTGTCTGTGATCACATACAGGTAGATCCCGCTGGCGACTTTGTCGCCGGAATCGTTGGTCAGGGTCCACTGCACGCTCGGACCATCGGTATGCAGCTCCGCCACCTTGTGGCCCGACACCGTGAAGATCTTGATGTCCGTCCCGATCGTCAATCCGTCAAAGGTGATGTTCTTCCCGGTGTGCTTGTCCGACCGCCAGGGGTTGGGGTAGACTTGCGGCGAGAAGCCGGAAGCATTGGTCGACGGGGGCGGGGGAACGAGCGGTACTCCGGAAATCAAAGGGTGCGGATAGGTGTATGGGGTGTAATGAAGCGCCCAGGTGGTCGGCCCCGTGCAGACAAAGAGCTCTCCCTGGGCGAAACTGTTGCCGCTCTGGTTCCAGGTTCCCTGATCGGTGGCCCAGTACCCCACCCCGGGGGTACAGGACCCCGGCCGGTTGGACCACTTTCCCCAGGCCACGCCGGCCGTCAAGGCGGCACCGGGGGTCGTCCATTCATTGGAGTTGGCGCCGTCCGTAAAGTAGTCGCGATTGGCGACCAGATTCAGCGAGTCGGCCCCCAAACTGCCATAGGCCGGCCCGACGTCCTTGAACTCATACGACGGGTCAGTGATCTCCGTGGTCGCACCGACCGGATTGGCCGGCGGGAGCGTGCCCGTGTTCATGGGACTCGGATTGAACAATTGCCCGCCAATCGCGGAGGCTTGGTCCAGGCATCGGCTGGTGCCCGTGATGAGGTAGACATCGCCGTTGTTCCACAGCCAATAAGGGTACGGCATCACGTTCTGCGTGGCCGTGTTCGACGTATTGGAAGCGATCTGCCAGCTGTATCCGGTGGTATTCTGAGTGAGGTTCGTAATGTTATAAGCATGTCCGTTCACGGGCGCCCATTGATTGACCGCCCAGTTCTTCGAGCTGTCGGTCAGGACGGCAGACGTTTGTGAGGTTCCGGTATAAGTACCGGCATCATAGAGCGTCGCGCTGTAGATCGTGAGGGCGTCGCCCGGCGCCGCATAGGCGTAGCCGGAGCCGGCGCCGGCGTCCTGCATAAACGAGGTCGTCAGCTGGTTGGCGGTATTGCTCGCAATTCCCGCGATCCATCCGATGGTGGCATCAAAAACGACATAGTAGTTCGGCCCGGGACTGGAAACGGAGAAGTTGAACGCACCCGCCGTCCAGGGCGCGCCCGCGACCGTGATCGTATACACGCCGGACCCGCCCGCGAGCGACCCCAGAGTGCCGGTCCACACGGACGCGTAGCCATCGTTGTCGTCGTAGGGGTCTAAGCCGTTGCACAGATACCAGGCGGTATTGCGAAATGTTCTCTGAGTCTGGAGAAAGCCAAATTCGTTCACCCAACCGCCCGGCTGAATGGTGAGCGTATTGCCAAACATGTATTCGACACCGCCCCGCACGCCCGCAATCACATTGCAGCCGGTGGATCCTTCGCAATTGAGAGTGTTGCCGTAGACCTCCATTTGACGGCCGGTTCGGCTCCGGCCGCCGGTTTCCGTGCCGTGGTATCCGAACACCCCCATGCCGTTCCAATCCGTTAATTGATTAAAACGCGCGGTGATCCTCGATCCGCCCGCACTGGGATACCCGCCGTTGGCCGGGAACTCGTTCTCCGTGATCGGCCACGAAGCCATGAAGAAGCTGTTGTTCTCTAAGTAAACCGACTGGTCGGTTCCAAACGTGCTGGGCGCCACGATGGAGTTGTCTCCCCCATTTCCAATACCCTGCCAGGAGGTGTGATTGATATTGACGAACTCCGAAGTCCCGATGATGCTGGAGGGCACCGGAACCGTGTTATGGTCGATGACCCCGAAGAGGTTGTCCGTGGTGATCAGGGTGGCGGCCCCGCGCGGATACTCCGTCCACTCGCTCGTCTGTCCCCAAAGGATGTTGTCAATGCGGAAGAGAGGACAGCCGCTGGCATTGCAGGTGCCCGTCATGGTGATCGGATACCCAAAATCTCCGCTGGGTTCGAGATCCAAGAGCGATATCCTGACGAATTGCCCATTCGCAAGACCCGACACGGAGATCAGGCCGCCGCTGGCTTGATGAGTGATAATCGTCGTCGGATTGCCGGCGCCGAACGTGGAGGGCGAGGAGTTCGCGACGCCATTTCCGGTCAGTGTGATGGGCTTTGTGATGGTGAGGGTCTGGGTCCAGGTGCAGGATCCCGTGGGAATCGTGACGATGTCGCCGCTGGCGGCCGAGTTCACGGCGGTCTGCACGTCCGGCTTGCCGGCCGTATTGTTGCACGAGGCGGCGGGGATGGTCGCCGCCTGCGTCGAGGGGACAATCGACACAGTGACACCCCAAGGAAGAAGCAAGAGGAGCCAATAACGTTTATTCATTGGCACCTCATGATATCCCGATGAGCCATAGATGTAAATTAGATTTCACATGGATGAGGTCGCGGACGGTCAGGGCGCTGACGAATTTCCACCACTGCCGTAACGGCGGCAGTCAACCGGGACGGGGGCCGGGCACCGTCAGAGATGAGGAGGGCTATGATTCGGCTGTAAATCCCCCCCTACGAGGGCGGCGCCTCGCTTCGGTTCTAACAGATGAAGAGAGTTCGAGGGTTACTTCCCGAGGTTCCCGATGGCTTGTGAGGCGCTGTTCTGGGCGCCCGTGACCGCTTGCCCCGCTTGCTGAGCCGTCCCTTTCGCGCTGTCCGCGGCTTGTCCGGCCTGGGCCTTGGTCGCGGCGAGCTTGTCCTGCATGGCCTTTTGCTTTGCGGCCATCGCCTTACGACGCGCTTCGCGTTTAGCGGCCATGTCCGCCTTTTTCTTGGCGAGCGCATCCTTGGCCGCTTGCTCTTTTTGCTGGGCGGTTTGAGTCGCACCCTGCGCCTGATTGGAGGTATTGGTCACCGCTTGGTTCGCCTGATTCAAGGCATTTGTGGCCGCATCATCCGCCAGAACCGGTGCAACGATCATGATCCCCAGCATTCCCGCAATCAACTTATTCATAAGTTATTCCCCTTTCCAATTCGTTCCAATTAACTTTTAGTCGCCGTCAGGGTCGCCACCACGCGGCGGTTCTTGGCGCGGCCTTCCTTCGTCTTATTATCGGCGATGGGCTGGGTCGGGCCATAGCCTTTGGCCGTCAACCGGGCGGCATCAATGTGGTACTTGTCGATCAGATACTGACGCACCGCATCCGCGCGCTGCTGTGACAAGGTCTGGTTATAGGCGGCATTTCCCGCACTGTCGGTGTGGCCTTCTATTTCAGCTTTGGCGCCGGTATAGGTGTTCATGAAGTCTGCGACTTTCTTGATTTCCGCGTCATAAGCGGGTTTCACCACGGCTTTGGCCGTATCAAACAGGACGTCGATCGTGAGGCTTACCTTTTCCACCGGCTTGGCGGGCTGCAGGGTGATCGTGGAGCTGGCGGATTTGGAGGGATCGGCGGCCGATTTGGCGGTGACCACCACATCCTGCCGGATGGCCACCGTCGCCGGAGCCGTATAGAGCCCCTGGTCAGAGATCATCCCCAGCTGGGGAGCCAAGGACCAGGTCACGCTCTGGTTCGCGGTCCCTGAGACGCTCGCGTTTAGCATCTGCGTTTGTCCCTCAGAGAGGACCGCGCTGGCTGGATTCAAAGCAATGGCCACAGGTGGCGGAGGTGGCGGTGGAGGCGGTGGAGCTACTGCCTGCGTGACGACAGGAGCCGGAGCCGGGGCCGATCCACCGAAGAACATGTTCGCCATAAGCCCTGCGGTGATGACATGCGCGAACTGCTTATCCTGGGTCTGATCATCGGCCAGAACATACGTCACCTGCGGACCTAGAGAAAAACCGGAGCAAACGAAATATTCGAGCCCCACGCCGGCTTTAGCGCTGACATGATTGTAAGAAGAATCCGTGACACCTTTGACCATTCCGGCGCCAAGCTGAAAATTGGGCGTCCACTTTTTGTCGGTGTACAGTCGATAGATCCCGTTAAACATGGCCGGCTGCATGCGGAACCCTCTGGCCAAATCGATGTTGTCGTACGAGAGTCCGAGGCTCCAATGGGACGAAATCCCATAGGCGATCAGCGCACCGAGACCGTCTCCGACGTTGCCGGTCTGGTTCAGGACGGACCGCTGGCCGAGAGGCCAGGCGGCCTGGGCGATCCCGCTCAATTGGAGTTTATCGGTGAGATCCACCGCGCCAACGCACGTGACCCCGAATAAAAACCACCCTGCGGCGAATACTGTTGCGACAGACAATCTTTTCATTTTTGGATCCTCCCTTAATAGGTTAAGCGATGGATGAGGTGCAATGGCCGCATTTCTTCGCGGTGATCGGGATCAACATCGCACACTGCGGGCAGCTTTTTTCCGTCGGTTCGGCCGGCGGCGGCGATTTCTTTAAAATGCTGATTCCTTTAATAATAAGGAAAATACAAAAGGCTACAATTATAAAATCAATGACGTTATTAATGAAAAGCCCGTAATGGATCACCACCGGTTTGGCGTTGCCGATGGGCGCTTTCAAGGTCAGCGCCATTTCGCTGAAATCAATGCCGCCGATGAGCATGCCGATCGGGGGCATCAGGACGTCGTTCACCAGCGAGGAGACGATCTTGCCAAAGGCCGCGCCGATGATGACGCCTACCGCCAAATCCACGACGCTGCCGCGCATGATAAAGGCTTTAAATTCTTTAATCATTTTAGGCCCCCTTTATAAGAAGATAAATGAAGGTACTGAAAACAGGCAGATTACGGTTACTTTCATAACTTATAATAATCCGTCAAGTCAAGTAGAGCCCCGGACCCATCGCCATGCGTCATCTTAAGACCACCGGGATCACCTTGATCCTCGTCAGCGCGGTCTTCCTCGGCCTGGAAGCCGGGCTGCGCTGGGGCGCCAACTACTATCTAAGAGAGCGCGCTAAACTTCCTCTGCGCATCGGGAGATTATTCATCAACCCGGCCACCAGCCGGGCGACACTGGCTTTCGAGGGTGAGGACCCGCATCAAAAGCTGACGCTGGACCTGGGGGCTGTCCGGTTCGACTGGTGGATGGCCATCCTGAAGCGCTTGAGACTCGGGAATGTCCACGTCGACGGACTGAACCTTGATATCCAAAAAGACACAGCGGGTGTTTTAACTGTTGGAGGGATCCGTCTCGCTTTCTCTCCGCCCGCGGCTACGTCCGGGAGCCCGCCCGCCGAAAATGTCCCTCCTTCTGCCCCGACGTCCTGGAAAATCGGCACGGGTGCGGTGGACATCCAAAATGTCCACGTGCATTATCGTGATCCTTTGCTCGATGTCACGATAGTCGTTCACCATATCCATATCGATCCAGCAGAAAGCTGGCACCCCAATGTTTCAACGCCTTTTGACGCAGATATCGATATTAACGGCGGACGACTACTTTTAAAAGGAATATGCCGTCCGTTTCAGCATGAACCTACCGTCGAAACCCAGATCCAGTTGACCGCTTTGCCGCTGGAGTGGCTGACTCCGCTGGTCCGGGATTCAGGAATCACGGCGCTCGCCGGGACTCTGGGCGTCCAGGCCAAAGCGTACGCGCGCCTGAAACCATCCTCGCAGGAAACCGTCGTGGGGCTTGACGGGACCATCGAGCCGCGGGCGGTAGAGGTGCAAGGGCCGGCAGTGGGCATCAGCCGCGTGAGTTTTGACGGTGTTCTGGCCCTGGAGCGCCTGCGCGTGGTCCTCTCAAGCGGCCCGATGGTCATTCAAGCGCAGAACTTTGAAATCCGGCCCGAGAGCCGCGCCGCACTTCTCGACCGAACGGTCCGTCCGGTTTTTCACTTGACGATTTTTCCTCTCGCTTTCCAGGTGAAGAATATCGACTCGGCGGACGCGGCTTCGGTGGCCTCCTATACGCTCTCGGTCCGGCTCAGCCGCTTTGAGCGGATCGATCTGAACGGCCGGTGGGCGCCCTTTGCCCCGGCGCCGGATGGAAATGCGGATCTCAAAATCGATGGACTAAACCTGACTGCTTTCAGCCCTTACACACAAAAAGCGCTCGGCTATCGTCTCCAGACA
>Ga0326727_10015026_pt1 | contig 16714 bp, 7 predicted proteins | sample MB2enrmetagenome_FD_207643 | JGI IMG/M metagenome (GOLD analysis project Ga0326727, IMG submission 207643) | Lab enriched peat soil microbial communities from McLean, Ithaca, NY, United States - MB29MY | ecosystem: Environmental > Terrestrial > Soil > Wetlands > Peat | place: USA: New York...
TGTATCCGCGGAATCGCGCAATTGGACCTTCACCCAGACATACCAAGGAACTCCTGTACCGTTGTAACCGGCTTGACTGTAGTCACGCAGCGTTACGTTAGCGGTAATGTTCGCCACGGACGGCTCAATGTATGCGGACATTCGACATATGTTGGTATTCCCTCCGCCCAGGGCGACGGGGAATGCCGCAGTTCCAAGGCTGGTTACTGTCCAGGGAGTTGTATCCCAGGGGCCGCTCACGGCCAGCATGACGCTGTTGTTTACGCTTGGGCCGATGAGGGCGTATTGATTACCCACCCAGAGATCCCTCTGGCCTGTCCTATAATAGTCGGGCCCAAGGCATATGGAATAAGGCGTCGGGAAGTTTCCACCATAGCCTCCGGTTGCCCATATACTCGGGTTGGAAGTACCGGAGAGCATGAGGCTCCAGGTATCGTTGGCCATGTTCCACTTACCGATGCCGCCATTGCCATAAGGAGCATTGGTATTCAAAGTCAAATAGGCGTTTCCATCCGGGCCGAAGTCGAAACCGCCCTGCGCGTACCAGGCCGCGTCAACAGCCCACTGATCTCCCTGTGTGTCACTGGCTGTGTAGTCGTAAGCGATCTGCCGCTCATTTGCGCCGGTTACCGGGTTGAAAGCGACTATGCCGGGGTTGCTGGTGTTGTTACCGGAGCCCGACCAGTAGGATCTGCTGACCCAGACATCGCCAGCGCCTGTCTTCGCGCCGGTGCCGAGAAGGCCCACGGGACCCATGCGCATATCAAAGGTGTTCGGGTTATTGCCGGGCATGGTTACTGCCCATTGCTGAACACCCGCGTTGTTGAACTTGTAGAGCATGAAATTGCTCTGACCGGCAACATAAACATTCCCGGCGCTGTCCACTACACAATTTCCGCCTCTTACCGGCAGTGTCGCAAATCTTGTTGCCGCGTACCAATACCCACTGCCTATACCAGCATAGGCGTACTTGGCAATCCAGTAGTCGGTGCTGGCGCTGGTGCTCACAACACAAGAGTAGATGCTTCCGTCAGGTCCGAAAGCCGCCGAGGTAAGACCAGACCCACCATTGTTGTTAAGCCACTCCTGGCAACCGTAGCGGGCAGGGTTGGCGGTGCCATAACACTCCGTTACCCATACATAATCGTTATACCATGTAGTGCATGCAACAAAACTCCTTGCCTGTACCGTTGAAACCGCTGCCACACAAAGCAGCCCGAGGATGGCCACAAGGGCCATAGATCGCAGATACTTCATTTCCTGACTCCTTTCATCAATCGCAGCGCAAATATCGGGAAGATTCGGCTTACGCGCCGAGCAGGCGAAAGACCTTAGAATGATTGTAACACGTGGCGATCCTTTTGTCAAACGGTTTCTTGGCGGAGTGTTGTCAAAATTTGTTTGATATAGCTCAACAATGACTGGAATTGGACAAACGAGGGTGTGGTTATAGTTAGAATGGTGAAAGGTATATGATCAGGAGTCAGCAAAGCGGGCTAGTCCCCGGACTGATACCACGCCTGGCCCATGATAGAGTAGTCCTGATCCTCGACGAAACCGTCGCCGTTGAGGTCGGCGTTGACATTGTAGTTCGAATCGCCCACGCTGGAGTACCACGCAGCGCCCATGAGGGAGTAGTCCTGATCCTCTACGAAGTTATCGCCGTTGACATCCCCATTGATCAACGTGGTTGTACCCAGGGTCAGGTTCTGATTCGAGACAACAATGCCGGGTATCACCTTGCGCAACCAGTGCGGCATCACCTCGATCGTGAGATCGTAGGTCCCCGGATACATGTTGGGCAGAGTAAAGGATCTTGGGTTACCTGAGCCTGTAACCATCTGTGCATAGACCACGCTGCCGTTTTGCTGTAGTATCAGCCGTATCGGCCAAGCTGCCGCGTTGCCCACGAAATTGCCCAGGGTGACACTCCCAATTATGTTGTAGCCCTGGAACTCGTAAGCCCCGATATCGATGCTCGATCCAACGATCCTGGGATTGCCATCCAGATCCGTGGACGAAATGAAATAAATCCCACTATTGCCCGCGTCTATTGCGGGGGAACCCGACTGAAGATGATAATCCCCGCCCGAAGAATTTACGAAGGTCGGATTGGAGGTCACGGTTGCGGTGACGGTGAAGTTGGAACTGAGTGGGGTCCATCCGCCGTAACTGTCGAACCACGAGTTGGCGGAATAGTTGGGAACCAAATTGTTTTGGAAGATAGTATTGGTTCTGGACAGCGTTCCCGGCGAGTACTCTATGGCGAATATTCCCAAATAAGCGCAATTAGTGATGACGTTGTTGCAGACTTGAAGCCATGTATTGGGCTGAGCGCCACCGTCTCCCGTACCGGCAACAATGCCGGCGCCGAAAGTGCCGGCGGTTCCACTATAGCCAACTGAGTCAATGGTGTTGTTGAAGATGCGTGTGCCGCTGTCGCCGTGCCAGCAATGAATTCCATAGGTACCGCAACGATAGATGAGGTTATTGTAAATCAGGCCTGCGCCGGCATCGTAAATCCCATAGCCACAAAGATCGTAAGGGTATCCGTAGCCTATGTTATCGATGACACAATCATGAACTGTGAATGGACCGTCGGAATAGTTGCCGGAAGTGTCCTTGGGGCACATATCGATGCCGACCGCAACCAACGGCAGCAGGTCGTGAACATGGCACCACCCGACATTCACATTGTTGCCGGTACTGACGATACAGCATGAACCCGAACCGCTGTTGGTTCCCGGCTCCGTCCCTGTGAGCGCAAACCCGTAGATATTTACGTAATTGGCTGCATTGTTCCAAGTATAGAAGCATGTCCCCTGGCCATCGATGGTCGCTCCCTGCCAGGTATCGGACAGCCATGTAATCGGATTAGCCGACGTGCCGTTTGTCCTCGTATAAACGCCATTAGAACCGGTTGGATTGATCTTGTACGTTCCGGGCATGACATGGACGATCGCACCCGGTCCGATATTGGAATCGGCTTTGTAGAAGCTTGCCCAGGGTTTGGATTGAGTGCCGTTGCCGGTTACATCGCTCCCGGCAGTGGAGACGTAATAGACGCTGCCTGTTCCCAATCCGGCAGGCGGCCAGGCGGGCGCGGCGGCAGATGGGATGATCACGAGCGCGAGCGCCGACACGCATAGCGAGAAGCAGAGCGCCGGACGGAAGGGCACGGAAATCCCTTCCCTACATTCTCTCCCAACGCCTGAGCGGCAGATCATCATTTCCCTAACCCTGCATCCCCTCGCGATTCAGCGTCCCTGCGTCCGACGCCCGATACCCATTACCCGATACCCGATACCCGATACCTAACACCTAACACCCAACACCTGACACCTGACACCCGATACCCGATACCATCAGTATATCGCCGCAGTGCCCATCCAGTCCTGCTGCAGCTTGAGATCGACTTTCCATTGATCGCCGACCCTCGTCACCGTGAACGACTTGGGCGTCGTCTTGTAGCCCTTGATGTCAAACGCATGGCACTGACTCGGCTTCTGAGGATGATCGGAGACATTCCAGTAGAATGTGCCGGAAATCGCGGTGAGAATTTTCTCCTTGCCGATCAGATACCCCTCATGAAGTTCCACCGGTGTGAACGGGAACATCTCCTTCATGATGCCGTATTCGCCCTTGCCCGGACCCTCGGTCGGGATCACCGCAGTGGCGAAATAGAGCGAGCCGTTTCTGAAACAGGCGATAACATACTTCTGATTGATTTCAGCCGCATTATCCGGGCCGAAGTTCTTCGGAGCAGGAGGTGAATGGAAGAGATCCTGGCGCCACATCGCGATACCAAAGGAGATCGGGGCGTGAAGATGGCCCATCGCCATGTGGTAGTTCATGCCCGGCTCCTCCGGGCTGAGCAGCTTGAGCAGACCGTCGAAATCCGGTACCATCTCCCAATCGGTCTCCTGGGTGCTCATGTAGGGGATCGATCTAAGCTCCCGTGCGACCGGGTGACCGTTCGTGACCGACCATCCGCCCTTGCTCCAGGCATACTTGATGATCGCCGCCCTCGCCGGTGCGCTGACCAGGGCGATATCCGTGAACTTGTCTGCTATCCGACCGCGAGCGTCGAGGTTTACGGTATGGCCGTCCCACTGACCGTAATCAACTCGATAACCGCCATCGAGCCCGCCGAACTCGAAGGAATCCATATAGACTCCCATGCATCCGGCCTTGTCCATCGCCAGGTCAACCTGGCCGAGCATGTGCTTGTACCAGCTATTCCCCAACTCCGGATGAACGTTCAGGTTGAAATCGTCCAGGTTCTCGGGGCTGTTCACAAACCCGGTGTAATGGGTATCGATCACGGCCGTCCCTTTGCGGCTCTTCATCATGGAATCCCACAATGGCCCCGCGGCTTTCTTGACGATGTCCGACTGCTCCTGCGTCAATTCCACCGTCAACGAGTCGGAGTATTTCTTTCCAGGAATCTTTTCTCCTCCCGGAATCTTATTCCTCAAGAGCCCAAAGGCCGGTGTCTCCAGTTTGGGCATGCAGACCGCATCAGGGTTTGTCGCCTTAAGAGCGCTGACTTCCCTCTTGAGACGATCAAGATACTGGTCATCGGTTATATTTACTCCGTCATAGCAGTTGAACCACGGATTCAAGGCATGGTACTTTATCTTGAAATCCGAAACATCCGTGTCCGAGCATACAAACATTCCGGGTATGGTAAAGTTAACGTTCCAATCTTTGCGAATTCGGTTGATGAACCCGAAGTAATCGGCGTCTTTGGACGGATAGATCGTCCATGCGAGCGTGTAACTCTTGTGCGGTTCCAAACCGAAATGCTCCGTGCCGAACTGAACGGAGTTGGATTTCTTGATTGCCCCAAACTGGTGGGCAAGCACATCATCCTCAGCGACGATTCCGAGCGAACCACCCTCATTCTTAAGGAAAACCGTCGGGTTCGCGCCGCCGCCTTCATCCTCTTTCGTGCCGGCAACGCCGGACATGTATGCATCATAGGAAGGCAAAGCGCCGGAAGACACCACCTCATTCCTGATTGCCATGCCCAGTGGATCGGAAGTCTTGTTCTCGATTGTATCGGTGACATAGAACTTGCCGTCTTTGGGGGTAATCTTGCGAACGACGGAGAATGTGGAGGATTCGCCCTTAACGGAGATACTCTTCGTGTCGCCGCTTGAGGCATACCTGGTCTGCCAATTAGAATCATTGCCCGGTTCCCAGGTGAACTTGTGGAATCCAATCGCAGTCTCACCGGGGAATGAATAGGAGGATCGAATGGCGTAAGTCTCAGCGCCGGATTGAATGGACATCGCCCCAGACTGCGCCACGGTGAGCACAAATCCACCGGAGCTGACTTTGTTTCCGGTGAGTTTGGGTACTACAACTATGTCAATCGGCGATAGTTTGTCAACCGTTTCCTTGGGCAGATATCCCATCTCGAGGTTCTCTATTCGCATTTCCCTGGGCATAGGACTGGGAGAATCGTCAATTCTGGAGCTTGTGAATGTAATCTTGTTCGGTTTTCCGCCGAGGGTCATCTCATCGACGCCCTTCCAGACGTATTCGCCGACATCGGAGATGTTCAGCACATAATAATACTCTTCCTCACGAGGAGCAAGACATCGCTTGTCCATTTCTCCCGTCTCATGCCCGAGGAATATCGCCATCTTGTTGTCACTCCACCAGGGATACTTGCCGTCGGAGTTCTCGACCTTCTTTCCGCGATTCAGCAGGCGATCCGCCTCGTCAGGCATCGAACCATCGACTGCCTTGCCGTTGACCTCCATTTTGAGGTAGTAGTTCGCCAATTGACCGATATGATCGACGGTGGGGTCCAGCGCGTAAAACGCCCTGAACCGGACGCAGAGGATCTTCCCGGCCTTCCTGGGCGCGCTGGGCATTTCCACCGACGCATGGCCGGGCGCGTTGGTGACCGGGATGACGATCGGCTGTGGGGCCTTGTAGATGACCTCCATCGGCAGCTTTTCGCCCACGCCGGCGGCATTTGCCACCGAACAAAAACAGGCCACCGAGGCTAGCACTCCGGCGGCAATTGTGATATATTGACGGCAAGCTTCTATTCTAATTTGCATCAGCTCAATTCCCCCTACCTGTGCCAGAGACCTATTCTACGTCAGACAAGGCCATCCCGTCGCCCCACATATTGTCCTGATTTCCCAGCCATCCCTTCAGGCTCACCCATCTGGCATGGCAGTCGGCAAAAACGAAATTTGCACCCCCGTTGTGCCGGAACGAGACTCCATTGTAATTATAAGTGACATATGGGGCTCCTCCCATGCAGCCACCGCAAGTGTCCGGGATCCCGTCACCGTCAGTATCCACGGCGTTACTACCCAACTGAAATGATCCATAAAGACCATACGCTCCATTATTCGTATACCATGCCCTGCCGGGGCAGTAAATTCTGGAAGCGTACCCAGTGTTTCCGTTGCAGTCGCCCAACAGGAACACACCGGGATCCAGTTTATCAAGTATTGCGCATTTAATATAGAACGAAGAGAATCCAAATACCCACGGGTAGTTGAAACCTATCGTGTATTCGTTATCATAATGAGAATGGTATTTGTCGACCGCTATTGCCGGCGCGGACGGACACCTCATGAAATTGGCGCCGAGGACGTCACCAGCGCTTGTAACCCAAGACACACTGCCGCTGGTATACGGGGCGATGACACCACCCCACCATTGAACGACGTTGTAGGTTCCATGCGGATCGCAGTAAATTCCATCAGGCAACCTGCCGTCCCAATCCTGGCAGTATTGTGCAACACCTAGCGCACACTGCTTAAAATTGCTCAGACAGGCGGTCTGCCTGGCCTTTTCCCTGGCCTTTGCAAACACTGGGAACAGAATAGCGGCTAGAATAGCTATTATGGCTATGACCACCAGTAGTTCGATCAGTGTGAATCCTCTTCTTTTCATTACAATCTCCTCCACTTGGATTTCTCAAAGAGTATGTTCGCGCTCATCCACGCGCGGATAATTGGATTATTGCATCGATTATGAAGAAGTTTAGCACAGCGTGATCGAAATGTCATGCTGAATTTTGGTGATTTACAGTCATATCTTGGCGTAAAGGAGGAGGAGTGACGGAAGTAGCGGGAGTTAGAGGAGTAAATGGAGCAGAAACAGGGATTTCCCAGTACTCCTGCAACATTTCGCAAGCATGGAAATCTCACTGGTATACAGTTGAATCTGCGGTGCTTCCCCAAACCTGATCCACGTTCGAGAGCCAGCTTTTTCTGGCCACCCATTTCGCATGACCGTCGGCGAAAAGCATGTTCGCGCCGTCATTGTGACGGAACGCCACGCCGTTGTATGGGTAATAGTGCGGCCCTTGAACATCGAATTGATTCGGCCCCGTCATAGTGTCGGGAATACCGTCATTGTCGGTATCGGTAGCCAAGGTAAAATCCGGCTCTCCCGGAGTGTAGATGAATCCGTGACAGTATCGCAGGCCGCTGCAGTCAGCGGCAATGAATGTGGTGGTCGGAAGTTTATCCAGAATCGCGCTTCTGGGGAGCCAATACCTCAATACGTAACTGAAGGCTCCGGGGTAATTGACGCCGATGGTATAGAGATTATCCAAGCCCCCGTAAAGAGTATATCCGGGAGTCGGGGCGGAGGGACATCGCATAAACTTGGTTCCTACGAGATACGCGTTATCGTAGTTGGTCATATCGACCTGCGTTCCCTCGCCCAGGTAAGGCATGATACACGTTGCCCAGGAGCCTATGCCGGTACCGACTTCGGTTTCACTACCGGCGGTATCAATAAGCCAGAGCGGTGGAAGTCTCCCCTCCCAATCCGAGGCATATTGAGAAAACGCAAGCCCGCACTGCTTGAAGTTGCTGAGGCAGCTTATCTGGCGGCCCTTTTCCCTGGCTTTCGCGAAAACCGGATAAAGGATGGCGGCGACAATAGCAATTATGGCGATGATCACCAGGATTTCGATAAGAGTGAATGCCCGTCTGTTCAACTTAATCCCCTCCTGCTTAGCCTGATTGTAAACCGAGAGATGCTTCGGTCGCAGAGACCGCCTTAGCGGATGCGAAGGGAGTCGTCGCTGCCGAAGCTACCCATACTATTCGCGCTTGCACCATGCGCCCGGTCGCTTCACCCATTATACCAGCTTTTCGAGGGGAATAACAGGAGTACAAGAAGCGGATTATAGATTGTCTTTTTAGTAATAGACCGGGATCGAGAAGTTGTGCCCCGGAAAGATACTTGATCCTATGGGCGGAGTGAAGAACGCTTTGATCCCGAGGGATATGTCCGAGGCTGGATTCTCCGGAATCCAGGGTTGGGTTAGGCTTCGGCTGCGGCGTCCGCCTTCGCTTGCGCTCTGGCCGGACTTTGCGACCGAAGCATCCAGAGAATTCAGGGATTGGCGTTTGTGACTGTGTGAACATGACTGACGACAAGGAAAGGACCGCGTGTCGGCTGATCGCCGTATGGAGACGACTCCTACGACTATGTGCCTATGTTGTAGGAGAAGAAGGCGCCGCGAATAGCACCCTCTCCTGCTCCCTGCCTGTCCTGAGTAGGCGACCGTTCAATCCTGAGTAGCCCGGATGAATGGCCGGGCGTATCGAAGGACAGCGCCGTATCGAAGGGGCGGGAGTGGGTAGGGGTGAGAGCAATCCGTTCCGACTATTCTTGAGGGTTTGCCGTCCGGAACCTCCCCTAACCCCTCCTTATTAAGGAGGGGAGTTCCAAACCGCGATTCCTTTCCGGAATCGGCGATGCAATCGCCTCCTACAATGGGGGAAATAACAGGAGTAAGTGGAGTAAGAGTCCGGATTACGGATACTCCCCCTACTCCACTTACTCCCGCCACACGCTGTAACTTATATGGAATGCTTCGCTTCCATGCGCGCGAAACCTTCCAGAAGAGCCTGGACATCTTCATCCGTCCAGTTCTCATGGAAATAGACGAAGAGGTGATCCTCGATCGCCTTGACCGCGTTGGGGCACGGGAACTCACGGTTCGGATCGCCCTTGTAAAGCGGACTCGCCCACGGATAGCCGCTGGTACCCAACACGTTTCGCTTTGTGAACCATTCCTGTCGGTACGGCATGCTGTTGTAGTCCGGGGCAACCGGGAAGCCTTCATCCGCAAGAGTATTGACGAATGTCGCCTTGTCACAACCGACCGCGTCTTTGTTGAATTTCAGGCGCAGGAACCAGTAGCTGCACTCCGCTCCCGCCGGTTCATCAGGTCTGGATACCGACTTCAGTTTGTCCAAGCCCGCGAAAATGGCAGCCGCGCTTCGCCTTCGACTCTCAACCATGCCCGGTAGTCTCTTGAGCTGAACGCTGCCTATTGTGCAGGCGAGATCGTCGGAATTGAAGTTGAGTGTGGCAAAACAGTTGGTTGAACCAGCCGGCATGAAGAACGGCTTCCCTCTGTCTGAACATCTTCTCACGAATTGATAGTGCTCTTCATCTTTGGTGAACACTACGCCGCCCTGTCCACCGGTGCAGATGTGCTTGCCGAACATGGTGGAAAACGCGCCCACCGATCCGAATGTCCCCACAAGCTTGCCGTTTAGTTTGGCGCCGTGCGCCTGCGCGCAGTCCTCCACCACCGGCAGATTGTGCTTCTTAGCCACCGCCATAATCCCTTCCATATCGGCGGGCTCTCCTGCGATATGGGCAACCAATATTGCGCTGGTGTATGGTGAGATCACCGCCTCGATCTGCTCGGGACCGATATTATATCTGCCGGGAGCGCAGTCGGCCACAACCGGTATCAAGTTGAGCAGCGGGACCGGCATGATACCGCCGGGATCGCTTATCGGAGGCACGATAACCTCCGTGAAGGGTTCCAGGTTGAGGGATCTCAGCGCCACATAGACCGCCGTAGTGCCGGCATTCACTGCATCCGCGTACCCACCGCCAAGGAACTCCGCAAACTCCTTGCAGAAAGTGTCCTCGCTTGGGCCGCCGTAGCCAAATGCCTCACCATCCGCAATCGCCTGGTCGAACAATGCATCGACCGCGGCTTTTTCTTCTAATCCTATAAGCCTTCGTGCAGGCCATTCTCTCATGATATTATTCTCCTCGCCAACTGCGTTGTTGTATTACCCAAAGGATCCTTACCCGCGATCCCCAAGTATCTTAATTATTAACCATCCAAATGTCAAGGCGCATAGCGAAAGTGGACGACGCGCCGAAGCCAATGCTGGTAGATCATTCCGGATGCTTCGGCTGCGTCGCTTCGCTTTGCGACCGAAGCATCCAATAATGTCAAGGCGCATAGCTTATGATAAGACACCCACACGGGGCTAGACTACAGGCCTATCTCGCCCACTACCTGCTCAATAAACCGCCGCTGTGCCCATCCAATCCTGCTGGAGGGCAAGCTTGATCTTCCACTGATTTCCGACCTTCGTCACCGTGAACGACTTGGGGGATATCTGGTATCCCTTTTTATCGAACGCCTTGCAGACGCTCGGCTTCTGTGGGTGATCTTTGATATCCCAATAGAACGTTCCGGAAACAGCCGTCAGAATTTTCTCCTTGCCGATCAGATACCCCTCATGGAGTTCAACCGGAGTGAATGGAAACATCTCCCTAAGGATTCCGTAATCGCCTGCGCCCGGCCCGTGGAGAGGCACTTCAGCGTAAGGATAGTACAACTGGCCGTTTCGCAAGCATGCGATGACATACTTCTGCTGAATCTCAGCGGAATTGTTCTCCCTGAAATCCTTCGGACAGGGCGGGCCGAAAAGATCGCTTCGCCACATTGCGATTCCCTCTGCAATAGGTGCTCCAAGATGGCCGCTCGCCATGCGGACTCCCGCGTCAGGTTCGTTCGGACTCAGAAGCTTGAGAAGACCATCGTAATCCGGAACCTCTTCCCAATCCGTCTCCGTGAAGTTCATATACTTGGTCTGCCTTAGGACACGGGCAACCGGGTGGCCGTTCGTCGCGCACCATCCTCCCTTCTTTCGGACGTAATCGATGATCGCGACTTTCGCCGTCGTGCTGACGTAATCCAAGTCTCTCAGCTTGTCCGAGATCCTACCGGAGCGGTCGAGATTCACGCTGTGTCCGTCCCATGAACTGTAATCCGCACGGTATCCTCCGTCGCTGAGCGAGTAGGCGAACTCGAAGGAATCCATATAGACGCCTTCACATCCGCATTTATCCATGGCGATATCGACCTGACCAAGCATGTGCTTGAACCAACTGTTGCCGATTTCAGGATGAACGTTAAGATTGAAGTCGTCCTTGGCGGGCTCAGTGTAATGCGTATCGATCACCGCATTACCATCCTTATTCTTCATCACCGAATCCCATAGCGGACCTGCGGCTTTCTTTACGATTGCCGACTGCTCCTTGTTCAGCACAAGGGTCAGAGTATCGACTTTTGGCTTGCCGGGTATCTTATCTCCGCCCTCGATCCTGCTCCGGATCAGCCCGAACGCCGGGGTTTCGAGCTCCGGCATACACACGGCGTCAGGATCCTGCGCCTTCAGGGCTTTCACCTCGGCCTTGATCTTTTGGACATACTCATCGGTTGTTAGTCCTACGCCTTCATAGCAGTCGAACCAGGGCGGAAGACCGTGGTACTTGTAATTAAACGCCTCCATGTTTTTTGGAGAACAGGCCATCATGCCGGGAATGGTGAAGTTGAGTTTCCACTCCCTGCGAATCCGGTTGATAAAGTCGAAGTAATCCGTGGCTCTTGACGGATAGATGGACCAAGCTATCGTGTAGCTCTTTTTCGGTTCCAAACCAAAGTGCTCGGTTCCAAACTGAACTGAATTCTTCTTCTTGATCATGTTGAGCTGGAATTCGAACAGGTCGTCCTCAGCCACAACTCCCAGAGAACCGCCTGGATTCTTCAGGAATATGGTCGGGTTCTGCCCGCACCAGGTATTGTCTTTGATTCCGGCGACTCCGGATAGGTAGCAATCGTTCGGCATGATCTTATTCGGCGACGCGACCTCATACCTAACGGCCATTCCAAGGGGATCGCCGGTCTTGTTCTTGATGGTATCAGAAACATAGAACTTTCCGTCTTTGGCAGTGACTTTGCGAGTCACTGAGTAAGCCGCGGATTCACCCTTAATGGTGAAACTGCCGTCTTTGCCTTCGGAGGAACTCTTCTTCCAATCAGTGTCTTTGGCTGTTTCCCAGGTGAACTGATGGAACTGCATGTCCGGATCGCTCGGATATGAGTAGAATGATCGGAAGGCGTAGGTCTCCTTGCCCAACTGGATGGACATCGCTCCCGAAGGCGCTACCGTCAGCGCATAACCACCGGCCTTAATTGTAGGTCCAGTCAGCTTGGGAACCGACATGGCGGAAGAAATCGGGGCCAGCTTATCAACCGTTTCTTTTGGCAGATAGCCCATCTCGAGGTTCTCGATACGAAGTTCTCCCGGCATCGGCTTATTGGAGGCATCGGTTCTATACCCGGTAAAGACGATCTTGTTCGGCTTTCCACCGAGGGTCATCTCATCGACACCCTTCCAGACGTATTCGGCGTCATCCGAGATGTTCACGACATACCAATACTCCTCCTGTCGTCCGCCCAGAACGCGATCGTCCATCTCTCCGGTTTCATGGCCAAGATATATGCAAAGCTTGTTGCGATCCCACCACGGAAAGTTGCCGTCGATGTTCTGAGCCACCTTGCCTCTGTTGAGAAGCCTGTCGGTCTCATCCGGAGTGCTCGACTCAAGTACCTTGCCGTTCACTTCCATGCCGAGGTAGTAGTTCGCAAGCTGTACGATAGGTTTGGCGTCATCGTCCAGTTTATACAATGCTTTGAATCGTATGCAGAGCACCTGGCCGGGTTTCTTCGGCGCGGTGGGCAAATCCACGGCCGCATGACCGAGCTCTTTTCCGACCGGCATGACAATCGGCGCATCTGCCTTGTAAATCACATCCATGGGCAGCTTCTCAGCGAGGCTCCCTGCTGCCAAGCCCGCAGAGGCCAGTCCGACCGCCAATACCAGGCATGAGATAGCCGGTACTATGAGTTTGCGGAGTATTCTACTACCATCGGCGCCAGTGTTCAAAATCGTTACCCCCATATTTTAACTAAAGGCCTTTTGCGATTGAGCCACCCAATACGAGCATGGCTCTGCCTATTTCTATAAGCTCTGCTGTCAAAGGAGTTTAACACAGTACATGGGATTTGTCATACAGAAACTTGGTCAGTCATAGCAACATGTTGGCGAAGACGCCGCAAATATGGTCTGAAATGGCTCTCAATAGCCAGGAAGGACGGAATTCGATGGATATTCCAATATGTGAAGCGGGTTGGGCAGGCGAATCGAGGGAGCGGGGGTTGGGGTGAAGGCCGTCCGAGTGTATTCTTCAGGGGCAGCGCCGACCGCCTTTGGCGGCCTCTGCTACCGAATGATCGAATTAGTAAGTTGCGTCTAACACGACACTTCGGTAGCAAAGCGAAGCATCGCTGCCGAAGGCCCGGAGAGAAAACGGACGGAAGGGCACGGAAATCCCTTCCTGCATCCGGAAGGCGCGGCAAGCAGCGCCCCTGCATCCGACACTCAATACCCGATACCTGATACCCGATGCCAGACACCCGACACCCGACACCCGATACCCGATACCTGACACCCGACACCCGATACCCGATACCCGATACCAGATACCAGATACCAGATACCAGATACCCTCCGCCTGCTAGTAAATCGCCGCTGTACCCATCCAGTCCTGCTTCAGCGAGAGATCCACCTTCCACTGGTTTCCGACCCTCGTCACTGCGAATGATTTCGGCTCCGTCCGATAACCCTTGTTATCGAACGCCTTGCAGATACTCGGTTTGACAGGATGATCCGAAAGGCTCCAGTAGAATGTGCCGGAAACCGCCGTGATGATCTTCTCCTTGCCGATCAAATAACCCTCGTGCAGTTCCACCGGCGTGAACGGGAACATCTCCCTAAGAATCCCATAATCCCCCTTGCCTTTGCCTTCCGTGGGGATGATCGCGAAAGGATTCATCAACTGCCCGTGCCGAAGCCCAACTATTATGTACTTCTGCTGAATCTCAGCATTATTATCATCCTTGAAGTTGGAGGGAGTTGGAGGCGCCCACAAATCACTGCGCCACATGGCAATTCCACCCGTGACGGGCGAATGCAGATGCCCTGACGCCATCGCGTAATTTAAGGACGGCTCGGCGGGAGTCAACAGCTTCAATAGCGAATCGTAATCGGTAAGATAATCCCAATCGGTTTCCGTAAAGCTCATGTATGGCAGGCATCTAAGTTCACGAACGTCCGGGTGTCCGTTCGTGGCAGTAAATCCGCCTTTGCTCGTGATGTACTTTATGATAGCTGCTCTCGCCGGAGCGCTTACCAACGCAATGTCCGTCAACTTATCAGCTATCCGACCTCTGGCATCAAGGTTTACCGTGTGGCCGTCCCATTGCCCATAATCGGCGCGATATCCGCCGTCACTAACGGCGCCGGCAAAGATGAATGTGTCCATATAGACGCCCTTGCAGCCGGCCTTGTCCATGGCAATGTCGATCTGGCCGAGCATATGCTTGTACCAGCTATTGCCGATCACGGGATAGACGTTCAGGTTGAAATCGTCGTAATTCTCAGGGCCATTCACCAAGCCGGTGTAGTGGGTATCGATTACGGCTGTGCCTTTGCGGCTCTTCATCATGGAATCCCAAAACTGACCTGCCGCTTTCTTTACAATGTCCGACTGCTCCTGGGTCAACTCCACGGTCAGGCTGTTTGGCGTGTGGGGTATCTTGTCTCCGTCGGCAATCTTGTTTCGCAGAAGTCCAAACGCCGGCGTTTCCAGCTTCGGCATGCATATCACGCCGGGCTGCACTGCCGTCAGAGCCTCGACTTCCCCCTTCAACTTCTTGACATACTCGTCGTCCGTGAGATTCACTCCATCATAGCAGTTGAACCAGGGATCGAGCGCATGATACTTAATGTCGATACCCGGCACTCTCTTGGCGGTTCCTCCAAAGTTATCCGGAATCGTGAAGTTGACGTTCCAGTCTCTTCGCAGGCGATTGATGAAGTCAAAGTAATCATTGCTCTTGGAGGGGTAGAGCGTCCACTCCACGGTATAACTCTTATTAGGTTCGAGCCCGAAGTGCTCGGTGCCGAACTGTACGGAATTCGATTTCCTGATCATGTTGAGCTGGAGACCCAGGACGTCATCCTCGGTGACTATTCCCAGCGATCCCGTTTCATTCCTAAGAAACACCGTAGGATTAGCAGCACAGCGGATGTTCTCTTTGCATCCCGGAATGCCGGTAAGATACGCATCGTCGGCGAGAATCCGATTCGCCGAGGCTACTTCATAGCGAATGGCCATGCCGAGCGGGTCGGCTGTCTTGTTCGTGATCGTGTCCTTGATGTAGAACTTGCCGTCCATCGGAGTTATCACACGAAAAACAGAAAAGCCGGATGACTCTCCGGTAACCGAAAAACACCCGGGAGCGCCGTATGGCATCAGGCTCGTTCTCCAGTTGGCATCCTTCATGTTCTCCCAGGTGAACTGATGGAAATTCATAGCGGTCTCGCCGGGATATGAATAAGATGAGCGAATTGCGTATGTCTGCCGGCCACAGTGAATCGACATAGCCCCGGATGGAGCCAGCGCGAGCACGAATCCGCCTGACCTTACCGGAAGGCCGTTCAGCTTAGGCACATCTACTGTCGCCGCCAATGGAGTCAGCTTGTCAACGGTTTCCTTGGGCAGGTAGCCCATTTCGACGTTCTCTATCCGCAGTTCCCTGGGAACCGGGTTTGCCGACGCATCCGCGCGGGTGCCGATGAACTCGATCTTGTTCGGCTTGCCGCCCAGGGTCATCTCATCGACGCCCTTCCAGACATACTCGCCAACGTCGGAGATATTCAGGACGTACCAATACTCCTCTTCACGACCGCCGACTACCCTCTTGTCCATCTCTCCCGCCTCGTGACCAAAATAGACGCACAACCGGTCGCTATCCCACCACGGAAAGTCGCCGTCGTCATTGTGCGCGACTTTCCCTCGATTGAGCAGACGATCAGCTTCATCGGGCATCTGCGCGCCTATTTGCTTGCCATTTACGCTTATTCTGAGGTAGTACTGCGCCAACTGCGGGATGTGATCGACAGCGCTGTCCAGTGGATAAAGCGCCCGGAAGCGAATGCACAGGATCTTCCCCGGCTTCTTCGGTGCGCTCGGCATGTCCAGAGTCGCATGCCCTGTGGTCGCTGTGACCGGCAGCACGATCGGCTGCGGGGCCTTGTAGATGACCTCCATGGGAAGCCTCTCAGCCAGGCTGGCGGCAGTGGACCCCGCCGACGCAAGGCTCGCGGCCAGGAGAATGCCTGCAAGCGCCGGAATAACAGGAGATAGGAATCGTCTGATGTTCGTGACTGCGTTGTTCAATCTAGTAACCCCCAGAAACTGTATAGGTTTCATGCATAAAGCGTAGTCTAGCCCCTTGTGGGCGTCCCGGCAGAAAATCCATGCTCCTGACGCCCGCAAGGGGCTAGACTACGGCATCAAACTCTTGATATCGCCGGATTGTAATCCAGAGATTGGGACCCCGGGACTTAAGTCCGTCCCCCGGTTGGGCTCCGGCAGCGTCACTTCGTTTTGCTACCGAAGCAGCGTGTTCTGGAATTCCCCTCCTTAATAAGAGCCTGTCCAGAGCGTAGCGAAGGAAGGGGTTAGGGGAGGTTCCGGGAGGTTAACC
>Ga0326727_10015028_pt1 | contig 16713 bp, 12 predicted proteins | sample MB2enrmetagenome_FD_207643 | JGI IMG/M metagenome (GOLD analysis project Ga0326727, IMG submission 207643) | Lab enriched peat soil microbial communities from McLean, Ithaca, NY, United States - MB29MY | ecosystem: Environmental > Terrestrial > Soil > Wetlands > Peat | place: USA: New York...
AAAGCCAGTCGCCAAAGGCGGCCGGCCTATCGATCGTCCATTCTTTCCAGAGCCTTTTCCACATGGCGCTCATGTCCTGCTCGCAGCTTCGATAGATTGTGCCCCTCGCCCCGATCGGTCAATGTGCGGTCATGTTCGAACCTCTCCTGTTTCTGATCGCGGCGGCGTTCCTGCTTGCGGGTTTCATCAAGGGCGCGATCGGGATGGGCCTGCCGACGGTGGCGATGGGCCTGCTCGCAACCTCGATGCCGCCGGCGCGGGCGCTCGCCATTGTCATCGTGCCCGCCGTCGTTACCAACATCTGGCAGACCTTCGTCGGCCCCTATCTGCGCGACATCATCCGGCGGCTGTGGCCGCTGATGATCGGCACCGTGATCGGCATCTGGCTGAATTCGGGCATGCTGACCGGCCCCTATGCGCGCTACGGTCCGGTGGTTCTCGGCGTGCTGCTGGTGATCTATGCCCTGCTTGGCCTCGGCCACATCAGTTTCCAGGTCGCGCGGCGAGACGAAAAATGGATCGGCGGCATCGTCGGCGTGGTCACCGGCGTGATTTCCGCAACCACAGGCGTGCAGGTGCTGCCCTCGATGCCCTACATGCAGTCGATCGGGATGGAGAAGGACGAACTGGTGCAGGCGCTCGGAGTGTTCTTCACCGTCGCCACAGTGGCGCTCGCCTTCAACCTCACCAGCGCCGGACTGCTGAGCGCGGCGACCGCGCTGCCGGGCGCGGTGGCGATGGCGTGCGCCTTCACCGGGATGGCGATCGGTCAGGCGGTGCGCGCCCGGATGGAGCCGGAAGCCTTCCGCCGCTGGTTTCTGATCGCGATGATTTTTCTCGGGCTCTATCTGGTCGGCAGCGCGGCCTATGAGCTGCTGGCAAGGTGAACCTCACCCGAACAACGGCGTACCCGGCACGAAGGCATCGAACGCCGCCCAGAACTGGGCGCGGTAACGGTCCTGCTCCTGCAGGATTTCGTGCTTGGCGCCGGCGATCACGAGATGCGATCCGGCGCGCAGGTGATAGGCGAACTCCTCGATCGCAGGCGTCGACACGATGGTGTCGTTGCTGGCGGCCAGCATCAGGATCGGCTGACGGATTTGCAAAGGATAGTCCGATGCGCGGAAGCTGTGCATCGCGGTAAACGCGGTGTCGGCCCAGGCCACCGTCGGCGAGCCGAGACCCAGCGTTGGATCTTCCTCCAGGATCGCGGCGTTACGGGCGTAGCGCACGGGATCGCTGGTCAGGGGATTGTTGATGAAGGAGTCGGTGCCGGTCAGCGCGCCGCTGCCGCCGGGAACATAGCGGCCGCCGAGGCCGGCGAGCCGCAGCGTACGCAACAGCGCGCGCGCCGGAAACGAGGTCGCGTATCCGGGAAGATCGATCATCGGCGCCGACAGCACCATGCGATCGAACCAGCGCTTGCCGGCATGCGCGACGCGCAGCATCACCGCGCCGCCCATCGAATGCGCCAGCGCGAAATAGGGCGGCGGACAATCCGGCAGCACCACCTGCTGGACGAAGGTTTCGACGTCGATCTCGAAATCCGAGAAATTGCGGACATAGCCCTTGCGCGGATCGCGCAACCGACGCGACGAATGGCCCTGACCGCGCCAGTCGATCGTCGCCACCGCAAAACCGCGCTCGCGCAGGTCGCGCACGGTCTCGAAATATTTCTCGATATGCTCGCTGCGCCCACTGAAGACGCAGACCGTGCCTTTGCGATTGGCCGGCGGCGCCCAGCGCGCAAACCGCAGCTCCGCCCCGTCAGGCGTCTTGATGGTGCCGGTGACGACGCCGTCGGGAACGGGATTGGCGGGAATCGAGACGAGCGTCATGGGATCAGGGCCGTGTAGGTGAAAAGGACTGAAAATCAAGGGTGCGAGCGTCAAAAACGGGCGTCGCTCCCGCCCTCTTGAACGCGCTTTCCACCCTCCCATATCACCTTCGTGCAGGCCGCTACCAGTGCTTCGGGAATCCGGGTCACCAGGCTGCACACAGGACGAAAGCCCGGCCCGATGGCGGGCGGGTTTATTCAACAGTCGCTCAATGGAGGACTACCCAATGCGTACCTACGATCTTACCCCGTTTTATCGTTCCACCGTCGGCTTCGACCGGCTGTTCTCGCTGCTCGACCAGGCAACGGCAGACGTCAGCCCCGGCTACCCGCCCTACAATATCGAACGCACCGGTGAAAACGCCTACCGGATCAGCGTCGCGGTATCCGGCTTCTCGCAGGGCGAGCTTTCCATCGTCGCGAAGGAAAACACGCTGACGATCAAGGGCGAAAAATCCGCCAATGAAAACGGCAAGGACAAGGCCGAGGTGCTGTATCGCGGCATCGCGGCGCGCGCCTTCGAGCGGGCATTCCAGCTCGCCGATTTCGTGGCGGTGAAAAACGCCTCGCTCGAGAACGGTTTGCTTCACGTCGATCTCGTCCGCGAGATTCCCGAGGCCAAGAAGCCCCGCAGCATTCCGATTTCTTCCACGGTCCAGGCGCCGCAGGTGATCGACGCTCCGGCCGAGAAGGCCGCCGCGTAACCCAAGCGTTCGTCACGGCACAAACTTCGAATACGAGAACGCCCCGGAAAACCCGGGGCGTTTTTTTGCCGTTGTCGTCCCCGCGCACGTGGAGACCCATAACCACAGGCCCCAGCTGTTGCATCCGATGGTGGTCCAGCGCGCTTGGAAATTTCCGCCGGTGGTTATGGGCCCCTGCTCAAGGCCGGGGCGACGGCGAAAAACTACTCCAGCCCCTGCACCTTGGGCATTTCCTGGGTCGGCTGAATTGGCGGAGCCGCGGGCTTTGCCTCAATCGGGGCCGGGCTTGCGGCGGGCGGGACCGCCGGCGCCTCGGCCGGTTTCACCTGTGCCGCCGCCGATTGCTGCGCCGGCGGCTTTATTTCTCCGCCGTGCAGCGGGGAGGCTTTCGGCATCGGCACCGAAGGCGCGCGGCTTGCCAGTCTCGGCACATCGGCCGGCGGCCGCAGTCCGCTTCTCGGCGGCCCGATCGGCGCCAGCTGCCCCGCCGGACCGTAGATTACCCTCGGCTCGTCGCTGAAATTGTCGCCCATGCGATACCCCGGGTCCATTCGGTACCCCGGCCCCATCCGGTACGCCGGCATGAAGCGGACGATCCGGCCATTGCGGGCGTCGATCAAGAGCCGCCCGTCCTCGCCGCCGCGATCGATCGCGGCAATGCTGTAGAGCAGACCGTGCTGCTGCAGAACTCCGAGCGGCGAAAACCCGTTCTCGCGCAAAATCGCGAAAACCTCCTGCGGCGGCAGCAACCGCGGCGCATAGTAACCGGGCACAGGTGCTTCCTGAGGCATCGCCGCATAGGGACCCTCGACGTCGGAGACCGCGATGTAGGCCGGCCGGCCGATTTCGATTGGCGCCACTCCTTGCGCATTTGCCGCCGCGGTCGTGAGCATCAGCCCGGCCGATATGACCCATCCTGATAACAGCTTCATCGCCAATCGCTCCTGTCGCACGCGCCCCCGCGCCCGGCGCATTTCGCATCCGTTCCCGACAGCAAGTTCGCCCTCGAATCCGGCGGACCTTTGGCCGGATCGCGGCGCGTTTACTTCAAATCCGCGGCGGCGTGGCCGCCGGGCCCCGCGGAAAACGGCCACGCCATGCGGCCGGCGACTTTCACGCGCTTGTGTGATAGAAAAAAATTTGGCATGGTCGAGGTTAGGACAGCATCGCTGTCTCAATTGCGGGCAAACCCGGCACAGGGATTGCAGCGAAATTCGGTGCTTCAGGCGCCGGGTAGTTAAAGGCAAGGCCGTTCGTCGGGGACGTTGGACGCCGAAGCCTGAATTTATGAAATTGCGGCTCGCGGAGGACGAGCGGTGGCCCGGTGGGTGCCGCGACCGCCCAAGGTGCGCCGAAACCGGCGGTGAGGCCCAAGCCTGATTGAAAGGCCTGATTGAGAAGCCTGATTGAGAGGATTTAAGATGAGCGGGTCGGAGTTCGAGCGCGAAGACATCGTGACGGGTGCGTTGCCCGCGGCCGCGGTCTCGAAACCGGTTACGCCCGCGCGCGAACACACCTGGCGCCCGGCCGCCGAGGGTCTCTACGACCCCGGCCTCGAAAAGGATTCGTGCGGCGTCGGCTTCATCGCCAATATCAAAGGCAAGAAGTCGCATCAGATCGTCTCCGACGCGCTCAGCATCCTGTGCAATCTCGAGCACCGCGGCGCGGTCGGCGCCGATCCGCGCGCCGGCGATGGCGCCGGAATTCTGCTGCAAATCCCGCATGCCTTCTTCGCCCGCACCGCGGACGCGCTCGGCTTCACGCTGCCGAAGCCCGGCGACTATGCGGTCGGCGCGCTGTTCATGCCGCGCGAGAAGGCCTGGCGCAAAGTCATCCAGAGCATCATCGCCGACCAGATCAAGGCCGAGCAACTGACGCTGCTCGGCTGGCGCGACGTGCCGACCGACAACTCCTCGCTCGGCCAAACCGTCAAGCCGACCGAGCCTGCCAACATGCAGGTGTTCATCGGCCGTGGCGCACACATCAAGGATGAGGAAGAGTTCGAGCGAAGGCTTTACATCCTGCGCAAGTCGATTTCGCAGGCCATCTACCTGCGCCGCGATCGCGGCCTCGCCGGCTATTATCCGGCATCGTTGTCGTGCCGCACCATCGTCTACAAAGGCATGTTCCTCGCCGACCAGCTCGGCAGCTACTATCCCGACCTGCACGAGCCCGATTTCGAGAGCGCGCTGGCATTGGTCCATCAACGCTTCTCGACCAACACCTTCCCGGCCTGGTCGCTGGCACACCCCTACCGCATGGTGGCGCATAACGGCGAGATCAACACCTTGCGCGGCAACGTCAACTGGATGGCGGCGCGTCAGGCTTCGGTGCACTCCGAACTGTACGGCAAGGACATCAGCCGGCTGTGGCCGATTTCCTACGAGGGCCAGTCCGATACCGCCTGCTTCGACAACGGGCTGGAATTCCTGGTGCAGGGCGGCTACTCGCTGCCGCACGCCGTGATGATGATGATTCCGGAAGCCTGGGCCGGCAATCCGCTGATGGATGAGGATCGCCGCGCCTTCTACGAATATCATGCCGCGATCATGGAGCCGTGGGACGGCCCGGCCGCGATCGCGTTCACCGACGGCCGCCAGATCGGCGCCACGCTCGACCGCAACGGCTTGCGGCCGGCGCGCTATCTCGTCACCAGCGACGACCGTATCGTGATGGCCTCCGAAATGGGCGTGCTGAAGATTCCCGAGGAGCAGATCATCACCAAGTGGCGGCTACAGCCGGGCAAGATGCTGCTGGTCGACCTCGAACAGGGCCGCCTGATTCCGGACGACGAGATCAAGGCGTCGCTGGCGCGCAGTCACCCCTATCGCGAGTGGCTCGACCGCACCCAGATCGTGCTGGAGGAATTGCCGGATGCCCCGACCAAGGGCATGCGCTCCAACCTGCCGCTATTGGATCGGCAGCAGGCGTTCGGCTACACCCAGGAAGACATCACCATCCTAATGACGCCGATGGCCTCGACCGGCGAAGAGGCCAACGGCTCGATGGGCAACGACACGCCGATCTCGGCGCTGTCGGACAAGCCGAAGCAGCTGTTCACCTACTTCAAGCAGAATTTCGCGCAGGTCACCAACCCGCCGATCGATCCGATCCGCGAGGAAATCGTCATGAGCCTGGTGTCGATCATCGGGCCGCGGCCGAACCTGTTCGATCTGCAGAGCGTGGCCGGCAACAAGCGCCTCGAGGTACGCCAGCCGATCCTGACCGACGCGGATCTCGAAAAGATCCGCTCGATCTCGGAAATCGCCGACACCCATTTCAAGTCGCGCACGCTCGACACCACCTTCCACGCAGGACTGGGCGCGGCCGGTCTCGAACAGGTTCTCGACGAACTCTGCGCGCGCGCCGAAGCGGCGGTCCGCGAGGGCGTCAATATCATCATCCTGTCGGACCGCATGGCGGGCACCGACCGGATTCCGATACCCTCGCTGTTGGCCTGCGCCGCCGTGCATCATCACCTGATCCGCACCGGCCTGCGCACCTCGGTCGGGCTGGTCGTGGAATCCGGCGAACCGCGCGAGGTGCATCATTTCGCCTGCCTCGCCGGCTACGGCGCCGAGGCGATCAACCCCTATCTGGCGTTCGAGACCATCATCGCGATGAAGGACCGGCTGCCGGCGCCGCTCGACGATTATGAAATCGTCAAGCGTTACATCAAATCGATCGGCAAGGGTCTGTTGAAGGTGATGTCGAAGATGGGCATCTCGACCTATCAGTCCTATTGCGGCGCGCAGATTTTCGACGCAGTCGGACTGAAGGCGGATTTCGTCTCGAAGTATTTCGTCGGCACCCATACCCGCATCGAAGGCGTGGGGCTGGCCGAGATCGCCGAGGAAACCGCGCGCCGCCACGCCGACGCATTCGGCGATTCGCTGGTCTACAAGACCGCGCTCGATATCGGCGGCGAATATGCCTACCGCACCCGCGGCGAGGACCACGCCTGGACCGCGGAGTCCGTCTCCACGCTGCAGCATGCCGTGCGCGGCAATTCGCTGGAGCGCTACCGGGCGTTTGCGAAAATCCTCAACGAGCAGTCGGAGCGGTTACTGACGCTGCGCGGCCTGTTCAGGATCAAGACCGCCGAGGACGAAAAGCGCAAACCGATTCCGCTCGACCGGGTCGAGCCGGCCAAGGATATTGTGCGGCGCTTCGCCACCGGAGCGATGTCGTTCGGCTCGATCTCGCGCGAGGCCCACACCACGCTTGCGATCGCGATGAACCGGATCGGCGGCAAGTCCAACACCGGCGAAGGCGGCGAGGAGAGCGACCGCTTCAAGCCGCTGCCGAACGGCGATTCGATGCGCTCGGCGATCAAGCAGGTCGCCTCGGGGCGGTTCGGCGTGACGACGGAGTATCTCGTCAACGCCGACATGATGCAGATCAAGATGGCGCAGGGCGCCAAGCCCGGCGAAGGCGGCCAACTGCCCGGCCACAAGGTCGATGCCACCATCGCACGGGTGCGGCATTCGACCCCAGGCGTCGGCCTGATCTCGCCGCCGCCGCACCACGACATCTATTCGATCGAGGATCTGGCGCAGCTGATCTACGACCTCAAGAACGTCAACCCGGACGGCCTGGTTTCGGTCAAGCTGGTCTCCGAAATCGGCGTCGGCACGGTCGCCGCCGGCGTTGCGAAAGCGCGCGCCGACCACGTCACCATTGCCGGATTTGAAGGCGGCACCGGCGCATCTCCGCTCACCTCGATCAAGCATGCCGGCAGCCCTTGGGAAATCGGTCTGGCCGAGACGCACCAGACGCTGGTGCGCGAGCGGCTGCGCAGCCGCATCGTGGTGCAGGTCGATGGCGGCTTCCGCACCGGGCGCGACGTGGTGATCGGCGCGCTGCTCGGCGCCGACGAATTCGGCTTCGCCACCGCGCCGCTGATCGCCGCCGGCTGCATCATGATGCGCAAGTGCCATCTCAATACCTGTCCGGTGGGGGTGGCGACGCAGGACCCGGTGCTGCGCAAGCGCTTCACCGGCCAGCCCGAGCATGTCATCAACTACTTCTTCTTCGTCGCCGAGGAAGTCCGCGAGATCATGGCTCAGCTCGGCTATCGCACCTTCAACGAGATGGTCGGCCAGACCCAGATGCTCGACCAGTCGACGCTGGTGGCGCATTGGAAGGCCAAGGGGCTTGATTTCTCCAGGCTGTTCGTTCGCCAGAAGGAGTTGCCGGGCCAGAAGATCTATCACGCCCAGGGCCAGGACCATCACCTGGAGGCCGTGCTCGACCGCACGCTGATCGAAAAGGCGCAAGCGGCGATCGATCGCGGCGCGCCGGTCAAAATTGAGATGGAGATCAACAACACCAATCGCAGCGCCGGCGCGATGCTGTCCGGCACGGTCGCAAAGCTTTATGGCCATGCCGGCCTGCCGCACGACACCATCCAGGTGAGCTTCAAGGGCACCGCCGGCCAGGCATTCGGCGCCTGGCTCGCGCGCGGCATCAGCTTCGAACTCGAAGGCGAAGGCAACGATTATGTCGGCAAGGGCCTGTCCGGCGGCCGCATCATCGTCAAGCCGCCGCGCGGTTCCGGCATCGTGCCGGAGGAATCCATCATCGTCGGCAACACCGTGATGTACGGCGCGATCGAAGGCGAATGCTACTTCCGCGGCATCGCCGGCGAACGCTTCGCGGTGCGCAATTCGGGCGCGGTCGCGGTCGTCGAGGGCGCCGGCGATCACTGCTGCGAATACATGACCGGCGGCATTGTCGTGGTGCTCGGCAAAACCGGGCGCAACTTCGCAGCCGGGATGTCGGGCGGGATCGCCTATGTGCTGGACGAGGCCGGCGACTTCCCGAGACTGTGCAACATGGCGATGGTCGAACTCGAACCGGTGCTGTCGGAAGAAATGATCAACGAAGACGCCTACCATCAGTCCGGCGATCTCGAAGCCCACGGCCGGGTCGATGTGTTCCAGAACCTGCTCGAATCCGACGTCGAGCGGCTGCACATCTTGATCACCCGCCACGCCAAACTGACCGGCTCAAAGCGCGCCGCCGACATTCTGGCGAACTGGAAGAGCTGGCTGCCGAAATTCCGCAAAGTGATGCCGGTGGAATACCGCCGCGCGCTGCGGGAACTGAAGGCGAACGCGGACGCCGAACCGAAGATTGCGATCGGGGCGTGAACGGATCGAATGAATATGGAAACGAAGAGTGCGATTTTGGCCACCTCTCCCATTGGGAGAGGTCGGATCGCTCTGGCGATCCGGGTGAGGGGTTACGCTCTATCGATGGACCGTACCCCCTCACCCCAACCCTCTCCCCACGGGAGAGGGGGCGCGCTTCCGTCGCGGCAATGGCAATGATTCAAGTTTCGGGGCACCGGCTTTAATGGGCAAGATTACAGGTTTTCTGGAGATCGACCGGCACGACCGCAAATACGCGCCGGTGGCCGAGCGCATCAAAAGCTATCGCGAATTCGTGGTTCCCTTGAGCGAGAAGGAGACCCGCGACCAGGCCGCGCGCTGCATGAATTGCGGCATTCCCTACTGCCACGGCACCGGCTCGGTGGCGCCGGGTACCCCGGGCTGCCCGGTCAACAACCAGATTCCGGATTTCAACGACCTGGTCTATGGCGGCAACTGGGAAGAAGCCTCGCGCAACCTGCACTCGACCAATAATTTTCCGGAGTTCACAGGCCGCATTTGCCCCGCCCCGTGCGAGGCTTCCTGCACGCTCAACATCGACGACAATCCCGTCACCATCAAAACCATCGAATGCGCCATCGTCGATCGCGCCTGGGACAATGGCTGGATCAAGCCGGAAATTCCGAGCACCAAGACCGGCAAGAAGGTCGCGGTCGTGGGTTCTGGCCCGGCGGGGCTCGCCTGCGCCCAGCAGCTCGCGCGCGCCGGCCACGACGTGCACCTGTTCGAAAAATACGCCAAGGCCGGCGGGCTGTTGCGTTACGGCATTCCCGACTTCAAGATGGAGAAACATGTCATCGACCGCCGCGTGAGCCAGATGGAGGCCGAGGGCGTCACCTTTCACTACGGCGTCCATGTCGGCGGCACGGCGGCGGGCGCGCTCGACCCGCGGGAAATGCTCAACGAATATGACGCGCTGGCGCTGACCGGCGGCGCGGAGGCCCCGCGCGACCTGCCGATCCCCGGCCGCGATCTCGCCGGCATTCACTTTGCGATGGATTTTCTGCCGCAACAAAATCGCCGCGTCTCCGCCGAGCCGCTCGGCGGCGCGCCGGAGATTCTGGCCGGCGGCAAGCATGTGGTGGTGATCGGCGGCGGCGATACCGGATCGGACTGCATCGGCACTTCATTCCGGCAGGGCGCGCTCTCGGTGACGCAGCTTGAGATCATGCCGGCGCCGCCCGAGCACGAGAACAAGGGCCTGACCTGGCCGAACTGGCCGTTGAAGATGCGCACCTCGTCGAGCCAGGCCGAGGGCGCGCGCCGCGAATACGCGGTGCTGACGCAGAAATTCTCCGGCGAAGACGGCAAAGTGACAAAGCTGCATTGCGTCCAGGTCGACGACAAGTTCAAGCCGGTTCCCGGCAGCGAGTTCGAGCTCGAGGCGCAACTGGTGCTGCTGGCGATGGGCTTCGTGCATCCGCTGCATGAGGGCCTGTTGAAGACCCTCGGCGTCGAGCTCGACCCGCGCGGCAACGTACTGGCCAACACGGCGGATTACCTGACCTCGCGGCCGAACGTATTCTCCGCCGGCGACATGCGCCGCGGCCAGTCGCTGGTGGTGTGGGCGATCCGCGAGGGCCGGCTGTGCGCGCGCGCCATCGACCAGTTCCTGATGGGGACGACGAATTTGCCGCGGTAACTGTAGCCGGGCATTTTGGCTACGGTCCGCTCCCCGTCACGCATTCGCGTATCGGCATGCCCATCATACTGACGTTGCGGCCGCACGCGCCGACCTCAATTCTGCAGCCGCACCCCGAGCATCACCACGGTCGCGGCAAAACTTGAGCCGACGATGTTGGAATTCAGGACATCATGGCGCAGCGTGCCCTTGAGCCAGATGTTGCGGTTGAGCTTGTAGATCACGTCGCCCTCGACCGAGTAAAGCTTGTCGGAACGGCCGTCGCCCTGGTAATCGAGCGTGCCGAAGCTGAATTTTCCGATCGCGGTGAGCCAGCGGCGGAAATCGTGATCGACCTCGACGGTATAGGTGTGAGTCAGAACGCCGGAGACGCCGGGGACCACGGTCTCGGCGATCGCGGTATCGGAGATGAACTTTGCCGTGGTCAGCGGCGTCACCGTCCAGGTCAGCGAGGCCGCCGTGAGCAGGCCCTGCAGGCGCTCGAGGCGGGCATCGACATAATTGCGCTCGGCGAAGCCGACCGAAATTTCGCCGGTCAGCAGCCGCGAGAATTCGAAGGAGGTGCCAGCCTTGGCATAGCCGCCGGTGGAATCGCGCGCATAGCCATAGCGGTCGAGCTGCAGATCGTGCGCGCGGGTGTCGCCCTCGGCCTCGACGAACGGTTTTATCGCCGGCGTCAGCTCATAACTGACCCGGCCGACCGCGCCATACTGGTTGAAATTGCGGTCGTCGTTAGTAGTGGTGCTGCCGTCGGTGAGCGTGGAGTCCTGATAGACGGTGCGATCGACGGTGCCACCGGCGGAGATCTGCAGACGGTTGAAATTCTGGTCGACGCCGAAGGTACCGCCGAGCGTGGTATAGATCGGATACTTTGCAAGGCCGGCCTGAATGTTCGGACTGCCGGGATTGTCGGTGCCAAGCCGCAGCCGCACCTCCGAGGTGATGCGGGTGTCTTCCGAGACGTCGATGCGGCCGTCGATATGGCCGGTGAAATCCGGCCGGTCGATATTGGTCGGCGCCGGATTGATCGCGCCGTCGATGGTTTGCGGCAAGGTGCCGCCATAGCCGGTGAACGATCCCCTGAGGTCGGCGACCAGGGCATGGCGATCCCAGTCGGAGACCGCGAGAAATTCCGGCGCCACGACATAGGATGGCAGCCCCTTCGGCACGTTGATGCGGCCCGGATTGCTGTCGTAGCCGGCGCTGAGTTCAAGTGCGGATTTGACCAGAAAGCTGCCGGCGTAGTCGCCAACGGGGCCGAACGGATTGTCGTCGACCTTCAGCCGCCTGCGCGGCGGCTGGCCATCCACTGTGCCAGCCATGGCAGGCGGCAGCGGGGCCCGGTTGGCGGTCGCAGACGGCGGAACAGCCAATTGCACCCGCCCGGTGTCGACTGAAGGCCGCGTCGATGTTCCCGGCACCGGGCTGCCTGGCCCCGGCGAAGGTTTCGGTTTGGGTTGGCCCGGATAGAGCTTTGGCAGCTTGCGCGTGCGGTTGAGCGAGTCGAAGCCGGCAACGCCCGAGCCGCTAGCGGGAGGAACACCATAGGTGGGGATCTTGCCGATCCGGGACGGCGCGGGGTTATCCGGGCGAGGTTTCTCCTCATTGAGGGGATCGGTGGGATCTGTGGGATTGGTCGGATCGATCTGCTTATCGCCGGTCTTACGCAACGGCGAATCCTGCGGCGTGACAAAGCCGTCACGCACCGGACGAAACAGGTCGGGGGTCAGGGTTTGGGCGCGGCCGGGCTGAGAAGCGAGGGCGAACAGCGCAAGGCATGCGAGAGAGGCGCGCAACGTCGTTGCGCGGCCGCGACGGCCCCTTGCTGGACCCGACATCACGATAAAAATACCCCAACGAATTCATTTACTTAACGACCGAGTCCCGCGGGGCGCGAACTGCCCTTGAGGAAAACGTCGTTAATGGAGTTAAAACAATTATGGTTAATGACCCGTTGAGACCGGCCCCCCCGCGTCGCATCGCGGCAACAGCCGTGCTAAAGGAGATCGGGCCAAAACGATTGCGCCCGCCTCCCTGGAACCCGAAATGGCCAACTCAAAACCACGGGCGACCCTATCCGTGACCGACCAGCCCGACGCCGCCGTTCAGTCGGCCCTGCGCACGCTGAATGCCGGGGGCAGCGGCATCGCGGCGATTTTGGCGGCGCTCGAAGGCCCGCTGGGAACAGCCTTTTCCGCCGCGGTCGATCTCATCCGAAAGGCCAAGGGCCGTGTGATCGTCACCGGGCTCGGCAAGTCGGGCCATGTCGCGCGCAAGATCGCCGCGACGCTCGCCTCCACCGGCACGCCGGCCTTTTTCGTACACGCCGCCGAAGCCAGCCACGGCGACCTCGGCATGATCACCGCCGACGACGTCATCATCGCGCTGTCCTGGTCGGGCGAGCAGCCGGAAATGAAGAACCTCGTGAATTATTCCAAGCGCTTCGCGATCCCGATGATCGCGGTAACCTCGAATGCGGCTTCACCGCTGGGCGAGGCCGCGGAGATCGTGTTGCAGCTGCCCAAGGCGCGCGAAGCCTGTCCGCACAATCTGGCGCCGACCACCTCATCCTTGATGCAGGCCGCGATCGGCGACGCGCTCGCCATCGCGCTGCTCGAAGGCCGCGGTTTCACGGCGCTGGAATTCGCCAATTTCCATCCCGGCGGCAAGCTCGGCGCGATGCTGAAATTCGTCCGCGACATCATGCATACCGGCGACGAGATTCCGGTGAAGCCGCTCGGCGCGCGGATGTCGGATGCGCTGGTCGAAATGTCGGCCAAGGGCTTCGGCTGCGTCTGCATCGTGGACCAGGCCGGCGAGATCGCCGGCATCATCACCGACGGCGACCTGCGCCGGCACATGCGGCCGGATTTGATGACGGCCCTGGTCGACGACATTATGACGAAGAATCCGAAGACCATCGCCCCCGGCATGCTCGCGACCGAAATCATGCGCGAGAGCGTGGATGCCTCGCGGCCCGCGGTATCGGTGCTGATCGTCGCCGAGGGCAGAAAGCCGGTCGGCATCGTGCACGTCCACGATGTGTTGCGCGCCGGGGTGGCCTGAGAGAGATACCTCCGACGCCGTCATTCCGGGGCGATGCGAAAGCATCGAACTACGATGTGCAATTGCACATCGGAGAATCTCGAGATTCCGGGTCTGGTCCGGAGCCTGTCATCGGGCGGCGCGAAGCGCCGACCCGTTGGGACCATCCCGGAATGACGGTCTCAAATTGAGCAGTTCGCAATGACGACTACGCCGGAAACCGCGCCGCCTTTTCCTCCAGCGGCAGCGCCAGCCCGTTCGCCAGATAGGACACGGTGCGATAAAAGCCGCACAGCAGGATGATCTCGAAGATTTTCGCGTCGTCGTAATGCGCCGACAGCGCCTTGAATTCCGCCTCGCTCAGCGTGGCGCGCGCATGCAGCGCATCGACGGCCACAATCAGCGCCTGCTCGGCCGCCGACCAGCATGGCGCGTCGGCGCCGCCCAGCACCGTGGCCCGAACCTCGGCGTCGGTGAGGTGCGCGGCTTGCGCGAATGTCGCGACATGCACACCCCATTCATACTCGCATCCGGTCAGGGCGCAGGTGCGGTCGATGACGATCTCGCGCTCCCGCAGGGAGAGCGGACCGCGGTCCAACAGGCTGGCCGCGCGGAATTTCTCCCAGGCCCGCGGGTTGGAGGCGACTACACGGAACAGCATCAACGGCGGCGCGCCGCGCATGATGCGGTCGAACTGCGCGCCGATCTCGGCGGCGTAGGGCGGTTCAAGCGGGGCTATTCGTGACATGGCGTCGATCTCTGTGCCACTATAAATATAGCGACATGCTACATAATTTGTAGCGAAAAGAAAGCCTTAAAGGAAAGCCCCCGATGCCAAAGCAGCCTATGGCCGCGAAAAAATCAGCCGTCCGCGGATCGAGATCGGGCCGGCCGATCATGGCACTGCTCGACCTGTTGGGACGGCGCTGGTCCTTGCGCATCCTGTGGGAGCTGCGCGAGCGCCCGCTGACCTCGCGCGCCCTGCGCGCGGCCTGCGACGAAGCCTCGCCAACCGTGCTGCAGGCCCGCCTGTCGGAGCTGCGGCAGGCGGGTTTTGTCGAACTCGAGGCGGGAGGCGGATATCGCCTGACCGCAATCGGCCGCGAACTCCTGGAAAACTTCCTGCCGCTGCATCGCTTTGCCGAGCGCTGGAGCAGGCGCTGAACTTCCCCCTCTCCCCGCAAGCGGGGCGAGGTGATCGGAGGCCGCCCTAACCTAAGCCGCCGCCACTGTCAGACTGGCGCCGTCGGCCTGCACGATCTTGACCCGGCTGCCGGCGGGCGTGTCGGGACCGGCGACGCGCCAGATGGTGTCGTCGATCCGCACCGTGCCCGATCCGTCGATGATCGGCCGTTCCAGCGTAAACACCCGCCCCACCAGCGCGTCTGCGCGCCGGTTGAGGAACGGATTGCTGAGGCTGACGGCGCTGTTGCTGCGCGCAAGCCGCCGCCACAGCGGCACCGCGGCGGCGGCGAAAACCGCAAACATCAGCAGTTGAAGCTGCCACGAGGGACTGATCAGAAACGAGAGCAACCCGACCAGGAGCGCTGCAAGCCCGAGCCAGAACAGGAAGACGCCGGGCGCGAGCAGCTCCAGCGCCATCAACAGCACGCCGAAGATCAGCCAGTTCCAGGTGCCAAGCGTGGCGAACATCTCGGTCATGGTGTGACCCTCTCTCTTACTCTCCCCTTCCAGGGGAGGGTGAAAGCAAGGGTCGCCACCATCCAAGCCTTCCATTTCATCATATTCGATTCCCCTGCCGCACGCGGGAGAGGGATTCAAGACGCATCGGTGTCCTCATCATCCGACCAACTCTAGCCCGGTGGCGGCACCGGCGGAACGGCGCCCGATCCCGCCGATGGCACCGAGGCGCGGCGCGCGGCGGCCTGCGCGGAGGCAGCACTTTCGCCGAAAGTGGCCTTGGCGATCTCGCCGATGCCGGCCAGCGAACCCAAAATGCTCATCGCCTCGATCGGCAGCATGATGATCTTCTGGTTCGGCGAATCCGCCAGCTGCCCGAACGCCTTGATGTATTTGTCGGCGATAAAGTAATTCAGCGCGGCGACGTCGCCCTTGGCGATCGCCTCCGAGACCATCTGCGTCGCCTTGGCCTCGGCCTCGGCGGAGCGCTCGCGCGCCTCGGCGTCGCGGAACGCGGCTTCGCGGCGGCCTTCGGCCTGCAGGATCTGGCCCTGCTTCGCGCCCTCGGCCCGCAGAATTTCCGATTGCCGCTGGCCTTCGGCCTGCAGAATGTCGGCGCGCTTGACGCGCTCGGCCTTCATCTGGCGGCCCATCGCCTCCACGAGGTCGGCGGGCGGCACGATATCCTTGATTTCGATGCGGTTGACCTTCAGCCCCCACGGCGACACCGCCGCGTCGACCACGCGCAGCAATCGCTCGTTGATCTCGTCGCGATGCGACAGCACCTGGTCGAGGTCCATCGCGCCCATCACCGAGCGGATATTGGTCATGGTCAGCACGATGATCGCCTGATTGAGGTTGGACACTTCGTAGCTGGCTTTGGCGGCGTCGAACACCTGGAAGAAGGCAACGCCGTCCACCGTCACGGTGGCGTTGTCCTTGGTGATCACCTCCTGCTCCGGAATGCTGATCACCTGCTCCATCATGTTCATCTTGCGGCCGACGCGGTCGAAATAGGGAATGATGAGGTTCAATCCCGGCGCCAGCGTGCGGGTATATTTGCCGAACCGCTCGATGGTCCAGTCGTATCCCTGCGGCACCGTCTTGATGCCGGCAAACAGGGTGAAAACAACCAGCAGCACCAGTGCGATGGCGAAAATGTCAAAGCCGGTCATAAATCCTCCAAGGCCGAACGGAATGCGCTCAAGAGCGCAAACTGGTTTGTCTGCGCGCCGGCGGCGCCGGTTCAGCCAACGCTTCTTTTAATGATAGCTAAGCGCGAGTTTGCCCGCCGCCAGATGTACGGCGTCTGAATGACGGCCGCGACAACGCCCCCGAGCGGCGGTCAAATCCAGCCCTGAAGCTCGCGCAGCACCAGCTGGCGGATCACATCCATGCCGGGCGCGCTGTCATTCAGGCAGGGGATCGCGGCAAACTGCTCACCGCCATTGTGCTTGAATATCTCGGCATTCTCCTCGGCGATTTCTTCCAGCGTTTCCAGGCAATCGGCGGAGAAGCCGGGGGTGACGACCGCAATGCGGCGCACGCCGTCCTTGGCCAGTTGCTCGATGGTCTTGTCGGTATAGGGCTGCAGCCACTGATCGAAGCCGAAGCGCGACTGGAATGTCAGCAACAGCTTTGCGGCATCCAGCCCCATGCGCTGGCGCA
>Ga0326727_10015029_pt1 | contig 16712 bp, 17 predicted proteins | sample MB2enrmetagenome_FD_207643 | JGI IMG/M metagenome (GOLD analysis project Ga0326727, IMG submission 207643) | Lab enriched peat soil microbial communities from McLean, Ithaca, NY, United States - MB29MY | ecosystem: Environmental > Terrestrial > Soil > Wetlands > Peat | place: USA: New York...
CCAGCAGATCTTGATCGCGCAACTCGAAGATACCACCGGCACGAGCGACGTGGTGGTCTTCGCCAAGCTCTACCCCATGGTGCAACAGCTCTTCGAGGCCGACGCGATCCTCGTCGTGAAGGGCCGGCTGCGATTGCGCGAGCGTCCCGGCGCGACGCCCGGCGAAGAGCCGCCGATCGAACTTTCGGTGAGCGCGAGCGACGTCACGGCCTTCGTGCCCCCCGCACGCGGCAACGGCACGCCGCCGCGAGCGAACGCACGTGAATGGCACCTCGACGTGAGCTCGCGCGAACAGATCGACCGGCTTGCCGCGCTCGTCGACGAATGGCCCGGCGAAGCGTCGGTCGTGTTGCACGCCCGCGGTCGCACGCAACCGCTGTCACGGACGATGGCCGGCGATCCGCGCGTGCGCAGCGAGCTGGAACGGATCTTCGGAGCACAAAGCGTACGCGAGGGAGCATGAGTCTGCACGTCATCAACGCAAGCGATCGCGTGCGTCTGGCGCTCGCGTACCGGAGCGGCTGGATGCCGTCGGCCGAGCTCACCGCCGCCGTCGCCGGCATTCTCGCCGACGTCCGCAGCCGCGGCGATGCGGCGCTGCTCGACCTCTCGCGCCGGCACGACGATCCCGCCTACGACCTCTCAAAGCTGCGCGTTCCGGTGCCGATGCGAGAGAGCGCCCGCGCGCTCGTGCCGCCCGAGATTGCCGATGCCCTTCGGCTCGCGAAGGAGCGGATCGCGCGCTTTCACGAGCGCCAGCGGCATGCCGACCTGAGCTTCGTCGATGAAGACGGCACGCGTTACGGTATGCGGTACAAGCCGTTTGAATCGGTGGCCGCGTACGTGCGCGGCGGCACGGTCTCGGGCGCGTCTTCCGTGCTGATGGCGGCCGTGCCGGCCAAGATCGCCGGCGTCTCGCGCGTGATCGTGCTCTCGCCGCCGGGAAAGAACGGGCGGCTGGATCCGGGGGTGCTCTTCGCGTGCGGCCTCTGTGAGATCGACGAGTTGTACGCCGTCGGGGGTGCGCAGGCGATCGGCGCGGCGGCCTTCGGAACGCAGTCGATCGCACCGGTCGATTTGATCGTCGGCGGCAGCAACCCGTACGTCATCGAAGCCAAGCGCCAAGTCTTCGGAACGTGCGCGATCGACGGTTTGGCCGGCCCGCCCGAAGTCCTGGTGATTGCCGACGACGGCGCCAACAGCGAACTCGTGGCCGGCGAGCTGCTCGCACAAGCCGAGCGCAACGCGCTTGCGCGCGTGGGGGTCGTTTCGGAGTCGCGTTCGTTGCTCGATGCAGTGGCGCAGCTGCTCGACACGCTGGACGTGCGCACGCTGCCCAACGGTGAGACGATCGCGGCGGTGATGGAACGCTCGTGCTACCTGATTCATGCGGCCGATCGCCTGGAGCTCGAAGCGGTCGTCGAGTCGTTTGCACCGGAACGCGTGTCGCTCCAGGTGCGCGACCCGGAGCCGTATCTCGCGCGGCTGCGTCGCGTGGGGGCGGTCTTCGTGGGCGATTTTACGCCGGTATGCGCGGGCGACTATCTGGCGGGCACCAACAACGTGCTGCCGGCGGCCGGCGCGGCGCGCTTCGCCTCGGGGCTATCGCTCGGGAGCTTCATGCGCAGCTTCAGCGTGATCGAGAACTCGCGCGACCGAATGACGCGCGACGTGCAGCCGCTGGCAGCGCTCGCGGAGTTCGAGGGCCTGCCCGAGCACGCGCAGACGGCACGGATGCGGAGCGGCGCGTAACGTGCGCCAATCGACGTCGTCGGACGTGCGGCTGGTCGCATTCGATCTCGACGGGACGCTCGTCGGCCGCGACCTCATGATACGCCCGCGCGTGCGCGAAGCGGTCGCGCGCATGCAGGAGGCGGGTATCGTCGGCTGCATCGTCACCGGCCGCATGTATCGTGCGGCCGTCCCGTTTGCGCGCTCCCTCGGCTTCGACGGCCCGCTGGTGTGCTATCAAGGTGCCGCGATCGTCGACCCGCAGTCCGACGCCGTGCTCCGCGATGTTCCGCTCGATCCCGACGCCGTGGCCGACGTAATCGACCTCGCCGAACGCGACGGCCGTCATGTTCAGCTCTATCGTAACGACGAGTATTACTGCGAGGGGCGAAACCGCTTCTCGGATCTCTACGCAAGCCTTTCGGGCGTGCAGCCGGTCGTGGTGACCTCGCTGCGTGAATCGTTTGCCGGCAGCCCCGCGACCAAAGCCGTGATTATCGACGATCCGGGGCCGGCAGGCGCTTACGTCGACCGTTTACGCAACGCGCTCGGCGAGCGCGCGTACGTCACGCGCAGCTATCCGGAGTTCATCGAAGTCCTCAATCCGCGGGTCGACAAGGGCGAAGCGCTGCGCTTCATCGCGGAACGGGCGGGCGTCGCGATGCGGCAGGTCGCCGCGATCGGCGATTCGTGGAACGACGCGCCCCTGCTGGAGGCGGCCGGCGTCGGTGTCGCCATGGGGTCGGCGCCGCCCGAGCTGCGGGCGGTGGCTACGGCGATCGTCGCCGACGTGGAGCATGACGGCGTCGCGGAAGCGCTCGAACGGTACGTTCTCGCGTGAGCGCTCGCTCGGCGAAGCGCCGGCGCCCGACGCCTGCTCAGCGCATACGCCCGTTCTGGCTGTTGATCGCCGCGGCTGCGGTGCTGCTCGCCGTCGGCGCAGTCGCCCTCGCGCGCTGGCCCGCGCTGCGGCCGCATGCGATCGAGGTGGTAGGCGCGAGCATCGTTTCCAAGCGCGACGTGCTCGCACAAGCGGCGATCGATCCGCAAACGAACATCTGGATTCAGAACACGGGGGCGATGCGCAAACGCATCGAGTCGCTGCCCTACGTGAAGGATGCGTCGATCGCGCGCATTCCGCCGGCGAACGTGCGTATTACGATCGAGGAGCGCGCGCCGTACGCGGTGCTGGCATCCGAGGGGCAGCAGAGCCTCGTCGACCACGATCTGCGCGTGCTTGCGGCGGCGGGGGAACCTGAGGCAACGCTGCCCCGATTCGACGCTGCGCTGCCGCCCGGCGCGCAGCCGGGCACGTTCCTCACCGACGCGCCGCTGCTCGCGCTGCGCGATGACGAGGACGCGCTTCGAGCCGCGCACGTCGACGCCGTCGCACTCGCGCACGACCGGTACGGCGACCTCGTCGTAACCCTGCGCGGCGGCGTGCAGATCCTCTTCGGTGAGGACGGCGATCTCGGCAAGAAGATTCCGCTGGTGCAGCCGATCCTCACGCAAGTCGCGCGCAAGGGGCGCCCGATTGCGGCGATCGATCTACGCGCGCCGGCTACGCCGGTGGTCGTCTACAAACAATAAAGGCCGCAGTGTGCGGCCTTTATTACTCGAGCGTCTCGAGTGAAACCGAGCTTAGTGGGCCGAGAGATCGAGATAGACCATGACGGCGCCCTTGATCAGGGAAAGCTTGACGTTGTCTCCCGCCTTCACTTTGGTGAAGTCGACGGAGTCCCGTCCGCCAGCAAGAGTGGTTTCAGCGCCGTTGTCCATCGTCACTTGGATATGCTTGTTATCGATCACTTTCTCGACCTTGACGGTGTAGGTGCCGTCAGGGATGAGGGTGGAGTCGATGGTGGTCCCGGCTTGGGCAGCGACGGGAGCCGCCGCCATAAACAGGGCGAGAAGGGCAACGGTTTTGTGCACGATTACTCCTGGAAAAGGTTGACCGGTGTAACTTAAGATGATAGCGCAAGTGACCCGGAGTCTTCCAGGGCCTGCTGTGCCGAATTTTGGCCATCTCCCACCGCTTGGTTGCCCGTCCGGAATTGGCCGACCAGCTGGTGAAGGGACCCGACCTGCGCCTGGACCTCGTCGGTCGTGGCCGCCATGCTGGCGACCGCCGTCGAGTTTTGGGCGCCGATATCGCTCGATTGCTCGATGCGCTGGCCGAGGGCTTTAATCGAGGTCTGTTGTTCCGTCGAGGCACGCGCCACCTGCGCGGTGCGGTTTTCGATCTCGGAGACGCTCTCCAAGATTTGGTTCGAGGTGATGGCCTGTTCGCGCATCGTGGCCGCCGCCTCGTGGGTCATCGCCCCCATCTGCTCGCTTGCCTTGGCAAGCTCTTCGGAGGCGCGGGCCTGCTCGGTGGTGGCGACGCTGATCTCCGAGACGAGCTGCGCCACCTCGGTGACGCGAGTGCTGATCGTTTCGATCATATGGGTAACGTTACGAGCCGACTCGGCGTTGCTCTGCACGAGCGCGTTCGCGCGGGCGGTACGCTCGAGAACGGCCGACGTGCGGCGCTGGATATCGGCCACGAGCTGCCCGATCTGCTTGGTGGAGCTGGCCGAGTTTTCCGCCAACTTCCGCACTTCGTCGGCGACGACCGCGAAGCCGCGGCCGTGTTCGCCGGCGCGCGCCGCTTCGATTGCGGCGTTGAGCGCGAGCAGGTTGGTTTGATCCGCGATCTCTTCGATGAGCCCGAGAATCTCGCCGATTTGGCGTGAGGCGCCGTCGAGGCTCTGCATTTCGGTGACGACGTCTTGCACGGTGTCGCTGATCGAGCCCATACCCTTGGAGAGCGCGAGGACCTCGTTGCGCCCTTCGCGGACCTGTTGGTCGGTAACGTTCGATTCGGAACGCACGCGGTCGGCGTTGCCGGCAACTTGGACGATCGAAGCGGACATCTCTTGCGTGTTGGCAACCGCTTGCTCGACGACGGTCGCGAGGTTCAAGAGGTTTTGATCCATCTCTTGAATCGAGGCGGTCATCTGCGCGACGGCGCTCGAGATATCCGAGACGCGGCGGGCGACCGCTTCGGCGTTGTCGGCAACCGAGCCGGCGGCGCCGGCGAGATCGTTCGAATAGCGCAGCGCTTGCGAGAGCGCTTGAATCTCTTCCTTCATGCGGCCGTCGACTTCAACGGCCATCTGGCTGCTGCGATCGGATGCCGTTTGCACGGTGACCGAGGCGCGCTGAATCGACACGATCATCGTCGTAATCCGGTTGGCGAACTCGTCGATGGATTGCCCGAGCCGGCCCAGCAAATCGGTGCCGTGCCAATTGATGCGTTGCGAGAGATCGCCGGTGCCCATCGCTTCGAAGACGGCGACGCAGCGGCCGATGCTGCGCAGGACGATGCCGCGCAGCCATGACATCGAGACGATGACGACGATGATGGCGATCAGCAAACCGACGATGAGCGCGCCCAGGCCGACGTTGCGCGCGTCAAGCAGCTTCGAGTAGCGTTCCTTGGCGAGCTCGTTGAGCGCGTCGAGCATCGCTTGGCCGTCTTTGCTCTGCTTTTCGTATGCGGTGCCCGACGGGCCGTTGATCTGCACGAGCGCTTCTTTGTTCTTGCCGCTGGTCAGCAAGCCGACGGCAGAGAGCGCTTGGAAATCGTAGACGCTGGCGCTTTGATTGAAGGCATCGACCAGCGGGCCGATCTGCTTGGCGATGTCGTCTTTGTTCTTCGCGCAAGGCGAGGTGCCCATGTCGGCGTCGGCGGCGTTCGCAGCTTTCGGACAGAAGATCTCGACCATCAAGCGCGCGTCGTCGGGGAACTTCTTGACGAGGTTCTTGGCTTGATCCAGTTGCTTGGCGCCCTGCGCCGGATCGGTGGCCGTGGCAGCGGCGAGGGTCGACGCTCGCAGGCTGTCGGCGTCGGAGGCGACCGTGGCGTAGGCGAGTTGCCCGGCGATGACTCGTTTGTTAAGAACCTCGGCCTGTGCCGTGATGCCGTTCATAGCCCACAGCATGACCGGGATAATGAGGATCATCACGACGATGACGAGGCCGAATGCCAGCGTCAAGCCGCGCTCTAGAGTCGTGCGACGAGCTTCCATACTTTTGTACCATCGGCCAGGGGCCACCCGGGTTTAAGGAATTTAAGAGAGGGTACGCCTACCGGAGCGGCCTTCCTGTAGCAACGTCGATAGTGTAGCACCAAGCGCCGCTGCCGTGCCGCCAGTGCAGCGGCGGGTGATCGTCGGAACGGTTGTCGAGGCTGAAGGTCGCGCACAGCCGGTACGACCCGGCGCCGAGCCGTTCGTACTGGTACGGGACGTGGGTGATCGGATCGCGCTGCACGTCGTCGCCGAGGGTAACCTCCGTCAGGGAAACGGGGGCTTTCGTCGTGGTTTGGGCGTGGACGGCGCCGGCGATTGCTTGCAGGTCTTCGACGCGCTTGGCATCGGCCGCGGCGACGCGGGCCTGCGCCGGGCTGCCGATCCCGCCGAACCCGACTACCAGGGCGATCAGCACCAGGAGCGAGGCGCCGCCGGCAAAGGCGCGGTTGAAGGCCGCCGAGGGGCGCTCGGCACGAATCGTGCTCACGTAGTAGGCGAAGATGCCGCCGCAGACGATCAGCAGCACCAACGACTTAAAGAAGAATGCGGCGGTAAGGCCCCCGCCCAGGAAGATGGCGAGGAAGAGCGTGGCATCGCCGACGAGGGAGATCGCCGTAATGATGAGGGCGATGAAGGTGAACCACTTGCGCAGGCCCGAGTCATAGGTCTCGGGGCGGCTGTCGATCTCGCGGCCGATTACCGCATTGACCCACAGAAACAGTGGGAACGCGATGATCAGGCTGGCAAGCTGGCCGGCCACGTTGGAGCGGAAGTCGGCCGCCGTCCAGACGTTGTCGGGGTTCAGCGCGTCGGCGAACTGATGGTCGATGACGATGTATGCCAGCCACAGCAGCGCCACCGCCCAAGTGGAGAGCAGGGCGAAGTTGAGCACGTAGAAGAGCGCGATGCGCGGACTTTCGGTGCGCCCGCCGCGCGCCGGTACCGCCACGCCGAGCTCATCGCGCTTGAAGGCAGCCAGCGCGGCGGAGACTTTGCGCTCCGACCACCCGGTCTCGCGCAGGATCAGCGTGATCGCCGCGTCGTCGGCACCCTTGGCCTTGGCGTCGCGCACGTACGCGACCAGGCGCTCGTGATCGTTTAGATTTTCGGCCATACTTCAAAGCTATCGGCGTATCCACAAGCCATCCGCAAGGCATTCGCCGCAGCGTGCGCCAAGGCTCCCACAATCCCCGTCCCCTCGCCATCCCTAGTAGGGTTTCCGACGGTCAGCCACAATATATGGCGGTTAACTGGAAGCTACCAAGTAAGGTGATCAGCGCATGAAGCACGAGACCGTCTGCGGCCTCGATATCGGGACGACCAAGACCTGTGCGGTCGTCGCCGTAGAAGGCCCCAACGGCCTCGAGATCGTCGGCGTGGGCGAAGCCCCGTCGCTGGGCATGCGCAAAGGCGTCGTCGTCGATCTGGAAGCCACGATCAAATCGATCGAAGCTGCCACGGAAAAGGCCGAGCGGATGGCCGGCGTCCACGTCGGCGACGTGTTCGTCGGCATCACCGGCGATCACATTCGCAGCACGAACAATCGCGCCGTCGTTGCAACGACGAGCGAAGACCGCGAAGTGACGAACGCCGACGTGCGGCGCGTGGTCGACGCCAGCAAAATCATCAATCTTCCGGCGGATCGGCAGATCATTCATGCGCTGCCGCGCTACTTCACGGTCGACGGTCAAGAGGGCGTGGAAGATCCCGTCGGCATGGCCGGCGGCCGGCTCGAAGTCGACACGCATATCATCACCGGCGGCTCCACGTTCATCACCAACGTGCTCAAGTGCGTGCATCGCGCCGGTCTGGAAGCCGCGGGGCTGGTCTTCGAACCGCTGGCAAGTTCGGCCGCGACGCTCTATCCGGAAGAGAAGCAAGTGGGCGTGGTGCTGCTCGATATCGGCGGCGGCACGACCGATATCGCCGTCTACTCGCTCGGCAGCGCGATCTACACCGCGACGATTCCGGTGGGCGGCAACATCCTCACCAACGACATCTCGCTCGGGCTCAAGACGTCGCTCGGCGAGGCGGAAGAGGTGAAGAAGCAGTACGGCGCCGGCGTTCCCGAAGACGGCGAGCAGAGCTTCTCGGTGCGCGGTCTCGACGGCAAGAGCAGCAAGGACGTCACCACGCAGCAACTGCGCGCGATCGTGGTGCCGCGCGTGCTCGAAACGCTGCGGATGAGCAAGCAGAAGATCGTGGAGAACGTGCCGCGCGATCTGGTCCTGGGCGAAGTGGTGCTGACCGGCGGCGGGGCGTTGCTGCCGGGCATCGTGCCGATTGCGGAAGACGTGTTCGGCTTGCCGGCGCGCGTGGGCATTCCCTCGGCGGTGGGCGGACTCACCGATGCGATGAGCCAACCACAGTACGCAACGGCAATCGGCTTGGTCCTCTTCGGCGCCAACGGCGAGATCGACGAAAGCAGCGGTGCGCGCCGCAGCGGCGGCTCGTTCATCGACAAACTGCGAACCTGGTTCGCAGATCTCTGGAACTAGCGTGCAACCCCCCAAGCAACTTCACTTGATCGAGGAGCAGAACCCCATGGCTGATGCGCGACGCTTTCAACCCGAACATTCCGCGGCGATCAAGGTGATCGGCGTGGGCGGCGGCGGCTGCAATGCCGTGAACCGCATGATCGACGCCGGTCTCTCGGGCGTCGAGTTCTTCTCGGTGAACTCCGACGTGCAGGCGCTGCGCAACGCGCGTACGGAGAACACGGTGCACATCGGCGGCAGCCAGACGCGCGGTTTGGGCGCGGGGGCCAATCCTACGCTCGGTCGCGAAGCGGCCGAAGAGTCGCGCGAAGACCTTGCGATGATCCTCGACGGCACCGACCTGGTGTTCATCACCGCCGGCATGGGCGGCGGCACCGGCAGCGGCGCGGCGCCGGTCATCGCCGAACTCGCGCGTGAATCGGGCGCGCTGACGATCGCCGTGGTGACCAAGCCGTTTGCGTTCGAAGGGCGCAAGCGCATGCAAGTAGCCGAGCACGCGATCGCCGAACTCGAAGCGAAGGTCGACACGCTGATCACGATCCCCAACGAGCGCATCCTGCAAGTGATCGAGAAGCGCACGCCGCTCAACGAAGCGTTCGCCTACGCCGACGACGTGCTGCGCCAGGGCATTCAAGGCATCAGCGATCTCATCACGCAGCCCGGGCTCATCAACCTCGACTTCGCCGACGTGAAGACGATCATGACCGACGCGGGTTCGGCGATGATGGGCATCGGCGAGGGCTCGGGCGAGCATCGCGCCGCCGACGCCGCGCAAAAAGCGATCGCTTCGCCGCTGCTCGAGACGACGATCGAAGGCGCGCGCGGCGTGATCTTCAACATCACCGGCGGCATGGACATGGCGATGTACGAAGTCAACGAAGCGGCCGAGATGATCAGCCGCGCCGTCGACTCCGACGCGCAGATCATCTTCGGTGCGTCGATCGATCCCAGCATGACCGGCAAGGTGCGCGTGACGGTGCTGGCGGCCGGGTTCGGTGCGCCGCGCGCGTACCGCCCGCAGCTCGGCGGCCACGCGTTCGACACCGGCAAACTCGATACGGTCTCGCCGGTCAACATGGACGACATCGAAGTTCCGGCATTCCTGCGCTACCGCAGCTAATCGCCGTTTGTCATCCTGAGCATGTCGAAGGAACAAGGGTTCTCCGCGCGGGTGCTGACCGATTCGGTCAGCCCCGCCGGCATTCGTTTGACCACGATGGAAGTGCGCTTTCCGCGCTTCGTCTTGAGCGAATTTAATACGCATCGCGTTTTCTCCCGGAACTCGGCGAGCTCGCGCGCCGTGCCGACCAACAAAATGATCGAACGCGTGCTGGAAAGTCCGGCCATGCCAGTAGAATGGGGCGTGAACAAGCCGGGAATGTCAGCAAGCGAAGCGCTGACCGACGCGCAAGCAGAAGAAGCGAAGGCCGAATGGCTGCGTGCCCGCGACAGCGCTGTCGCCCACGTGCGGAATCTGCAGCTCTTCAACGTGCATAAACAGGTGATCAACCGCCTCCTCGAGCCGTTCATGTGGCATACGGTTATCGTGACCGCTACGGAATGGGACAACTTCTACGCGCTACGCTGCGCGCCGAATGCCCAGCCGGAGATTCGCATTGCTGCCGAGTTGATGCGCGGCCCGATGACTGCATCGACTCCGCGCACCATCGGCATCGGAGATTGGCACCTGCCCCTCGTGCAAGACGATGAGCGACATCTGCCGATCGAAGATTTGCTCAAGATCAGCGCTGCTCGCTGCGCGCGCGTTTCGTATCTCACCCACGAGGGCGCGCGCGATACCGCGAAAGACATCGAGCTGTGCGAACGGCTGCGTGCCGACCGGCACTTGAGCCCCTTCGAGCATGTGGCGACGCCCGCCCATGATGCGGAGTTTCACGCAAACTTTCGCGGCTGGGTACAGATGCGCGCGCGGATCGAAGCCGAGATCTGGGGAGCAACCGCGAGCAGCCGCTAGGCAGCGACGATCAAGCCGCTTCCGTCCCAAAGAGGCCGGTCAGCTTGCGTTTCGCTTGCGCTTGCGTGTAGCTTGCGCTAGACTGAAGCCATGAACGCCCTCTCGTATCCCCGCTTCGGCGGCGTCACCGCAAGCGAGCAGCTCGCCTTCGTGCGCGACGTGTTCGGCCTTTCGAAGACGGAGATGGGGAGGCTCTTCGGCGTGAAGCGGCAGGCCGTCGATCAGTGGGAAGCCGGGATTCCCCCTGAGCGTAGCGCTCAGGTGAATCGCCTGGTCGAACTTGGGCAATTTCTGCAGCGACGGCTCGTACCGGTGCGCATTCCGGAGATCGTGCGCACGCCGGCGCGCGGTTTGCAAGGCAAGACGATGCTCGCCATTCTCACGCAATACGGCCCCGATCCGATCTACGACTACGTGGCTCGGCTGGCAGCGTATCCGAACGCGTGAAGACGCTGCGGCGCGCCGGGCGCTATTATCGCGTCTGCGATCCGGAATGGGTCGATTGCACGAACGCCGAGTACGCGGCGCGCTACGGCGGCCGCTGGAACCCGCCCCAGAGCTTTCCAACGCTGTACCTCAATCGCGACATCGAGACCGCGCGCGCGAACGCCCGGCGTACCTATGAAGGCGAAGCGTTCGGACTCTTCGATCTGAATCCGGTTGCGCGCCCGCACCTCCAAATCGTCGAGATCTCGCCATGCGATGCCGTCGACGCGGTCACCGAAGCCGGAGTGCGGGCCCTCGGTCTCCCTGCCGACTATCCCGCGAACGTGGGACACGATCGATGCCAGTCGATCGGGCAGCGCTGTCACGACGAGGGCGCGGCCGCGCTTGCGTCGCGATCGGCCGCGCGCGACGACGGAGAGGAGCTTGCGCTCTTCGAGTTGACGCTCGCAGCGAAGCGGCAACGGCTTGCATTCGATGATTGGTATATCGATACGCCGGATGACCCGTAGCCGAGCCCAAGGCGGAAGGTACAAATTGCTCAGCAGCACAGGAAAACCGCCGCGGTATCGTTCAAAGTCACCTCGGTTACCATTTCCAGCGTTTGCCCACTCTCAGATCCTGTGGAGGGACCCGATGCACTGGTATACCGACGCTCTCACGAAGAAGTATTTCTTGTTTACCGGCCGGGCAGGCCGGACCGAATTTTGGATGTACGTGCTGTTCAACTTCATCGTCGCGATGATCTTAGCGATCGTCGGCACGGTGCTCGGCGGCAGCGGCAACTACTCCTCACCGGCTTTCTTACCGTACGACCTCTATTTGCTCGCGACGCTGCTGCCTTCGCTCGGCATGGCCGTTCGCCGGCTGCACGACACCGGCCGCAGCGGCTGGTGGATCCTGGTCGGCCTCGTGCCGATCATCGGCGCCGTCGTACTGCTGATCTTCTACATCATCGACAGCACGCCGGGCGATAACCAATTCGGCCCGCACCCGAGCGCCGCGCGCGCGGTCGCGTAACGCCCGCAAAACGCCCGAGGAAGAAGAAAGGCCCCGCTTCGGCGGGGCCTTTCGCTATCGGCGTAGATCAAAATAAGCCGACCGGGCGCGAAGCGACGTCAGTGCCCACGACTCCCTGCCCTCGGACATTAAGGCAGAGAATATTTCCATGTTGTTGCACATTCGCGTTCAGGTGTGCGATAAAGATGCGAGCGAGCGCCTGGCGGCGCCCGTGGAAAAAGTGGTACTGCCGGTTACCAGGTAAGAGGAGTTTCGGGTGGCTCTTTCTCCGGGGCCTCGGGTAGCATTACTCGAGGAGCAGTTTCCCTCGTCGTCCCCTGATGCGATACTACGCATTCCGTGGGCGCTGGCTCTGAAATACGATGTCCTCGCGTACGCGTTCGACGACGGTACGTTATCCGTGATCGTTCCCGACGCGAGCGATCAGGGAACGCTCGACCGAATTCGTGACCTAACGGGTTTTCGGGTCACCGCGCAGTCTGCGCCGGTGCATCTCATTCGCCGCCGGCTCGCGGAGATCTACACGGAGTCTGCCGGTGGGCCACGCGAACGAGAGCGAGGCGGGGATCCCCCGGCGATTCGCTCGATCGATGAGATTCATGCGGAAGCGCTAAAAGCACGCGCATCGGACATCCACATCGAACCGGCGCCGGGCGGCGGGCGCATACGTCATCGCGTCGACGGCCTGCTCTTCGAGATGCGCCGTATGCCACACGCGCTCTTCGGACAGATCGTTTCGCGTGTAAAGCTCCTCGGCGGCATGGATATTGCCGATAAGCGCCAGCCACAGGACGGGCGTTATACGATCGAAAGCGGTGAGAAGATCATTGACGCTCGCGTCTCGTCGATGCCGACGATCGCGGGCGAGAAGGTGGTGATTCGCCTCCTAGACACGCAAAGTCGCGTTCCGACGTTGGAGTCGCTCGGTATGGAAGCGGGGGTGTTGACGCGATTTCGGGCACTGGCGCATGCGCCGCACGGCTTCGTTGTTGTATGCGGCCCGACCGGCAGCGGCAAGACGACGACGGTCTATTCTGCCCTGGCGGAGCGGAATACCGAAGCGGAACATGTCTGCACGATTGAGGATCCGGTAGAGCTCCAGATCGAAGGCCTCGCGCAGGTCCAAGTCAACGGCAAAGCCGGCCTTACCTTCGCGTCAGCCTTGCGTTCGCTCTTGCGCCAAGACCCCAACGTGATCATGGTCGGGGAGATGCGTGACGGCGAGACGGCCCAAGTAGGCGTCTCGGCAGCGCTCTCGGGGCAACTGGTGATGACGACCTTGCACGCCAACGACGCACCGCGAACCATCGAGCGGTTAACCGAGCTCGGAATCCGGCGCCACGCAATCTCCGCCGCGCTCTCATGCGTTCTGGCTCAACGCTTGGTACGGCGCCTGTGCGCGCAATGCCGGCGGCCGGTGAGGATTGCGCAGCGCGATGCCGGGTTGTTTGGTATCGATGGCGAGGCAATCGTTTATCAGGCCGTGGGGTGTGAGCTTTGCCGGAACGTCGGCTATCGAGGCCGCACTGGTATCTTCGAATTGTTGGTCGTCGACGATCAGGTTCGAGCGGCGATAGCGTCGGGAGAGCCCGCCGGCTCGATAGAACGGCTGTCGTCGCAGAGCGGCTATCAGCCGATGACGTTCGATGCAACGCGCCGGGTGCTTACGGGTGATACAAGCCTCGAGGAGCTGCGGCGCGTCTTTTCGCAGCGGGATGCGCTCGCATGAGAGCGGTACTCGACGTTCGACTGATCGATATGCTCCACGTGGCCGTGAGCAAGGGCGCCTCGGATATCCATGTGTCGCCCGGTCATCCCCCGGCTCTTCGCGTCGATGGAGCGTTGAGCTTCTTACCCGGTGCGCAGTTGGAGGCGGTTCACATCGAAACGCTGGCAGCTGATTTGTTGGGCCAAGGTATTCAGCAACGCTGCGCCCTCGGCGAAGAGGCTACCGGGACCTGGATATCCCCGGAAGGCGTTACCGTGCGCGTGCACGCGTACCGGGCTTCGACTGGTTGCAATCTCGCGCTCCGGCTCCTGCATCGAGAGATCCCCACGCTCTCGTCGTTAGGCCTGCCACGAATCGTGCGCGATATGGTCGAGCGCGATCGAGGCCTGCTCGTGTTTACGGGCCCGACGGGGAGCGGGAAGTCCACATCCTTAGCTGCCGCCGTAGGGCATATCAATGAAACGCGTGCGCGGCGCATTCTTACCATCGAAGATCCAATCGAGTATCGCCATCACAGTCATCGCTCGATCGTGACGCAGCGCGAGATCGGTCCCGATACGTCATCCTTCAATAGCGCGCTACTGAGCGCTCTGCGATCGGACCCCGATGTGATCATGGTCGGAGAGATGAGGGATCAGCCTACGATGGAGGTCGTGATGACGGCTGCGGAAACGGGACATCTCATCCTCACGACCCTTCATACCGGCAACGCGGCACAGACGATCGATCGCATCGTCGATGCCTTCTCCGCCGGGCTGCAGGCCCAGGTTCGTACCCAGCTCTCCCAGGTGCTGGTTGGAATCGTATGTCAGCGGCTCTTGCCCAAGGCAACCGGCGGCGGGCGGCACGTCGCCGCTGAGATTCTGGTTGCTACCGATGCAGTACGCAATATGATTCGTGACGGTCGAACGCAGCAGCTACGGAACGTGATGGCGACAGGGCGGCAGCAAGGCATGCAGACTCTCGAGCACCATTTGACGGAGCTCGTGTCCGCCGGGCACGTCTCTCATGAGATAGCAATCGGAGTCGCGGAACGCGCGTCCGAGGTCGCCGAAGCGTCGAAGACGTAGATGAGCGCCACTTTCTACTACACGGCTCGGGACGGCGACGGTTCACCCGTTAGCGGCTCGTTACGAGCGGCCAGCCGCGAGCACGCTCTTACGCACCTACGGACTCGCTCGCTCCTCGTCACTTCGCTTGAGACCACGGTGCGGATATCATCACCGTGGTCGCTGGCCCATCTACTGCCGCTCGGCTCGCGTGCGCGCGTAGCATTCTACCGTTCGCTGGCCACGATGGTCTCATCGGCGGTTCCGCTTCGTCGCGCGCTGCAGGTGTCGGTCGAGCAGTGCATGAGCGCCAGATTTCGCGAGGCGCTACGCTCGGTTACCAGCGATATCGAGGTGGGCAGTGCGCTTTCCACGGCGATGGAGCGGCGGCCCGGGGAGTTTGCGCGCGTTCACGTCGCAATGATTCGCGCCGGGGAGCTCAGCGGCTCTTTGGGCGAGATCTTGGACCGGATCGCAACGCTCTTAGAGCGGGATCAAGCCGTTCGTAAGCGCGTGAGCTCAGCCTTTGCCTATCCAGCCGTGGTGCTTGCGGCCGCCATGCTCCTGATACTCTTTCTGGTTGCTGACGCCGTTCCGGCGTTCGGGGCCATGTTCGCGCAGATGCACGTGGCCCTACCACCGCTGACGGCCGCGCTCATCGAAGCCGGCAAGGCGCTGCAGTCTCCCCTGAGTTGGCTTCTGTTGGTCGTGCTCGGTCTCGTAGCCGCCGCGGCGCCCGGTATGGTGCGGCGGCAGGCGGCCGCATCGCTGCTCGTCGACCGGCTCGTTCTCCGGATTCCGTTGTTCGGACGGATCGTGCGAACGGCAACGATCGGCAGGCTCGCGCGCACGCTTGGAATACTGCTACGATGCGGCGTCCCGTTATTGGCAGCGCTCGGAGCGTGCGCCGAGGTCGTCGACAATCGCGTCTATGAAACTTCCCTGCAAGAGGTCGAGGCGTCGCTGCGTCAGGGCTATCAACTTACGGCTTCGCTCGATAACCTAAGGCTCTACGACCCGCTATTCATGCAATTGGTCCGTGTCGGAGAAGAATCCGGATCGCTCGACGTCATGCTCCTCAAGATCGCCGAGTATTGCGACGTCGAGATTGAAACCGCTCTTTCCGCGTTGAGCAGCATCGTCGAACCGACCCTCATCCTCGTGCTCGGCGCGGTCGTTGGCACGATTGTCGCCTCTATCCTCATCCCTCTCTATTCCATCATCGGGAGCATCAAGTGAGTTTTGGAGCCAGCCGCAATCAAGTCATCAGCGATCACCGTTATCTCTGCGTTCGGGCAGCCCGCAAATTCGTGCGTCGCGGTGTGGATCGGCGAGACCTCGAACAGGTTGCCGCGATCGGCTTGATCAAGGCAGCCGATCGCTTCGACCCCGGACAGGGAACGCCGTTCGAAGCCTTTGCGTGGGTACTCGTCTTGGGCGAACTTATGCACTTCGTTCGAGACGGCGAACGCCTGCTGCGAACGCCGAGAAGGCTGCGGCAACTCGAGAAGCGTTGGGCTGAGAGTGAGCGTGAGTTGTTGGTACTGTTCGGGCGCCAGCCGGCCCGCAGCGAAATCGCAAACTATCTGGGCCTTGCAGCCGAGGACGTTCTCGCCCTGGAGCGCTACTGGGCGCAGTCGGACACGATCTCCGTTGACGCGTTGAGGCCATACGATCAACGTTCCCTTGCGTATACGATCGATAGGCAGATCGATCACCTCGTCATTAAGGACGCACTCTCTGAGTTGAGCCCGATCGAACGGCGCATTCTCCTGGAGATTTACGAACGTGACACTCCGCTCGTCGACATCGCACAGGCGCTCGGCTACTCGACGCGTCACGTGACGCGGCTCCATCGCGCCGCGTTGAAAAAATTGGAGCAGCAGACACGTCCCGTCGCCGGATGAAGCGGGCACCAGACAGGGTAGATGCCTTTCCAACGGAGGTGGACGTGCGGAGCGAGCGTGGGTTTACGTTAATTGAGATGATGATCGTCGTGGCGATCATCGCGATTCTGGTCGCGGTTCTCGTCCCGAATTTCATGCGCGCCAGGGCCCAAGCGCAGACCGCGGCCTGTGAGGCGAACCTCAAAGAGATCGCAACCGCCCTCGAGCTTTACCAAACCGATCACGAACAGTATCCCGATGTTACTTCCGCTACCGACGTGACGAATACTGAGGCGAATCTGGG
>Ga0326727_10015030_pt1 | contig 16711 bp, 12 predicted proteins | sample MB2enrmetagenome_FD_207643 | JGI IMG/M metagenome (GOLD analysis project Ga0326727, IMG submission 207643) | Lab enriched peat soil microbial communities from McLean, Ithaca, NY, United States - MB29MY | ecosystem: Environmental > Terrestrial > Soil > Wetlands > Peat | place: USA: New York...
GGGCCCGCTGCAACACGGGCTTGCTCTTGAAGACGAAATCGGCTGGCTGGTGAGCACTTCACCTACTCAGCGTGTTCGCGAAACAGCGTCAGCCGACTTTGAATCGGCGCTGCTGAAAATCCGCAACGGGGTCTCGACGGACACGGGTGTCGGCGCCAACCAAATCCGGCAGCGCCAAGCCATCATTCAGCTGGATATCCCAACCGAGTTCGGCGTCACAATGGACCAGGCCGCACATCGAGTCCAGGCAAAATTGCTTGTTATCGTGTCGCCGGAAGATCACACGGTGAATCCTGCTTCGGCAATCGCTTTTGCGAACGCGATATCCGCGCCGGTGATCCTGCTCGATTCACCGTGCGGGCACAACAGTCCAAGCTGCATCTCGGCCGGGCCGGTGGTCGCGCAATTCCTCGCCGATCCATCGTCCATTAGCAGCGAGACGCTGCGCGAGGCCGTCAGCAAGTGATACCGGTTGTGGCAACGTGCCATGGCACGAACATTGCGGCGCGCAAGCCATCCGTAAATGCAGGCCGTATTCGCGCGCTGCGTGATTCTATTGTTTGTAGCGCTCTTTGTAGAAATCTATCTGCTGCTGCAGTTGCTCCCTGGTCAGACCCTTCGTCCACTTGTGGTAGTCGGAATTCATGACATCCGCGGTGACTCCCGGCATCAATCTTTCCGCCTCGGGAATGAACTCCGTGTAAAACACTTTGGCAACTTCGTAGAAGCCGTGCCACTGAGTGTAGTCGGGTCCCATCATGGCCGTGCCCATGCGCGCGCGGCGACCCTCGTGGTGCCATAGTTCGTAGTAAATCCATTCGATCTTTTCATCGAACGGAGTCGGCGTGAGTTTCCCCGCGGCATAAAGCTTGTCCATGATTGACTTTGCCGGCTTGGCGAATTTCTCGTTGTACAAATCGATCGTGGATTCATACTGCTTGTAGAAATTGTCGACCCAGCCGGAAGCATGGCAATTCGAGCAGACGTCTTGCATGGCCGCGCGGCGCTTCTCCCAGGTTTCGAGCTTGAAACTCACAACCGGGCGCAGGGTGAAACTGATGCGGTCGCCCACATCGTGGGTCACTGGCTGGTCGGACGTCGCACTCATGTGGCAAGTCGCGCACGTGGGCGCCGCCGAGTAATCCTTCCCAACGACCCACGATTTCGAATCCAGATTCATCTTCGAGATATTGGCGCGGAATTGAATCCCATGCTTCGACTCCGTGTAAATCTCAATCTGCGGGTGGTCAGGACCCATGTGGCATTTGCCGCAATTCTCCGGTTGCCGCGCTTGTGCCGAACTGAAGCTGTGCCGCCCGTGGCAGGCTGCGCAGGTTCCCCGGCTCCCGTCAGGATTGATGCGGCCGATTCCGCTGTTGGGCCATGTTTCGGCGTCAAATTTGCCGTCACCCACGTATTTCACCTCGCTGCCGTGGCACTGCCGGCATCCGTTGACAGCGGCGGGTCCGCCCTCGACAATCTCGCCGAGCATGTTGTCCAGCGATCCGATGAAATTCGCCGCCATCGCGTGGTGACTCTTCTCAAACTGCTGCACTTCAGCGGCGTGACATCGCCCGCAGTAGGTCGGCGTCACGATCACTGCAATCTGTTGCCCGTAGTGATCGAACCCGGCCGGATCACCTGCGTTGGCTTTGTGGCAGGAGTAGCAATCGACTCCCGCTTTTGCGTGCGCGCTCGAGTGCCATTGATCGACAATTCCAGGCGTGCTTGTGCTGTGGCAATCCAGGCACTTCTGCCCGTCGGAGGACACCTTTGGCGATTGTGCCAGCGCCGATGCCGCGAAGCACAGGGTCGCAATCACTACTAGCAAGCTGCGAAAGCGCATGGGCAACCTCCCGTATTGCCCGCGAACATACTCCAGCTTTCAAACGGTTTCAATCACGACCGAGGCTCGGCATTTTCCCTAGGTGAGGTCTTGCAAAGGCTGGCATTGCGGGAAGAACTCCAAGCGGTCAAACGGGGAATCGGACATGGGGAGGTGGTGAACCACCTCCCCGCGTCCAAGCAATTTACGGTAGGTAGTAACGGAACGACGTCCAAATCATGTTGTCAACTGCCTTCGGGGATACAGATGCGCCCGTGACGTTGTTACCCGACCAGCCATTCCTGGTGAAGTAGGAGTACTGCAGTCCCCAACGAAGGCCCCCTCTCGGACCCTGGTATAACTTGTGCCAGAATCCGAGTGTTCCCTCCATAATGACGCGAGTGTCCCCTGCACAAGTACCGCCGCCGGATGGCGTGAGCTGATTGGTCGGTGGATTCTCCGTGTTGCAACCCGAGTTATTTGCGAATGGTGAGGCGTATCCACCGATCTGGTTCAGCTTGAAGGTCGTCGTCGTTGTAGCGGGAATCGCCACGGTCGTAGCAGTTGCAGGAATCGCCGGCGTCTTGGTGACCGAGATGCTGTCGTATCCCTGATATGCATCGCGCCATGCGTACTCACCGCCGAAGTAGGCGTATATGTCCAGCTTCGGGTTCACATGGAACTCCAATTCGCCAAGTCCGTGGGCAGTCCGGATCAAAGCTGCCGTGCCGTTGGGACGGAAGGTCAGGTCCGCAAGCTGCGCTGACCCGTAGCGGCCGAGGCCATCCCCTCCGGCTCCTTGCAGAGCGAACTCCACCTTCTTTGTAAACAAAGGCACGCGCAAGTTGGCACCCACACCGCCGCCCGTCCGCCTATCGTTGTATGCGCCAAGTGAACTCGGCGTCGTGGAACCATCGATAGGGCAGGGAATCGTCGTGGGTGTTGCTGGGGGAGCCGTATCATTTGCGTTGGTGCCCACAACACCGCAAGGATAGACCCTGTTGCTGAATGTGCTGATGATCCCGAACAGCTCGTAATGTCCGAACCCAGGATCGGCAGTCGCCTTGAATATGATGTCAGGCGCTTTGTTGATGGGGTATCCGGACGTGTCGGAGAAGTTATACAAGCCGCCTCCAGCGCCCGGGGCATTCATAAATGTATTCCCACTCGTGGCAACGGAAGCAGTCCCAACCGTCGTTGTTGTAACGAGTGAAAAACCTCGTCCCCCGATCGTTGCCTGCGGCCCTTCCACGGCAAAACCAAGAGCGAACTTGCCGCCGAAGTCCTTGACGATACGGAACCCGTACTGTCGTTCCCATGTGAAACCCACTTGATACTGTGAGTCAATCGTCATTGGAAGCACTTCCGAGCGGTTTGTGATTCCCTTTCTCGTCTCCGTCGCCAAGGACCACTGCTGACCGCCCGTTACGATCCATCCATTGTCAAATGCGGCCTGCCCGTAAAGAACTCTCTGGCGAAACACGTAGCTGTTGCTCTGCCGATTGTTGGAAGTCACGCCTGTGCCGAGCCAATCAGCTTCCCAATATCCAGTCAGTTTAACGTTGTCGAATTTGCTCTCTGAGAGGAGACTGAGGCGGCTCTGACGCGCAGTGAAGCTATTCTCAGGAACCTTCGACAGAGCGTTCCCTGGGTAGGGAATGCTATTGAACGGGGTGTTGATATCGGAACTCGTGGCCCGCTGGCGGTAAACCGTTTCCGCCGCTATGAAACCGCCCGGCGTAATACCGATTCCCTTGTAGCGAATCGAGCCCGGGCCATCGTCAGTGGATGGCTTTTGGGCCGCGGGTGTCGGCGTCGGTGCACCACCGTTCACCAGTGTCGCGTTTCCCGCTAGAGTGCTTTCCCCTCCGTTAAGCGCTGCCGGCGTGGAATTCAATTCGGCGGGGGCTGCGGCATTCTTGCCGGGCTCGTTCCCCGCTTTCAACCGCTCTTCCATCGCTTGCATTCTCTGCTGCTGCGCTTTCAGTTGTTCGTTTTGAATCTGAATCTGCTTGGCCTGAGCTTCCAGAAGGTCCCGAAGTTGTTGCAGTTCGATTTCGAGACTCGATGCTTCTGGTTTTGCAGGCGTTGCCGCATTCGACGCAGCCACTGGCGCGTCAGCGGGCTTGTTGCTCACAGCGGACGCAGCATTCGCATTCCCTGCTGCAGGGTTGCCATCCCGCGCTCCAGCGACCGCTGGAAACAGGATGAGGCCGAGGGCCATAACGCACACCACACATGCTCGCATTCCTTCCTCCTTAGAGATTAACTGCCGAATGGAACTCAAATCTGAAAAGCTCGTTCTCACAACCACTCCACCCAAATCCAAGTCCCCAGTCTCGGTCCGAAGACTGCTTCACAATCACCAGTATTGCTCCCGAGTCACAGCCGGACCAGGGTGCTAAAATCGCACTACACTCTTCTCGAGTGCGCGCCGCCAGAAGGGGTCCTCCACCGAAATGCGCGCCTCTGAGTCTCGGTCCGTTGCCAAGGCCATTGCCAGGCCAAGTGAGACGAACAGGGAACCTTATTCGTCCTATTTGAATCATCTGTGACAGAAGTGTTAATTCTGCGTTACTGCCAATACTCGGGAATTCCCCGCCAAATCGCTGTTTTTGGAGTGGATTGCGATTGCGTTTAAGGACTATTCTCGAATCGACGGCGCTAGAGACCCACTGTGTTTAAGGGCTCTCCACATGTTCCGGCAAGTCCGCTCTAAGGCTTGGCGCTATGTTGGGATGGGGTGGAAAGCATGGAAGGGAGTATCCGTCGAAAGGGCAGGACGCTGAAGAAACGCTGGCGGCAGGGGTCGCAACGGTACGCAGGGAAACCTAGGAAGCGAACCAGCCAGGGCTGAATTCCTCTCCCGACCAGTTTCCTAGAGATCCTCTCGAGATCAAAGTTGCCACACCGCGGGCAGTGGGCATAACCTGCAAACCCAAGCGCCACTGTCCACGCAAAGAAACGCTTGTCGCACGTAATACACCGCCAGGGCCGCAAACCCATCAACGTTCCGATGAAATCGATCACGCCTCGTCTGTGGGAACGCCGGCAGTCTGCACTACGACACTGGGGGCAAATCATCTCTGGGGTCCACCATTCCGTTCCGGCGCGGCAGAATAACCAAAAACTCGGTTGCAAGCAAGAAATTGAGATGCGTAACACGCCAAGTGTGTCGCCTGGATCGCGGACCCGGTCCGGAACGATCCTCGCGCGACTCATGTTGCCATGTTCGGATTCGCGCAGCTTCGGGGTGTAAGATACCAGCGGAGGATGATTTGCATGCCTGATTACACTGCGGCACACGCTCGCGCGGGGATCGACGCCAAGCTTCCTCGCCTGGAAACCTGGCCAAACCACTTTCCAGGCTACGAAATCACAATTCGTTTCCCTGAATACACATCTGTATGCCCCAAAACGGGACTTCCTGATTCCGGCACGATCACGATCCGCTACCAACCCCGGAAACTTTGCCTCGAACTGAAGTCCCTCAAACTTTACCTGCTCGGTTATCGTGATCTCGGGATTTTTTACGAGAACGCCGTGAACCGCATGTTGCGTGATTTTGTCGCGGCGGTTCGGCCTGCGTGGTGCCGCGTGACGGGCGACTTCACTCCGCGCGGGGGTTTGACCACGACGGTCGAAGCCCGCTGGCCTCGACGTTTTGGTAACATCCCCGGCCCGCGGGCATAGACTTCGCGCCTCGCCTCAGCCATAATTCGCCGGTGTGATTGCGGCAATGTGTGCCGCTAAGGAGGAGTAATGAGTTCAAGCCCGAATACGCCCGAAGAAGTTCACGTGGCGGAACAAGCGGCTCTGCCGCGCTGGGTGGTTTTGCTTTTCGTTGTCGCTTTCGTCTTTGTCGGCTACTTGCTCTACGCCAACATTGCGGGTCGCCAGGCGTTCCAGAAGAGTCTCGACCAGGCCGACAAGAAAACGCAGGCAATTGCCGCGGAGCTCGATAAAACGAATTCGCGCCTTGCCGATGTAAAGGGACAGCTTGATGTAACATCGCAGAAGCTTGGGCTAACCGAGGATGAACTCGCGCGCGCCCGCGGCCTCGCGCAGACCATCAAGAAACAGCAACAGGATAGCGACAAGGAACTGCGCGAGCAGATTGGCCAGGTCGCTACGGATACCACCACCAAATTCGGCGAAGTCGCAACCGAAATCAGCGGAACCAAGACCGATCTTGCCGGAACAAAAGCCGACCTCGAGGCCACGAAATCCCAGATGCAGAGCATGAAGGGCGACCTCGGCGTCCAGAGCGGCTTGATCGCTCGCAACCACGACGAAGTCGAGGAACTGAAGCGCCTCGGTGAGCGCGACATCTTCGAGTTCTCGCTTGGCAAAACGAAGGGCCCGCAGCACGTCGGACCCATTCAAATTCTCCTTCGCAAGACCGATCCGAAGAGCTTCAAATATACGATTAATGTGGTTGCCGACGACAAGAGCATCCCGAAAAAGGACAAGACCGTCGAGGAACCGGTCCAGTTTTATGTTGCCGGGGCCCGCGCGCCTTATGAGATCGTGGTGTTTACCGTGACGAAGGACGAGGTGAAGGGCTATCTCAGCACGCCCAAGTCTGCCACCGCCGCTCCTCCGGCCGCTCCTGCGGCAGCTCCACCCGCCGCTCCTCCCAGCAACTAGCGGCGACAAACTTCAAGGGGCCGCGCTCGTCTTGCGGATCTTGCCGCGGCCCCAAATCCTCGCAAAGGAGCCCATTTGTGAAAATGCACTTGAAGTGTAAGTTTCCGCTGAAGCAAATTCTCTGTGCGCTTGGTCTCATTCTAGTCATCTCCTCGTTTCAGCCTTTGTCTGCGCAGTCATCTCCCATTGCCGACCGGCTTCCTCCCGGCACGATTTTTTACGCCCAGTGGCGCGGGAAGGCGTTTCTTGTCGACGCGGATAAGCAGAATCACCTGCTCCAGCTTCTCGAGGACCCCGAATTCACGCCACTATTGCAATTGGCTGCAAAGAATTTACAGCAAAACGGGGCGAAGCAATCCGCCGGCGTCAAGACTCCCGAGCTCGCCGATATCGTCTCTCTACTGGACAATGCGGCCGTCGTTGGTGTCATAGCCAATCCCACCCCGGCGGAGAAACCTGCATCCGGCGCGGCATCCTCGCCCGTTGCCGTTTTCTTTGTCTACGACGCCACCGGGAAAAAAGAACTGATCCAGAAGCTCCGGGCTACCGCCCGAAGCAACGAAGCAACTCCGGTCTCAACCTACAACTTCGGCGACACGGCAGTCGAATCCCGGACAACGGGGAAGGACACATCCTACACGGCGCAAGCGGCGAACTATTTCCTGTACACGAATCAAAAATTCCTCATCGAGGATCTCATCACGCGCTTTCGGTCCGGCGCTTCTTCGACCTCCGTCGCGCAGCTTCCGGAATACCAATCGATTCGGAAGAGCTTCGACTCCGGCGCCGCAATTGAATATTTCTTTCACATGCCGGACCTTGCCGTATTCATTCCGCCGGACCAAAGGGATCAAACGGGCGCTCGTGTCCTACGGGGCCTTCAATTGGACAAAATTCACGTGGTTGCCGGCAGCCTCAGTTTTTCGGGAGCCGCCACGCGCTTCCAGGGCGAAATTCTCGGCGATACATCCACGGGAAGCTTGTTTGACGTCGCAGGACCCAGCAAAGCGACGTTTTCGACCCTGTCGCTGACGGGAAAGAATTCCCACTTCAGCGTTTCCCGGTTGGACCTCGTCGCTCTTTACACGTGGATTCGCGCCGCGATCGTCGCGAGTACGCCCCCGGAGAAAGCTGCAAACGTCACGGCGATGGAAACCATGGCTCAAGGTTTTCTCGGCATGTCAATCAGCGATGCGCTCGGTATTTTCACAGGCGAGATCGCGTCATCCTCTTCGTTCACGGACGACGGAACGGAGCAGCAGATGTTTGCGGCGACCATTCAAAAGCCCGCGGACCTCCTGCGCATCGTGCGCTTGGTTGGAGCGACCAAAATCGTCGCGGACAACTCCGCCGGCGACACCACCTTCCTCGATTTTGCCTTCTCGTACAAGGACCCGGCCACCGGACAGCAGCAAAAGAAGTTTTACTATGTGGCCGTCACCTCACAAATGCTCGTTGCCGCCCCGCAAAAGGACATGTTACGCGATGCCATCGAGCGCCTAAAATCCACCGCCCCGGCCACGGGGGGAATCTTCGCGAACCCCGAGTATTTGGAATTGCGCGCTCGATTGCCCGAAAAGCTCTCTGGCTTGAGCGGCTCGGACCTTGCGCAAATCCCCTGGGACAAAATTCTTGCCAACTTCATGAACCAAATCGAAGCGGGCATGAAATCGCAAGGTCAGGCGCCTGCGGACCTGAGTTGGTTGAAGTCGATAAAGCCCGGAGTTGCCTCCCGCCACTTGCATATGTCCGTCGGTGGCTGGTGGAAAGATACGGACGGGATTCACTTTGATTCGTACGTGCAGTAGACCGCTGCGATCTTTGTCTGCGGCCCTTGGAACGCTTGCCGCGGCGGCATGGTCACTCTGCTTCCTCCCGCGCATTTGCTGCGGGCAGGAATCGAGTGGGCCTTCGCCGCCGCCGCTTAAATCCGTCGCGGAACTCGTAAAACTCGATGTGACCGTCCTTGACCGTCACGGCGGCTTCGTCAGTGGACTCGAGCAGAAAAGGTTTCGTGTCCTGGACAATGGCGGCGAACAACCGATTCAGTTTTTCGCGCCTGTTGAAGCCCCCGCCCACGTTCTTGTCCTTATCGAGACCAGCCCCGCTGTTTACCTCATCCACGACGAGCATCTATTCGCTGCGTACGCGCTGCTCGACGGCCTTGCCCCCGACGACCAGGTCGCGCTCGCCACTTACGATCAGGCTCCTCGCGCAGTTCTTGGTTTCACTTCCGACAAAGCGGAGGTAGCCTCGGCGCTCGGCGGAATCCACTACAACATCGGCGCGGCGCAACTGAGTTTCTACGACTCTGTCTCCGCAATCCTCGACTGGGAGGGCTCTCAAACGGGCAAGCGCGCGCTCCTTCTCCTCACGACGGGTCTCGATTCTTCGTCACCGGCGCGATGGGATGCGCTCGTCCAGAAACTGCGCGGCGAGGATGTGGTGATCTACGCAGTCGCGCTGGGCGGCGTTTTGCGCGGCCCGCCCGGAAAGAAGTCGAAGCCGCCAAAAGCGCCAACCGAATCGACTGTCGGAGAGTCAATGAGCTGGGCGAACGCGGATGGCGCACTCATGTCGCTCGCCACGATCACAGGCGGGCGCGCCTACTTTCCCGAATCGCCTGATCGTTTTGTTTCCATGTATCGCGAGATCTCGTCGGCTTTGCGCCATCAGTACGTGCTCGGCATCGCGCCCCGCCACGACGGGCAATTCCATTCGCTCAGCGTGCAGATACTCGACAGCAACGGCAAGCCAGTTCCCACCGACGTCAAACGCGCCGAATACCGCGTCTCAACACGCCAAGGCTACCGCGCACCTCAGTAGGGGACGTCCCATTTGGATACTTCTTGCAACCCAATGAACGGGGTGTATCCACAGCGTGTCAAGGAGTGGAAGGGGGCAGCACTTGGAGGGTAGTGAGCCAGGTTTCCACCAGCTTGGGCCAGTTAGTAACTGGAAGGGAATTGTGCCGGAGACCGTAGCCGTGTCCACCTTGCGCGTAAATGTGCATCTCGGCTGGGACCCCGGCGTTCTTTAGCGCGAGGAAGTAGACCGTGGCGTTTTCCACGTGCACCGGATCATCCTCGGCTTGCACGATAAACGAGGGAGGCGTTTTGTCCGTAACGTGGATGTCGGGATTGGGCGCGAAATTCTCCTTCTCGAGGGCAAGGTAGCCTGGATAGATAATCACCGCAAAGTCAGGCCGGCAACTGAGCTGATCAGCCACGTCGACCGGCTGATAAACACGCTGATCAAAATGGGTGCTGAGGGCGGCAACAAGGTGTCCTCCTGCGGAGAAGCCCAGGACGCCGACGCGGTGCGGGTCAATATGCCATTCCGCGGCGTGGGCGCGAACAATGCCGAGAGAGCGCTGGGCGTCCTGGAGCGCAGCATCGGATTTGGGATAAGGGCCGGAATCGGGAACACGGTATTTGAGAAGGACGCATGTGATGCCCGCGGAGTTGAGCCATTCGCAGACTTCGGTGCCTTCGAGGTCGATCGCTAGGATGCGATAGCCGCCTCCAGGAAAAACCACAACGGCTGCGCCAGTGTTTTTGCCCGTGGGCGTGTACAGAGTCAAAGTTGGCGTGGAGACGTTGCCGAGACGAATGAGCGGCTTGCCCGCGATGAGATTGTCTTTGGCAGTCGTCGTGTCGATCTCTGGACCTGAATTCGGCTTGGCGCCGGGAACTCCACGCGGCCAAATGGCGAGAGTGGTGTGGCCGGGCGCGGGCTGCCACGCCGGTGCTTGGGCAAACGACAGGGGGGCAGAAATGCTTACCGCAACAAGAATAAGCAGGCAATGACGCATGATGTGTCCCTCAGCCTTAAGGTTCGCGGCGATGATCGTAGCACAGGGCCTCGATGACCTTGCATCTTCTCTTCGTGTTTTGCCGTCACGCAGAAGCCCGGCCGAAAGAGCAGATTCGGGCGAGGATTCGAGCCTCACACCTTCCGCTCGTTCGGAATCCCAACACGCACGGGCACCCGGACAATTGTCTTCAACTTCTCCGCAGCGACGCGGCGCGGGTCGCTGATGTAAATCTCGTGTCCCGGTCCCCCCGTTGCCTCCAGTCCCAAACTTTCGGCATGTGCCGCGAGCTGTTTGTACACATCCCCGACTTTGTTGTACGGCCCGACGTGCATCACCTGGAGGCATCGCCCTTCTTTCCAGGTCCAGCGCTCCACGGCCGATGTGTCCAATTGCTTCTTCTCCAGTATTTCTTTCCGCACTTTCTTCAAATCGCGCTCCGTGACCGTGCTAGGAATCCGGATCAACAATTGCCATGGCCACTCACTCGGAGGCAGTTTGGCGGGGTCTTCCGGCCAGAGACATTCGAGCCTGCTCACGCCGTAATTTATTTTGCCTGCAAACAGAAACGTGAATTTCGCGGTGTAGGCCAGCGTGAACATCTTTTGAACCGCTTCCTGAAACTGCTTGCCTCCCGGTTCTCCCTTGCCTTTGATCGAAAGAAATGTCGCCTTATCGGCCACAACCTCCTTGATTTTCTGCGTGGCTGTGTACAAGTCCTTATGAGTTTTCGTGAAGTCGATTTTCTGCATTTGCTTGATTTTCATCACTGCTCCCGTTTCGCGTCCGTGACCATGATTTGAATTTCGGTCAGATAGTTGTTCGGATTGCCCTTGAAGATCATTCCCGGACCCTTCAGATAGATTTCCCGGATGGGTAGCAGCGTCTCGTACTTCTTTTTCTGAACGTATTCGAAAACGCGCGCGTATGCGCGAGAGAGTTGCTCGTACGGCCCCTTATGAATCAGCGACACGCACGTTCCTCCGGCTAGCTTGTGAACCTTCAACTCGCCGCTTGCTTTGATTCCCCCTCGCACCGCAAAACACGATTCGATATCGGCATCCTCTTCCTTGTACTCCCCGTCGTAGTAAAGATTCATTGCTTTTCCCGCGATGTAGCGCCCCGCCGTCCGCCCCAGCCGCTGAAACGCCTTGCCCGTTTCTTCGTACCGCCCTTTCCAGCGCAGCCCCGCCACATCGATCGCCTGCAACTCCTTTTCACGAACTTCCAAGTCAACTCTCTTTAGCATTTCTTGCGCCTCCCTCTCGCTCTCGATGGCGGCCTCCAGCGACTGCTCCACCTGGCCAAGCTGGCTCAGCCGCGATTCGATCCTGGTTCTCTGTTTCTCCAGAAACGGCAGAATTCCATCCTCCTCCTCGAACCGTTCCATGATTTCCTTGATCTCAACGAGCGGGAATTCCATTTGCCGCAAGTATGCGATGGCTCTCGCCCGCTCGACGTTGCGCGAACCGTAGTAGCGATAGCCGGTCGCAGGATCGACCAATTCCGGCTCGAGCAATCCCTTCTCGTGATAAAGCCGCAGCGTTTTTACCGTCAGCCCCGTGATCCTCGAAAACTGGCCAATGCCGAACACGCTTACACCTCTCATTCAGTTCGAATGCTGTATCTTACAAATTGGGAAACTAATGTCTGCCCCAGGGGGAGAGTCAAGCCTTATTTTGGGGATGCTGGTCGCAAGGAGAATGGCTTATTCCAAGGGGTGGGGTGGCGTTGCGTTCTACCGGCAGGGCTTTGGGCTCGTCGGAGCAGGTCCAGCACGGCTATCGTTTCTCGCGCTTGGGCGAGCGTTCTCCCATAAACGATTCGGCAATTCTCTTGAAATAACGGAGCACGCATGCCCGGCAAATTATCAACACCGGCGATCATCGTCACGATCTGGAGCGACGCAGCTCGAATCGCTTCCGCAGTGACGAGCGGATTTCCCCGCGCATTTTACTCGGCGCGCAGAGCCTGTATGACGTCGATTCGCGCGGCGCGCGCAGCTGGCAACGAGGATGCAATGATCGCGGCGGCCAGCAACACGAGCGCGGAACCAATCACCGGCAAAGCGTCGGGCATCTGCACTTCTAGAACGTAGCTGCCCGCAAGACGCGCCACCGCATAGCCGATCGCGGCGCCTGCGGCTACGCCCCCAGCCGTCATAACGACGCCTTCGGCGATGACTCCCGCCAGGAGTCGCCACGGCTGCGAACCAAGGGCCATGCGGATCCCAAATTCGCGCGTCCGCCCGCTGACCGAGAAGGCAAGCACGCCTGCAACGCCAACAATTGCAATCGCCAGCGCAATCGCGGCGAAAACGCCGAACACCAGAGTGTTCAGCCGGACTGGCGTGAGCACTTCAGCGCGGACGTCGTCGAGGGTCGCGGGGTGCTCTATGGGCTGGTCCGAAGCCATGTCGCGGATGATGCGGGTGATCGGCGTCACTAACATGTACGGGTTCGAGTGCGTGTGAACGAACAAGCGGCCAGCCATGGGCATTTCCTGCTGATCGAGTGGATGATAGACCGTCATCGTCGGGGCCGGCACAAGGTGTTCATCGTCGATGTCTGCCACGACGCCAACAATGCGCCGGGGCGCGCCGCTCATGTTAATGAACTGGATCACCGGATCGGTCCACATCATGTGGTGATTGACGGCATCCTGAGTCGGGAACATCCGCCTCGCCAAGCTCTGGCTCACAATGACCACCTGCTCGCCGCCACGGCGATCGGAATCGTCGAAGTCGCGTCCGGTGATGATCGGAATGCCGAGAGCGGCGAAAAACCCGGGCGAAACAATCCTCAACTGCGAGCGAGGATCTTCTTCGCCGGGCCCGCGGACGTGGCCATCCGCGGAAAACTCAAGGCCAAAATTGAAACCGCCATCGCGCCACGGGACCACAGTGCCGACGGCGACGTGGTCGACGCCCGGCAGTTCGCCGATGCGCAGCTTGGTTTCCTTGTAGAAATTATTGATCTGCTCGGGCGTGCGCCCATAGGACATCACGGGCACGTTGATCGCGAGCACGTTGTGCGTGTCGAAGCCGGCGCGTGTCGATTGCAATTCCAGCAGCGTCTTGACCAGCATGCTGGCGCCGGCCAACAGGATGAAAGAGGCAGCGATCTGCGTCACGGCGAAGACGCGCAGGCGGCCACTTGTGCCGCCGGTAATGCGCAGGCTGCCGTTTGCGAGACTCATGCCGTTCGAAGCCGTGGCCGAAGGCAGCCGGGGGACAAACGCCAAAAGCGTGGCGGCAAGGACCGCAAGCAATGCGCCGACCCAGAGCATGCTGGAGTCGACCGTGAGGTCTAGCGCGCGAACCGAGAATCGGGAAGCGTAGCGAGCCAGGACGGCCACCATTGGCCGCGCGCTCAGCACGCCGAGCAACGCGCCGGAGACGGAGAGTAGCAGGCTTTCGGCCAGCAGCGTGCGTCGCAACGAAGCCGTGCTTGCGCCGAGCGCCGAGCGAATAGCCAGTTCGCCTTCGCGGCGAACGCTCCGCGCGAGAATCAAGTTGGCCACGTTCGAAACGGCGATTATGAAGACGAGAGCCGACGCCGCGAGCAACACGAGGAGCACGGTCCTGGCACCCGAAGTAATCTGGTCGCGAAACATCCTGGCCTCGATGTGGAAATCCGCCTTGGGGGAATATGCCTCGGGATGGGCTTTCATCATGGCGCCGTGGACGGCCGTGAGTTCAGCGCGCGCTTGGTCAAGACTTACGCCGGGGGCGAGCCGGCCGACAAGTTCGGTCATCCGATGGACGCGCCCGGTGACCATGGTGGCGGAGAGATGATGCGGGCTGGTGACGACATTCGCGATGATGTCGGTTTCGGCAGGATAGGGTACGCAGGGTTCGAGGACGCCAACGATGGTCGCTGTGCGCGAGCCGATGCTGTCGAGCCGTACGGTCTTCCCGATGACGGAGGGATCACGGTTGAGCACGGTGCTCCAAAATCGATAGGTCAATACGACCGCGCCAGCGGCGTTTGGGCCGTCGTCGCGCATATCCAGGAGCCGGCCGAGCACGGGGCGCAAGCCCATCACTTCGAAATACGAACCGCCAACGACGCCGCCGAGAACCTCGCGCGGCTCGCCCAGGCCAACCATGGAGAAGCCTATCGTGGAGAAGTCGCCGAACGCGCTCAGTGTCTTCACACCCGCGCGAAGGTCCTGAATTTCCGGCACCGAGAAGGTGGTGTTGTCGGAACCATCGCCGCGGGCGCTCTGGCGGATATAGATCAGCCGGTCCTCGCCGCGATTGACGAGCGGACGGAGGAGCACGCCGCGCACAAGGGTGAAGATCGCAGCGTTGGCGCCAATGCCCAGCGCCAGCGTCAGAACCACTGTGATTGCAAGCCCTTTGGTTCGAGCAAGCGAGCGAAGCGCATATTTCAGATCGTTAACGAATGACATGATCTTGCTTCCCTCCCGAGGTCAGTCTCCCTAGCAATAGAAGCAACCACTAGCCCTGCATCCGTTTTGTCCAATTTTAACGAGCAGATTTTTGAAGATGGAACTGCAATTAAGAATCCAGCGTACTGATTAAACTAAGTTCTTTCCTGTGATGGCATTACTACAAGAAAGCCCACTGGTTTATACGATGCATTGCGCGATTTTGGGATTCTTTGTCCAGATTCGGATAGCATCCGACGTGCAACCTGCCGCACATGTGCTCCGAGAACTTAGGCCTCTGCCAGAAAGACGCTTATGACAAGAATCTCAATTTGCGTCGTTTGGTATAATCGCAGATCGCTGGAGGCTAAATCGGGGCGGTGAGATATATAGAGAGAGCTCGCACCGCCACAAAGACAAGCGCCGATGCCTCGTAGCCCACACGCTCTCCTCACTCGGCATGAGGGAGGATGCAATCGTGAGTGCATCCGGCGGAGTTCAAATGTACGGTATAGTACCCGTCCAGGAATTGTGTTGGGCGGCGGCCCCGAACTGCGGCAGTGCATCCTGGAGCGACGCGCACGCCGAATATTCACAATTCATTGCCGCACGAATGGAATCCAAAAATGACCCAAGCAACTGAAAGAAAGCGACAGCAGCCCGCCCTATTTACTACGCTCTGGTGCATCGCAGTTTGTCTCTTCCTGAGCCTTGCGGGCGCAATCGCTCTGGCAAATTACCCCGCGCCACAGGAGAAACCTGGCGCCGCTCCGGAACAACCGAGCACCTCGCCAACGCAGCATCAGGCGCAGGTCCCCTTTCATTTTGCTTTTGGCGGAAATGCAGCGCAGATTCCCGCCGAATTCGTCGACAATCTGGTGTTTCTCCCGCTGAGTATAAACAACAGCCAACCATCGCTGTTTGAGCTTGATACAACCGCGGCGACCACATCGATCGATCCCGATCGCTTGACAGCGCTTGGCACGTCGCCCTTCCCCGCGCCCACGCTTAACCTAAACGGCGTGGACTTCAAGATCCCCGCGCTTCCTGCCGTGGCCAAGCCGGATTTCGCCTCCCGAGTAGGACGCGCATATCAGGGGACACTGGGCGCGGATTTCCTCTGTTGCGTTGTGGTCGAAATCGATTACAAACGCGAAACGGTGCAACTCTATGACCCCAGTGTTTACAAGTATCCCGGCAAAATAAAGGCGATTCCTTTTACTGTCCGCGGGGGAGTTCCCATCGTCCGTGCGAAGTTCAGCCTGACGGAAAACAAATCCTTTGAAGGCGACTTCGCTATCGATACGGCGCTCAATGCGACGCTGGTTTTCACGGATCACTATGCGCAATCGCACCGTCTCTTTAAATCGAAAATCAAGACGATTCCAAGCACCGACCCCCAGTTGAATGGCGGCGAGGGAGTCGTCATCGGACGAATACAGTCTTTTCAGATCGGCCAGTACTTCCCCAAGAACTTGCTTGCCTCGTTTTCGCAAAAGGACGTAATCGCCTCGGACGATCCGAAATTCGCTGGAGTAATCGGCGGCGGGATGCTGCGCCGCTTCACAGTAATCTTCGATTACCCACGCCAACTCATCTATCTCGAAGGAAACATTCACATTCGCGAGGACGAACAGGAAGACAAGAGCGGACTTACCATTATCGCCAAAGGCTCCGCGCTGAGAACTTTTGAAGTGATCGCCGTCCAGCCGGGATCGCCTGGGCATTCCGCGGGATTTCAGAAGGGCGACATCATTGAGGGAATTGATGAAGACGCCGCCGTCGACATGACGCTCGATTCCATTCGTCGCCTCTTCCGTGTGGTTGGCCAGCAGTACAAAATTCAGATCACGCGCAACGGACAGTCGAAGCAGGTGACGCTTAAGACGCGGCCGCTCCTTTGATTGTGGGCCTCGCCAAGCCGCGTTCTTTCACCGCTGCGCGGGCGGAGGTGAGTCTTCCGGAGAGGGCTCGGAGGCCGGACGTCGAAGTCGCCCGGCCTCGCGAAGTGCGCGGCGCAAAATGTA
>Ga0326727_10015032_pt1 | contig 16709 bp, 15 predicted proteins | sample MB2enrmetagenome_FD_207643 | JGI IMG/M metagenome (GOLD analysis project Ga0326727, IMG submission 207643) | Lab enriched peat soil microbial communities from McLean, Ithaca, NY, United States - MB29MY | ecosystem: Environmental > Terrestrial > Soil > Wetlands > Peat | place: USA: New York...
AATATCTGAGGCAAGAAAAGAATATGTGGGTTCCCAGAATTGTGAACATATAACTATCTATTAATCATCCAAAACTGGATAGAAGATGATTTAAGAACTAAATTGAATCTATTTCGAATCTCACAGGCTCATTAGTCATAGATTGTTCGGTCTGCATTGACATCATAGAACCCGTGGTAACATAGTTCTCAATTTATCTAATAATGGAATCCCAAGAACTTCAGAAAAACATCACATATATTATTTCTTAATTGATCTGAAGACAGATCTGGAAATGGCACTATAGGTCACTTATTTCTAGTTTAGATAGGCGACGTACGTGCATGTATTCTGGGTTCATAACTGACTTATATGCCAACCAGTCTACTCAAGGTATGGCGTATGGAAAATGCAAACCATCAACCAGAATGCATTAGCCATAAAAGCAACCGATTTAGCTAATGCAAACAAAAAAAGTTTTATCCGAGTTCTACATGTTGACGATGACCCCTCAATTCTTGAGGTTTCTAAAGATATTATGTTACATATGAATTCCAACTTGGAATTTGGCAGCGCCTGCAGTGTTGCTGACGCATTCAAGAAGTTGGCAACTGGCAACTATGATATTGTGGTTTCTGATTATGAAATGCCCCAAAAAAACGGACTGGACTTTCTAAAAGAACTTAAACAACAAAAAAACGAGATCCCCTTCATACTCTTCACAGGAAAAGGCAGAGAAGAAGTCGCCATAAAAGCGCTAAACCTTGGAGCCGACGGATACTTCAACAAACAGGGCTCAACAGAAACCGTCTACGGAGAACTATCACACGCCATATTTTCATTGGTCGAAAAAAAGAAAACTAAAGAGGCGCTAACGCAAAGTGAACTGCGCTGGACGACCACATTAACAAGCATTGGCGATGCAGTTATTGCCACCGACACTTCTGGCAAAGTAACTTTTATGAATACTGAAGCTGAGAAATTGACCGGCTGGAATTCACGTCAGGCTTTGCAGAAACCAGTAAAAAAAGTATATAATATAATCAACGAGCAGACACGTCTAGATGTTGACGACCTCGTTGAATTGGTTCTTAAGAAGAGAGTAATCATTAGATTGATCTCACGCACTCTCTTGGTGCGAAAAGACAGATCTGAAGTTGCTATTGATGACAGCGCAGCACCCATAAGAGATAAAGAAGGCAATATCACAGGTGTAGTACTGATTTTCCGCGACATCACCCAAAACAGAAAAGCGGAGGATGAGCTGTTTCGCTCTGAGGAAAAGTATCGGGGGTTGTTTGACTCTAATCAGGATGGAATAATTGTTTCTGATGCTAAGGGCATTGTGGTGTCTGTGAATCAGGCAGCCGCATCAATGTTAGGGTACAAGAACGAGATGGAACTTGTGAATTTGCCAGTTAGTACAACTTATGCAAATCCTTCAGATAATCAGGTTCTGCGTGAGTTTTTAGCAAAGAAGGGCGGTACCAAAAATTTTGAAACTGAGCTCAAGAGAAAGAATGGGGCGATCTTTAACGCTAACGTTACTATTACCGTTCGAAACGATTCCAAGGGCAATCTTTTGAGGTTAGAAAGCATCTTCAGAGACATCACGAAACGCAAAAAAGCTGACTTGGTTGTTTTTGAAGCCCGCGAGTATGCTCAGAATATTTTGGCTACGATGCGTGAATCTCTATTAGTTTTAGATGATAATTTAAGAGTGATATCAGCCAATGATTCTTTTTACAAGACCTTTAATGTAACATCTAAAGAAACTGAGGGAAATTGTATTTATGACCTTGGCAATAGTCAGTGGGATATTCCTAAACTGCATGAATTATTAGAGAAAATTATTCCCGAGAAAAGTTTTTTTGCTGACTTTGAGGTAGAACATGTTTTTCCAAAAATTGGACCAAAAATAATGTTGCTTAACGCTAGAAAAATATCTCAAAGATTGAAGGGGGTAAACCTGATTCTTGTCGCCTTCGAAGACATCACGGAACGCAAAAAAGCTGAAGAAAAAATACAGGAAAGTCGCGACAGAATGGATAGGATAAATGAGAAGTTACAGGTTGTTGGTCACTTAACTAGGCATGATGCATTAAACAAGATAACCGTAATAGATGGGCAAACCTTTCTGCTCAACGAGAAATATGCAGATCGCATGGAAATAGTGAATCGGCTCGGTAAGATTCAGCAAGCCTGCAGCGCTATTAAGACTATTTTTGGTTTCTCCAAAATATATGAACAAATTGGCATAGGAGAACTAACTTACATTGATGTGGAAGAGAAAGTAAATGAAGCCGTTGCTCTTTTTCCAGGATCCATCTTAAAAATGATCAATGAATGTCGCGGGTTAACGGTGTTGGCGGATTCTTCTCTGATGCAACTATTCTACAATCTTATTGATAATACTATAAAACACGGTAAAAAAACCACAACTATAAGAGTGCATTTCGAAAAGGTGGATCGGGCTCATTTGAAGTTAGTTTATGAAGATGACGGAGTAGGTGTGCCTTTAGAGGATAAACCGAGACTATTCACAGAAGGGTTTAGCACAAGTGACAGCACAGGCTTTGGGCTATTCCTTACCAAAAAAATGATACAGGTTTACGGCTGGACAATAAGTGAAGCGGGTGAACCTGGCGAAGGTGCAAAATTTGTCATTACAATTCCCTCGTCCTCAGTTTCATTTTTGAAACGTAAATCACACTTAGAATAGAAAAGACCTCGATCACTTAGTCCTATAGTTTCTCGTTTTTGTTAACGTATCCAGTGTTGTTTGTCTGTCTGTCTGTTTGTTTGTCTGTCTGGCTGGGGGGCGGGGGGTGTGGGAAAGTAGAGAGAGAGTAAGTGTGTTAGTCGTTTGGGGGTTTGGGGTTTGGGGATTAAAATTTAATCCAACCAACCAACCAACCTAACGGAAAAAAGAGGTTTTTTTGATAGGGAGGAGGGTGTTTACTCGATTTGGCATATCCTATTACATAAGGTTAAGGTATAGTATATGTAGTGTCTGAATCGAGTAAACACTCTAAAATGCGGAAAAATAAGAAAAATAACGCAAAGGGCAAAAACTTAAACGCTAAATCGTTCAAAAAGAGCTAAAGATAACAAATGGCTGATAAGGGAAATAGTATTGTAAAATCATTAGACAAGATTTCGGACGACTTAGTAGCTATTGATAAAACAATTAAAGAGGCTAAATCAACTAAAGACATAGCGCCTAAAGAGATTGATATTCAAAGCTTGATTGGTCTAATTGACAATTATGAACGCGATTTGTTCAAAGATTATGACGCATTTAAGGGCGGTTTTTTTGCCTTCACAGTAGGGTTTCTAATTATTGCAGTTGGCGCAGTTATCGGCATAGTCGTTTATAGTTTTCAATCAAAATCAAGTATTGACCTCTTGGCGGTTGTTCTTTCGGATTCCGCAATAGTCTTTGCTTATTTTTCGCTGATTTATCAAATTGGCGATGAAAATGCTGCCGTTGTCCGTTATAAAAGGGCTTTGAAAAAAGATGATTTCAAACGAAAAAACGATGATGAGAAAATAATTGTCAAAGCGTTAATTAAAGTGAGAACGAAAAATCCGAAATATCGCTTAGGGCAAATTTACAGGCTTTATCCAGAAATGTTCACCAAAGAAAAACTGTTAGAAAGGCTCTATGAAAAAACCTGAGAAGCAAAAACTTAAAACTGCATAGCATAGAATAGAAGAATCGTCGGGTAAAATGGGATACGGTTCAATAGTTGCTGGGATTGGAATCGTGTTAATAGCTGTCGGATTGGTTTTTGGTTACTTTTCTGGCGTGCACATGGAGCACACTGTAACCACTGTTAACATCCTTTCAACCATGGGCTCGTATTTTTGGGATATTATAATAGCTGCCGTCATAGTTGCAATCGGTGGTCTCATGATTATTTTTGGGTTAAAAAAAGCTTAAATCTGCACAGCGAAGAAGAAACAAGCGGTGTTGCAGTTGTGGCATGAATATTCAATCCCAGCAGATTTTGAAAAGCAGAAGGAAATTATCAGGACATTAAGGAAATGGATACAGCAACTCGAAAAAGACGGTCTTATAGTTGGATTTGCGTTTGACCATTATTTTTCAAATCCTACTGTGCCAGATGAACTTAGAATCAGATTTGAATACAAAGATGAGCAAAACCGAGAGAATGTAGAATCTCAATTGGAGACTCAGGTAAAGAAAATCCTACCAACTTATGTTAAGCAAGAAAGGATTTGGGATTCAGATTACCATACTTTACAAGCCTACGAATTTGGAAGTAGATGTGCATTTCTTGCATGGGAATTAATAGAGCAAGGTCGTTTTCCGCAAGAGTATTTTTCACGCTTTGTCATCGGAACAACAGCAGACGGAGTTTTTGTCGGCTACAAAGTTCCTTTTGAGTTTCAAGCCCATTTCAATCACGGAGTTATGAATTCTCTGGGCATTCCTAAAGCACCCGATGAACGACTAATTCAAATAAGCCATTTGATGGATTCGACAAATTCGAAGTCAAAAGAAGAACTAATACAATGGTTGCAGAATAATTATAGAGGGTTTGTAATCATCCCAAAACCACAACCTAAACTTTAGACCAAAAACTCAAAAATCGTGAAAAGGCTGAGCATCGGCATATCCGGTTTTAGGTTTCTCTGCCATGTTTAGCTATTTGCTCGCGCGCGCTTCACATCCATGGTTGAAAAAACTTATCTGCAAAAGAGACAATCGGTAGAATGCCCTAATTGCGCTGAAAAACTCGTCTGAGGGCAGAAATTAAGGAGAACCCATTAATTTCCGAGATTATTCTGTCCAAAGATATTGGTTTATAATTGATGACTTCTGCTGACACGTTAATTGTTTTTTCTTCCTTGTTCATGAAAGGGTACTTTTCAAGGTTGTTGTTGTGCTTTTCGCCATGAATGACCCAATCATTCCAATATTGAGGTCTGAGGGGTTTATGAGTTAACATAAATGACTGTTCTTTGTAGCGTATGAAGTAGTGATTTGGAGCTTCAAGGGCTTTGGTAAAAGGTTGAGTATCATGGTTTCCGCGTATGAAGACCTTTTTCCCATTTAGTTTATCAAGCCAATAATCGATTGACCTGATGTTTGTTCCGAATGCTAAGTCACCTAAGAAGAATATAATGTCAGAAGCTTTTACAGTGTTATTCCAATTATTCACTAATGCTTCATTCATCTGTCTTTTTGTGCGGAAAGGTCTCTTGCAATAACGGATAATGTTTTCATGGTTAAGGTGTAAATCACTGATTAGAAAGATGCGAGTTGAGGGAGACAAAATCAAGGGTTCGTTAGGAGTGAAACCATTCTCGTGGTTAAGTCTCTGCCGGAGAAACTGTAGGGTAGTTTTTCTCATGTGTTTATCTAAAGCTTCATTGCGAGTAAGTAGCCTGTGCTGAAGTAAATCGTATTCGCGAAGTATCTTGGCGTTCTTGAGAAGAGTCAGTCTCAAAACAAAATGCTGGATTTTTGGGACATCAACAGTTTCAAGGAACTTCTTTATTTCTCCAAATTTAGTGTCAATGTCTTTGAAAGCAATCGTAGCATGAGGCTTGTAGCTTTCCTTGTCATGTTCGTTTAATACGCAGTATTCCGTGAATTTTTGGATTAAACTTGACCTTAGTTCTTTCAGCTCCGTTGATGGTTCAATGTTAACAACCAAAACTCGATTGCTAAAATTTCTAAAGCCGTTAAACGTGAAGGCGACAAGGTCAAAGTTATTGCCACATCGCTCTATTACGTTAATTACCTTCCTTTCATCTGTTGTTTGAAATGAACCAACTATGGAAACATGGGGAACTACTCTGTTTCTTGTTACTCCTTGAACATCGAACCTGTTCGAAACGTCATAAATCAACTCCTTGACAAACCTTCTCGCAGACCCATGGAGCCTGAACTCAACAAGGTAATTGTCCAAAGGCTTACTCACTCAGGGCAAGTCCTTACTTCTAACGTTAATACTTGACGTGTAAACTGTTCCGCAATATGTGCACTTTATTGGTTCTGAAGGGTCAAGAATCGTAAGGTTTGCACCGCAATGTGAGCATTTCAAGGGTCTAATCTCTGCGCTTCTCATAGTCAAGAACTTTTCAATGATTTCTTTTGTAGAATATACTAATTTCAGACCTGAACCTTCTTTGAAAAATGCTATGCGCTTAATTTCTCTTTGAGGCGTGGGAGTACCGTCTACTTTGATTAAGAAGACCTTGTGGTAATCACGAAAATGTCCGCCTTTATAATTTCTGTGAAGTTTGCTTTTGTAGGCAAATAAATATTTAGAGCCTAAAGGTTTTAAACCTGTTTCTTCTTGAAGCTCTCGCATTGTAGCCCTTCTTCGACTTTCACCTTTGTTTGCTCCACCGCCAGCAAGCATAAAGGATTCACTGCCTTGACTAACAACTAAAATGCCTTCAGGAAACTCGACAATAGCAGTCCCCCTCCTTCGATTGAAAACCATTAATGTTTCCTCTTTAGCTCTTTTCTATTTTTGCGTAATTCAGATTTAAGACTTATCGTGCTCTTGAAAAGTCAAGAAATTATGGGGTGGGGAGGCTTACTAACTTAGACTCTTTGCTCCCCTTTCAATCTCTTCAACGGTTGTAAGAAGTTTTTCTTTGACTTCAAAATTATTGTCATCGATAGAGACTATGCTTACATGGAACAGACGCAAAGGATAGCCATTCTTAGCGAGAATTGAATATTGGTCTTTTTGTGCCCTATTCATTTTTGCTTTGTCCGCTTTAACTTCTATCACTTCTATTTCACCGTCAACAACTGGAATTTTACGTCTTCCTTCTGCAATCGTCTCGGTTCCTATTTTGTTTGTTTTTACCAAGAAACCATCTGGAGTATGATTCAGAAGAACGCATAATTTTTCAAAACTATCTAACAACTCTTGACATGGACGAACATTTTTTTCTTCGAAGCGACTCTTGATGGTCCCAAACTTATCACGAAGGAAATTACGTTGATTAATCGTCAATTCATTTGGCGACCTTCTCGCGAATTCCGAAGACAAAGATAAGTAGTTTTGCCCATAAACTGGAATCGCTTCCATCAACAAGTATAATGGAATATTTTTGAGAAAAATAACTTTGAACCACCCTTCTTCCTTAAGCCTTGGAGTTAAAACATCTCTTATGTAGCATTTTGCTAAACTTTCGGTAACTCCGCCCTTCCATTTTTTAACGTCTTCATTCATTAGACGCTTACATTTTTTCAGGTTATGCATGTCACGCTGTTTAAAGGAATATTTCATTCTCGCACCATTTTTTCCGTAAAAATTTGTGCTGTGTTGTTTTAAGACTTGTTACTGAGATTCACAATTAATTTTTCTTAATTTCTTCTGATTTTAGATAGGGTTCCATTATACGTGTAAAATCCCACAATCTACTTCTGAAATCCTCTATTATTTTCATAGTATCTTCTTCTTTGTTTTGATGACTTGAAACTCCGCTGATATTCCAGAAACGCTGTGCGTACTCTTCCAATATTTTGAGTTGGCTTTGCAAATGTTCTACAAGTTTCTCATCCAATTTCTCTGCATCAAACCTTATGCTAATGACGTTGAACTTCATGATTAATAGACCCATTAAATCATGAAATTCTTTATCGACTTTAATACCGCAGTTCTCAACTAAGGCGTACCCTTTTCCATACCATATGTTAGATTCTATTTGGTTTTTCGTGCCTTCTAATGCTTCTTTAAATTTTTTCTCGACAATTTCGGTCCTTTTTGAACCCAATAATTTCCACTCTCCTTTTTTGAACTTTGTAAAAACTCGAATTTCGTTTAGAATTTCGTAAATGTTATTGAACGCTTTAACTGCTTGGAAAGCTAAATATTGTTCCATTATTCTTCATGTTCTATTAAGTCTGTATCAGCTTTTAGTTTTTGCCTCTGGTCTCTCTGCAATTTGTGTACTCGAAGTTACGACTCTACAGGTTTGGAATTCGGGGATTCCAGTCCAAACATTCATGTCTCAAATACTTAGCGAACAAGAGAGCCTCTTCACTAATCAGAGTATCAATAGTAAGCGGACCTCTAACCACGCGCTGCCTTGCCCTTAAGCGAGCTAAAAAAAACTGCTCGGAGAATAACCTAAAAAAATGACACTCAGCGGGCTATTCGAAAATAGAATTAGTCCATCTAATTTAGAGGGTGTAACTTTCTCCCACTTTTCCCAATAACGTCACATTCTTTGACCATTTCTCGAAAGTCTTTGCATTTTCAGTGTGAATTGGAATCATGTTTTTCGCGTTGACCTGTTCTACGAACTCTTTAAGCTGAGGTCCCGAAGCGTGACCAGAAACGTGTGTGGATTCAACATTCATTCCAAAGTGGTTTATCCAATTCATTACTCGCTCCCAATCCATCTCCATTTCAGCATCAAAAGGCTCACAAACAGACTTTATGTAAACTGAACCTTCAACAGGCTTTATGTCGATGAGCTCTTTGAGGTCAAAGTTGCTGCAAAACATCAAATAATCCTCTTGATTAGCAGCTACGTCTTTGTAGCAAACTGCTCTGTCAAGATAAGGACGTTCCCAAGATTCGTAATCTTCGTCGCGTATTTTATTGCACCATTTTGAGTCGCCTATGACGCCCCAGCTTTTTCTGTTCGCGTAAAGCTGCAAATTGTCATCGTTTGTTTTTGGAGCAATGGAGTCGCCGCATTTAGCCAATTCATCCAGCAAGTATGCCTGTTTGAGGGAAATAGCAAGTTTTTTGCCAAGCTTCTTAGCGACGTTTAGAAAGGAGAGCATTCTATCCGTGTCTCTTACCGACCAGTTGCATATTGAAAGCCCTTTTGCTTTTGACGATATTTCTTGAATTTCGTCCGAAGACACTTCCTCATTGTGGACATCCGACACCAACCTCATCGGCGTGTTAAGCAGATACTTTGAGGTGGCGTGGGGTGAATCGGAAGAACTAACAAATCAAAAAGCTGCCAAAGCAAATCATCGATAACAAACCAAGGTTCACAAACACTATCGAGTACAGCTTGGTAATGCGAGGTAATACTTTGTATCGCTTCAAATAATCCAACTTCTTGCAAAAGGTTGCCAACATCAACTCGCCGTAAAGATATGCCTTGTTTTTTTAAAGAAACAATGAATTTTCCAATTATTTCTCCTGAGGTCTGTGAGGATTAACAATATTCTTTGAGTTCGTTCCAGTTAGGTTCTTTCTTTGCTTTGGTTGAAGGGATTTCAGTTTTAATTCTCGCTGTGGGAATCACTTGGTTCAGTTCTTTAAAGCATCTAATCAAGTACAAGCCGCGTTCCGTAATTGCGTAGACAATTCTGTCCCGCTCAACAAGCTTCGCTTCAACTGCACCTTGATTGATCAGAAAATCAAAATAGTTCTTCAATACGTTGCAGTTGAGATTAGACTTTTGCATTACGTGAGTTATCTTTAGAGGGCCATGCCTAGCCAATGTCTCAAGAATACTCAAACACGTTTCTAGCTTAGATCGTCTCAAGTTTAGATCACCTTTTTCGATCTTAATGCTGGTTTAATGTTTGAAAGCATATGAGCCATTAAGGCTGGTCAATTTCTTAAGGGATAACTACATTCGAGTTAATCCTTTTTAATTTCATGTCTGTATAACGCTCCATCTACAAGCTAAAAAATATCTTCAGATACCACTGCAGAACTGAAACCGCAGTCAACTTGCACGTAAAAGCCCTGCTTAGATGATGCTGGAGTTTAGCGCGCGCGCCGAAGCTTTTCAACATGGGCTTTACCACTGGGTAGCGGGCTTGGATTGTATCTGATAAAGAAAATGATGGAAGTATATGGGTGGACGATAACTGAAGAGGGCGAACCGGGAAAAGGATCAAAATTCGTTATAACTATTCCCATGGCGCGCGCAGTTGGAAATCGCCGAATTGTTGTTCTTCCGAAGCAGTTCAATTTGATTATTTAGGCCTGCTATCTGTTGGACGGCTCCCTGCAACCTTTTAATATCTATTCTGGAAGCTGTGTCAGCGTTATCAGCTGGCAAAGTGATTTGGATAACTCCGATAACTTGTCGAGAGGTTCGCCATCCGCCTGTCTGAACATCAGACATTGCAAGTGTTATTCCGTCTGACATTGTCAAACACACTGGTTTTTGAAGTTCAAGCAAATTAGCAGGAGAATCATAAACTAAGATACAGAATTTTGAACCTTCAGCTTTAGAATGCATTATAGCCTCAGCCAAATGGCTTCCCGAATATTTCTGCGTTCCCGCTTTTCTCTCGACAACGATCTTTGAACCATATCTGGACCCGCTAAACTCAAGGTAAGGAGTTACAACAAGATCAGCTTGTCCAGCACCGCCCTTTCTGACTATCTTATCTTTGATGAATGTTTCTTGCCACCCAAATTGGAGTGTTTGTTCGTTTACGAAGCCTTTGGTCGATGGTTGGTTCACCAGCAGATTTATTGCGTCGGAGAGTCCCTTCACATCCTTTTCAATAGGCAAAGTTGAATTTTTTGCAGTTTCTTGAACAGATCTTAATTCATTAGTCAGTTGCTTGCTTATCTCTGTAAACTCTTTTTTTATATCTTCTGGAAGTTTTTCAATCAAACCCTCAAGTCTAATGCTTAAGGGAGTCGCCATTTTTACGACCATTTCCAGAGGCTCGATTGTCTTAGCAACCTTCTCCCGAAAATCCGCCAAAAGAGTATCAATCATCGCTTTGCTATCTGAGCTAAGCCGCAGCGCGGGAAAATTGCGCCAAGCAATTGAACTCAAAGCAATCGCTTCGTCCAAGTTTTTCTCTTATATCAATAATGAAGGGGTGAAAAAGGTTTTGAAAGAGGGTTTTGAAAAAGCCGTATTTTTTACGACTAAAATCATTCTTAAGAATCAAGGAAAAAGCTGCATGTATTCCAATAATTTTAGCATTGGCTTCTCCTTTATTAGTAACACTTATTTTTGTGCCTCGTACACTCGAAAAGGCTTTACTATTTCTGAAGAGCTCTGTGCATAATCATTTTTTTGACAATTCTAAACAAACTTGGCGAGTGTCTACGAATAGTGAAGTGGAGGAATCATCAATTAGATGTGCAGTTCCATCCGGACAATAGACCTTGGCGCCCTTGGAGGCTTTTTGGTAACGCTTGGCACACTCTCTAAATTGGGAACACCCGCCACAATCTCTCGATAGCATTTTTCTTAATCACCTGTTTTCTATTCTGCGGGCTGTGTAAGATTAGCAGCCATTTTTTCGCGCGTGCTTGACATTGTTTCATCAAACCAGATCCATGTTGCGCCAATTGAATATAAGCAATATTTAGAGAGCCGTTACAAGAAGTGTTTCGAAATGCGAAAACCATTTCTCAGGCACATTGCAAGGAAAATAATTGACCGCCGAAAGCTATTTGCTTAATTTGAGTGAAAACCACTCAACGACTTCGTTTTCAGGTCTACCAGATAATACATCATTTAGACCTTGAACAACTTTCGTGCAGCGATTTCATTTTTATATACTCTTTGTACGAACTAAAACAATGCAAAACTAAGCACAATCATATAGTCAACAGAGGCCAAGAAGCTTGTTATTACAATATCAAGTTTTGCATTTGAAATCTTGGTTTTTTGTATCGTTATCAAATACAATATTTTCTCCATAAGTTAATTCATGGAATATATATGCAGTTTATTTCATTACACTAATATTTGTTAGGAGTTGTATTATGCTTTCATCTCAAAATGTGATGTATGTAGACAAGATTGCTGAAAGGCATCTTAAGACTTGTTTGGATATCGTAATTATGGCTATATTAACTGGGGGATCCACGCACGGATACAAGATTATTGCGACCCTCCACAAAGAATTTGGAATTTTGCTTAGCCCAGGTTCACTCTACCCCACTCTTCACCGCTTGGAAGATGACAAATTGATAGAATCCACCCTTGACAAAGGTAAAGTGGTTTACCGCGTAACTTCTGCGGGAAAAGAAAAATTCGGAAAAGCAGTTGCTGCCTACAATTTTTCCATCCAAAAAATGTGGCGTTTTGTAAAAACCTACGGAGAATCTTCACCCCTACTTATTCAGGAAGCAAAAGAAGAGATTCTATTAACCAATTGACACTTTCAATTGGATCATAGTAGATTTTCTATTCCTCTCAACCAACTTCATTTTTGGTTATTTCTTCCAAAGCGTGAAGAGTCACTCTATTCATGCCTGTTTGAAATCTCTTTCGCACATACTCCAACCTAAACTTTCTAATTCCATTTTCGTCCTCTTACAATTCACACCTTAATCTGGTCTTTAAGAATCGAGAACTCGGATACGATTTGGTTACGAAACAAAGAAGAGTTTTTTGTTTGAGAGAAGGAAATAACCTTACTTTACGATTTTTGCTCTGCAGTTGTTCCGACAATGAGTTTAAAGGCGCATTATTGTTGGTTTAGAGTCTGGATTAAATTTGAAATCGAATCTAACTAAATATGATTATCTCTTTCAGGGCATTCATCTTTTTTTCAAGATCCCTGCAGGATGCCTCTTCAAGCTCTCTGAACGCAACCTCCATTTTCTTCCTCTTTTCCATGGACAGTTCGCAATCCAGACTTTTTTCTGCTGAAGAAATCAGTATTTTTGCTTGACTTATCTTTTTACGCTTGGTATTCACATTCCCTATAAGCTCCAACAGTTCACACGTGAGCTCTTTAACTTCATTGAATGCACGGTCGTCCAAGGTTAGGGAAACCTTCAATTTTTCCAGGGTCTCTCTTATCGCAGAAACAAACGAAGAGGAGTCTCTTTCATCCTTTTCATCTATTAATTTCTCCGCTGCGTAAATCGCCCTTTCAGCCCTAATGCGAGCCTCAATGATTTCCTTTTTTCTTTCATCCATTTCTTCGAACTTAGTCGCTTCGATTATTATCCTTTCAATCTCATCTTCTAACAACCGAGTTGTTTTCATTACCCTAATCGTCTTCTTCTCTTCCGTTTCTAAAATCTCTGCAGAAACCGTTAGTAAACCGTCTAGGTCGATCTTGAATGTAACTTCAACTTTTTGTTCATACCTAGGCGCTGGAGGAATGCCATCCAGCCTGAACATACCTAAAGATATGTTGTCATTGGCCATTTCCCTCTCTCCTTGAAGGACATGAACCATCATGGCTGTTTGAGAATCCTCGTAAGTTGCGAATGTCATGCTGCTTTCGGCTGGAATTGTGGTGTTTCTCTTGATTAAGCGCGTGAATACTCCGCCAGATGACTCAACACCCAGAGAGAGGGGTGTGACATCTAACAACAACATATTCTTAATTTCACCATTTAGAGCATTGGCTAAAACACAAGCACCCACAGCAACTATCCCCATAGGATCAATACCTGCCTCGGGCTCAACCGGAAAGAAACTTTTAAAGTACTCTCGGATAACAGGTGTCCGGGTGGGACCACCTACCAAGACCAATCTGTCCACATCATTTGAACTGAGTCCCGCGTCTCTTAGAGCCTGTTCAATCGGCTGTCGCAGCTTTTTGAGCTGCGATCTTATTAGTTCCTCTATGTTTTCGCGAGTCAAGACGATATGTGAGCGAAGCTTGGAACCTTCTACATTAAACCGAGTGTTTATAGTCGTCAGGTGTCGAGCGGATAGGCGAATCTTCGCTGCTTCCCCCGCATCTCTGAGTCTGTTCAAGTTCTTAACGTCGTTTTTCAGGTCAACGCCGTATTTTTCTTTTATCCTGTCAGCCAAATGATCAAGAATTAAGTCGTCCATGTCTTTTCCGCCTACTTGAGTGTCTCCGCTTGTGGACATTACTTTGAAGAACCTATTGTTCACATGCAAAATGGTTATGTCAAAGGTTCCGGCGCCTAAATCTAATACTGCTATCTTCAAGTTTTTTTCCAGGGTACCCAACCCGTAGGCTAAGGCAGCAGCTGTAGGCTCACTTACAATTCTTAAAATCTCGAGTCCAGCCATCTCGCCTGCCTCTTTCGTCGCGTTCCGTTGGTTATTAGTGAAATATGCCGGTGCCGAAATTACTGCCTTGTTAATTTTCTTGCCCAAAAATGCTTCCGCATCCTTCTTTATCTTCCTTATGATTAAAGCAGAAATCTCTTGAGGAGTGTATCCGCGACCATTTATATCAACTATATGGTTTGTGCCAATTTTTCTTTTGATCCATCTGACCGTCCTCTCGGGATGGGTGTATGAATAGCTCTTAGCGTTTTTCCCCACCACTATTTCGCCGTCTTCTCTGAAAGCTACAACAGATGGAAACATCTTTCCGTATGGAGTAGGCCCTTCAGATGCCGGAACAAGTCTTATTTTTCCATCTTTCAAAACAGCAGCTGCTGAATTGGTAGTTCCAAGGTCAATTCCTATTGTTTGACTCATAATAGTTCCCAACCCTCAAAAATTGTTCTCAACTGTCCCTGTCCTCGATCATAATTGTATCTTCAATGTTTGATTCCTCGAGGGGGCAGAGATAATGTTCGCAGTATTTCATTAGCACGCCGTATGACTTCTTTGCTACCAAAAACATTTCTTCACTGAGACCATCACCTGAGTGGAGATCTGGGTGATATTTTCGTATCAGCCCGTCGTAAGCCGAATTTATTTCGGATATGCTTACCTCTTTGTTCAACCCCAAGTTCTTTCTCGCTTCCTCTATAACCTTTGAATCTAATCGGATAACCCTAAGCATTGTGAAGTTGTACAGCGGCAAAGGTCCAACGACTAAGAATACAAGTTTTTTCTCGTATTTTTTCTCCAGTTCGTTTAGTTTATCGTAGAAATCATTTTCTTTTTCTTTGTCCACCAAGAAAGCAGAGTTCAAGATGGTGTCTGGATCGGCGATTTTGTTTTCTTCGTATTCATCTGAGAATTGCGCTAGCGAATTTTTTATGTTTTCTACATATACACTTTTTCTGGCATCTAGAGCTGATTTGACCTTTCTTCCTAGCTCGATTCTGATTGATTGGCTAGGGCTTTCTTTTGATTTCTCCATGAGTCTTTGAATTTGTTCACTTTCCACTAATACGCTTGCCAAGATAGATTTGTCCCATACAATCTTGACGTTGATCTGTAGTTTGTGGTCTATTTTTTCCAGAGCATTCTTGAACTTCATCTTAGCTCGTTTCAGCATGTTTTCTATTTCCGTTTCATTCTTGGCTATGATTCCGAAACCCATGGGAATCGCTGCCTGAGTCTTCATAATTTTTAGCAACACGTTTTCATGAATTTTAGCAGCCTCACCTTTGACTTCGTATTTTGGGGCGATGTCACTAACAATCGCGCCAACATCAGAATAATGTACAGTATACACTTCGTTGTTGTCTATCCCGATTTTGCCAAAGCTGTCACGCTTTTCCGATTTAACTATGCCATAGACATATTTGCTCATTTTCGTTTTCACCAATCTAACCATGATTTCTTATTTTTCAAATCGCCGACAAAGGAATACGGTGGCCATGGTCCTGTGAACCTGACAGTTAATCCTTCTTGCTGATTAATTTGTCTGAGCGTGTTCGCCAGGGTATTCAGCTTGTTTTCTTGCACTAGGCAAGAGAAGTTGAGAATCATTAGTTTGTTTTGCAATTTCTCTGGGCTTCCTTTTTTAGTGGATTCAATCCTAATTTCATCGGCCATCTCTCTGACCGTTACGTACAGTTTTTTGGATTGCTCTTTCATGAGCATCAACCTTTTTTCTCGCAGAATTTTGAATAAGCAAGCTCTGCGAGAATTGGTTTCTAACGCCTGCCTAACTCTGTGAATTTCGTCATTTTCAACTATTGCTTTTCTGATAAAATCGTTCTCAAGGAAAAACTGAATGCTGAACTGCTGTTTTCCTTTGAGGTGGTCTAACAACTTGCAAAGATGGTGATGGCGGGCGTTAAGCCAGTCTATAACGGGTTCGTCGCCTCCTGTGAAAATCGTATTGAAGGCCAGTGGGATAACGGTTCCAAATTCCTCAGTAGCCAAGTCTATCACATATTGATGAGCTAAAAGCCACTCTGCTGTTTTTTCTTTGTCTTTTGCCTGATATAATTTTGGTTCACAACTGTGGATAACTGCGCCTACGTCTTGAGTAGGCAATGTGTATACGAGACTGTCTTCAATTCCTGCCTGTCCAAAATCTGTTCTTTCGTTGGACGCAACTATGCAGTAGACGTATCTTCCTTCGGGATTCTTGTTTGAGGACATTGATAGCTACCAGGTCAAAGTTTTATGTTTGCCTCACAATGCCGGGCAAATTTGCCTCAAAAGGGCGCAGTGCATTGCAGATTCAATTTCATGAAGCTCGTCCGTTTTCGCATAAAATAATGCGCATCCTCCATCATATTTCACTTCGAGCAATTTCTCGCCCATCTTTAGCGAAGGCACTGAGTTGCAGGCACTTACTTTAAGATCAATGATTTTTTCAAAGGACATTTCGAACATTTTTTGGTTGTCCATTTGGTAAACCCAAAACAGACGTTTTTTCGTTAGATAGATTCGCCCGGGCTTCCAAGTCTCGTTCAGAATACCTTTCGTCGTGAAAAGATACCATGCTTTTTTCTCTTGGACAATTTCTTCACCTTCACTCAGATATGTGGGACTGGATGATATCAAAAGCTCATTTTCGAGATCGCGTCCAACTGCAATTTTTATTGCCTTCTCGAATTCTCTAATGCCTGAAATATGGATTCGGGCTATCTCACCACAGTCAAACTGAAGATAGAGCTCTTCCCGCTCTTCCTTGAAGTGAG
>Ga0326727_10015035_pt1 | contig 16707 bp, 11 predicted proteins | sample MB2enrmetagenome_FD_207643 | JGI IMG/M metagenome (GOLD analysis project Ga0326727, IMG submission 207643) | Lab enriched peat soil microbial communities from McLean, Ithaca, NY, United States - MB29MY | ecosystem: Environmental > Terrestrial > Soil > Wetlands > Peat | place: USA: New York...
AGAACTCCGTGTGGCCCTTCTGGCGGCCATGCCCGCGCGCCTCCAGGATGGTCATGCCTTCGATGCCTTCCTCGAGCAGCGCTTCCTTGACCGCATCGAGCTTGGACGGCTGGATAATAGCTTCAATCTTGACCATGTGCAGATTCCTCGTTTGACAGCTCAACTAATTCTATTGAGCCGACATTCACTCAGGGGCTAAAGCCCACGCTAATTTTACTGCCTTTGCGGCACGGCTATTGGTTCCTGCATAAATAATGTCCTTGCGCCGTCCCTACGGGACTCCGGAATGAATTTTCGGAATCCCTTTTCCCCACGCTGAAGCGCGGGGCTAACAAACTCTGCGCCTCCGGCGCGCTTGTGCGGACATTCCATATGCAGTCCTCAATAAAGCAATGACTTATCAAAACATTGGCATACTCATCAAAACATCGACTTAATCAGAGATCCCCTTACGCATTCAGATCGTAGCCTTCTTCGTTGTGCTGCGAGAGGTCGAGGCCAACGGCTTCGTCTTCGGCGGAGACGCGCATTCCCATGGTCTTGTCGACCAGGAAGAGCAGCACGAGAGTGCCGGTGATGGCCAGCGCCCAGCCAATCCCCGCGCCGATGGACTGGTTGACGACCTGATGCCAGTTTCCGTCGATGGCGCCAGTGGGGAGGGGCTCTCCGGCGGCGTTTTTGCCAAAGACGGCGTTGATGGCGCCGGAGGCGAGCAGGCCGGTGAGCAGAGCGCCCATGGTTCCACCGACGCCGTGCACACCAAAGGCGTCAAGGGAGTCGTCGTAGCCGAAGAACTTTTTGACATTGAAGACCATGAAGGAGCAGACCACGCCGGCGATGAGGCCGATAACGAGCGCGCTCATGGGCTGCACAAAACCGGAGGCCTGGGTGATGGTGGCCAGTCCGGCGACCGCTCCGGAGATGGCGCCGAGGGCGGTGGGCTTGCCGTTTTGCAGCCATTCAGCGACTACCCATCCAATAGCGGCGGCGGCGGCGGCGAACTGGGTATTAACAAAGGCGCTGGTAGCGAGAGGACCCGCGGAGAGGGCGCTGCCGGCGTTGAAGCCGAACCAGCCCACCCACAGCATCCCGGCGCCGATGAAGCTGAGCACCATGGAGTGAGGCGTAATGTTCTCCTGCGGGTATCCGGCGCGCTTGCCCAGATAAATGGCGCAGACCAGGGCGGAGACTCCGCTGCTGATGTGGACGACGGTGCCACCGGCGAAGTCGAGGACCGGCCAGCGGCCTCCGGCAGTGTTGAGGATTCCGCCGACGCCCCAGATCATGTGGGCCAGGGGGCAGTAGACGACCAGCGACCAGAGGCAGAGAAAGACGGCCATGGAGCTGAACTTGACGCGCTCGGCAAATGCGCCGGTGATGAGCGCCGGGGTGATGATGGCGAACATGAGCTGATAGATCATGTAGGTCTGCTCAGGAATGGTTCCGCCGTAGTTGGGGTTGGGACTCAAGCCGACGCCGCGCAGGAAGGCGTGCTCAAAGCCTCCGATGAAGCCGTTGCCCGCGCCGAAGGCCAGCGAATAGCCGACCACGGCCCATAGGACGGTGATGAGGCCCATCATGGCGAAGCTCTGCATCATGGTGGCGAGAATGTTTTTGCGCCGGACGAGGCCGCCATAGAAGAGGACCAGGCCGGGGGCGGTCATCATCAGGACCAGAGCCGCGGAGACCAGCACCCATGCGTTGTCGCCGGCGGATTGAGCGTCGCGGATGGACTGTTGGAGGGCGGCGACCTGTGCCTGTGTGGCGGGAGGCGAAGGTTTCAAGTCGGGGGCCACGGCCAGAGCGATAGCCGGGATTGCCAGCAGGGCGGAAAGAAACAGCAGTTTGACTGCAAAACGGCGCATGAGATTTCAACTCCTAAAACATAGGATAGGCGAGCAGAGACAACTCACACCAGCCTGGGGTGTGCGATTGACACAAGGATCGCGTGAGTCTTGAGAAGAACTCTATGGCTTTACGTATAAGGAACCCATGAAGATTTCCCTAAAAATAAGGAACCCATAAAGATTTCTGGGGAAAAACGGTCAAAAGGCGAAAGAGTGATTCAAAAAAAGTTTTACAAATGCGTTTGCGATTCCTGAGGGGCTATTGATTCCTGTAAATAATGTCCTTGCGCCGTCCCTACGGGACTCCGGACCGAATTTCGGAATCCCTTTTCCCCACGCTGAAGCGCGGGGCTAACAAACCCTGCGCCTCCGGCGCGTTTATGCGGTATCCCACCCATTCATCACCCCAGCGAGCACAAATCGCTCGTTGGGGACCCCGATTTCGCAAAGAACGCGAATGGATGGGGCACAGTTCACCAGTGATTCGTGGTCTCCCACCCATTTCACAAAGGACGCGAAATGGATGGGACACACGTGATTCGAGGTAACTCACCTTTGCGACAGAAAAAGAAACACAGATCCTTCGACTCCCCTTCGCTGCACTCAGGGTCGCTCAGGATGACAGCAAGGATGGGGCACCGGGCATCGAAGAGGGGGCACCCGGCCACAGAAAATCAATTGAATACGTGCAGTATAAGGCCCATAGAGCATCTCTGCTATCGGTGTAGAGTGAACGTGGGCCGGGAGGCCCACGCTACAGCCGGCCAGGAGGCCGGCGCTACAAGTTCTTGCAGGTATTGGCAATGACTATCGACAACAGGATTGACTCGATACCTATTATTGGAGAGATGCTCTAGGGCTTTGCGGTTGGCGGCTGCCAGAGCTCAATCTTATTTCCATCCAGGTCATAGATCCAGGCAAAGCGGCCGTAGGATTCATCCATTCGCTTGGGGTCAATCTTGACGCCCTCTTGTTTTAAGCGATCGAGCAAAGCATCCATATCGTCCACGATGTAGTTGAACATGAACGGTTGCGTGGCCGGGATGTAGTCAGTGGAGGCGGAAAAAACAGTCCAAACAGTAACGTGCTCCTTTTGCGGGTCGCCGTGCTCGCGCCAGGGAAGCATCGCGCCATGGCCTTTGTCAGCGATTCCAAGATGCTTCGCATACCATTCGCGCATCTGATCACGACCAGCGGATTTGAAGAAGACACCGCCGATTCCAATGATGCGCCCGCGCAGTTCCGTATTGACAGACGGCTTCGACTTTTCAGGTTGGGGAGATTTCATTTCCTGTCCTCCTATTGAGCAGGCCGAGATGAGCAACAACGAGCCGAGCGCGATGGCGCTCCGGGGAATTGCTTTCATGTGTGGATTATACAAAATTCGAATTAGATATGGATATCCCACCCATTCGCAAAGAGCGCGAATGGATGGGGCACACGTGAGTCGTAGTCTCCCACCCTTGCGACAGAAAAAAGTCGCAAGGATGGGGCACGGGGCATCGGTGGTGGACAGCCGCAAAGACCATAAAAGACCATAGATATGGATATCCCACCCTAGCCACAAAAACAAAAGCGTGGCGAGGGTGGGGCACCCGATTTTCGGGTATTGATCAGATGGCGGTTTCGCCGCGTTCGTCGTTGCGGATGCGGATGGCTTCGTCGATGCGGCTCAAGAAGATTTTGCCGTCGCCGATGCGACCGGTGCGGGCCGCGCTGAGAATGGTCTCGATGGCCTTGTCTTTGCGGTCGTCGTTGACCACCAGCTCGATCTTTATCTTGGGCAGCAGGTCGACGGTATATTCATTGCCGCGATAGAACTCAGTATGACCCTTCTGGCGGCCTTGGCCGCGCGCCTCCAGGATGGTCATGCCTTCAATGCCCGCCTCGAGCAGCGCTTCTTTGACCGCATCCAGCTTAGATGGCTGGAGAATAGCTTCTATTTTGACCATGTGCAGATTCCTCGTATGACAGCGTAACAGGCGGGAGGGCTTTTGTGAGGTCAATCCCCCCCGGTTATTGTCGATTCTTGCCGACATATAGACCGTATTCGTTTCCCACCCTAGATCACCCCAACGAGTAAAGATCGCTCGTTGGGGACCCCGATGCCGCAAAAACAAGAACGCGGCGAGGGTGGGGCACCCAGCGGACCATAGATCAGGAGTTCAGGTCGTAGCCTTCCTCATTGTGCTGCGAAAGGTCGAGACCAGCGGCTTCATCTTCAGCGGAGACACGCAGGCCGACGAGCTTGTCGACGACGAAGAGCAGCAGCAGCGTGCCGATAATGGAGATGCTCCAGGCGATGACGACGCCAGCGGCCTGGTTGAGCAACTGTCCCCAGTGGCCGTCGATGCCGCCGGAGGGGAGGGTGCTGCCGGCAGCGTCTTTGAAGACCGGGTTGATGACGCTGGCGGCAAAGACGCCGGTGAGCAGTGCGCCAACGGTTCCGCCGGCGCCGTGCACGCCAAAGGCGTCGAGGGAGTCGTCATAGCCGAAGAAGCTTTTGACCATGAAGACCATGAAGAAGCAGACAAGGCCGGCAACGAAGCCGATGACCAGTGCGCTCATGGGCTGGACAAATCCGGAGGCGGGGGTGATGGCGACCAGTCCGGCAACCGCGCCGGAGATAGCGCCGAGTGCAGTGGGCTTGCCATTGTGGATCCACTCGGCGATGGACCATCCGATGGCGGCGGCGGCGGTGGCGAAGTGAGTGTTGACGAAGGCGCTGGTGGCCAGGGGGCTGGCGGCCAGGGCGCTGCCGGCGTTGAAGCCGAACCATCCCACCCACAGCAGGCACGCGCCGATGAAGCTGAGCACCATGGAGTGAGGCTGCATTTTAGTGTGGGGATAGCCGATGCGCTTGCCCATGTAGAGGCAACAGATGAGCGCTGATACGCCGCTGGTGATGTGGACGACGGTGCCACCGGCAAAATCAAGCGAAGGGAAGCGGCCGCCGACATTGTTGAGCAGGCCGCCGACGCCCCAGACCATGTGGGCCATGGGGCAATAGACTAACAGCGACCAGAGGGAGAGAAAGATGGCCATGGCGCTGAATTTCATGCGCTCGGCAAATGCGCCGCAGATGAGCGCCGGGGTGATGATGGCGAACATGAGCTGATAGATCATCACGGTCTGCTCGGGAATGGTGGCGGCGTAATCGAGGTTGGGAGTGACACCCACGCCGCGCAGGAAGAGGTGCTCGAAGCCGCCGACAAACCAACTGCCGTGCCCGAAGGCCAGCGAGTAGCCGACGATGGCCCAGAGAACAGTGACCAGGCACATCATGGCAAAGCTCTGCATCATGGTGCCGAGGATGTTCTTTTTGCGGACCAGGCCGCCGTAGAAGAGAGCCAGGCCGGGTCCGGTCATGAGCAGGACCAGGGCGGCGGAGCAAAGCATCCAGGCGTTGTCGCCGGCGGACTGAGCGCTGGCGGCGGCGGCCTTATTGGCGTCCACGGCCTTCTGCAGGGCGGCGATCTGAGCTTGAGTGTCGGGGGCGGCGGGCTGAGTGAGAGCTATTGCGGGGATACTCAGCAGGACGGAGAGAAGGATCAGCTTGATTCCAAAACGGCGCATCAGGTTTCCACTTTCAGGAAAAATCGGTGGGCACGAGCCTTTGATGGTGCGTGAATCTTAAGGAGAAATATAGAGGCCTACGAATAAGGAACCTATGAAGATTTCCGAAAAAGCCGGTTTAAGAGCCAGATATGGGATATAACACTATGGAATCTTTATAAACTCTGCGCTATTGCTAAGTCCGTGTGATTTTGTAATTGTGCCTGGACAAGCGCGGGCGAGGACGCCCGCACTACAGCCGGCCAGGAGGCCGGCGCTACATTAGGCTGGCGCTACATTCCTGACCTTACAAATTTAAGCGGTCATAGTACGAGTTGATTTCGCGCGATCAATGGGAGAGCACGATCATCTTTGGCTATGCCAGCCAACTGCGTTCAGCAGTATAGTAGAGGCATGACGGCAACGGCAGAGCGGGATCGATATTTATTTGGCGCGCTGGAGAGCAGCGCGCGGAACCGCGCCAAGGTGCGGGAGGCGAGCTACGGCTATGAAGTGCCGGAGGGCATCCTTCTGACTTCGCTGGATTATGCGGTGAATTGGATCAGGAAGAACTCGCTTTGGCCGGTGACTTTTGGGCTTGCTTGCTGCGCCATCGAGATGATGTCGACGGGCGCCTCGCGTTACGACATCGCGCGCTTCGGCGCTGAGGTCTTCCGGCCATCGCCGCGGCAATCGGACGTGATGATCGTGGCCGGTAGGGTTTCGCAGAAGATGGCGCCGGTGCTGCGGCGTCTCTACGACCAGATGCCGGAGCCGAAGTGGGTGATCTCGATGGGGGCCTGCGCCACTTCCGGCGGGGTTTTCAACAACTATGCGGTGGTGCAGGGCGTCAACCAGGTGGTTCCCGTGGACGTGTATGTTCCGGGATGCCCGCCGCGGCCGGAGCAACTGATCTATGCGCTGACGCTTCTGCAAGAGAAGATACAGCGAGAACCGCGCAGCCTGATGAAGACGTTGAATCTGGGATAAGCGGGAGTATCAAGGCCGATTTAGAGAGATAAACAAGATTACCAAGGTAATTTTGATTGTATTCAACATAGGGGTATCAGAAGAGGCAATATCATATGCTCTTGTTAGCCATCCTTGCATAAGAAAATGCCGTAAATAGTGGTACGTTTGTTTATAAGAACTTACGGCTATTGTATCCCCCGCTTTGCAGCACCGAGTTCAGAGGGAATGGTTTGTAAGCGATCGCTGGCGGCATGGTCTATTTGTGTTCGATTCCATGTGTTGCTTAGAGATTGATAACGGAGAAAAGGCGCATGTTTTGGAAAGTATCGAAGTCGATAAGCCGGGCAGCTGCAATGGCAATTCTGGCTTTGGCTCCGGTAAGCCTGTTCTCCCAGGTTGCTCCCGCCGCAGAAGGGGTGTTTCATCGCGATACCGCGTCGAAGTGGGACATCTTTATGGGCTATAGTTATCTTTCGCCACATGGAACTGTGACAAGGACCGACCAAACCCCGTACATGACTGCCTCCTACGATTCCATCTCAGTCGGCGGCATCGCCAGCATTTCGTATTTCTTCAAGCGCAATATAGGTTTTCAGGCTGAAACCAGCGTTCATGAGTGGGGCATACAAGTTTCGAATACACCGGGGCAAAACGGGACACACGGCAACAACGACGGTTTTTTGCCGGTGTCTGGCGGATTGATATGGCGTTCTCCCACGCCTACCTTTACGCCGTTTGCGCATGTGATGGGCGGCGCGACGATGGTCGACGGGCCGCTCAACAACTCCTATACGTGGGGACCGAGCGTAACCTTTGGAGGCGGTTTGGACTACAGGTTGCGCCAACATCTTTCGATACGATTAATACAGGCTGACTATCAGTACATCAATGTTGACTTTCATCCGACCTTAGGGGGAGTTGTCAGCATCAATGCAGTGCGCTTGAGCGCAGGAGTTGTCTACAACAGGGGCCCAGCCGAGACACCACCACAAGTGATTCTGTCGTGCACGGCGAAACCGGCTTCGGTTTTTCCCGGCGATCCGGTGATGATAACGACGTCCGTAGAGGGGCTGAATCCCAAACTGAACGTGGTTTATCGCTGGAACGGCAGCAGCGTGTCGGGCGGCGGGGCGACGGCCACGGTGGATACCGCTACGTTAGCGCCGGGCAGCTATACGGTGAAATGCGGGGTAATGGAAGGCAAGAAGGGCAAGGAAGGGCAAAAGCCGTGGGAAAGCGCCGATGCCACGACCAGCTTTACGGTGAAGGCCTTCGAGCCGCCAACCATCAGCTGCTCTGCCGCTCCCAGCACCATCAAGCCGGGCGAGAGCAGCACCATCACCGCGGCTGGAGTGAGCCCGCAGAACCGCCCGTTGACCTACAGCTACTCGGCTCCGGCCGGCACGGTGACAGGCAGCGGCGCCACGGCGGTCTTTAATTCAACAGGCGCGCCGATCGGCGTGGCGGGCGTGACCTGCAACGTGAGCGACGACAAAGATCAGACGGCCACCGCCAACACCAGCGTGATTATCATGGCTCCGTATGTGGCCGCGGCGCCGCACGCTCAGGCATTGTGCTCGCTCAGCTTTGCCAAAGACCCGCAACGCCCGGTGCGTGTAAACAACGAAGCTAAGGCCTGCCTGGATGGGGTAGCGCTTGAGATGCAAAGACATTCCGATGCCAAGGCCGTGCTGGTGGGCCATTCGGATGCCAGGGAAAAAGCCAAGACCGCCAGGGAGCAACAGGCGGCGCTGAAGAACAAGCACCTCAAGGTTGAGGATCCGGCCGCTGAGCGGGCGGTCAACGCCAAGGATTACCTGGTAACGGAGAAGGGCATTGACGCTTCTCGCATTGGCGTAGTGACCGGCAAGGCAGATGGCCGCACGGTGGAAGACTACCTGGTTCCGTCCGGCGCCAGTTTTTCGGCTGATGTGCCAGCCACCAGCCCGGTAGACGAGAACGTAGTAAAGGCCCCGGTCCACAAGCCTGTGGGCGCCAAGAGGCGCCAGGTCCTGTAAACACTACCTAAGTCAGATGGCGTTCCACGGAACGCGCAATGAGCGCTTAAGGATGGAACACCCGCGCACGTAATTCGTGGTATCCCACCCATTCGCAAAGAACGCGAATGGATGGGGCACACATAGTTCGTGGTATCCCACCCTAGCCGCAAAAACAAGAACGCGGCGAGGGTGGGGCACCAGCGTTCCACCCCAGCGCGCATCGGGTTGCAAGCTTTAGAACAGTGTGCAATTTGATACATACCAGTCCCGCATCAGGCTTTATCTTGCTGAATATACGCACTGGGACCCGTTTTATTGTGCGGAGTCGAGTCGGCCCAAACCGGATTTTGGGCTTGCAAACAGCCTTTTCCATCTGGTCATTCAACTGAATTGCGGAGGATAAACGCATGAACTCTCGTGTTTCAAGGTATTTGAAATGGGTTTTTGCCTTGGCATTTATAGCGTCGATGCCCATGGCTCTAGCCGCGCAGGGCGCAGCCAAAGCGGCGGTGAATGCCCCCGCGGACGAATACGCGTCTAAGTGGGACATTTTTCTGGGATACAGCGCCCTGATCCCCAACGCAAGAATCAACGGGTATGGCTACGCTGCCATCGACTACAGCGCGATTGGGAGCGTAACCCGCTATTTCAACAAGAATGTTGGCTTGCAGTTCGAGGGTGATGAGCACGTCTTGCTTCCAGAGACCAGTGTTAACGGCCGGACAGCATCTCAGCCGGGCGATGATTTCAGCGGCGCATCGGGAGGCTTGGCTTACAGGATCCCGATGGGCAACATCACGCCGTTCTTTCACGCGCTGATCGGCGTCGAACAAGCAGGCAGCTATTATCAGGCCGACGCCTGGGGACCTTTGATGACACTGGGCGGCGGTTTGGACGCCCAAACGCCGTGGTTCAACCATCATCTTGCGATTCGTCTCTTTCAGGGGGATTATCAGTATCTCCACGTAAACTTCGCGAACGCTCAAGGGGGGTCTACATCATTCAACCCCCAAGGGCGCATAAGTGCAGGCCTGGTGTTCAGCAGCGGCTCCTTCGCGCAGCCAACGCAGGTGACCCTGGCGTGCTCGGCCAGCCCGGCTTTAATCTTCCCCGGCGACCCGGTCACGGTGACGGCGACGGCTGGCGGTCTGAATCCCAAGCTGAATGTGGTTTATTCGTTCAGCGGCAGCGGCGTGTCGGGTAGCGGGACAACGGCCACGGTGGCCACAGCCGCGCTTGCGCCGGGCAGCTACACGGTGAAGTGCGACGTGAAGGAGGGCAGAGCTGGCAAGGAAGGCCTCAAGCCCTGGGAGATTGCCGATGCCTCGACCAGCTTTACGGTGAAGGACTTCGAGCCGCCGACCATCAATTGCTCGGCCGATCCCAACACCATCCAGCCGGGCGCGAGCAGCAACATTTCGGCGTCTGGCAGGAGCCCGCAGAACCGCCCGTTGACTTATAGCTATGCGGCATCGGCGGGCACGGTGGCAGGCAACGGCGCGACGGCAGTCTTTAATTCGACCGGAGCGGCCAGCGGCACGACGAACATCACCTGCAACGTAGCCGACGACAAGGGCCATACGGCCACAGCGAACACCAGCGTGAACATCATGGAACCGTATAAGGCTCCCGCCGAACCCCCAGAGGTGAAGCAACTGGAGGCTCATCTGGCGCTGCACAGCGTATTTTTCCAGACGGATCAGCCCAGGATCGAAAAAGCCAAAGGCGGCCTGTTGGCCAGCCAGGAGGGAACACTGATCTCCCTGGCAACGGATTTCAAGAAGTATCTCGCATACAAACCGGAAGCCCACCTGACCCTGACCGGACATGCGGATGTGCGCGGATCCGTGGAGTACAACCAGGCGCTTTCGGAGCGCCGTGTCGCTCGCACAAAACAGTTCCTGGTGGATCAGGGTGTTCCTGAATCCAAGATTGAAACGAGCGGCCTTGGCAAGGAACAAAACCTCAACGCCGCCCAGGTAAAAGAACTGATCGAACAGAATCCTGACCTGAGCACCAAGGAGCGGGGGAAGATTCTCCACGATCTGGGCGTCATTGTCTGGGCACAAAACCGCCGCGTGGACGTCACGCTGAGCACCACGGGGCAGCAATCGGTGCGTATGTACCCGTTCAACGCCGCCGATTCCCTGACTCTAATCGACCAAAGGAATCTGACGCAGAAGAAGGCCGCGGGGGGCGCGGTTAAGAAGCCCGTTCCGCCCGTGAAGAAGTAGGTCAATCGGCCTTTTCCGGCGTAAATAACGGCTGGTCCGGCCCCCACCGGCAACGACGGGGGCCGGATACGCGCCCGGATGAGGGATTACTGGAGTTGTACTAAGAGGTTGGCCGGCTTGAGCGGTTCCACAATTCACGTGCCCTTTCTGGCATCGTGCAAGGTGGCATTTTCTTAAGGAAAAATGCCACTTGAGTGCAGTGGCTTCGGTGTACTGCACTTGTGGAACCGCTGTAGCCGGCCGGCCTCTTTCATTTGTGACACTTTTCTCGTATTTTTCGCCCCCAGGAATCTGATTTTTAGGGAGAATCGGCAGCGAATTTGTTTGAAAAAACAAGTTAACAAGTGGACATACCCCGTGGGATAGCTATGGTACTATGATTCCGTATCGAATTCTGACCCATGATTGTTTGGTTTTATGATTGTTTTCAGGATGTACAGTCGTTCTTAGTCCGGAAATGGCGCGCATAAGCAAACCACTTCATCAACGTTTTCAATCTGAACTTGTGGAGGAGAAACCCATGTACTCGAAGAATTTGAAGTCTGTTTATCTGGTTTTGGCTTTGGCAAGTCTGGCATTTGTATCTACAGGATGCCAGAAGGCTCCGCCGATCACTCTTTCGGCAGTGGCCAGCCCGCCCGCCGTTTTTCCCGGAGATGCGGTCACGGTGACTGCTACGGCCGGGTCGGTGGATACCAACAAGAAAAACAATGTGGTATACAGCTGGTCGGGAGACGGCGTAACGGGCAGCGGTGCAACGGCTACGGTGGCCACGGCAGCGCTTGCGCCGGGCAACTATACGGTGAAGGCGGAAGTCAAGGAAGGCAAGAAGGGCAAAGAAGGCCTGAAGCCGGGCCAGACGGCCGACGCCAGCGCCGACTATAAGGTGAAGCAGTTCGAGCCGCCGACCATCAGCTGCTCTGCCAGCCCCAGCACCATCAAGCCGGGCGATACCAGCACAGTTACGGCTGCCGGTGTGAGCCCGCAGAATCGCCCGTTGATCTATAGCTTCTCGGCTACTGCCGGCTCCATCAGCGGCAGCGGCGCGACGGCGACCTTCTCCTCAACAGGCGCGCCGACCGGCATGGCGGGGATAACCTGCACGGTGACCGACGACAAGAGCCAGGCGGCAACCGCGAACACCAGCGTGACCATCACGGAACCGTATAAGGCTCCGATCCCTCACAGCTCGTCGCTTGGGTCGATTGACTTCAGCAAGGACAAGCTGCATCCAACACGTGCGAACAATGAAGCCAAGGCGGCTCTGGACGGAATCGCCCTGCAACTGCAGCAGCAGCCAGATGCCAAGCTGGCGTTAGTGGGCCAGGCCAATGCCAAGGAACAGGCCAAGACCGCCAGCGAGCAAAAGTTCGCGCTGAAACACAAGCATGCCAAGGTTGTGGATCTGGCCGCCGAGCGCGCCGTTAACGTGAAGGAATATCTGGTGACGGAGAAGGGCATTGACGCTTCCCGCATCAGCGTTTATACCGGCACGGAAGACGCGCAGAAGGTGGATACCTACCTGGTGCCGTCCGGCGCGACCTTTGCGAACGACGTGCAAGGAACCACCCCAGTGGATGAGACCGTGGTAAAGCCGGCGCCGATCAAGAAGGTGGCCAAGGCCGTTAAGAAGGCCGTAGTCAAGAAATAACCGGATCACAGACGCCTTTACGGCAGGCCTACGGGTCTGCCGCAAAGGACAGCGCATTTTTCATGTAATCTTTCGAAGGCTGGCCGGCTTGCCGGTCAGCTTCTTCGATATGCTTTGAGCATTTCCCTGGACCGGGTCACAAGAATGCCGCCCTGATGAAATCACTCAGGGCCACAGGCTCTTGTGGCCAACAATCTGACAAGCGACATGCGGCAGATAGGCTTTACATCGCAGAGCAGCGCAGTTGTGTGCCTGGAAACCGGATTTCCCGCCTTCTATGTATACTCTTCATAAGAACTTAGGGAGTTTTTTACCTGCATGAATGGTTTCCCAGTCCGCATTAATTTTTTCTTCCGGTTTGGAATATTCGCGCGAGTCTCAGTTGTAGTTTTGTTTTGGCTTGCCGTCCGCGGATTGGCGGCGCAGATGCCGTGGAACACGATTGGACCCATGGGAGGCGATGCGCGCGCCTATGCGGCAGTTCCTGGAGAGCCCCATCATTTGTATCTCGGTTCGACCAACAGCTGGCTCTACGAGTCAGTGGATGGAGGCGCAAGCTGGCGCCGGCTCTCGAAGCTGGATGCCTCTGATGATCTTGTTGTGGATCACATCGTGGTGGACGCGGCGAATCATGCCACAGTTTTTGCAGCCGCATGGAAGCTGGACCAGCCCGGAGGCGGGCTGTGGGTGAGCCGCGACAGCGGACGGAAGTGGAGCGCCGTGGAGGAGCTGCGCGGGCAGTCGATTCGAGCCCTGGCGCAGGCGCCCTCGGAGCCGAAAATTCTCATCGCGGGGACTCTGGAAGGAGTCTTTCGCAGTGCGGATGCGGGCGCTACGTGGAAACAGATCAGCCCTCCGGAGAGCCGGGAGATTCACGAGGTGGAGTCGCTGGCTATCGACCCCACGGACCCCGACGTGGTATACGCGGGAACCTGGCACCTGCCCTGGAAGACCACGGACGGCGGCAAGAACTGGCACAACATCAAGAAAGGCGTGATCGACGACTCCGACGTGTTTTCCATCATCATCGATCCGGCGCAGCCGAATATCGTTTTCGCCAGCGCGTGCAGCGGCATTTACAAAAGCGAGGACGCAGCGGAGCTGTTCAAAAAGATCGAGGGCATTCCCTCGACGGCGCGCAGGACGCGGGTGCTGAAGCAGGACCCGGCCAACCGGGAGGTGGTGTATGCCGGAACCACTGAAGGGCTTTACAAGACCGTGGACGGCGGCAGGCACTTTCAGCGCATGACCGGGCCGGAAGTGATCGTGAACGATGTATATGTCGATCCGGGGGACTCGAATCATGTGCTGTTGGCCACCGATCGCGGCGGCGTTCTGCTGAGCCGGGACGCGGCGGCCAGCTTTGTGGCGGCAAATGAAGGCTTCAGCGCGCGCAAGGTGGAGGCGCTGCTGGTGGAGCACGAAAACAAGTTGCGGATTTTTGCCGGGGTGGTGAATGACAAGAGCTATGGCGGAGTATTTATTTCCACGGATAGCGGCGCGCACTGGGAGCAGATCTCCGAGGGGCTGGAGGAGCGCGATGTCTTTGCCCTGGCGGAGTCGCCGGATGGAACGATTGTGGCGGGAACCAATCACGGCATCTTCGCGCTGGAGGAAAACAAAGAATCAGGGGACGCGCCGGTCTTTCACTGGAGCTCGCGCAGCACGATTCAGAATACGCTGGTGAAGACGGCCACGGAGACGCACTATGGCAAGCGCGTCAACATCGAGAAGCAAGTGAAGGATACGCGGCAGGAGATGGAGAGCCGCGTGCGGGCGCTTGATGTATCCGGGGAGGCGTGGCTGGCCGCGACGCCGGGAGGCGTGTATACCAGCAAGGACAAGGGCGAAAGCTGGCAGGGCGGGCCGGTGATGGGCGCAGGGGATTATCTTGCGGTGGCCGCGCATGGAGCGCAACTGACGGCAGCGCGGAAGGATGGAGTGGTTCTGTCGACCGACGGCGGAGAGAGCTGGAGGCCGATGGGGATTCCGGCCATGCTGACGCGGATTCATGCCATTGTGTTTTCGTCGGATGGGACGCTGTGGCTGGGGGCGCGCGAGGGCGTGTATTTTACGCATGACCTGGGCAAGACGTGGATGTGGGTGCACCGTTTTCCGCTGACCGACGTGGACGCACTTTTTTATGACGCCCACCTGGGCAGGATTCTGGTCAGCTCGCGGGCGAGCGACCAGGTTTATGCCATTGACCCAAAGTCACTGTTGTGGAAGTGGGCTCAGACCGGATACAAGATTGCGCTGGTACGCGCGTTGGGAGAGCGGCTGCTGGCGGCGTCGCTATATGACGGGGTGGTGGAAGAGCAGTGAATCGTGAGTAGTGGATAGTGTGGTGATCAGAAGTTCATTAAAGAACAACCGCAGTGAGTGTAAGTGTGAGTGTGAGTGTGCGTGTGCGAGAGATCCTACGACTCACCACCCCCAGGCTGAAGAGTACGCCTGGGGCCCCGTTCGCTCAGGATGACAGCAGTTTTTGTGCTGTATTTCTGATGCAGGACACTGATTCTGTATCATTAGGATATGCATACCGGGACGGCGGAGACCCGCCAGAGAGCAGAGTTTCGCACATACGACGCACGGCTTGAGCCGATTGCCGCCAAAGTTCTGGCCGGAGAGCGGCTGGAGTTCAACGACGGCCTTGCGCTTTATGGATCGCGGGATGTGCTGGCGGTGGGGTGGCTGGCCAACCATGTGCGCGAGCGAATGCATGGCGACGTGACCTACTTCAACGTCAACCGGCACATCAACCCGACAAATGTGTGCGTGGCCAATTGCCGGCTGTGTGCCTTTGGACGCAAGAAGGGCGACACGGCAGGCTACACCATGGCGCTGGAGGAGGCATGGGAGAAGGCGGCCACGGGCTACTCGGAGGCGGTGACGGAGTTTCACATTGTCGGCGGGCTGCATCCGGACCTGCCGCTGGAATATTTTCTCGACCTGGTGCGCGGGCTGAAAGAGCGTTTTCCCAAGGTGCACGTGAAGGCCTTCACCATGGTGGAGGTGGCGTACCTGGCGCGGCGGGCGAAGCTGAACATTGAAGAGACGCTGATTAAGATGCGCTCGGCGGGCGTGGACTCGATGCCGGGCGGAGGGGCGGAGATTTTCGCTGCGCGGGTGCGATCGATTATCTGCGACCACAAGATCGACGGCGAGGAGTGGCTGGAGACGGCGCGGCTGGCGCACAAGCTGGGCTTCAAGTCCAATGCGACGATGCTGTATGGGCACATTGAGAACGACGAAGACCGCGTGGACCACCTGCTGAAGCTGCGCGTCTTGCAGGATGAGACGGGCGGGTTTCAGACGTTTATCCCGCTGGCTTTTCATCCGGAGAACACGGCGCTCGACCACCTGCCGGTGACCACGGGGCTGACGGACATACGCCAGGTTGCGGTGAGCCGTTTGCTGCTGGACAACTTTCCCCACATCAAGGCATATTGGCAGATGCTCACGGCGAAGATTGCGCAGATTGCGTTGCGCTTTGGGGCGGACGACCTGGACGGCACGGTAGTGGAGGAGAAGATCTACCACGACGCGGGGGCGACCACGCCGCAGGGGATGACGCGCAAAGAGCTTTGCCGGCTGATTACCGAGGCCGGGCGCGTGCCGGTGGAGCGCGACACCCTTTACCACTCAGTGACGCGCACGGAAGAGAGTTTTATCGTCACGGTTTGAGCGGTTTAATATGAAACAGGAAAGGGACCATCTCGATGGATGAATTTGGCCGAGCCGCTATTACAGGATTTTGCTGGGGATTCGCATGGGGAATTTTAGGCTCAATCGCGATCCTTTATTCCATTTACCTGGCTGCCTATCGCAAGGCGATCAAGGATTCTCTCAAGCAGGTCAAGCCGCTGCGGTATACGCAGGTGCTGGAAAAGATAAAGAAACAGAAGGCAGAAAAGCAAGAGGCCAAGAAGGCAAAAGCTGCCGCGAAGGCGGCGGAACCTCCGCAGTGAGGCGCTCTTCTACGACCGAATTTCGATAGGGAATGGTCGAAAGTGCTTTACGAGCTGCGGCAAAGGAACGAATCCCGAGCCAATTTTCGAAAAGCATACCTCAGGGGCTAAAGCCCAAATTATCTCTTGTAATAATTATGGCACGACTAAAGTCGTGCCCTGACACTTCATGCAGCGCGGAATGATTTTTTCGCAGCCTGTACTCATGCCCTTTCAAAATACTGTCCAATTCAGAAGTTTCCAAACTCTATAGTCGCACCACGGCATCGCCCTTCATCACAAAGTTGACGCGCTCGACGGCGGTGATGTCGTCGAGGGGGCTACTGCGCCGATTGCACAGGCGGCTTCTGGTTGGCGGTGAAAGTGGACCAGGGGCCGGCTATCATGTCGTGCAGGATAGGTCTCTGCCACTCGAACTGGGGATGCGCGGCGAGAAACGGCGCAGCCAGGAAGCTCTCACCGCATGGGTGACCGGCC
>Ga0326727_10015037_pt1 | contig 16706 bp, 19 predicted proteins | sample MB2enrmetagenome_FD_207643 | JGI IMG/M metagenome (GOLD analysis project Ga0326727, IMG submission 207643) | Lab enriched peat soil microbial communities from McLean, Ithaca, NY, United States - MB29MY | ecosystem: Environmental > Terrestrial > Soil > Wetlands > Peat | place: USA: New York...
TCCTCGCGCTCGGCCAGGGGGCGCTGCCCCCTGGACCCCCGCCGGGGGGGATGATCCCCCCCCGGACCCCCTCAACGGGGGGAAGTCTGTATTGTAATTCCCCGGTAACACGTTCGCCCCGCGCTCCTTTCAAAAAATTTTCCAGTCCCGCGCCGAGCGCGGGACTGGTAAAAGTTTTTTGAAGGGGGGCGCGGGGGGAAACTTTTGTTCACAAAAGTTTCCCCCCGTCTCCAAAGTTTTGCCAGTCCGAGACGGCCATGTCAATTTGCATGTTTTTTGTTTGGACATTTCCGGTGAACCGATATATAAGACAATAATGATCCGAATTTTATCCCACAAGGAGTGAGTCATGAAAGAACGCACCGGTATTGTTACGATTCACGGCAATCCGCTGACATTGCTCGGCCCGGAACTCAAACCCGGCGACACGGCCCCAGATTTCACGCTCGCCGACAACGATCTCAAACCCAAGACGCTTGCGGATTTTGCCGGCAAGACCCTGATCATATCCGCCGTGCCCTCGTTGGACACGCCGACCTGCGACATGGAGACACGGCGTTTCAACAAGGAAGCGGCCAGCCTCGGCGCGGACATCAAAATCCTGACCGTGAGCATGGACCTGCCCTTCGCCCAGAAACGCTGGTGCGGCGCGGCCGGAGTCGATGCGGTCGTGACCTTGTCGGACTACATGACGGCCGGTTTCGGCGAGGCGTACGGCGTTTTGATCAAGGAATTGCACCTGCTCGCGCGGGCGGTGTTCGTGGTGGATAAAACAGGCACGATCAAATACCTCGAAATCGTCAAGGAAGTCGCCACGGAGCCTCATTACGACGCGGCCCTGAGCGCGGCCCGCGCGCTGGCGTAGGCGAGACCGAGAGGGAAGGGCTCCGCCTTCCCTCTTGGACCCCCTTTCCGCTGAGGGGCTCCACCCCAGGCCCGCCGGAGGGGATTCCCCCCCGGAAAAAGAACAGCAGTTCTGGTTTTGCTTCTCTCCGACTGAAGGCCAGGGACGTCGGCCGCCCTGTCGTCTCGGCAAGAGCGCTCGCGCTGGCGCTTGTTCCGGGCGGCGCCTACCATTGATAAGCACGTGACTTGACTGGACATCCCCAGAAACACCTCGTGACCCAAAAAAACCGGCCGAAATCTCCGGCCGGTTTCTTGACTTTCATTTCCCGATAGGAAACAAGATCGAGTATTGGGAATCCTCTTCCGGCCGGTTGCGGTTTCCCTCTCAATCTGAAGAAGGAGATGCCCCTATGCGAACATCAAAAAAATGGCTGGCGCTCGTTGTCGTAAATCTGGTCTTGGTCATCGCGGCCGGGGCGGCCTGGGCCGAGGAATTGAACTTTCCGGTGGTCACCGGGCGCCATTGGGCGCAATCCTCGTCCGAGGAAAAATTGGCCTTCGTCAACGGCATGGTCACCATAGTCGAACTGGAAAAAGAGGCACAAGGCTTAGCCAAGCCCGGGGCAGAAAATCCCGGCTTGAACGACGGCTGGGTCTCCGGGCTGGCCGGCCTGCGCCTGGAAGACATTGTCGGCAAACTGGACGCCTATTACCGGGAACACTCGAAGCAGGCCGACCGGCCCGTGGTTGAGGTGCTCTGGAACGAGGTGGCCGTGCCCAACATGGCCAAGGGGAGATGAGGCCATGAAAAAACACCCTCTCGCTATCACATTGGCGGTTGTCATCAGCATTTGCGCAGCTTGCACGAATATGAGCCGCACCGAACAGGGGGCGCTCAGTGGCGGCGCCATCGGGGCCGCGGCCGGAGCGGGGATTGCTGCCATCTCGCGCGGACCTGTCGGGCTCGGCGTGGTGCTCGGCGGCGCTCTTGGCGCCGTGGCCGGCGGCATGTACGGCCAAGAGCAGGAACGGAAACATCAACAAAAAAAACATGCCCCGCCGCCTCCAGCCCCAGCGTATCAATAAAGCCGGCCTAGGTTGAACGATTCCGGAGGCATGAACAAAAAACGCAACACAGGAGATTGGCCATGCAACGACTTCTCTTCATCCTGGCCGTAGCCTGCCTGGGGCTCACCCCAGCGGCCGGCCAAGCCTGGGCCGCAATGTACGATTGCGTCCGCCCCAACGGCACGGTGGTCTGCACCGTCACCACTGATCAGGAACCCAGCGTGGTCTGCAACCACGATTGTCCGGACTGCAACCTGGTGTGCTCCGCCCAGTTGCACATTGTCCGGGAGGACGAAAAAACCACCGTTACCCCTTCTCAACCCATTCCCGGACGGCGTTACGTCCCGCCGCCCCCTGGCACGGTCGAAACCAAGGAATACTGCCAATCGCAATATGAAGAATGCCAGGCCGGATGCAAGAAGAATCCCGCGGACAAATCCAGCTATGAAAGGAAAGCCTGCCTTTCGAGCTGCTATGACACTTTTTCCGGTTGCGGCCGCACGCCGAGCGATTATTGACCCCTGGCGGTCGATAGGCCGCGGGCGGGAAATGGACGCGCATTTGCCGCCCGCGGCTCCTCGCACCCGGCCGGGCCGGCAGTCCGGACGATGGTGTGACCGCCAGACCAGTCAGTCGTTTTTATCGCACTTCTCTTTATCGCGTTCGCAGTTTCCCAGGCAGACCTTCCGGTCCGAGTAGGATAGTTCCTGGCACTTCTGCCTGCAGGCATCGAGATGGTCTTGGCAATAGACCGCGCTTTTCCCGCTTTCGATGCGCTGCTCCGTTTCCGTGCCCTTGAGAATGGGCATGGGATCGATACCCCCTCCGGGGCCCCCCTCGTCGATGTACACGGTCCGCCCGTCTTTGTCCTTGAAATACAGCCGGCCGGAAGCATCGCGCCGGGGCTGTTCATCGCCCCGGACTTCATAGGTTCGCTTGTTCCCTTTCTCGTCGGTCACGACGACTTTCTTGCCGATGACATGCAGTGCGCCTTGTGCGTCGACGTAATACTCGTTTCCCTGGCTATCGAGCGAATACGCGCGTTCCCGGGCGACAGAACCCACCGGGCCCACCTGGCTCACCGGAGCGGGCGTCTTTTCTTGGCCGGCGCATTCCCCGGCAAGCGCCAGACAAGCAATAATACACAGAAACAACGCCATGATGCGTGCCTTCATGCCGCTCTCCTCGAATGATTTTCTCCCGCGCATCATGCATACAACACGGCGACAAACGGCGGTCAACACCTCTGTGCGCCCCGCGCGGCAAAAAAAGGCCCGCCATTGCTGACGGGCCGGACTTGCCATAATGGGAGGCCGGAATTAAGCTTGGAAAGCAACCCCGGCCGGAGTGTTCATCGAATGGATGGGCGCTTGGGCCGGGGACGAAATCCCGGGCCGAAAGGTTTAATGATGGTCGTTCTTGAATTGTTTGATGCGGTAGAAGGCCACGCCCACGATGATGGCCAGATAGATGTAAATGGCCGGGACGCCGTAGAAGGCCTGGGCCGAGGAATGTCCCATATTGTGGATCAGTTCGGAAATCATGGCGGGTCTCCTTCCGTGGTCGAATTTCGGTCACTTTTTTTATCCAAGCGCCGCGTTTTGTCAAGGCTTTTGCCGCCGCTTGCGCTTGTTTTGGCCCTGGCGGCCATGTTTCCGGGAACCGGGAGCGCCGCCAGCGGGGCGCCGGAACTCTCCTGGCGCAAGGTCGGCGAATCGCCCCACGACGAAACCGCCTTCACTCAGGGCCTCATCCTGCTCGGGGGGAAATTATTCGAAAGCACCGGGCGCTACGGCCGCTCCGATCTGCGCCAAATCGACCCGGCCACCGGCACGGTGATGCGCCGCCAGGCCCTTTCCCCTCGCCTGTTCGGCGAAGGCCTGGCCGAACGCGGCGGCGTGCTCTACCAGCTCACTTGGAAGGAAAACACGGTGTTGCTTTACAATGCCGCGACCCTGGCCCGGGTCGGTGAGTTGCCCCAAGGCGGCGAAGGCTGGGGCCTGACCTCGGACGGCAGGGAGCTCATCCGCAGCGATGGGTCCAACCGTTTGTATTTCCATAATCCCTCCACCTTCAAGGCGACCAGAACCGTCGAAGTGACCGACAACGGCACGCCGGTCGCCGAGCTCAACGCCCTGGCCTACGTCCGGGGACTGATCCTGGCTAACATCTGGTATTCCGACCGGATTGCGGTTATATCCCCGGCCGACGGCAAGGTGCTGGCCTGGCTGGACATGTCCGCGATCCGGCCGGAAACGTGCCCGCCGGCCAGCGAAAAGGTCTTAAACGGCATCGCCTTTGATCCGGGCAGCGGCCGGCTCTACCTTACCGGCAAGTTGTGGCCGCGCCTGTTCGCCATCGAGGTCGATTGGCGGGGACTCCCACCCGAAGCCCGGCAAAACACCACCTCAAAGGATGCGCAATGAAGCCAAAATGCTCGCTTTGCAAACACTGGAAAGGGCCGATCGCGGCCAACGACCGCTACTGCCCGCCCGAGGAGATCCTGCGCGACGACTATGGCTATTGCAAACGCCACGCCCCCAGGCCCAAGGTGGAAAATTTCGAAAACGCCCGGGGCAAGACCTTTATCACGGTCTGGCCGGAGACCTTGGCCGACGATTTGTGCGCCGAATTCACCATGATGTCCTTACACCGGGAATAAACGCCCCCGCTCCACCCGGCCGTGGCTTCTCCCAGTGATGCATGCTCATTTGCGACCGGTGCGTATTTCTCGCTTCCGCACTCTTCCATAACCGGGAGAAATCCCGTATCCACACAAAACAGCAACAAACCCGGCGCTTGGATGGTCATCCATGAGTGAAGAAACTGCCGTTGAATCTGCGCGGACCCCATCCGCAAGCGAAGAAAACGCGACCGCGCCGGCCCGGGCCCAATCCGCGGGCGAACAAATCGCGGTTGCGCCCCCGAAGTCCCCTTCCACCCGCGCGGCCCGTTTCACCGCTTACCACACCAAGCTCGAAGCCTTGAAGGCGATCAACACCCGGCGCGATATCGTCGAACGCGACCTGTTCATGGAGCTCGCCAACGTCAATCTCGACCGGCTCTCCGAATTTCCCTTGCTCGCGCCGGAACGTTTGAGCCTCTTTGACATCATGCTGCGGCGCTCGGCGGACCATCCAGCCCACATCCACGTCAAGAACTGGATCGAGAATTTCATCGTGGCCGTCAACCGCCACGCCAAGGCGACCATCAACCAGGACCAGGACGCCCTGCCCCGGCTGGAACTCGAAGCCGCCGCCGCCGAAGCCATCCTGATCAAAGGCCTCCAGGCGCTGACCTTCCAGGCCGGACTGGCCAAGGACAACCTCAGCGACGCGATCATCGCCCGCCACGGCGAGGAGGCGGTGCACCGCATCGACACGGTCTCCGAGACCGCCGGTTTCGGCGAACAGTATTTCAAGGCCTTGATCGACAACTTCGCCTTTGAAGTGGTCCGGGCGGCTTACAAAGAGCTCATTGGCGCCAAACGCACCCGCCTGAACCGCGAAGGCCAATTTTTGATCCTGCGCTTCCCCTTCGACGAGGTGCTCGCGCGCCTTGCCGGCACGGACAAGACCATCCAGCAAACCCGGTTGCAAGAAAAGTTCACGGCGATCACGGCCGTCCCGGAATCGGCCAAGATCGCGGACTCGCTGGCCGCCTGGCTGCAATCCGGCGAGCATAAGGCTTTGGATTGGATCAAAGGCCGCCCGGATGTGGCTCACCTTGCCCGGATCGCGGCCATGGACCCCATCGCCGGAAAACTCGTCGATATTCTGGGCGGGGGAACCGGCGCCAGCGCCGACGACCAGGACGACACCGTCTCGGAAGTCGAATTCGTCAAGGACCAGGCGGCCGCCGCGGCTTGCGGCGCGGCCATCGGCCTGGATTGCCTCAAAAACGATTTCGCCCGGGCCCTGCGCTACTTCGAACCCCGCGAAACAGCGGCCATCGTCTCTCCGCTCGGCGTCTTCGCCCCCCCCCAATTGGAAGCCGTGCTGGAGATGCTCTACGAATTCCTCTTCCTGCACATCCTGCGCGAAAAAGGCGAAGCCGAAAGCGGCAAATTCGCCATCCGCATCCTGCGCAACCGCCGCCTGACCCCGGAATTCCTAGCCGTCCTGGCCGCCGCCGGATTTAACCGCATCCGGCAAAAACAACTCCTGGAGCCGGACCCGGACGCCGAAGGAATCTTGCTCTATAAGACCAAAACCCTGGCCGAACTCGACGCCGCCTGCCAGCTCTTCAATTTCGAGGACCAACTGTCGGCCAAGCTGCGCCATGCCTACGAAACCGCCCCACTCAAGATCGAATTCGCGGTCATCCTCAACTTGCAAAAAATCGCCAAGGTGACCACCAACCTCTCGGCCAAGGTCAGCGAGATCATCGCCTTGTTCGGGGTCAAGCCGTAGACCCTCCGGGAGCCAAAGGGGCTCCGCCCCTTTGGAATCCCTCCGGACTCTCTCGAAAGGGTTTATCCTCCAGATTTTTTATTCATCCCCTCTCACTTCCCCCCTCATGGCTTCGGCCGCGGGCTCCAGGTCGTCCAGCAATTCGTCCACTGATTCGTAGAAGACCTCGGCGCCAGCGGCGAAGTGGCGCAGGATGCGGCTCAGCCGTTCCGGGATATAGGGAAAGATTTTGCCGAGGTTGACCAGGCGGTTGCCGAAGACCAACGAGAAGTCGTCCGCAGTGAGGGTGGCGAGCAGCGACCGGGGCGTTCCGGCTTCGCGCATGCCTTGGATGGTATGCACGCCTTTCCCGGCCAAGAAGACCAGGATGTCGCCCAGGCCATGGATATCCATGCCGAAAGGGTTTTCGTGCGTCTCGTAGGCGTAGTCGAAGTCGATCCAGCGCATGGTGCCGGTTTTGTGTTCGATAAAAAGGTGGTCGCGGCCGACGTCGCCGTGGCGTTCGCCCTTGGAATGCAGCCAGGCTATGGCCCTGCAGGCCACGATGAAACGGGCGAGCAGGCTCGGGAATACGTCCCGGAAATAGCCGGCGTGTTGCATATTGTTGGCGGCGACGATGTTTTCGATGCTGTTGCCCGAGATCATTTCGATGATGCGCACCAGGTTCCCGGCCGCGTCCCGGGTGGTGAAGCCTTGCATGAAGCGTTCGTCGCCGCGCACGGTGTCAAGAACCCGGGCCTCCTTGGCCGGACTGCGGAAGCACAGGACGCTCACGTCGCCGACGCGCAACGGAAAGCTTTCGTGGAAGACGAGTTTGACGATGCGGCGTTCGCCGGTTTCCAGCTCCAGGCATTTTTTGACCCAGAATTTGGCGTCCACGTAGCCGAAGCGGCGCTCCATGGCGTCTTTGAACACCAGGTAATGGCGGCCAGCTAAGCGCAGTACGTCGCCGTAGCCGATGTCCATGAACTGGCTGGTGTCGTCGACCACGCGGCCGAAGCGTCCCAGACGGTAGCCGGGGCGCAGCCCGGCCACGAGTTCCTTGACCGATCGCTCCGCCATGGGAAGCTAGGAGATGACCCAGACCGTACAGTTTTTGGCGCTGTGGACGATTTTGGACGAGACCGAGCCGAACAGGAACTCCTCGGCCTTGGACACGCCCCGCCTCCCGACAACCACGGTGCCGCAGCCTTGCTCCTTGGCGTAACCCAGGATCTCCAGGGCGATGGACTGGCCCAGGCCGCATTTTTCCGCGCCCTCGGCCATGGGCGACTTGCAGGAGGCGACGTAATGGGCGTCGATGGACGCGGCCGGGACGCCGCCTTGGGTCAGGATATGCTTGATCTCGTCCTGGGCGGCGAGCATGCCGCGTTCGCGCGCCTCGCAGGCCTGGCGGTGCGAATCGTCGTCCTTGAAAAGATCGCGTTCGGGCGGGCGTTCGAGGGTAAGCAGGATGACACGGAAGCCGGGTGTCGCGCCCACGACCCGGGCGACATAGGCGGCGGCGCGCTTGGCGTTTTCCGAGGCGTCCACGGCGATGAGGATCTTTTTGGGGTCCATGTCGATTCTCCTCAAATGGCCCTAGGCCCGCTTAATGTCTTCGACGGCCGGCATCAGTTCGCCCAGGAGCTCGTCGATCGATTCGTAAAAAACGTCGCTGGCGGCGGCAAAGTGCATGAGCACGTTGTTCAGCGATTCCGGGATATAGGGGAAAACCTTGCGCAGGTTGACCAGGCGGTTGTGGAAGAACAGCGAAAAGTCCTCGGGGCAAAGACCGGCCAAGACGCGCTCGCCAAAGGTCTCCGCAATGGCGCCGGCGATGAGGTCGCCCTTGCCGGCCAGGAAAACCAGGGAGTTGCCCAGGCCCAGGATATCCAGGCCGTAAGGGTTTTCCACGGCGTCGTAAGTGTAGTCGAAATCGATCCAGATGTAGTCGCCGCTTGCGTAGTCGATCCAGAGGTGGTCGCGGCGGATGTCGCCGTGTTTTTCGCCCCGGGCATGGAGGCTGGCGATGGCGCGGCAGGCCCCGGCCCAGTTGCGCAAAAGGTCCGGCAGGTGTTCGTGGAAATAGGTCTTGTGGTCGGCCTCGATGTCCTCGACGGTGAGGTCCAGGCGTTTGCCCCGGATGACGTCGAGCACGCGAACCAGGTTCCCGGCCGCGTCCTTTACTGCAAAGCCTTGCATGAAGCGGCGGTCGCCCCGGACCAGGTCCAGGATGCGGGCCTCTTTCTGCTCGCTACGGTAGCACAAAATCTCGGCGTCGCCGAACTTCTGGGGAAAGGTCTCGTGGAAGACGAGCTTGAGGATTTTGGACTGTTTGGTCTCCAGGCAACGGCAGCGCTTAACCCAGTATTTGACGTCCTCGACGCCGAAGCGGCGTTCGATCTCATCGCGCAGGACCAGGTAATTGAGGCCACCGAGCTCGATCACGTCGCCGTAGTCGATGCGCACGATGTCCGTGGTGTCGGTGTAGATCTCCCCGGCGTGCTTGAGCGGGAAGGCTTTGTCGTATCTGCGCAGGATGTCTCGGGCGGACTGACGCATGGGGGGTCCTGGGTGTGCCGGTTCTTGGTTCGGATAAGTAAGACTTTTTTGAGCGCTTGTCTGCAATAAGCGAGGGGATTGCCGGAGAAAAACGCCGTATTTTTCGCCCCTCAAGCAATTGACAAACCTCGATCAGGGGTTATTATCCCACGGCTTGCCAAATTCCCGGCGGCCCCGCGCTTACCCGGGTCGGGCGCGACCCGCCCGCATCAAAGTTCGAAGGAGTGTGCATGCCCGTCAAGGAAAAAAACAAAAAAACCGAGGAAACGGCCGCGCCGGAATCGCTTACCGCCGAGGACACGGTCGCCATTTCCGTTTCCCCGCAAGACGAGCTCGAAGAATGCAAACGCCAGTTGGCCGCCGAAACCGAGGCCAAACTGCGCATCCTGGCCGAATCCGAGAACTTCAAGAAGCGCCTGGCCAAGGAAAAAGAAGAATTCCTGCGCTACGCGGGCGAATCGGTCATCGCCGACATGCTGCCCGTGCTCGACAACATCGATTTGGCCCTGACCCACGGCCAGGGCAACGAGGCCTGCAAGGACCTGCTTCTGGGCATCGAGATGACCCGCAAGGCCTTTGCCGAGACCCTGTCCCGCCACGGGCTGGAGGAATTCGGCTCGGTCGGCGATCCTTTCAACCCGGAATTCCACGAGGCCTTGGGCGTGGGCGCCGTTCCCGGCCTGCCCGACGAAGCCGTCGCCCAGGTGGTGCAAAGGGGGTTTCGCCTGCGCGGGCGGCTTTTGCGCCCGGCCAAGGTCCTGGTGAACAAGGGCGCTTGAGGCGAATTTTTCGCGCCGCCCCTTTACTCTGAAGGGATCGGCCCTATATTGCAGACAACATTTTCGCAAAGGCCCAAGGGCCAACAACCATATTCCGATTGACCGAAATTGAGGGAGGAACATTCGTATGGGCAAAATCATAGGTATCGACCTCGGGACCACCAACTCCTGCGTCTACGTCATGGAGGGAAAGGATCCCAAATGCATAACCAATCCCGAGGGCGGCCGGACCACCCCGTCCATCGTGGGTTTCACCAAAGAACGCCTGGTCGGCGAAATCGCCAAGCGCCAGTCCGTGACCAATCCCGAGCGCACCGTCTTCGCCATCAAGCGCCTGATGGGCCGCCAGTTCGACACCCCCGAGGTGGCCAAATGGCTCGGCAACTGCCCGTATAAGATCGTCGCGGGCAACGGCGGCGACGCCTACGTCGAAATCGAGGGCAAGAAATACTCGCCCGCCGAAATCTCGGCCATGATCCTGCAGAAGCTCAAAAGCGACGCCGAGGCCTACCTGGGCGAAACCGTCACCGAAGCGGTCATCACCGTGCCGGCCTACTTCAACGACTCCCAGCGCCAGGCCACCAAGGACGCCGGGCGCATCGCCGGGCTCGACGTCAAACGCATCATCAACGAACCCACGGCCGCGTCCCTGGCCTACGGCTTCGACAAGAAGGCCAACGAAAAAATCGCGGTCTTCGACCTGGGCGGCGGCACCTTCGACATCTCCATCCTGGAAGTCGGCGACAACGTCGTCGAGGTGCGCGCCACCAACGGCGACACCTTCCTCGGCGGCGAGGACTTCGACCACCGCGTGCTCGAATATCTGGTGGACGAATTCCGCAAAGAGAACGGCATCGACCTGTCCAAGGACCGCATGGCCCTGCAGCGCCTCAAGGAGGCCGCCGAAAAGGCCAAGAAGGAACTCTCCACCTCCATGGAGACCGAAATCAACCTGCCGTTTATCACCGCCGATCAGTCCGGCCCCAAACACATGATGATCAAGCTCACCCGGGGCAAACTGGAGTCGCTGGTGGCCGACCTGGTGGAAAAGACCATCGGGCCGTGCAAAAAGGCCCTGGCCGACGCCGGGCTGTCCGCCTCGGACATCGACGAGGTGGTCCTGGTCGGCGGCATGACCCGCATGCCCCTGGTACAAAGCAAGGTCCAGGAGTTCTTCGGCAAGGAACCCAATCGCAGCGTGAACCCGGACGAGGTCGTGGCCATGGGCGCGGCCATCCAGGGCGGCATCCTGGCCGGCGACGTGAAAGACGTGCTGCTGCTCGACGTCACCCCACTGTCGCTTGGCATCGAAACCCTGGGCGGCGTGTTCACCAAGCTCATCGACCGCAACACCACCATCCCGACGCGCAAATCCCAGGTCTTCACCACCGCGGCCGACAACCAGCCCTCGGTCTCGATCCACGTCATGCAGGGCGAACGCCCCATGTCCGGCGACAACATGACGCTGGGACGCTTCGAGCTCACCGGCATCCCGCCCGCCTCGCGCGGCGTGCCCCAGATCGAGGTCAGCTTCGACATCGACGCCAACGGCATCGTCAACGTCAGCGCCAAGGACATGGGCACCGGCAAGGTGCAGTCGATCCGCATCACCGCCTCCTCGGGCCTGTCCGAGGCGGATATCCAAAAGCTCATCAAGGACGCCGAGTCCCACGCCGAAGACGACAAGAAAAAGCAACTGCTCATCGAAGCCCGCAACCATGCGGACACACTGATCTACTCCACTGAGAAGACCCTGAGCGATCTGGGCGACAAGGTGGACCACGTGCTGCGCGGCGAAATCGAGGCCAAGATAGAGAACGTGAAGAAAGTCAAAGACTTGGAAGACGCCGAGTCAATCAAGAAGGCCACCGAGGCCCTGTCGCAAAGCTCCCACAAGCTGGCCGAGCAGCTCTACCAGCAGAAGAGCGAAGCCGAAGGCGGCCAGGCCGGACCAGGCGCGCATCCCGGCGACCAAGCGGGACCGGGAGCCCAGGCCGGCGGCCACAAACACGACGAAGACGTGGTGGACGCCGATTATACCGAGGTGAAGAAAGACTAGAGAATCGGGGGAAAACCTTTTTTGAAAAAAAGGTTTTCCCCCAAACCCCTTTTCCAAAAAACTTCATTCAAAAACGCCCCGGAGACGGGGCGTTTTTTATTTGCAATGAGCGGCGTCCCATCGCGCGGCTTGCTTGCCCGGTGTGTCTGTGGGATAAAGAGGAACGAAATTTCCAAAAACAGGACAACAAACAAGGCCATCAACATGCGACGCATGGTACTATCCTTCACGCTCGGCGCGGCCCTCGCCGCCCTTCCCTGCGCGGCCATCGCCGCCGGCTTCGACTGCGCCAAGGCAGCGACGCAGACGGAAAAAGCCATCTGCGCCGACCAAGCCTTAAGCGAACTGGACGAAAAACTGGCCGCCGCCTTCCGCTCCGCGCTCGCGAGCGCGTCCGACAAGGACGCCGTCAAAAACGCCCAAAAAGCCTGGCTCAAACGTCGCAATGCCTGCGCCGACGCCGCCTGCCTGCGCCAGGCGTACGACGCGCGCCTGGACGAACTGGGAAAAAAATCCGCCCCGGACGCCGACCAGGATCTCAAGGACGCCCTGGCGAAACGCGAAACCTGGCGCGAGCGGCTCAAATGGCCGGACGATTGCGAGGAAGAATTCAAGGAGAGCGCCGGCCCGGGCGCATTCCCGGGCGAAGCCGCTGGGGTGGACATCTATTCCCTGAGCGCAAGCGAGCGCCTGGCGGTGGTCCAGTGCGGCCTCTACGCCTACCAGATCTCGTTCGTGGCCCTGCTCTTCGATGCGGCCGGGAGCGAACCCGGACGTCTCGTGACGTTCAAGGAATACGGACGCGAGACCTCGGGCAAGGTGAGCTCGGACGAAACCACCGAAATGGCGGGCGAGCCGGTCTTTCATGAACGCGGCAAGACCTTGACGGTGTTCAGCAAATCCCGGGGAGTCGGCGACTGCGGCTCGTTTGTGACCTACGGCTTCGAGTCCGGCCGATTGGTCGTGCGCGAAGCCCGCGCCCAGGCCTGCTTCGACGACACGCGCAAATGGATCGACCCCGTAAAATGGCCGAAAGTGGACAATCCATAGTCTTCGCGGCGGTTTTGCGGATACAAACGAAAACGGTCCAGTCTCCCCCAGAGACCGGACCGTTGCCGTTTGGAATATCTGTTGGGTTCTTGACTAAACCACCGAGTTGACCCGCATCCCCTTGCCCGTGGCCTGGGAAATCGCCGCCTGGACCGCCTGGTCGTTGGCCTGGGCGTGGGCCACCGCCGCTTGGGAAGCGACCGCCGAATTTTGCGATACGGCCACGCTTGCCGCCGCCGAGCTGTTGCGGGCGTCATCGGTCGCCTGGCCCTGAGCGGCTTTGGCGCCGTCGCAGGACACGGGAGGAGCAAAACCTTCACCAATCGTTGCCATCATTTCGCTCACCGCCTTTCGGCCACCTTCGCCGGACCTGATGGTCCTTACACCCCACTTATCGGACAGCGACCCGGGAATCTTTAGCCCCTCGCGAAACATTTTTTTAAAAAAATTCCTGGCTCGGAATTTGCTTGAGTTCCGGGAAAAAACGGAAGCGTCAAAATATCGCACCATGGACCTGATCGCCCATATTCCCTGGATCGAACTGCACGCCGTGGACCACTGCAACAACGTCTGCCGCCACTGCAACCAACGCTCGCCCCACGCCTTCCGCCGCGACTACGCGCCCGGCGACTACCTGCCCTGGCTGGACAAGCTGGACACGCTCAAAGCGAGCTTCGACCAGATCAACATCACCGGCGGCGAACCCTTCCTGCACGCGGACTTGGCGTATTTTGCCGGGGCTTTTCGCCGGCGCTTCCCGAACAAGACCATCGTGGTCATCTCCAACGGGTTCTGGCTCTCCGAAGATGCCTACGCCGCGCACGAAGCCCTCTTCGACTCGATCAACGCCCTGGTGTTTTCAATCTATCCCAACATCGCCCATTTCCACGGCGGCCGTGAAGCCATGCTCGCCAAGCTCGGCCGCCTGAAGGAACGTTATCCCGGCCTGGAAATCATCACCGTGGGCCGAACCGAATTCTACCCCATCAGCTTTCACGCCCAGGTGGCGCCGCCGGCCACGCCCTGCCGCTGGGCCGATTGCACCGGACTTCTGCCTGACGGACGCCTCGCGCGCTGCACCGTGGCCGCCTACGCCCATATCGGCCAAACTCCGCCACGTGCTGCGTCCGCGCGGACCGCTCCGCCCGGTTCGCTCGATCCGCTCGCTTTGTCCGCACCGCTCGACAGCCGCGACCTCTATTTCGATCTGCACGGGGATCTGACCGGCCTGGCCGCCTGGCGCGCCAAATGGCCGCTCGACGTCTGCTCGCGCTGCACCGCCGGGTCCGCCGGCCCCCTGCCCTGGAAGGCCGGCGCGCCCACGCGCCGGCTGGACTACGAGGCCGAATACTTCGGCCGCCTGCGGACCGTCGCCGCCCCGGAGCGCCCCGGAAGCGACCCCTGGAACGTCTTCTGAGCGCCCTCAAGTGCGTCCCATGAGCATCAAACCGATCGCCTTCTACCTGCCCCAATACCATCCCATCCCGGAAAACGACGCCTGGTGGGGCCAGGGTTTTACCGAATGGAACAACGTCGAGGCCGCGAGGCCGCTTTTCGCCGGCCACTACCAGCCCCATGTCCCGGCCGCCCCGCTGGGCCGCTACGACCTGCGCGACCCCGAGGCCGCCATGGCGCAGGCCGAACTCGCCAGGACGCATGGCATCCACGGCTTTTGCTATTATCACTACTGGTTCAACGGGAAAAAGCTCCTGGAAACGCCGCTTGAAAACGCTCTCGCCACCGGGCTCCCGGACTTTCCCTTTTGCCTGTGCTGGGCCAATTCAGACTGGACCCGCATCTGGTACGGCCAAAACAAGGAAATCCTCATTGCCCAGGAATATTCCGAGGACGCCGCGCGCGCCCTCATGCGCGACGTGGGCGCGGCCATGGCCGACCCGCGCTACATTCGCCTGAACGGCCGGCCGGTTTTCCTGGTCTTTCAAAGCGAACTCATCCCGGCGACCTTACGCCACACCGACATCTGGCGCGACGAGGCCAGACGGTTGGGCCTGGGCGACCCCTACCTCATCCGCATGGAATCCTTCTGCTGGGACTACGATCCGCGCGCGGACGGCTTCGACGCCGCCTGCGAATTCGCCCCGGATTTCCGCATGTGCGGACCGCTTTTGAGCGGCGACGAGCAGCCGAGACGAGTGGACTACCTGACCACGGTCCGCAACATGCTCGCCAAACCGGCCCAACCCTACCCGCGTTATTCCTGCGTTTTCCCGGGCTGGGACAACACGCCCCGCTATAAGAAGGCGGCCCTGGCCTTCACCGGCTCGACCCCGGCCAAGTTCGCCCATTTCCTGCGCGCCGCAGGCCAACGCACCATCCGCGACTTCCCCCCGGACGAACGCCTCATCTTCATCAACGCTTGGAACGAATGGGGCGAAGGCTGCCACCTGGAACCGGACGAACGCCACGGCGACCGGTACCTGCGCGTCTGCCGCGAAGTGTTGGAGTCCATCGGGAAGTAGAGCCAGAGGGGGCGCTGCCCCCTCTGGACTCCTCCGCTGGGGCTCCGCCCCAGACCCCGCCGGGGGCGATAATCGCCCCCGGACCCCATGGTAAGGGGCTCGGCTGAGACCATTACCGCCGGGGGCCGGGGGCGGAGCCCCTGGCGGGGGCGCAGGGGGCGCCGCCCCCTGCCGGACGCCCAAAAAGGAAAACCCCGAACCAGAAGAGGTCCGGGGCTCTCTCCCGTCTTCAGCGGGGGCCGGGGGCGGCAGCCCCCTGGAAGAAAAAAAGTGGTTCTGGTTTTCCGTCCGTCCGGACGCTGCAAAAGGAAAACCCCGAACCAGAAGAGGCCCGGGGCTTTCCTCGCATTGAGGGGGAAAAATCGATGACCGGAGCGGGCGGAACGCCACAGTCATTTCTCTATGAGCAAGTCCCATGCCATCTATGCTTACCAGATAACATATTGATTTAACTAGATTATCCTGCCGGTTATTCCCCTGTTTCATTGTGTCGCTCACACCACAGGTGTGTTGTTTACAACACATTTGCCCGGCCGGCCTGTTTCAAACCCCGGGACCGGGCTTTGCGGCCACGACCGCCCGGGGATGCCCGGCCAGATCCTTGCGCACCTTGATGTCGCAAAATCCAGCCGAGGAAAAAATCTCGGGCACGGCCTCGCCCTGGGAACAACCGATCTCCGCGACCAAAAAACCGCCGGGACCAAGCGCTGCAAACGCCGCCGGGGCGATCGCCAGGTACGCCTCCAGCCCGCTGACTCCCGGAACCAGCGCGCTTTTCGGCTCGAAATCGCGCACCTCCCGGCTCAGGCAGCCGTACTCCGCCTCGCTCACGTATGGCGGATTGGCGAGGATCACATCGAAACCGCCGGCCTCGGCCAAGGCTTCCCCGAAATCCCCAAGCAAAAACTCCAGGCGTGACTCCACGCCGTGACGCGCGGCATTGGCTCGCCCCGCCTCAAGCGCGCCCGGGCTGATGTCCACGGCCAGACCCGTGGCGCTTTGAAATTCGGCGGCCACGGTCACGGCCAAAATTCCCGATCCCGCGCCCAGGTCGGCAAAACGAAATTCCGCCTCGCGAGCAAAACGCTCCAACACGATCTCGATGAGCAACTCGGTCTCCGGACGCGGCACCAACGTCTCCGGACAGACCGCAAACGGCCGGCAGAAAAATTCCTTCTCGCCCACGATCAGGGCCACCGGCTCGCCCTTTCCGCGCCTGGCGATCAAGGGGCGAATCAAATCCAACTCGCCGGCGGATAACGGCCGGTCCAAATCCAAAAAAAGCCGCATCCGGTCCATGCCCAACGCAAAAGCCACCAACACCTGGGCTGACAAACGCGGAGAATCCACGCCCTTGCCGCCGAGATATTCCTCGGACTTGCTCAATATTTCCCGCAATGTCTGTCGCGCCATCGTGACCTCGCTGGGGCTCCGCCCCAGACCCCGGCAGGGGGCGCTGCCCCCTTGC
>Ga0326727_10015039_pt1 | contig 16704 bp, 9 predicted proteins | sample MB2enrmetagenome_FD_207643 | JGI IMG/M metagenome (GOLD analysis project Ga0326727, IMG submission 207643) | Lab enriched peat soil microbial communities from McLean, Ithaca, NY, United States - MB29MY | ecosystem: Environmental > Terrestrial > Soil > Wetlands > Peat | place: USA: New York...
GATTTGCCCAGTGGACGGTTGGAAACAGTCAAACTATTATTAGGGGAACAACAGAATATATCGCCCCTGAAATATTAAAAAACGAAAAGCACGATTACCGGGTAGACTTTTATTCTCTCGGCATTGTGCTCTACAGGTTGATTTTCAAAAAATTTCCCTTTAACACGGAAAATGAACTTGATGTATATAAAGCCCATATTGAGAACGAATTCGAATACCCTGAAGCTGGAGTTTCTGAAAAAACAATAAGTGTAATTAAAAAACTATTAAAAAAAAATCCCGCCGAACGGTATACAAATGCAATTCAAATACTCAGCGATTTAAATATTGAATTAAGTGAGGAACAATACGGAAATTGGATGCCTGCAAAGGTTTTTGCAGGCAGAAAAGACTGCCTGACAATTTTAAAAACATACATTTCCGATTATTCCAGCAGGGAAGTATTTACAGTTAGAGGTTCGGAAGGATCGGGGAAAACTTCACTGGCATATAAGTTATATTCTTGTACTGAGAATTCAATACTTATTGATAACGATAATTCTTTAAACGGGATAGATTTTATAAAATTATTTTTAAAAAGAATAATCTTTAACAAGTTCGTATATCCCCAATTGTCTTCTGAGCTGATAAAGCAAATAGAAATGCTTTATGATAAATTGCCTTCGGATTTTGCCGACGAAGTCAGGTCTATCATAAACCGGCTTACTATCGAAAGTAATTTCGTTTTGATTCTCGATTCCTTTAACAGTTATGACGATTTTACATGTGAAATATTCAAAAACATCATGCCGATACTTCAAGTTAACCATATAAAGGTTATTCTAACTGAAAATTCGGACCGGCATTTTATTTCAGAATTTATTTCAAATCTTAGGGTGATAAACCTAACTCCGTTTACCGAAGCTCAGTTGTCGGAATATTTAGAAATGAGTTTTGCTCCTTATTTCCCGGCGGAGCAGCTTAAACAACTGATTTTATCCTATGCCGATCTGCTCCCGGGAAGTCTTGAAAGTTTTTTAAAAGACCTTATCCTGTTAAAGATAATTAAGTTCACTCCGGGTGGAATCCAAATAATTATCGATGAAAAAACGCCGGCTTTACTTAATAGTTCACATGAAGAAATTTACAATATCAGGATATCGAATCTTTCTGAATATGAATTATACGGCGCCCGGTTTATATCTGCCTTTGAAATTTCACCCGGTATAAATATTATAGGGAAATTCTTAAAATTACCGGAGGATAAGACTTTTGATCTTTTAGATGTACTTTCTCACAAGAATATTTTACTTAGCAGGGCGTCCGGTACAAGCGCTGTTTTTACATCGGAAAGCTTAAAAAAATATGTTTATTCCGGGGTTGAAAAAAAGAAAGATTTTCATGCTGTCATAGCGGAATTTTTAAGCTGCAATATTCCGGGATACAACCGGGTTGAATTAGCCCGCCAATTTGAACTTGCCGGATGTTACGAGGAAAGTTATAAAATACTAAATGAAGAATTAAATAATGCAGAGAAAGTTTCCGCTTTTACATTTCAGAAGACAATCCTTAATCATCTTTTAGATTTTCCTCTTAACGGGGAGATAAAGCTTTACATAAAGATTGAATATTGTAAAATTCTTACTAAGTTGAATGACCACCAGGCTGCTTTTAACATGGTAAATGAACTTATCACTAACACAATAAATGAATCAACCATAAACGAATTACTAATTCTTAAAGCAAATTGCCTTGTTGGATTGGGTGAACTGATTGAAGGCAATAATTTATTGGAATCATTAATTTCAGGGAATTCGGAATCTCCGGTGTTAAACACGCTTTTGCTGGATTATGCAAATGTTAACTTCAATCTAAACCGTTATGATGAAACTATAAAAATATGCACTGATTTAATAGGGAAAGAAGATGCCGGCGCTGAAATTTTAGGGTCAGGCTATCAATTATTGGGGCTCATTTCGATCTATAGAGACAACAATCTTAATTCTGCATTGCAATTTTTTGAGAAAGCCAATTCTGCTTATCAAAATGGCGGCCTTAAGTCAAAACAAGCGGGAATTCTAATGAATATTGGAAATATCCTAAGCATAAGAGGGGATGCTGAACAAGCTTTGATTTATTGGAATCAATCGTTTAATCTTAATCAATCCATCGGCAATATTCAACAGGAGGCTTTATTGTTAATGAATTTCGGAATATATTATTTTAATTCCCTGGAATTTGATAAATCTACTGAAAACTATACAAAAGCTTACTCAATTTTCAACAGTTATGGAATTAAGGACGGTCAGGGATTAGTAGAGTCCAATCTTGGTGAAATATTCTTGCTGATGTGTGAATATCAAAAATCTTTCGAGGCGCTGTCGGATTCAATAATAATTTTCAAACAAGTCCGGAATAAAGAAGAAGAACTGCAGGCCTTTTTTATCCTGGGAAAATTATATTTTACGGTCGGTGATTATGAAAGGCTTAATCAATTAATAAAAGAATTTGAATCCTCGATTCAGGAAGTATCCGGGGAATCTCATAAAATAAATTATGAATTTTTATTAAACTTAAGCAAAATACCGGGTGGAAATTTAAATGATATAATTCAAGCATTGACTAACATACGGACAAAAATTTCAATTAAAGAAAGAAAGTATGACTATTTTTATTGCACAATGATTATAGTAGAACTCATGATTAAATTAAATATTCTTGATGAAGCTACAGTAGAATTGAATTCGGATAACCTGGCTGAATTATGCAAAAGTAATTATATTTTTGAGGCTGAGAAAAATTATATGGCCGGAATATTATGCGAACTCAATCCGCTTTTGGGGCCAAAATCTTCAGTAGATTATTTATTAACGTCATATGATTTAGTATTTAATCTTCACATAACAGAGTTAACATGGAAAATACTTTTTGCACTCTTTAAGGCATATAGTATAAGAGGAAACGTTAATAAATCGAGAGAATACGCAAAATATTCTAAATCATTGATAACTCATATTGCGGAAAATATCCATGACGGCAGGCTTAGAAGTATCTATTTAAAAGAAACGGAAAGAAACAGAGTTTTAAATGAATTAAGTTACTACGAAGAACAATTCTAAACGATGGGAAAAAACCGCGTTATAATAAAAGTTTATTCCGATACCGAAGACGTTTCTTCAATTCATTCTGCAATTAAGCAGTTGGAACTGAAAAATCTGCCCGTTTACCCTTCCTACGCTCAAAGATTTGCTTTAGCTCCCAATTCAATTTTAGTTCTTCAAATCAATAATATAGAATCAAAATACTTAACCCGGCTTTTAAAGATAAGATATAATATAAAAAATAAAATTGTCTTTGTTATTCCGGATAATAACACACTCCTCGTAAGCTCGCTGGCTAAACTGGGGTTTATAAATATTTTTATTTTTCCTTATGAGCTGTCAATGTTTATTTCTTATCTGGAAGAGATACTCATAAACAAGACGTACCTAACAACGGCTCAGTTACCCGGCAGTACCGGCGAAGGAATATATGATTTTAAATCAATTTTGGGCAATTCAAAAAACTTCTTAAGAACTATTTCCATAGCAAAAAAAGTCGCTGCAAATAAAGATGTGAACATACTTATCCGGGGAGAAACAGGAACCGGCAAAGGCTTAATTGCCAGGGCCATTCATAATAGTAATAAAGAGATTACCGGGCCGTTTGTTGATATTGTTTGCTCGTCAATCCCGGAAAATTTACTTGAGTCGGAATTATTCGGATATGAACCCGGCGCATTTACAAATGCTAAAAACAGGAAGATCGGCCTGTTTGAACTTGCCGAAAACGGCACTTTGTTCCTTGATGAAATCGGAGATTTAAGTTTAAACATTCAAAAAAAACTTTTAAGGGCAATTGATAAAAAATTAATCAGGCGGCTCGGGGGGCTCAACGATATCCCGATTAATACAAGAATTATTTCTTCCACTAATATGAAACTGGAAGAATTGATTGAAAACAACATTTTTCGGGCTGACCTTTATCACCGTTTAAATACCGTAAATATTGAAATTCCACCTATAAGAAATAGAGAGGGCGATGCTTTACTGCTGGTTAATCATTTCATAAATGAATTTAAAACTCAGTTTGATAAAAAAATTGATAAAGTAAATACGGAAGCAAAAGATTTTATTATTAATTATCCCTGGCCCGGTAATGTAAGGGAAATTAGAAATGCTATAGAACGGGCGGTATTATTAACCGAGGATAGCACAATTAAATTTCAGGATCTTTCTCATATTTTAAAATCAAGGGAAAGGTCACAAAAGTATACTTTTGATGAACCTTCTTACTACCCGAATATGATTAAATTAGATATTTTATTTACTGATACAAAGATGAGAGAGCTTGATAAGATTTATGCTAAAGAAGTTTTAAAAAAAGCGAATGGCAATAAATCATTAACCTCAAGACTGCTGAATATATCCCGGCCAAAGTTAGACTTGCTGCTAAACAAATAAGATTTTGTTTCGATTATATATATTATAGTTTATTTAAGTTTGTGATATATTTTACAAAATATCATAATTTGCTTATTTTTAAATAAAAACTGGAAAACTGTAAAATTTTATTACAGTTTTTACGATATTTCTTTAAATTTTAGGTAATTCTTACCGGTCAAATTCTTTGCACTTCAAATTCTAACCAATAAGTAAACTTTATACCGATGGCATAGTCATTGCGCTATCAAATATGCTTAAAACACTATTTTCATTAAAGTGCGAGGAATGATTATGCTCAAAACTATTTTTACTTCCATTCTCTGCGTCTTATTTATTGTATCGGGTTTTGCAAAAGATCCGCAAAAAAATAATAAAGTAGAGGAAGCGGTCCGTTATAAAGTTTCTCAAAATCAATCAACATTGGAAGTAAATCTCGCAGGGGGAGTACAAACATGCTCCAAACTCCAAGAGACTTACTTACCTAATTTGTTATATGGTTCATCATCACAATTAGAAGCATTAGGAAGCAGATATGGCTTTGCCCATTCTAATTCTCAGTTAGATGAACTCGGCAGCAGGTACGGTTTTGCTCATTCTAATTCTCAGTTAGATGAACTTGGTAGCAGGTACGGTTTTGCCCATTCTAATTCTCAATTAGATGAACTCGGCAGCAGGTATGGCTTTGCTCATTCCAACTCTCAGTTAGATGAACTTGGCAGCAGGTACGGTTTTGCTCATTCTAACTCTCAATTAGATGAACTTGGCAGCAGGTATGGTTTTGCTCATTCTAACTCTCAGTTAGACGAACTTGGCAGCAGGTATGGTTTTGCTCATTCTAACTCTCAGTTAGACGAACTCGGCAGCAGGTACGGTTTTGCACATTAATATTTATTAAAGAACACTAAATATTATACTTCATATTTTTATTAAAGATTAGTAATTTTAAGCCTTCAAAGAATTTTTGAAGGCTTTTTTTTAAATATTAATTCTTAAACTTCACACATTTTCTTAATTGCAAAAGAATTTTTTTTACTTTTTCATTGTTTTTATATTTTTTTGGCCGTCTATTGCAAAATCTCAAACCAACTGGTATGAGAAAGATAGCGAGCATTTCAAAGTAATTTATAAGCAGTCCCAGTCATACTTAGTTCCGCATATTATTAATTCTGCAGAAAATGCTCTCCGGACATTGATGAGAATTTTTAATTACACACCAAGCGAAAAAATCACTATTAGTTTATATGATGCAAACGACTATGGATTTGCATCAGCAACATCGGTTCCTGAAAATTTCATCCGGCTCGAAATAGAACCATATGAGCATGCTTACGAAAACATTCCTTTCAATGAAAGATTTCAATGGGTGCTTAGCCATGAACTGGTTCATGTAGTTGTTGGTGATCTTGCCTCCGATATAGAATTGTCTACAAGAAAGATTTTTTCCAAAGTTTCCCCGGAACAAGTCCAGCCTCTGACGACTTTTTACAGCCTGCTTACCGATTACAGCCGGTTTACTCCAAGATGGCATCAGGAAGGAATAGCTGTTTATTTAGAAACCTGGCTAAGCGGCGGTTTTGGAAGAGTTCTTGGAAATTTCGACGAAATGTTTTTCAGGTGTATGGTTTTAGATTCGGTCAGGTTTCCGTCATATGTTGAGCTTGATGCAAAAACATCTTTAACTAATTTTTTACTTGGAACGCTTTATTATTTGTACGGGGCGCGTTTTTGTTCATACCTTGCGGTTCAGTATGGACATGAAAAATTAATAAAATGGTTCACGGAAGAACCCGGCGATAATTATAATAGTTTTATTGATAAATTTAAAATTGTGTATGGATTCAACTTTGAAGATGCCTGGAATGAGTTTATTGCAAATGAAAAAATCTTTCAGAAAGAAAACATAAAGCGCCTGGAGGCCTCAGAATTAACTCCTGTCAGAAGACTTACTTCAAAACCAATTGGATGGGTTACACAGCCGTATTTAGAACCTTTCGACACTACACTGATATTTGGTTATCATACTCCTAATCATTTAGCCGGGATACAGAAATTTAAAATTTCAACTGGTTCTTCCGAATATTTGGCAACTTTGCCTACACCGAGTTTAATCAGGGTTGCATCCACAGCTTACGACAAAGAAACCGGGCTCTTTTTCTATACAACCAAGAACAATGAACTATACAGGGATATCTGTGTTCTTGAAACTTCAACGGAAAAAACAAAAATTTTATTTAAAAATTGCAGAGTAGGAGACCTCACAATTTCGCCTTCAGCCCACGATTTATGGGGAGTGCTTCATTCAGATGCTGAGGTTTCTCTTACAATTTCTCCTTATCCATACAGGACATTAATCCCATTAATTAAATTTAATGCAGAGGATGAATTACTGAATCTTTCTGTGAATCCTTCCGGTAAATCTTTGGCTGCGGTTCTTCATAAGGCAAATGGCGACCAGTCTATAATTTTAGTTAACGGCGATAGTCTTAAAGCCGGAGGAGCTTTTAAATTTGAATCTGTTACGGATAAAGGGTCTCCGGAAAATCCTTCATGGTCTCCCGATGGAAAATGTTTATATTGGAATGCTTATACAAACGGTGTATCTAATATTTACCGCATGGATTTGGAAAGTAAAGATATTGAGCCTGTCAGCAATACAATCAGGGGACTGTTTATGCCCGTTTATTTAAATGAAGACTCCTTATTCGCCTTTGAATTTACTACAGATGGATTTATTCCTGTAATTATTCCCAATTCTCCTGCTAATCATTTATCGGCGATAGATTATTATGGAGAAAAAATAGTTGAAAAGAACCCGGAAGTGACAAAATTGGCGCTAATTCCGGATGAAACCCCTGTATCGGATTCAACTACCATACAAGATGAACAAGAATATAGTTCAATTGATAATCTCAAAGTATTAACTTTTATACCCGTTATAAGCGGTTTTCAGAATGAGGCAGTACTGGGAATTTTTACGCATATTTCCGACGCTCTGATTATTCATGATTTGACCATGGAGTTAGGAGTATCGCCATTTAAATCAATAGAAGATTTGCCAAAATTTCATTTAAAAATAAAATATGATTACCGTAAAAGAGTAACTTTCGGTATCAATGTTAATGCTACCGATTTTTATGATTTATTTGATACCCGCAAGCGGGGAATGATTGGAACAAAACTCACATTAGGTTATACTCAGTACTGGATATTTGATAACCCTCTTAAAGTTATGCAAACTGTTTCATTAGATTATTATACTAAAATAAAGTACATTAATGATAATCTTGTGAAAGTTTCTCAGCCGGACTTCGCCGTACTACAGACTAATATCAATGCAAAAGATTTAAGAAGAAGTATAGGAAGTATAGATTTTGAAGATGGGAATGAACTTAATCTTACGGCAATGGCATTTGGAGTAAAACAACCGGCATGGTTAGTCGCGGGAGAACTATGGGGTGAATGGGATAATTATTCAACGTGGCTTACAGCGCATAATATTTTTCATTTTAAATTGGCATCCGGCTTAACTACTGGCACCGATAATGTAGTGCAGGCAAAATATTATTTCGGCGGGTTCGGTAACAGGCAGCTTGAAGATCAGGATGTAATGCAATTCAGGAAAGTTTTCCGTTTTCCCGGGATATCTATATATAGTTTAGATGCCGATAGGTTTTTTAAAGTTACATTAGAAAATGAACTCCCTCCATTAAGATTTAGCGATGCGGCAATAGGACAGCATTATTTAAGCCATATTAGTTTGTCTTTTTTTACGCAGGCCCTTACAGTAAAAACCGATGAGCAGCCAAACTTAATTGATCTTGGCTCCCAAATAAATTTTGTTATGAGACATTGGTTCAATCTTGAATCAACTCTCTCGGGCGGTATCGCAAAAGCCTGGTGGGCCGGCGGAAATTCATGGGAATGCTTTGTTTCATACAAATTATTAAGAAATTAATATTCTGTAATGACTGATATTACTCAGGATATCGTAAAAAATATTTTATCAAATTACTTTGATAAAAAGCAGGTGAATGATTTCAAATCAATCGTTTCGGGGTTATATAAACCGGGGAAAAAATATAAAAATAAAAGTGTTGATTCAAAAAGACAACAACTTAATCCCAATTTTCAGCAGAACATTTATCCTTTATATATTGACGTTCTAATAACATTTGCTGCGGACAAACTCAATAAAGTTAAGCTCATAGAATTAATGCTTTATCTTGGAGCAGCCTTAATCGCACATGGTGAGTTGGAAATAGCAACACAGATTTATGCTCAAATATTATCCAAAATTAATCATAAAGACAGGCTGGAAAATATTGCAGCATATTCACTTTTAGCATTGGGTGATATAAATAGCCGGCAGGCTAAATGGGATAAAAGTATCGATTTTATAAATCAGGCAAAGAGATATTTTAGAAAACAAAACGATATAAAAGGCCTTGCAAAATGTAATAATATGCTGGGCACCATTTATGGTGATAGGGGAAATATACGTAAGGCAAAAGAATGTTTCGAAAACAGCCTTTCTTTTCTTAATCCACAGGCTGATATTGCCCTTATTGGTATGATAGAAACTAATTTAGGTATATTGAATAGTATTAAAGGAGATTATGATGATTCACTAATATATTACCAGCGAGCATTAATAAAATATGAACAAATAAAAGATTTATTTTGGATATCACTATTAAGGCATAATCTCGGTATGCTTCACACACAAAAAGGTGAATATCAAGCTGCTGTCAAAGAATTTGACTTAAGCATCGAGATATCAATAAGAGCTGGATTCCTGCCTAACCTCGTTATATCGTATCTAAGTAAATCTTACGTATATGCAAAATCAAACGACCTGCCGTTAGCTTCAGCCTTTGCTGATAAATCCTTTGAGTTAAGCCATAAATTAAATGACCGGCTTTCAATTGCCGATATTTATAAAATTAAGGGAATCATAGAAAGAAAATTAGGGCATTATGACCTTTCTGAAAATTATTTCCTTACAAGTTTAAGATTAAATACCGAATTAAAAAATATTCTTAATCATGCTGAAACTCTTTCTGAACTCGGTGAATTATTCATAGAAATAAATAATAAAGAAGAAGCGAAAAAATGTTTAAAAGATGCACTAAAAGATTATAAGAGAATAGGCGCAAATCTGCATATTAATGAAATAACCGGGCGGTTGAAAAATATTATCTGATCCGGTTTACAAAAATATGTTCTTAATACACTATTGTCTGCGTATATGACTTATAAACAATTGTTTTTATTTATAATTTATTTACATTGTCATATATTATTCACGCATTTTAGAATTTTTTTAATTAATTGCGGTTTTAAATGAAATTTTCCGAATTCAAAAAGAATATTGAGAATTTAGACAAAAACCAGGTAGCTCCGGGTGATACATCTGAAAAGATAAAAAACCTGGAAGTAATACTTGAGATAGTTAAAACTATAAACAGTACACTAATTCTTGAAGATGTTCTTCAGTTGGTCCTTAATAATGCGATCAGGCTTACAAATTCGGACCGGGGATTTATCGTTCTGAGAAATTCCGACAAGGAATTAGAATATAAATTAGGGTTGGATGCGGAAGGAAATCGACTTCCCGAAAGCATGTTTAATATCAGTACAACAGTTGTCAAAAATGTTTTTAATGACGGGCATTCAAAATTTATAGAAGGAGCGCAGAGCGATACGGAATTTGATTCCAGTAAGAGTATTTTACGTCTTGATCTTCAAACTATTTTATGTTCGCCTTTAATAACGGAAAATAAAAAAATAGGCGTAATATATGTGGACAGTAAACATCTTCACAAAGTGAAAGCGCGTGAAATTACCGGCACATTTGAAATTCTTGCGGGACAGGCTGCAACTGCTATCAGAAACGCCCAGCTTTATAACGGGCAGCTAATTGCTTATAATGCTTTAAATGAGGCAAATATCCAATTAATTCAATCTGAAAGAAAAGCTCTTAAATCAAGTATTGATTCTGAAATAGGTCAATCTTTACAGGGGCTGGTGCACCTTGCTCTACTTGAAACAGAAAGTTTACTAAGAATAATTGAAAAAACTCAAAAGGAATCCGCAGGTAAGATTGACCCCGATACTAATATCTTTGACCGTCTGAAGTTAAAATCAATTGTTGCCATAGACAGCATCAGGAACATTCAAAAATTTGCCCAGGTCTTGTTGGAAACTTCTCTTATGAACCTTCACAAAGACAAAGGCGATTTAAACATAACAATCCAATCTGTTATAAAGTATCTTGCTGCAATGAAAAAGTATCACAAGGTGGTATTTAAAACCGAATTAAATGCAATCCCTTTGTGCAATTATGACTCCGAACAGGTGCAGCACCTGCTTGTTCATTTATTTAACAATGCCGTAGAATCCAAAAAAGATGTTACTATAAAAATCAGGTCGGCTTACAAGGATAATTTCGTTCATGTGGAAATTGAAGATAACGGCCCTGGATTCCCCGTTGAAATTGAAAATCCCTTTTATGAAGTAATTGCCGCAGGAAAAACCAGCTACGGTCTTTATTTGTGCAAAAGTATAATCGACAGGCACAATGGACAAATTACAATTTTACGCCGGAGGCCCGGTGTCATTATTCAATTTTCATTACCGGTAATATAATCCATGCAGGAATCCTTATTTAAATATTTAAAAATACTCTATGACCAAATCCCGTACCCTGTTCAAATTGTGAATACAACGGGTAAAATTATCTATGTAAATCATTCTTTTACTTTTCAGTGGGGCTATAATCTATCGGAGTTAAAAGAATATTCGGTCTTCAATGATTCCGAACTTAAAAATTACGGCGCCGATAAAGTAATCCGGGAAACACTCGAAAAGAGAACAAATGGTTTCATAAATAATTATGCCGATTCGCTTTTAAAAAGTAAAGAAATTACCCCTCCTGTATTCAGAACTAAAGTTTTTCCCGTATTCGATGAAGATAAAACTCACGCTGTACTTTTTCACGACGATCATACTGAAATAGTATTGGCAGAAGCTGAAGTAAAAAAGTCAAGGGATAATAACAAAGAAACGGAAAGATTGAAAGATACATTTTTAACTATGCTTTCTCATGAACTTCGTACTCCCTTAAATATAATACTTGGTTATACTTCAATACTAAAAGACAATATGAAGGATAAGATAAGCCCTGAAGACAGGATATACTTAGATAATTTATATAGCGGCAGTGAAAGATTATCAAACAGCATAACCCAGATGCTGGAGTTTGCCCAGATTGAAGCCGGCAATTATGTGTTAAATATTGAAACAATAAATTTGAATACTATTCTAACTCAATGCGTTGACGCTAATAAAGAAAGCGCGCTGAACAAAAAACTTTCTATTAAGACAAATTTAAGCAGTGAAAAAATTCTGATTGATGCTGATATCCAGAGTCTTGAAAATGCCATAAATAATATTCTTAATAATGCCGTTAAATTTACGCGCCAGGGATTTGTAGAGATTGAAACCGGGATTATTGAAGAAAGAGAAGTTGCAATCTGTAAAATTCAAGATTCCGGCGTAGGTATTTCTACAGAATACATGGATCATTTATTTCGTCCGTTCAGCCAGGAAGATCTAAATATTGGAAGGAACTTTGAAGGAAACGGCCTGGGCCTTGCCCTTGCAAAACGTTATCTTGAGAAAATGGGCGGCTCCCTCTTGGTCGATAGTATTAAAGGCGTTGGCTCTACATTTACATTAATCCTTCCCCTTTCACAAAAAATAAGCGATGCCGATAAGCTTAATGAATTTTCAAAAAACTAATACATTTAAAAACCGGGATTGTAAATTAAAACTCCTTCTTTATTAACTACCTTAATTTGCTTAAGTTTTATTTGACTATATTTTGCGGGAAAAACTATGGCCTGGAAAGAGGCATTACCGGATAAAAAATTCAGAATGCAGGCTGCAGCAACCTTTATATTCCTGGCAGTTGTATTATGGAGCCTAACAAATTTTCTGAATTTTATAGAAACTCGTCAGGGAATTATTTTAAACGATCCTTTGCTAAAGTTATTTAACCCTGTAAATCTTACATGGTTAATTTTTAGTTTAATATACCTTTCTCTAATTACTGCGCTTATTGAGATTACAAAACATCCCGGGCAATTAATATTTGTTATACAAGCTTATTCACTTCTTGTTATAATAAGAATGGCAGCCATGTACGTTGTGCCGCTTAATCCTCCTGCAGAAATGATCCCGTTAAATGATCCTTTTGTTCAGTATTTCGGAACCGGCAAGCTGTTAACAAAGGATTTATTTTTTTCAGGCCACACAGCCACGATTTTTTTACTATTCCTTGCAGTCCAAAATAGAATACTTAAGATTATATTTTTAACCTGTACTATTGCAGTTGGTTTGGCGGTTTTACTTCAGCATGTGCATTATACAATTGATGTTTTAGCGGCGCCTTTTTTTACATACACTTCCTATCGCATTATTCTTTTATTTCGTAAAAATACTCGTAACATTGAAATCTCTTTGTAACCTCTGCGGCTCGACGAATATTCTTTTTGTCTTAATCGAACTACTTTAGAATTGAAACTTCGTAAAGACGGGGTGCCCCGTCTTTACAGCTTTTGTCTCAATCGGACTACTTCAAATTCTAATCCCTTAATCAGTTTAATCAAATGAATCAGTGCTTGTCCCTACGGGAGTTCAGACAATTTTTGCTCCTAATTCATGGTATTCGTATTAATGATTTTTCACCGGCAATAAAAACGGTAGATTAAAAAACCTGATTGCTTTAGATTAACATTCTACGTTACCACGGCTTGCGTTCATTCATCGCCTTCTGTATGGCACGCTTAACTGCCAGGATATCTACACTACCCGTTTCTCTGTAAATTACATTCCCCTCCGGATCAAGCAGAACTGTGTAAGGTACTGCTCCCTGCCATTGAGGGTCAAATGCGTTCATCAACTGATCCCTGTCTGACGAAGCAAAAATGAGATTCCTGTTTGACGCATGCTGCTTTTTAAGGAACCCAAGTACCTGGTTCTCTTCATCGGGCTCATTGATGGATACCGTTACAAGCTCGAAATCCCGGTGACGGTACATTCGGTTTACCGTGACAAACTGGTCAAACTCAGCTACACATGGTGCGCACCACGTCGCCCAAAAATTTATAAGCCGGAATTTCCCGGAATCATTCTTTCTTAGCTCCTTTAATGCGCTTGTGTCGGCCTTCGAAATTGTTACCGGCTCCTCGTCTAATTGTTCCAGGTACGATTTAACAAGTTCCTCTTTACCCGCCCATTTGATGGAGCAGCCGATAGCTTTAGTTTGTGCAACAGGGGGTTCTTTATCCGCAAGAAGTGCATCTAATGCATCGCGCAAATAATTTTTTGTAACATGTTGAATGCGTTCTGAATTGTCTATTGCCCCTTCATAACGCAGCTTACGGTCTACATCGAAAACAAATGCATGCGGTGTGGACACCGGCCCGTAAGCCCGCGATACTTCTTCCGTTTCTCCGTCATATAGATAGGGAAAGTTGAATTGACGTTCTTTGGCGCGAAGCTTCATCTCGGCAAAGGTATCGCTTAAATCGGTCCAGCCCAACTCGTCAAGCCGGACTGACTTTGGATCGTTGGGCATGATGGCGACTAATGCCACACCCTTACTCTTGTAATCGGTAACAATTTGTTTTATACGGTTTTCGTAATATTGTGCCGTTGGACAATGATTGCATGTAAAAATCACGACAAGTATTTTAGCGCCGGCAAAATCTTCCAATGCCCGGCTGCGCCCGTCAACGCCCGGGAGATTAAATTCGGGAGCTTTGGATCCCAGCAGTAATGTAGGAATTTCATCATGGGCAGGCTGGAATAAAATTGAAAGGCTTGTAAAAAGAATAGGAAGTAAAAAATTTATCATTATGTGTTCTCCTGTTTACAAGAAAGAGAAATAAATATACATTAAAAAAATTTGAATCCGGTAAAAATATTTGATAATATGATAACGCTTTTTTGTGTGAGTGTCAAGATCATAGTTTTATCAATCTGATTCATTAATACCCTGATCGATTTATCATCAATTTGGATAGATACATAATAATGATTAATAGCAATTGCTAATTACTTGACTAATAATTAAGTTCTGATATATTAAAACAAAACTTAAGCGGGAATTAACAATATAGTCTCATATTTAGTATGTTTAATAATTACTTTTAAAAGCATTGGAGATTATTAATGAAATTTTTCTATTCTAAAGAACTTGAGGAACTAAGAAAAGAAAATGATGAACTTAAAGTAAAAATTCAACGCGTATATGAGAAAGAAGAAACAGCAAAAAATCTTGAAAAAGTTCTGGTAAAATTAAGAGCTGAAATTGCTCTCCTGGTCGATCGCAAAAGGGTTATAACAGAAGAGATTAACGCTCTCGATCTGCAGTGCCGGCAAAAAAGAGATCAAATGAGTGAACTTGATCAAAAGATTGTTAGCCTGAAGGAAATGAGGGATCAATTACAGAATACTATCCTATCATACACTAACCAAATCCGGGATCTGGAATCAACTATAAGGCAAAGGGAAGTGAATTCTAAAATTCCAGGTAATAAAGCTCAGGAATTTGATGCGCAAAAGTATATCGAAGAAGCTGAACAAAAAATCTTTGAACTAAACCAGGAAGAAGCAGGCCTGTTAAACGATTTTAACCAGGCAAACCGGGAGATCGGCAGCATTGAAGAACAAAAACAAAATCTTTTGGAAAAGCAGCAGCTGATTGAAAAAAAAGTCGAACAAACCGGGCAAAAGATCTCTTCGCTCGAAGAACAGCAATTCAAATTATCCGGGGATATTGAATTAAAAAAGAAAGAGCTCCTCGTATATACGGAAAAGTTGAGTGCAATTGTAAAAGAATATTCCAGGGCGAAAGAGACAGTTTCTGCCTTGCAGGCAAAAGAGAATACACTTACAAAGAGAATCGTTGAATTAACTGAGGAAGAAAAATCAAAAAGTCAATTTTCAAAAGAACTGCGGGACTTCGATAAGGAATATTCTGCAAAGCGTAATCAATTGGATGAAGCAGAAAATAATTACAGGAAAATTTTGGACGAAGCCGGTTCTAAGGAAAAAGAAATGTTCGCTATAAATCAATCTCTTTCCATAAAAGCAAACAAGTTATCTAAGATAAATATGGACTTGCTGAATATGGAAAAAAAATATGATGACTTGAAAAACGAAATAAAACGTTACGAAACATTAAAATCGGAACTTCATCAAAAATTCATAGAAGAAAAAAATTCGGCGGATAGATTCACGGAAAAAACTTCTAAGTTAAGAGAAATTGTCCCGCTTCTCGAAAAAAGGAAAATTGAAATCGAACAGGGTAATGCACAGCTTGAAGCCCGTTTTACGGAAATGTTTCAAAAATTTAACAGGGAATTATCCGAAATAACTAAAAAAAGAAATGTTCTTGAACAAATAATAGTAAAGAAAGAAAAAGATATCGATGAAAGGGATACGGTTCTTTTTGAGAAAATTTCTGCTCTCGAAGAATGTGAAAAGATTTTGAACGCAAGACAGATGGAAATGGAATCATTTGAAAAACAGATTGGGATCCTAAATGATCAGAAAGAAATACTTCGGCTGGATCTGCAAAAAGTTGATGAAGATGCCTTCGAAAGGAAAAATTACAACAACGATATGCGGCTAGAAATGGAACTTTTAATGAAAAAGAGATTGTCGTTGGAAAAGGGAATCCAGGAATTATTAAGAATGACAAGTGATAGTTTCGGCAAGGCAGAAGCCAGGAAATGGAAATTAGATGATGAGCTGCGGGAATATGAAGAAAAAATTAATAATTACCGTGAAAAAATTAAAGATTCAATGAATGAACTCGCACAGCTTCAAGCTTCAATAGGTTCTATTAAAGTTGAACATGAGGAACATAAAAGTACTATCTCCAAGTTGGTTAAAATGAAAAAACGCCTGCATGAAGAAATATTAAAACAACAGGCGGCCCTTCAGAAATTTCAGAATGTCCGTGAAAAATTGAAAATTGAGCATACATTGTCGAAAAGTCCTCAAGCTCCCGGGCCGTACGCAGGTGATAAATCAGTTCCCTCTAAAGCCAGTATAGGGCCTGAACAAAAAAACGCTCTTATATACAAATTGTAACCCGTCAGTGAGCATTGCTCCTGTAAATGTGAACTTTTATATTAACCGCGGTAAAAACTCAACTCTTCAATCC
>Ga0326727_10015040_pt1 | contig 16702 bp, 20 predicted proteins | sample MB2enrmetagenome_FD_207643 | JGI IMG/M metagenome (GOLD analysis project Ga0326727, IMG submission 207643) | Lab enriched peat soil microbial communities from McLean, Ithaca, NY, United States - MB29MY | ecosystem: Environmental > Terrestrial > Soil > Wetlands > Peat | place: USA: New York...
TCCTCCGATTCTTATCTGAGCGCACACTTTTCATGCACGTTGCTGTCCGACTTTAAGGACTCATCATAGCATCGGGGCGTGCAAATGCAAGGGTGATTCTGACGAAATAAACCTTAGGTCCCATGCACCATCAAAATGATGATAAGTCAATCCCCGGGCTCAACCTTACGAACACCGCCGTAACGCGAGCGCGATCTCTTCCTTGAGTTCACCTCTGCCCTGCATAAGGAATGTTTCGAGTGCCTTGCAGGCATCCTTTCCGCCGATACGGCCCAGGGCCCAGGCGATCATGGCGAGCACCCTCACGTCTTCGTTCTCCCCATAGGCGCGTACGAGGTCTCTCACATATCCGGGGTCCAGGCTGTTACCCATGGCGCGGGCGACATTCATCTTCCAGCGCCACAGGTCTTCCGGCCCCTGGTAGAACATGTGAGGGTAGACCTTTGAGGTGAAATAACCGCTGTCCATGTGCAGCAGCTTCCTTAAGTCGAAATCATCGAGCATGGCCTCCACCTTCTTGTTCATGGGACGCTCACAGCCGAGCCACGGGGCATTGCGGGGACAGACATTCTGGCACCGGTCGCACCCATAGACCCACATGCCCATGGGCTCCCTGAGATCTCTTAAGGAGAGGCCGTCACCGAAGTAGCTCAGATAGGATATACACCTTAAAGGATCGATCCTGCGGGGGCCCTTCAGGGCGCCCGTGGGGCAGGCGGAAATACAGGCGTTCCTGCACCAGTCCGGGCAGGCCACCTCATAGCCGGGGGTATCAGGCGCGAAGCCGCGGTCAACCACCAGGGCGACGGGCAGTACCCACGACCCCATCGCCAGCTTCCTTGAATAGAACAGGGTGTTCTTGCCGAATGTCCCGAGGCCCGCCCTTGCGGCTGCCACGCGGTGGGGAAGGTGAAAGGGGACTTTGCTTAAGATCCCGTCCTGCGAAAGGAAAGACCTGAAGGCCTTGATCCTTACTGCAAGCCCGTCCTTTGTGACCCGGTCGTCGTCCAAATAGCAGCGTCCGAAATGGCGCTCCATCCGCGCAGGGAAAGCCTCCCTGAAATAAGATTCAATGAGGACGATGATGGATGCGGCATTCGCCACGATATTTTTCGGGTCTGTGCCGGCTATGAGGTCGAGCCCCATTCTTCCCACCCATCCGTACTCCTCCTGCCGCTCCAGAAGCAGTGCTTTCTGCGTATCGAAGGGCTCGGCCGTGGTGAATCCGATATCCGCAAACCCCAGCTCAAGGGCCTTGTTTATCACGTCACTCCTGCTGAGCATGGCTTACCTCCCTCGTTCGTGTGGGCCGGCTGTGCATACTATCATCAAAGGCTGATCAATGAACAGTGATGAGAAAAGAGTGACTCGTGACTGCTGCAGGAGCGGCTTTAGCCGCGATATCCAAAAAAGGGTCGCGCCTGAAGGCGCTCCTCCATCTCCATAATATGTGCCATTATTCTCTCAACCTCCTGGGCAGCGCCTTCAATGCCTTGATGTACCTGGCCTCATTGAAGGGCCTGCCCACCTTGAGCATATCATTCATCTCGTTGACCAATACAAAGGCTATCAATCGCATTGCCTCATGGTGTGTATGACCTTCATGGACCAGCCTGTCATAGGTCAGCTTTGTCTCTTTGGGATTGTCATTGTCGATCTGGTTCTGAACGGCTTCAAACAGCGCCTCTTTCACATTCATCTTATTTTCATTATCCATATTCTTCTCCAGAATCCGTTGTTTCACGCCGGCAGCGGGCCGGTGTGTCTTCTCCTGATTACAAATCCTAAGTATCCGACGAGGGCGAAACATGCACCGGATAAGAAGGTGGCGCGAGGGCCTACAATATCCCAGAGCAAGCCTGCCAGAATACTCGAAACCAGCATGGCGATGCCTGTTGCAAGGCTGAAGATGCCGAAGGCGCTGCCGCGTATATTCTCAGGTGAGGTGTCGGCCACGAGTGCCGAGAAGATCCCCTGGGTCAGGCCGTTGTGCAGTCCCCAGAGTGCCGCACCGAGTGCTACGAGGGCATAGCTTGAGGACAGCGCGAATACCGCATCAGAGGCAACGAGCACGAGGCAGCCGGCAGAGAGCATCCCCATACGGCCCAGTTTGTCGGAAAGCACGCCTACCGGGTATGCGCAGAGGGTATAGACCACATTCATCAGGACCATGAAAAAGGGTACAAGCGATGCCTGCACGCCGACCCCCTGCGCGCGCAGGAGGATGAATGCCTCGCTGAAGCGCGCAAGGGTGAAGATGCTGCCGAAGGCGACGATGAACCAGAACGCATGCCCGAGCATCTTCACGTCGGCAAGAAGGATAGGCCTGCCCTTTTCTTCTCCCTGCTTGTGCACGGGCTCCTCGACGCCGAAGACGAGAAATGTCACGGCAAGGATGCCCGGCAGCACAGCGACCCAGAATACGGTTCGGAAGCTGCTTGATGTGGCGAACATCAAGACACTGGCCAATGTAGGACCGATGAAGGCGCCCGCAGTATCCATGGATTGCCTGAGCCCGAAGGCGGCTCCGCGCTGCTCGGCAGTAGTAATGTCGGCGATGAGCGCATCCCGCGGCGCCCCGCGGATGCCCTTGCCGATCCGGTCGAGGAAGCGTGCGGTCAGGACGATCCCCACGCCGTTTGCCATTGCAAAGAGCGGCTTGGTAAGGGTGGCCAGGCCATAGCCGATGACTGCAAGCACCTTTCTCTTGCCGAGCCGGTCGCTTAAGAACCCGGAAAACACCTTGGTGATGAGTGCCGTCGATTCGGCGATACCCTCGATGATACCGAGCGACAGGGCGGATGCGCCCAGACCCACCACCAGGAATATGGGCAGCAGGCTGTGGATCATCTCGGATGAGATATCCATGAACAGGCTCACGAGCCCCAGCATCCATACTGACCGGGGTATGCCTCGGAATGCCATCCTGCGCTTCATGGAAAAATGCCTACCTTATTTTTTGTCTCCATAATCTTTTTTTCTAACCGGCACCGATCATTGGTTACTCAAAATCGGCCAGATCGCCGGATAGGGTGCTTCAATCTCGACCCATGTATCCAGCGTGGGGTGTCTGAATTCCATCTTCCTGTGGTGCAGGGCGATACTGTCTATGTGCGGCCACTTCCTGCCGCCGTAGTGCGTATCACCCAGTACAGGGCATCCGGATGCGGCAAGCTGGACCCTGATCTGGTGGTAGCGGCCTGTCTCGAGAACGATCTCCACCAGGGACATGCCTCTGAAATGCTCGACAATGCGATAGGTCAGCAGAGCCACGCGGGCCCCAGGCTCTTTGGATGATGCGACCACCGACCTCATGCGCGAGTGCCTCAGATTGTGCGTCAGGACCCCGTGAGGCCCCGGCAGCGCATGGGTGATGACGGCATGGTAGACCTTGATGATGCCTTTTCCACGCATCTGTTCGTTCATCCTGCTCAAGGCCTTGCTGGTCCGGGCAAAGAGCACCACGCCGCTTACGGGCTTGTCGAGCCGGTGCACGGCATGGAGAAAAACCTCGCCGGGCTTGCCTTTTGACTGTTTGATCCATGCCTTGGCCTGCTCCTCCAGGCTGTCATCCGTCTTTCCCGAGGGTTGGGTGAGCAGGCCCGAGGGCTTGTTGAGGGCCAGGAGGTGGTTGTCTTCGTAGATGATCTCGATGGCAGACATGGCCGGGTCCCATCACCTCTTATTAAGAAGATATCGTCTCAGAGGCCCACCGGCAATATGTCCCGCTGGGCACAGGCAGAACCGCGGACTTGCCTTCCAGCAGCATCTCGCCGCTTTCGTAATGTGATGCGATCTTGGTGGGCATGGTGCTGAAAAGGATGTTCTGAAGCACCCGCGGGGTGCACGCGGGGGTATGGGATGTCGCCAGGAGGAACAAGGGGTTGTCCGATAGCAGTGCCCAGCACTTTTTCACCGTCGCGATCAGCTCGTCTTCGATCTTGTAGACCTCTTCGTTCTTGCCGTGGCCGTAGGTGGGCGGGTCGAGGATCACCGCGTCATAGCGCCTTTCCCTCCTGATCTCCCGGTCGAGGAACTTGTTCACATCATCCACGATCCATCGGATGGGCGCATCAATCAGGTTGTTGAGCTCCGCGTTCTCTCTCGCCCAGCTCACCATGCCCTTGGATGCATCCAGATGGCAGACCTGCGCGCCGCAGCGCGCTGCTGCAAGGGTAGCCCCGCCGGAGTAGGCGAAGAGATTGAGCACCGAGACCCCGGTGCGGCCCATGATGTTCGACTGCGTGAGGACGGCGTTTATCCATTTCCAGAGGCCCTGCTGCTCGGGGAAGATGCCCAAATGGCCGAAGTCGGTCGTGGCGAGCCTGAAGTGAAGCCCGTCCATGGTTATGCGCCACGACTCGGGCATGCGGGTGCGCAGCTGCCAGCCTTTTCCGGGCTTGCGCTCGAAGGAGGCATCGGCATCATCCCATAATTCATCATCTTTCTGCGGGGTCCAGATGGCCTGGGCGCAGGGCCTGATCAAGGTGTAGCGGCCGAAGCGCTCGAGCTTCCTGCCGTTCCCGCTGTCGATGAGCTCGTAATCGTATGCATGGGATGGTTTATTTTTCATGATCTTTCAAGGATAGTTAGCATCTCTGAGATGGGCAAGTACAGATTCATTTTATGATTGCCTTGATCGCATTCCTTTCTTGTCTTGTGTACCGACGACCCTGAATACCGACCGGATAAAGGAAACCACCTCCATCATATGCCCCCAACCTGTCATTCCTGCGAACCATGCTTTGTTTCTCGGGGTGGAAAACAGATCTCCGTTGTCCCCTTTTTAGATTAGAAAAGAGGGGGCTCTATCATCGGACCTAGACTGCTCAAGTAAGATTCGCTTAGGTCGCGCCTAAAGGCGCTCCTACAGCTCCATAATATGCTCTATGTTGTAGGAGCGGCTTCAGCCGCGACAGTGGGATCGGATGTACTCTTGGTGCGCCCGAAAGGTGCGATACATGGATGTATCGCATCAAACAGGAAACGCTTTCCCCCGGATTTTCCTGCACTCGCTCACCGGGTTCAAGGGGGATAACTTCAAAATACCTTGATGAAACAGGGATGTTGGAGTAGGCTGTAATATAAGAAGACTAAGAGAGCAGATAAACATTTACACATGATCCTTGTTCTACATTTGCTCTCTCATATCGTGTTATGCAGCTTTTTTGCGGTATAGTAATTGTTGGGAAGTTGAGTCGGGAACTTATGACGAGGCAATATAATGGAATCAAAGGATAAATTCATCGGGTTCGTAGACATTCTCGGCTTCAAGGACCTCGTTAGGCGGGCGGAAGCTGGTCAGGGTATGTCATTTGCGGAAATCAATGATGCGGTAGTTGACCTTGGATCCGAAGAAGATAGAGAAGCAATTAGGAGGTATGGGCCGACCATTTGCCCAATGTCGTCGCGCCAGAGCGATGACTTGGACTTTCAGATCACGCAGGTTGCAGACTGTGTGATTGTTTCGACAGAGGTGTCGCCAGCAGGCGCGATTACGCTCATCAATCATTGTTGGATCGCGGTGTTCAAGCTTCTACGGCGTGGGTTGATGTGCCGTGGACATATCCGGCGCGGAAACATCCTTCATGAAGGACAACGTTTCATGGGTACAGGATATCAACAAGCGATTGAGCGTGAGAAGGATGTCATGGCATTCAAGAGATATGAGGACGAGCGTGGCACGCCGTTTGTTGAGGTGGATAGCTCTGTGATCAATTATATCCATGACTTTGGGGATGAGTGCGTCCGCAAAATATTGCCCCGCTTCGTCGAAGAGTCAACTGATGTATGTGCATTATTTCCATTTAACCGCTTGACTGACACCTTCGACATCGGGAGTAATTTCGATGTGGATGCAAAGAAAAAAGAAGTACAGCTTATCCGGTCATCAATCGAGCAATTGAAATCCCGGCTGCATCTATATGTGGACAAGGAGAATCCAAACGCACTGCGGAAACTTGAGCATTATGAAGCAGGATTGAACGAGCAACTGAGAAAGTGCGAGCAGCTTGTAGAGATGATTGACCATTTGGGTGCGCCCTTTCCGAGTCATCGGCTATGATCACGAGCTTACTTGGTGAAGATGCCCAAGGTTATGCAGCCGACGTTCGTACCTCGCGCGGCTGATAGCACGCGTTGGCTTTTAAAAGATGAAAAGAAAACAGGGTCACCAAATTCAACGTATAGAGAATAAGGCAGATTTGAAGCCGGATGATTTTGAGTATGATTTCCATACTGAGTTAACTACCGAGCTGGATGCAATTCATGGAACTTTTGACCGAAATGTAGTCAATACGATTGCCCTCTGGAAATTGAGCCGATATCCTTATGTGAAAGATGAGGTCATTGACAAGCTGAACGCCATAGCTGAAGATGAAGAATATGACCCAAAGCATAGGGAACTATTATCTATGTTGCTCGATTGCACCGGAGTCCAGCTACCTATGGCGTCTACATTTTTACGTTTTAGAAATCCAAGTCTCTTTCAAATCATTGATCAACACGTCTATCGCCTACTGACAGGGGAAGAGTTGATCTTGCCAGCCTGCAACTCTCAGAAAAACAAGCAGAGGACTTGCGATTTGTATTTTGATTATTTATCCAAACTAAAAAGCAAATGCAAGGAGTTAGGTATTCCATTCGAAAAAGCAGATCGAATCTTGTATAGAGCGGACAAGCGAATTAATAAGGATGTAAAACTAAGGAATTACGGAAGCTAACGTTGGCATCCGGCGGATCGCCGAAACTGCTGGCTCCTGCTGATGCCTATGGTAGAGTTTCAGAAGGGGGAGCTATGACAAGCAGACAGCAGTGCAGTCACTGCGAGGACTACAAGAAACAAGGCCACAATTATTGCCGCATGTGCGGCTTTCATCTCACCAAAGGTTACGTTCAATACGTGCGTCTAGGAGTTGCATACAACACAAGCGAAAAATTCTGTGGCTACTGTGGTGGACCTAAGCACGAGTGCTCTTGTATCAAGTAGCACCTAACAACTGGCTCAACGGAGGACTGGCTTACAGCGCTGGCGCGCTTCCAACCAGCCGTTTAGCCAGAGCGTTAGCATAAGGCGAGGAGAGTGAAAAATCTGAAGGATATACCTGGTCGGGTCTTCCTGGATACGTGTGTAGTCAACTTCATCCTTAATCATGGAGAGGAGATTCATGAAGGCATTTCACCGCCTGCAAATGCAGGAGAACGGGTGATCCGAGACATCAATGCTCTCTATGACATTTTTTTTGTAGGTCAGCGTGCTATGTGGCAGATCGCCATCTCGCCGCATACATATCAGGAGATTACGGGTACTCAGGACCAACACCAGCGAGATCAACTCGAAAGGTGGTTCACGGACTTGTGGCGGTACTGGCGCGATGTCATTCACGAGACAGATGACTTTCCTGGATTCATTGAGGCAGAGGACACTAGGGTTGCATTTCTGACTTCCGGCATTTTAGACGTTCTACCGGACTTAGCAGATCGTGTCCTACTGTGCGATGCCATTGTCTACCGTTGTGCACTCTTCTGCACGCGTGACTGGAGCACTATTCTCAAACACCGCTCCAGACTTAAGGGGCTACCATTGGAGATAGTGACGCCTACGGAGTGGTGGGCCAAGATACAGCCATACGCTTCGTTGTGGGTATAATGACCGCAAACTAGTGCATCCAGGCGGACACGATGGGTGGCACGGGCAAAGCCCGAAGGGCTTGCCCGTGGGATAGTATGGTTGAGCACCATTATCCAATCTACCTCATCTCCGAGTATTATGGTACATTCCCCTTTGAACCCGATGAGAGACCGAGTAAAAATTGGGGGGGAACAGCGTGGGTGCGCGTTATGTGTCAATACAGAATGCTTAAGGAGTCGTGATGAATCTTAAATCCCGAGGCATCGTTGCTGTAGTACTCACCGGCATCTGGGTGAATGCATCTGAGTTTTTGAGAAATGAGGTTCTTCTCAAAACATATTGGGTCAACCACTATCAATCACTCGGAATGACTTTCCCGTCTGAACCGAAGAATGGTATGATCTGGGTTGCGTGGGGGTTTTTGTTCGCCATAGCGATTTATTTCATTTCCAGAAAGTTCAGTCTCATACAAACGGCGCTGATCAGCTGGTTTATGGCGTTTGTTCTGATGTGGGTCGTCGCCTGGAATCTGAACGTACTCCCGAGTGCTATTCTTATTTATGCCGTTCCGTTCAGCCTGCTGGAGGCCTTTATAGGTTCGTATATCTGTAAAAAGATGTCCCCGAATGGATAAAGACATAAAAATGCAAATGCCACCATCTTCTTAGTTTTGTCTTTATCCCCCTTGAACCCTGGCAGGCGGCCTGGGTATGTTGAGAGACTCTGGGTGGCACGGGCTAAGCCCAAAGGGCTTGCCCGTGGGATAGTATGGTTCGGCACCATTACACAAGCTTCTTTTGATCGATTACATCCATAATAACCCAGTGAGAAGAGGATTGGTTGAGCAAGCCGCTGACTGGAAGTGGTCGAGTGCCTCATGGTATGAGAAAGGGCGGTGTGTTCTCAGCATTGACCCATTGCCCTGGTAATCACGTTCCACGGGCAAGCCCTTTGGGCTTAGCCCGTGCCACCCATTTTTTGAATATGGCGGTTTAAACGCTATGCTCCATGTCACCCCACCCTTATAATCAGGCCCTTGAGGTAGTGCCCCTCGGGGAAGACAAGGGCAACGGGGTGGTCCGAGGACTGGCTCAGGTATCTGATGATCCGGGCCTCGCGGCCGGCATCGAGGGCTGCGTCAGCAACGATCTTCTGGAACAGGTCAGGGGGCACATGCCCCGAGCAGGAAAAGGTGAAGAGCGTCCCTCCGGGCTTCAGGAGCTTGAATGCCAGCAGGTTGATGTCCTTGTATCCCCTGCTTGCCCGTGGCACCTGTTTGGCCGATGCCGCAAACTTGGGCGGATCGAGGATGATGAGGTCGAACTTCCTGTCCGCATCGCGCATACCCCGCAACACCATGAACACGTCATCCTCGAGGCACAGGAACTTTTGGTCCATGTTGTTGATCTCGGCGTTTCTGAGCCCGATCGCGAGGGCCTCCGGAGACGATTCGACATTGGTTACCCGTGCTGCGCCGCCTTTGATGGCAGCAAGGGCGAATCCCCCTGTATAAGAGAAGCAGTTGAGGACCTCGGCGTCTCTTGAGAACCCTGCCACAGCAAGCCTGTTCTCCCGTTGGTCCAGATAGAAGCCGGTCTTGTGTCCCTTCCTGATGTCCACCAGGAAATGCAGGCCATGCTCGTTTATCTCGATGAGTTCCGGAGGTTCTTCGCCCAGGATGGTCCCTGATCTCGGCTCAAGCCCTTCCAGGGTCCTGCTGTCCGTGTCGGAACGTTCGTAAATGCCCCTGGCCCGGGTGATCCCGGCAAGGCTGTTTACGATCTCACCCTTGAAGAATTCGGCTCCTGCCGAGAGAAACTGGCAGACGACAAAATCGCCGTACCTATCCGTGATAAGGCCCGGCAGGCCGTCGGATTCCGCATTCACCAGGCGGCAGGCGGTTGTTTCTTTGCCTTCGAGCAGATCCTTACGAAGGCTGATAGCCTGTTCCAGTCGCTCCCGGAAGAATTCAGGGCCGATTGCCTCGTCCTGAAGAAAGGACCAGATGCGAACCCTGATCTGCGAGTGCGGGGAATAGGCACCTGAGGCGATCCACGTGCCGCCTGCGTCCAGTATGTCAACCGTACGGCCTGCCGCCGGGTTCCCCCTGACCTCTTTGACCGCCCCCGAGAATATCCAGGGGTGGCGCCTGTTCACCGAGCTTTCTCTTCCGGCTTTGAGGGTAACAATGCCCTCAGGTTCCGATCGATCCCGTGATCTGTCCATCACGGGACACAGTAGCAAAGGCCGGCCCGTATGAAAAGGCTTAAAGGGAGGAGACTGAGGTGTGCTAACCGGCCTGCGGGACCAGGAAGTTATCCATGCCCATCTGCTTGATCTGGTCGAGCTGCGCCTCGATCTCGTCTATATGATCCTCTTCATCCTTGAGGATTGTCTCCAGGAGCACCTTGGACCCATTGTCCCCCATGTCCGTGGCGATGCGGATACTCTCGTTGTATGACTTTATGGCATCAAATTCCGACTGCCTGTCGTTATTGATCTGCTTCTCCACGGTTGATCCGATCTCCATCTTGTTCAGCCTGCTGAGTACCGGCATCCCGTCGAGGAACAAGATCCTTGCGATCAGCTTCTCCGCATGCCGCATCTCCGTCATGGCCCGCTTCTCGACCACTTCGTGCAGCTTCTTATAACCCCAGTTCTCGCACATCTCGGCATGCACCATGTACTGGCTGATGGCGGTAAGCTCGTCGGCCAGGCGTGCATTGAGGGTTTCTATGACCTTATCGTTTCCCTTCATATCCTCTCTACCTCCTCATCGATGAGAATACTGTGGCCCGGCAGGGATGCCCCGGCCCCAGACACTATTAGAATAATATCAAGATGCCGGAAGGGAAGCCCCTCATGGGCCCATGCAAAGGAGGCAGGACTGTTTCAAAGGGTATCAGGCGTGTGAGGAGGGTTCTATTTCCTGGCCAGGCCGGGGGTTTTTGCCTTCACTCCGGCCTTGCGGTCGGGGTGGTCCCGATCGAGGAATTGCCGTAAGCCCTCCATGGTGGCAGGGTCCTGGATGGATTTATTGAAGCACTCGGCCTCGATCCTGAGCCCCTCATTAAGAGGCATGCCGAACCCGCGGATGGCTGCCTCCTTGTCGCTTCGTATCGCGGGCTGGGGCAGGGTGCAGATGAACTTGGCAAGCTCCACGGCCCGTTCAAGGGACTTGCCTTTGGGTACGATCTCGTTTGCAAGCCCGATGCGATAGGCCTCTTCCGCGTTGATGACCCTGCCGGTGATGATGAGCTCCATGGCCCTGCCGAGCCCGATGATCCGGGGCAGACGCTGGGTGCCGCCGTCTGCCAGCCCGATGTTCCACCTCCTGCAGGTCACGCCGAACGTGGCGTGCTCCTCCACGATGCGGATGTCTGCGAAGCATGCCCATTCCAGCCCGCCTGCGTAGGCCGCGCCGTTCACTGCTGCGATGATGGGCTTGTAGATGTCCGTCCACCTGCTTGGCCCGAGGTAGCCCGGCTTCTCCCCCCGGCAGTGGGCGGCTATCTCTGCAGGATCCAGTGAGACGACCTCGGGGCCGTTCTTGAGGTCGCCGCCGGTGCAGAAGGCCCGATCTCCCATGCCGGTGAGGACGGCCACTTTTGCAGAGTCGTCCGTTTTAAATCGGCCCCATGCATCAATAAGCTCCCTGTGTGTCACCGGCCCGATGCAGTTCATGACCTCGGGCCTGTTGAAGGTGATAATGGTTACTTCGCCTTGTTTCTTATACTTGATCTGTGAATATTCCACTGAATACCTCACCGTAGTCGTTCATCATTGATGGGGCCTCTCGGCCGAGACCTCAGTCGTTGCTGAAGGTCATTTTTTTGGCCTCGATCCCTTCGACCTTTTTAAGCTTTTTTATCATAGCGTCGATGGATGCGCTGTCCCCGACCATCTCCAGGATGACGATGCCGCCGCCGGAGCAGAAGTTTTCCTGAACCTCATGCAGGCCCAGTCTTGTCTTGATGTTGCATCCGTACTCGGTGAAGATCTTCTGAACATCCGCTGCATGCTTCAAGCGGTCCGTCACATGGATCCCTACGATAATGTGCTCCGATTTCATTTTGATTACCTCCTGCGCTTTGATGTGTGAGTGATGTACCCCTTATGTATCATGGGTAAGGGGTTATGAAGAAGTACCTTTTATTCCTGCAGCTGCCTTCTGACCTATTATCGAGTTCAGACGAGGATCCGCTTCCATGATCTACGCACAGTTGCAGGTGTCAGGGTTGATCCTGCACTCTTCGTCGCTGTACTCGATCTCTACGGTCGAATGGTCCATGTCGTGGGCAAGCATGAGGTCGCGTATGCGTTCTTTGATCAGGATGATGTCATCCTTTGTTGCATCGTTGTCCACTACCACATGGGTGGTGAGCACATGGTGCATGCCATCCAGCGACCAGATATGCGTATGGTGCGTACAGGTGACATGCTTGAGAGAACGGATGCCCGTTTCAATCGCCATGACGTCGACCCCTTCAGGAACGCCCTGCATGAAGATGCCCAAGGTCTTTCCCAGGTTCTTTAAGACATTGAAGAGGACATAGAAGGTGATCAGGCAGGAGAGGAGCGGGTCAAGGACCGGCATATCCTTAAAAAAAAGTATGATGCCGACGGCGAGAACAGCGGCCCACCCGAGTACATCCTCCAGGAGATGCCATGCCACCATCTTGGCGTTCATCCCGGCGCTCCCTTTCAGCTTGAGAACGGCTGCGCCGTTTACCATGATCCCGATAATGGCGAATGCCAGCATCCCGGGTACATAGGGGATCTGGGGATGAATGAGCCTGGGTATAGCCTTGAGAAGTATGAAAAGTGAACCGGTAATAAGCATTGCGGATGTGATCAGCGCCCCGAGCAGGGAAAACCGGTGGTACCCATACGAATAAAGCATGTCGCCTTTTTTCATGGAGAGGCGTTCCAGGAACCAGGCGGACCCGAGTGCGAAACTGTCGCCGAGGTCATGGATGGCATCGGCCATAATGGCAAGGCTGTTTGTCCACAACCCGCCTATGATCTCAAAGACCGTGAAGACAATATTCAGGAAGAAGGCTAATCTGATATTGCCCAGTTCGTTGCCATGATGATCATGATCATGCGACATTCTTATCAATACCCCCAGCGGTCATCCTCATTCATTTAAGTGATGGCGACTATGATGGGAAAGATTCATGTGGACCGTTACCATTTCTACACCATTTCTTTAGAATCGTGAACCTTTGTTTATCCTTGACAATATACGCTGTCAGATGGTGTTGATTATCCTGTTGACAAAGGGGGGCACCGTCTATGAAGCACACAGCTTACAAGCGTATGAAGAGGTTTTTCTCCCCCCGCCACATCGCAGTGGTGGGTGCCACCGCCAAGAACCAGTGGTTTTCAAACCTGATGGAATACGCTTCCCGGTCGGGATTCAAAGGCAGTTTCTACCCGGTCAATCCCAAGGCTGCCGAGGTTAAAGGCATCAAGGCATACCCGTCCATAGGTGAGCTCCCTAATGGCATCATTGACTTTGCCGTGGTTATCGTCAAGAGCACTCTGGTGCCGGGCGTGATTGAAGAGCTCAGGCATAGAGGGGTCAGGGATGTGCTGCTCATATCCTCGGGTTTTGCGGAGATGGGCCGGGAGGGTGCTGCCAAACAAGATCGGCTTAAGCGCTATTGCGAGGATAATGACATTCTCCTCATGGGCCCGAACTGTCTCGGTTTCATAAACCTCTCCGGAGGCGCGAGTGTATTTGCCGGCGGGTCCGTGGAAGGCGAGCTGCTGCAGGGTGACATCGCCGTGATCGGCCAGAGCGGCGCCACAACCGAGATAATCACAAGCAAGCTCCTCAAGAGGTCGCTGGGGATCTCCCTGTATGCCACTACAGGCAATGAGGCAATGCTCACGACGGAAGACTGCATGGAATACCTCGTACACGACGGAGGCACGCGGGTGATAACCGCTTTCATGGAAGGTTTTCGGGATATCCCGCGTATGAAGGAGGTTGCAATTGCCGCCGCCGAGAGGCTACTGCCCATTATTATCTTAAAGGTGGGACGCTCGGAGAAAGGCAGACAGGCCGCCAGCTCACATACCGGGGCCCTTGCGGGCAACGACGAGGTGATGGAAGGATTTTTCTCACAGTACGGCATTATCCGAGTAGACTCAATTGAAGAACTCGTCGAGACCGCCGGAATCTTCTCCCGGTGCAAACTCCCTGAAGGGGGCAGGATCGGCATCTGCACCCTCTCGGGCGGGCTGTGCGGGCTCTATGCAGACCTGTGCGCCCGGCACGGCATCTTAGTGCCCGGGCTTTCCGAGAAGTCAGTCGCCTCCCTCAGGGCAGTGCTCCCCGAGTTCGCCCAGCCGGACAACCCTCTTGATTTGACCGGATCGGGCTTTTGGGGCGGCATGGGGGAGATCCTCACTATCCTGCTCGACGACGAGAACCTCGATATCATCGTACCCCTGTCCTTTTCGCCCTCCGGCGACCATGACGACATGCCTCTCAAGTTCAACGAAACATTCCTTGGGCTCGCCCGCAGCGCACCGAAACCGGTCATCCCGCTCACCTTCAGAGAGGTGAACGACTATGCCCGGAGGTATTACTACGAGCACGGGGTATACTTCATCGAGCATGCCGAAGACTCTTTCAAGGCCATTGCGCACCTGATCAGATATGCAGGGTTTCAAAGGAGATTTAAGGATAAGGAAAAATGATGAAGATATTTTAAAGAAGGGGGTTCCCCCTTTTTCGTGCTGTCAGGGCGTATCCCGCGCATTGCACACATAAGGAGAGAACCCAAGGGTACCCAAAAAAGTATGATCGCTACCCTTTCTATCCTCCAGATACTTCTTCGTGCTGCTATTCAGCCTTCTTTTCTACCGGCGTCTCTTCAGCCTTCTTTACCTTCTTTGCCTTCACAACCTCGACCTTATCTGCGTTCATGGTGCCAGCCGCCAGGGTAACCTTAACCATCTCACCCTTTTTCAAGGTGGCGATGTCTTCCGCCGATTCTCATGTTCTATCATCGCTTCTGTTTCATGATCCATGGTTTGGAGAATCTCAGCCTAGTTCCGAAAGGATTTCAATGGTAGCAATGAGCCTCGAATCTTCAAGGGCCGCTTCACGATGAACCGTAGCTGCAAGGTAGTCGGGCATCTTGAGCATGGTCATGAATGCATCAACCGAAGGATACTTCACCAGGAAGATCTGATCCCATGTCTCATCCACAGGGGCAATAACACCGGCAAACGCCTTTGACATCCAGATAGGCCTGGCTCCCACCTCGCTGAGCTTTTCCATGGCGATCTCCATATACCGTTTATAGGCATTCCTGCCCGAGCACGCCTCAAAACCGGACCCCTTCGGATAGAGGGCCTTGTCCCGAAATTTTAAGAGGTTGACCATTACGACGGGCGTATCCTTGGGAAGGGCGTCTTTCAGGTAAGAAAGGGCCTCCCGGGTGGGATTGAGTGTCTTCATCGATTATCTCCTTGTCTTCGTTATCCCCTTAAGGGATATGAATGCATCCGGCACAATACCGCTCAAGGACTCTCCAGGCATCAGGATAGATTCTTTAAGGGAGTCTTCCCACGCGAAGATCAAGAACCATGGGGGTGAAGCGGATGCCGTTCTTCACCTGTTCCGGTCCTGTGTCCTGAAAGCCGAGCCTTTGATAGATTTTTACCGAGTTCGGTGAAGAATTGACCGTAAGCGCCGAGAGGTCCGGGGTCTTGACTTTGCATATCCTGACGGCCCTTCTCAGCAGTTCACCCGCAATACCTTTTCTTTGCTCTCCTTCATCCACAAAAAGCAGGGATACATGGCTGCAGGAGCGGATATGGATGGTGCCTATCACCTTGCCTTCGAGCTCTGCCAGGAGTGTAAGATGTCCTGTCCTGGTTCTCTCAATCATGGCATCGGGATGGGTGTACCGGAGGAACTCCCGGACCCCTTCCGGGGAGTAGAGCGGGGCAATGGATTTCATGAACACCTTTGTGACAAGATCGCTTACCAAGGAGGCATCACCTTCATCCATGAGCCGGTAGGTAAAGGTATCGTTCATTGGTGTTATCTTACTTCCAATTCAAATTTATAACCTCATTATTCATATCGTTTGTGTGTCGATCGTAAGAAGCCTTCAGGCCTTGACCTGTGCGGGCATAGGATTGTGAGCGGCCATGGCCTGAAGACCCTAGGTTCGGGTATAATTACTTCTTCAAATAGGCCTTGATCTTCTTTGCATCCGCCTCTGTATAATACTTGCATGCCCCGCGTGTTGAATTCGGTTCGATGCCTGCCTTGACGATGGCCTCCTTAACCGCCTTCAGACCGACGCCCCATTCGCGTGCCAGATTTGCTGGGGTGATTGACTGTTTCTTCTCTGCCATTTAATTTCACCTCCTCTAGTTTGATTAGGTATTGATCGAGCCTTTTTCAATATGCCCTCGTTATTTCATGTTATAAACTTGGCAGATCAAAATCAAGACTTGTACGGCATCCCCTCTTTTTCATAGTTGTTTCTGCATGCACACGGCAGACACCGGGCAGAGGCCCCTGAATTCCTCGGTTGCCGCGATGCAGCCGGGTGCGGATGACCGTTTGGTAACCTGAAACCCGAGCTTGGTGAAATAACCCGGCGCGGTAGTGGTCAACAAGTACAAGGTCTTGATGCCTGATTCCTTAGCATAAGCCTCCATCTCGGCCACAAGAATTCTCCCGATCCCCGAACCTTGGTAATCGGGGCGGACCGCCAGAGATCTCAGAAGGCCGTATTCTTCAAATGCCTCGCACCCTACTGTGCCGATGATGCCCCTCTTTTCAATACGGGCCACAAGAAAGTTCCGGAGCTTCTCCGGTGTGAGATCATCGGTTAGGAGCCCGGCCTCCGTCAGCAGCTCAATAATCGCCTGTTCATCCGTTTTGGTACAGGTGCTGATTTCTATATCTATCTCTGTTGATGCAGTTTCCTGTTCGGGGATATCTTTTGTTGCTTGTGCGGAGGTAGATGATTCGAACAGCGACCTGAGGGGGACCCTGACCGTTTCCTTGCCCGAGACAAGGGCCTGGAGTGC
>Ga0326727_10015042_pt1 | contig 16702 bp, 11 predicted proteins | sample MB2enrmetagenome_FD_207643 | JGI IMG/M metagenome (GOLD analysis project Ga0326727, IMG submission 207643) | Lab enriched peat soil microbial communities from McLean, Ithaca, NY, United States - MB29MY | ecosystem: Environmental > Terrestrial > Soil > Wetlands > Peat | place: USA: New York...
TTGCCGGGCGGCAGCGGCAGCACCACTCCGCGCTTGCCTTTACTGAAATCGTAAGTTTTCATCATTATGAGCAAAACGGACGCCATGTTTCACGGCGTTTTGCGCCGCTTTCTCGACATCCCACACGATCTCCATGCCTTAAGCATACATTCGTATGCACATAAGCGCAAGGGGATTGCGAGGCAGCATCTGCCAACGGGACAACCTCCCGTGGATTCTCGACAGTGGCCTGCACGCTCGAACAGGCAGGTGATGCGGCAACCCGAGTCTTGTAGCGCCGGGTTTACTCCACCGTGATACCCTATAATCCGGACTGGACATTCAGAATGCCACCGCACGCCGACCACCACGCCTGGGAGACGTTTCTCGCCCGGCCCCAGATTGCCGCCGACCCGGCCACGCTCCGCGCCGCGCATGAAGGGAAGGCCATCCTGCTGACGGGGGCGGGCGGCTCGATTGGTTCGGCCCTCGCGATGCGAATTGCCGGGTTCAGCCCTCGGCGGCTCGTCCTTCTGGAAAGCTGCGAGGACAACCTCTATCAGATCCATTCGGAACTCGACCGCCGCGCGGCGCCCCACCTGCCCATCCTCGGCGATATTGCCGACCGCCCCCTGCTCGACGCCATTTTTACCCGCCATCGGCCGGAAATTGTTTACCACGCCGCGGCGTTCAAGCACGTCCCGCTGATGGAGGAGAATCCCCTGGCGGCGGTCCGAAACAACGCCCTGGGCACCTGGACTTTGACCCAGGCGGCGGCCTGTCATGGCGCCGGGCGGCTGGTCATGATCTCCACTGACAAGGCCGTGGACCCGCAGAGCGTCATGGGAGCCTCGAAGCGGGTGGCGGAACTGGTCCTGACGGCCCTCGGCACGGAAAAAACGCGGATGAACAGCGTCCGTCTCGGCAACGTGCTGGGCTCCCAGGGCAGCGTGGGGCTGCTCTTTCTCGAGCAGATCCGCCGGGGCGGGCCGGTGACCGTCACCCACCCGGAGGTGCGCCGATATTTCGTCACCCAGCGAGAGACTGAGGATTTGGTCTTGACCGGCGCCACCCTCCGGTGGCGTCTGGGTTCCCGACCTGGGCTCGCCCCTCAAGGTGCTGGATCTGGCCGAACATCTGATCCGCCATGCCGGACTGCGGCCGGGGGTGGACATTCCGGTGGCCTTCATCGGCCTGCGCCCCGGCGACAAGATGACCGAAAATCTGGTCTCCTCCCGCGAAACGAAGGAAAAAGTGACAGGTTGCGCACTCCAACGGACCCGTTACCAAAACTGTTCCCGGGAAAATCTGGGAAAAGCTCTGGAAAATCTCACCGAAATTTTGCGCCGGCGCGACCTCGCGGATTTGCTTCGAGCCCTCGCGCGCATCGTTCCCGAATACCAGCCCAGCGCCGCGTTAGTGGAATTGGCGGCCGCATCGGATATCAAGGCCAATCGCGCATGACCAGGAAAATCGCAGTCCTCACCACCTCCCGCGCCGACTATTCCCACTTGTACTGGCCTCTGCGCGACCTCGAAGCACACCCGGAGGTCGACCTGCGCCTCATCGTAATCGGCTCGCACCTCGCGCCGGAATTCGGGAACACCGTTCAGGAGATTGAGAAGGATGGATTCCGCATCGATACGCGCATCGAGTGCCTTTTGAGTTCTGACACCGACGTGGGCATGGCGAAAACCATCGGCGTGGCCACCCTCAGCCTCGCCGATGCGCTGGGGCAAATGCGCCCGGACTTGCTCCTGCTCATCGCCGACCGCTATGAACTGCTGGCCCCGGCTTCCGTGGCGCTGGCCCTGCGAATTCCCATTGCCCACATCGAAGGCGGCGAAATCAGCGCGGGGGCCATTGACGACGCGGTGAGGAACGCCATCACCAAGATGAGCCACATCCACTTTACGGGAACCGACTCGGCCCGCCGGCGCGTCATCGCCATGGGCGAAGAGGAGTGGCGCGTGCACCGCAGCGGCGCTCCCTCCCTCGACCATCTGCGGCGGCAAACATTATTTACGCGCGAACAGTTGGAAACCCGGCTGGAGTTGGATTTGACCCGGCCTACGACCCTGGTGGTCTACCACCCCGTCACTCTGCTTCGTGACACCACCGGGGAAGCCGATGCGCTGTTTGCCGCGCTTGAGTTGCTGCCGGAGCAGATTCTGTTCTGCTACCCGAACGCGGACGCGGGCAGCCGCGCGCTGATCGAACGGACTCGCGCTTTTCTCTCGCATGGCAGGCAGGGGCGTCTGTTCGTCAACCTAGATTCGCTCACCTACTGGAGCCTCCTCCGGCAGGTGGACTTGCAGCTTGGCAACTCGAGCAGCGGAATTATGGAAACCCCTTCGTTCGCTTTGCCAACGGTCAATATCGGGCTCCGGCAGGAGGGCCGTGAGCGCGCCCGCAATATTCTGGATTGTCCTCCAGACGCGAAGGCCATTCTGGACCGGGTGCAAGTGGCAAGAAGCGCGGAGTTTCGCGCCTCGCTCGAAGGCATGACCAACCCGTACGGCGACGGGCACGCTTCAGAGAAAATCGTGCACGTTCTGACCACAGTTCCTTTGTCGCAGGAACTTCTGATCAAATATCGACCTGCGGATGGGAAGGCGCCCGCTTAGATGCGAATCCCTCTCTCTTCCCCGGACATCACCGAGAGCGAAATCCAGGCGGTCTCGAGCGTGCTGCGCACCCCCAGATTGAGCCTCGGACCGAAACTGGAGGAGTTTGAGAATTCCGTGGCGGCCTACACGGGGGCAGCGCACGCTGTGGCCGTCAACTCGGGAACCAACGGTCTGCACTTGTGCATGCGGGCGCTGGGCATCACCGAAGGCGATCAAATCATCGTGCCGTCGTTCGCTTTCATTGCGGTGGCGAACGCCGTCCGCTACGAGCGGGCCACCCCGGTTTTTGTGGATGTCGATGCGGAAACCCTGAACCTTGATCCCGCAAGAATCGAGGCCGCGATCACTCCCCGGACGCGCGCCATCCTGGTCGTCCACACTTTTGGATGCCCGGCGGACCTCGCGCCGATTTTCAGCGTCGCGCGGAAGCATGGCCTGCGGGTCATTGAGGATGCATGCGAAGCGATAGGGGCTGAATACGAGGGCCGCAAGGTGGGGCCGCTGGGAGACGCGGGAGTGTTTGCGTTTTATCCCAACAAGCAGATCACCACCGGCGAAGGCGGAGTGATCGTCACGCAAAGCGCGCAAGTTGCGGCGCTCGCCCGGGCGCTGCGCAACCAGGGACGTTCGCAGGCGGGCGAGTGGCTCGAGCACGGCGAACTGGGTTACAACTATCGCCTTTCGGAAATCAACTGCGCGCTGGGAATCGAGCAAATGAAGCGGCTCGAGTCCATTCTCGTGAAAAGAGATGCCGTCGCACGCGAATACCACCAGCGCCTCGGCGGGATTCCTGACTTGAAATTGCCGCCCCTCGACATGCCGGGGCGCAGAATCAGTTGGTTTGTTTACGTTGTCCGGCTCGGCGCGCGCTTTACCCAGAAGCAGCGCGATTGGATCTGGGCGGGAATGACGAAACGCGGGATTGGCTGCGGCCGCTACTTTGGTCCCATTCATTGGCAGCCGATCTATCGAGACTTTGCAGGCCCCCGGCACGACTTGCCCAACACGGAGTGGAGTTCTCTGCGTTCTCTCGCCCTGCCCTTCTTCAACAACCTACAGCCCGCGGAGATTGACGAGGTCTGCGAGACACTTCAGGAATTGATGCACGCCGTCCCCGGTTAAACCTGGTGGCATTGTGCGGCGGAGCCAGGACCCGGGCACCCCGAGGCGCACCCGTACCGGGCGCCAATTTTGTAGGGACACGCCATGGCGTGTCCCTACAAAAACGTTGCAACTCTGCCGCACTGCCCTACATTCCCTCCTGCTGCGCGGCCCACCCGCCCCATCGTTATCGGCAGAGTTGACCAGGAAAATGACAGATTTCATCCTCTCCTCTGAAAGCGCCGATAACCGATGGGGGGGAGTGTCGGGGGCACTGCGAGGGGGGTGGGGTTGTGATGCGGGCCGTTTGCCCCCACCCATCCGGTAGCACAGGCACTCTTGCCTGTGCATTTTTGCGTGTCAGAAAATGTGGAAACTCCAAGCGTGTTTCGCGGGCTGGCATAGACGGTCACCTTCCAGCGTGCCGCACTATCCGCGACCTTACAAATCGGCCTCAAAGGCGCGCACCTCTTCGAAGCGAGTGCCTCCCCGCAGTAATCGTCCCACGCGCGGCTTGCGGCCGTTGTAAACTTCCACGGCGTCGGCGTCGGCGTAGCGCAGAAAGAGAATGCACCGGTCGCGGCCGGAAAAGTTGCCTTCCGATTTGTGCAGCGTCCAACAATGAAAAAACAGGCAGTCGCCCGCCTTCATCGGCATGGGGATGGCTTTCGATTCATCCACGGGCGTTTCCAACTCACCTTTATATTTGGGATCCAAGGCCTGCTGTTTTTTCTCATGGCTGGCCTGGGCTTCGCGATGACTGCCGGGAATCAACCACAGGCACCCGTTCTCGGTATCCGCATCATCCAGAGCCGTCAGGCAGGAGATGGCGTTGTAGGGTTCAAGCTCTCCATACCCGTTATCCTGATGCCATCCGACAGGCTTGGTGTTTCCCCGCATCTTGAAGGTGAGCTGGCTGGTGGCTCCCTTGATATTGGGCCCGATGGCTTGTTCGGCCACATCCACCAGCGGACCCTCAAAATAAAAGTCGCGCACGATGGGGGCGAGGTGGTGAATATTCACCAGAAGGGCGTTTTCCAGCCAGGTTTTGGCAGGATCGAAGGATTGCTTGTGGGCGCTCCAGGCGGCCATGCATTGCTCAAGCATTTCTTCCAGCCCGGCGTCAGTCAGAATGCGTCCGTAAAAGAGATACCCGTTTTCACGATACGCCGCGCGCTCATTTTCATTCAGCGCCCGGTAGACAAACCTGTCCCTCGCGCTGGTCGAAATCATAGTTGCCCTCCCTGGAAGGCGCGATCCGGAATTTCCTTGATCGATCTGGAGCCCGACTCCTAACGTACATCGGACGGCCTCTGGACGCAATTGTCACTCGTGCTCGTGCTCGCGCAGGTCGCGGCGAATGGTGGCGGGATCATCCAGCAGCGTGCCGTGCTGCACCTTCAAATCCAATCCCGTCTCGCGCACCTTGGTGGGATCAAAAATGCCCGTGTCGCTGGGCAGGGCGTCGTAGGGGGTAAAATCCGGCTCCGCGGTGAAGAAATCCGCAAGGTCCGTGGCCGTGGCGTCAAACTGGTTGAGGTACCCGAGGTGAAAGGTCAAATCAAACGTCTTGAGGATGCTGGCCATGCTGGTGTGGACGTGGGAAACATAGTCGTGCCGCACATAGGGACTGATGACCATCAGCACGCTGCGATGCGCGTCCACGTGATCGCGCCCATCCTGGGCGTCGTCCTCGGTCACAAAAATCGCCATGTCCTTCCAGAACGGGCTGTGTGAAAACAACTCCACCAGCTTTCCCAGGGCCAGATCGTTGTCGGCAACATAAGAAGCGCGATACGGGTAGCCCTCGGCAGGGCGCGGGTCAGCCGTGTGATCGTTGGGCAGCCAGATATAGATGAATTGCGGCAGCGGCTCCTTCCCGCTCGCATAGCGAATCTGGAACTCGCGCTCAAACTGGCCAAACCGGTACTGGTCCGAGATGTTGGTGTTGAACTCGGCATAGTCGCGCGAGGTGTTTTCAAATAGATCTTCCTCCATCGGCATGTTGGTGGCTTCGCGAACGCCCGTAGGCTCGGTGCCGACGCCTTCGTTGTAACCGGCTATTTCCAGGCCCTCGCCATAATTGCGAAAACTGATGTGGCCGCGCGTCAAGTGCTCCCATAGCGAGCCGGCTTCGAGGTAGGTCTCCGGGAAAGGGTGGGTGGAGCCGATGGCAAGGCGGCCGGGCGTGTCGGAATCCGCCTCGAAATTGAATCGCCCGCCATATGCCGCCGGCCATGCGGTTTCCAGAACTTCATTGGGATAATTCCCCACCAGCCAGTGATGGCCATCCACGGAAACGTCAGATTCAACGTAGTAGTTATCACTGATTCCGAACCGACGAGCCAGGGCGTGGTGGTTAGGCGTGACGTTGACATCTTGCAGCGTGGGCTCGTCTTTGTCTTTCACTTCGACGTTCTCGCCCCAGCGGGCCATCGTGGGAATGCCCGCGAATTCGTCATCGCGGGGGCGCAGGTCGCCGAAAACCTCATCGAAGGTGCGGTTTTCTTTCACGATGAAGACGACATGCTTGATGTTAGTCGGGACCGGTGCAGGCGGCGGTGCGAAGAAGTCCACGCATTTAGTGATCAGAGGGAACCAAATGTATATCGGGTGGCATCCTTCATGTTCTTCTCTGTACTTGGATGCGCTGCGGACGGAATTCACATAATCCCGGTACTGCGCCACGGTTGAAACGGACGCGGGCAGGAAGCCATTATTACGCAGTACTTGAAAGGTTCCGTCTCCCAACTGGTCTGCCGTATCAAGGGGGATGGTCGAAACGAAGCCCTTCGTAATGTCCCCGATGTAAGATCCCTCCGGCCCCTCGTGAAAATCAGGCCCGCCGTTGGGTCCCGCGCCGAATCCCTTGGCGTTGGCCACGTAGAGCGTCCGGTTGTCGGCACTTACGGCCACGCGGGCCGGGAACCACTCCATGGGGATATATCCCAGAACTTTGCCGCTGTGCGCGTCCAAAGCAGCAATGGCATTGATGCCGGCGCACGCCACGTAAAGCCGCTTTTCATCGGGGCTGAGTGCCATGCCGAAAGGCAGCACTCCCCGCAAGCCTTTGACGGACTGCGCCGGTTCCAGCACCACCGTTTTCTTCACCCTATTTGTGCGGGCGTCGAGAATGGTGATGCTGTCCTGGGCGGCGTTGGATACGAACACTTCCTTCTTCCCCGCCACCACGTCCCCGGGGCTCGATCCGCCCACGGACTTCTCGCCGACGGGAATCCCCGTCCGGACTTTTGCCACCACGCTCGCCTGCGCCGGGTCATGAAGGTCAATCACGAAAACCGAATTCGATTCGGGGACATTGGGATCGCCGAGGCCGGGAATTTGCTTGCCTTCCACCAGTGCGCCCTTCTCCGCTTCGGGCGAGGGGAAACCAAAAGCCGGAAATTCCAGGCCCGTGCCCTTGGAATTTTTGGAGTCATAGCCGGGCACTAGCGAATACACAAACATCCCCACATTCGAGACGTAGGCGCGCTTTCCATCCGGCGAAAGCGCCAGCCCGAACGGCATGCGCCCCACCGGAAGGCTGGAGAGTACCTGCTTTGACTGCGTATCCAGAATGACCAGCCGAAAGTGCGCGAGATCGAGCGCCAGCAGGTGGCGGCCGTCATGGGTCAGCAGGATGGCGCCGGTCAGGCTGTTCTTGTAAGTTGCGCCGAGGTAGGTTCCGTCGAGGCTGAGCGCATCCAGCCGCCGGTGGGTGGTCAAGTCGAAGATCCCGATCTTCCCGTTGTCACCTTCGGAAACGTAGAGGGTGCGATTGTCAGGGGCAATCGCCGCGCCCAAAAAAACACTTTCCGGATCGTCATCATTGGAGCCGAAACCGGGGGGAATTTGCGCCACCTGGGGTTGCGGGCTGTCGAGTCCCGTAACAATCGAAACGGAAAACGGCTTGGTGCCGCTGTTGACAGTCACCAGCGTCTTGCCGTCCGGGCTGAGCGCCAACCCGTAGGGATGCGGCGCAACTTTCACCTGCCGGCCGAGGGGCGTAATCAGCCGCCCGCTGGGCAGAATCGTCTCCCCGGTGGGATCGATTTTGGTGGGCCGGTTCCCCGCCGGCGCTGACAAGGGTAGATTCGAAACTTGCGGTGGGTTTTGCGCCTGCGGCATTTCTGCCGGGTCAAATAAAGTCAACAGCACGACAAGAATCGACAGTAAATAGCGTGGCCGCATGATAGGGCGCTCCTCAGGTGAATGCATCGATGCCGCGCATCATAGCACGGGCGAATTACGGGAGTGTGAAACGGTAATTCTGCCCACCCGCCGTCAGGTTTTGGCATGATAAATGATAGGCTACAGAATGGGAATCGGCGCCCGGGTGGAATAACCCACAGCGAAGGGGTGCGGGGATGGGGCGCTGACACCAAGAGATGTTAAAAATGAAGGTCGATCCGGCTATATCTATGAAAACACGTGGAAGCGCGACAATACATCATGTCAAAATCACGCTTTTTGCACTAAATCACCCCTTTCATGCACCTAAGTCACCCCTTTTTGCAGCCGAATGACCCGATTCGGCGCATAATAGGCGCCGCGCGTGCGGTGAATTGCCATGCCAGCAAATCTCACCCCCATGTACCTGGAAGCGGAGCGCCGCTTCAAGACTGCCCGGACGACGGAGGAAAAGGTCGCGGCCATTGAAGAGATGATGGCCACGATTCCCCGGCACAAGGGCACGGAGAAGATGCAGGCGGACCTGAAGCGGCGGCTCTCCAAGCTGCGCGCTGAGCAGGCCCGGCGGCCCACCAGCCGCATCGGCATCATGCATCGGGTGGAGAAGGAAGGGGCCGGGCAAGTGGCCCTGGTAGGACCGCCCAACAGCGGCAAGTCGCTGCTGGTCAGGCGCCTTACCCATGCCACGCCCGAGGTGGCCGATTATCCCTTCACCACGCGCGTGCCGCTGCCGGGGATGATGCCGTTTGAAGACGTCCAGGTGCAACTGGTGGATTTGCCTCCGGTGCATCCGGACTTCCCCGAGTCGTGGCTTTACCAGATCATCCGCAATGCCGACGCTGCTCTGCTGGTGGTTGACCTGAGCGACCCCGACCTGCTGGAGGATCTGGAGACCACGCTGGGCCAGGTCTCGAGCGCCAAGGTGCAACTCGACCACGGCGAATTGCCGAGTGTGCCCGGCTGGCTCCAGAAGCGCACCCTGCTGGTGGCCAATAAGATTGACGCGAGCGGCGCCCCGGAGGATTTTGAGATTCTGCGCGACCTGTACGGCGGACGGTTCGCCATGACCCGAACCTCCGCGGAAAGCGGCGAAGGCCTGGAGCCCTTCCGCCGGCTGGTCTTCGAGCTTCTGGAAGTCATTCGCGTTTACACCAAAGCGCCGGGGAAGAAGCTGGAGCGCACTGCGCCCTACATTCTCAAGCGCGGATCGAGCCTGATGGACCTCGCCGCCCATGTCCATCATGATTTTCTGGCCCAACTCAAGTATGCTCGATTGTGGCGAGAGGGGCGGTTCGACGGCCAGATGGTGAATCGCGATCACGTGCTCGAAGATAAGGACGTGGTGGAATTACACCGGTGAATTGAGTCATCGGCTCATCGAGCCATCGGATCATCTGATCATCGCGCTATGATGCAGGGTGACAATGGGAATACAATACCACCGCTGGCGCATGCAAGTCAGCGCACCAATAAGAAGTGAATCGCGAGACCAACAAGAAGAGGAGATACCATGCCACCCAAAGAAACCGAGCAAGGCAGAACGCCGCTCATGATCGAGTACTACTACAAGGTCCTTCCCGGGGCCGGCGCCGAGTGGCTGGCGCTCTACAAGAAGAACCACAATCCGGTTCTGCAACAGCTCATGCGGGAGGGCATTCTGCTCAGTGAGAAATTATACGAGCGGCGCTTCCACGCGGAGACCCCGGCGTGGGATTTCAAAATTGTGATGGTTTGGCGCGACTGGGCGGCGCTGGAGGAAGCCCACCATCGCGATCCGCAGATCAAGCGCGAGCTTTACCCCGACCGGGAAGACCACGACCGTCAAGAGAAGCGGCGCTGGGAGTTGACCACCGGGCACTGGGACGACGTGCTGAAGGAAGTGCCGCTGGAGTAGGGCCTGACTCAGGAGTGGATGAGCTGTTCGACGTTGACCTTGCGCAATTCCTCCGCCGCGCGTTCGGGCAGCACGGAGTTGTAGTAAACCTCTTTGAGAAAATAGGAGCGCGCGGTGGAGAGGCGCACCGGAACTATTTCAAAGTGCCAGTGAAAATCCTCGGCCAGGGTGCGCCAATGGTCGGTGCGCTCAAATTTGGCGTTCAGATTCGGTGTGGTGTGCAAAACGATGTGGTAATCCATGGCCACCGATTCCAGCCGCAGGAGGACGGACTTGAGGAAGCGCGCGAAGTGGAGTTGGCGTTCCCAGGTGGTCAGATCCTCCTCAAAGGCGGCGTGGTGCTCAAGGGGAAGAATCCACATCTCGTAAGGCACGCGTGAAGCGAAGGGGCAGAACGCCATAAACTGGTCATCCCACTCCACCGTGCGCACCTGCTTGGAAACCTCCTGCTGGGCGATGTCGCAAATCAGGCAGCGCTCCTTTAAGGCGTAGTAGCGCTGTAGGGAGCGCAGTTCGTAAACGACGCGGCGGGGAATGAAAGGGGTCGCGGCAATTTGCGAGTGGGGGTGGTCGGGGTCCTGCCCGGCCAGCTTGCCCTGATTGCGAAACACGCTGACGTAGCGAAAGCGGCGGTCCTTCTTCAAGTCGGCAAGCCGCGAAACGAAGGCGCGCAGCACCTGCGCCACGTTTTCATCGCTAAGTTGGGAAAGGCGCAGATGATGGTCGGGGTTTTCCACCACCACCTCGTGGGCCCCCAGATTGCGCATCTTGTCGTAAATGCCTTCGGCGCAGCGGTGGGCGTCGCCTTCAATGCGATAAAGGGGGCGCAAATGGGGGGTGACACGCACCTCCCATCCCCCCTGGCCATTGATATGCGAATAGATGGTCTGCGGGGTCAAATTTTCCTGGCCGGGGCAAAAGGGACAGGCCTTCAGGTTCGGCCACGTCGTTTCACCATCTTCCTGAATGACCCAGTTCATGGAGATGGGATCTTTTCGAATCTGCATTGAACCTCCAACCCGCTGCCGCGCGGCAAGACGCCCGCGTCAGGTCCGTGGCCGTGGCTCCGCGTCCGCAGGCGTTGCGGGAAAGCGTAACCCTCCCCGCAGGTTTCATCGGCGGATTCGGCCTGCTTCTTTACTCTGGGGTGCGAATGGGGTTGGGGAGAGAGGGCAACAAAGTGCCTTCCGACCTTGCTCGCGCTACCCGGGGCAAAAGTCGTCGCCGGCGGCGCCACTCAACCGGCGGCTGTCAACAAACTTACGCCGCTTATTAAACGCCCGAGTTTGACTTGTGTCAAGAGTTCAAAAGTACTTTCCGCGCGGGAATGAAAACCTTCCCCCCCGTCCGGGACCTCGAAGAGGTCCAATACCATTAGCCGTGGGTGAAACCCACGGAAGGGACACGACCGCCACAATCAACCAACCCCGCAGGGGTTTGAATCTGGTTTGGCGAGAAACACGCTTGTCTCGCGGGCGGCGGGTGTATAATAGCTCCTTGTACCAAACGGGTCATCGTGGCTCTGGGATTCGGGTAGCCACTCCTCGCAAACGCGATGAGCACGGCTGGGGTTCAAAGGCCGTTCACGCGCAAGATTAAATAATCCTATGCATCAACTTCTCCTCACCATCCTTTTGACCCCCACCAACCCGGTTACCCGAACCATGGGCGTTTACTTATACAAGATCTTTCACAAGGATCCGTTCCGAGGCATCTATCAGCCCAACGCTTTTGACCTTTCCATCCTGATTCCTTATTTCACCATCCTGATCATCCTCTCGGTTTATGGGATTCATCGTTATTCGCTGGTTTATCTCTACATGAAGAATCGGGGCAAGGCGCCGAAGCCCCTGGGGCAGTTTGCGCAGTTGCCGCGGGTGACCATCCAGCTCCCGATTTACAATGAGCGCTACGTGGTGGAGCGCCTGCTCGAGACTATCACGCGCATCGAATACCCGCGTGACCTGCTGGATATCCAGGTGCTTGACGATTCCACGGACGAGACGCGCATCGTCTGCTCGCGGCTGGTGAGCGAATATGCGAGCGCTGGTTATCCCATAACTTATCATCACCGCACCAATCGCCAGGGATTCAAGGCCGGGGCGCTGGCGGAGGGCATGAAAAGCGCCCGGGGCGAATTCATTGCCATTTTTGACGCTGACTTCGCCCCGCCGCCGGGCATTGTGCACCAGATGGTTCATTATTTCACCGATCCCAAGATCGCCGTGGTACAGGGCCGCTGGACTTGGATCAATCGCCACTACTCCAACCTCGCCGAAATCGAAGCCATTCTACTCGACGGACACTTCGTGATTGAGCACGGCGGGCGGAATTTTTCCGGGCGCTTCTTCAACTTCAACGGGACGGCCGGCATGTGGCGGCGCGCGGCCATTGAGGACGCGGGCGGCTGGCAGCACGATACCCTGACAGAAGACACGGATTTGAGCTACCGCGCCCAGCTCAAAGGGTGGAAATTCGTTTACGCCCCCGATATCATTTGCCCTTCCGAACTGCCGGTGGAGATGAATTCCTTCAAGACGCAGCAGGCGCGCTGGGCCAAGGGACTCATCCAGGTGGCAAAAAAGATTCTGCCGCAGGTTTGGCGCAGCCATGAATCGCTGACGATCAAGATGGAAGCCACCCTGCACTTGACGGCCAACATCGCCTATCCGCTGATGATCGTCTTCTCGGTGATTCTGCTGCCGGCCATGATCGTGCGTTTTTACCAGGGCTGGTTCCAGATGCTGTACCTTGACCTGCCGCTCTTCATGGCCTCCACCTGCTCGGTAACCAGCTTCTACATGGTCGCCCAGCGCGAACTCTACCCGGATGAATGGCGCAGCCGCATCAAGTACCTTCCGTTCCTAATGGCCACGGGAATCGGCCTGGCCGTGACCAACGCCAAGGCGGTTCTGGAGGCGGTGGTGGGCAAGGAGACGGAATTTGTGCGCACCCCCAAATACCGCCTGGAAGCGCGCGAAGAGGGGTGGGAAGGAAAGAAGTATGTGCGCCGCCGCGCCGGCTGGATTCCGGTCATCGAACTCTGCCTGGCCGGCTACTTCCTTTTCACCATTGTTTATTCCATTATGATGGAAAATTATCTCACCACCCCCTTCCTGCTGCTCTTCTTCATGGGGTACTCTTACATGGGGACCATGTCGTTGTTCCAGACTCCCCTGCGCCGCCTTGCGAATGCCCTGCCGGCTTTGTTCCGCTCGCGCGCGGTGGAGCACGCAACCTAATTTTCCCATCCCACCCTGCTGACGCCTGGAAACTTGACCACGGCGTTATGCTATACGCTCATCTTTGAAGGGAGTAATGATGCAACAAGGGTTCAAACGCCGGGCTATTCACGCGCTCACCGTAGCCGCCATCCTGGGATCGGCGCTGGCGGCGGGCGCCTGGGAGCACGAATCCCTCTCCGTATTTCACGAGCGGCGCGCGCGCCTGATGCGCGACATCAGCGGCGATGGAGTGGTGGTGCTGTTCGGATACGAGGAGACGGATGTGGCCTCGAGCGTCACCTCCTTCCGGCAGAACGAGCAGTTCTACTACCTCACCGGCTGGAACGAACCGGGCGCCATCATGCTGCTCGTGCCCAAGGCTCACGGGTCCGGCGCGGCCCCGGAATTGGGGGAAGAGATCCTGTATCTTCCCGCGCACGACCGCCGGGAAGAGAGATGGACAGGACCCAAACTGGCCCCCGAGGACGCGGAGGCTCCTGCCCGCACGGGATTTCCCACCGTTCACAACATTGCACAATTCGACGCCGACCTTCAGGAAGCGCTCAAGGGCTTCTCCACGATTTACACCGAGCTCACCCCGCAAAGCGAAAGCGGGGAGGAATGTTTCCAGGCGGAGATGGTGAACAAGATCCGCGAAAAGGCTCCCAAGGCTTCACTCGCTGACATCCGCCTCGCCGTCGGGCGCATGCGCGCGGTGAAAAGTCCGGGAGAAATCGCCCTGATTCGCAAGGCCGTGGCCGCCTCGGTCGAGGCCCACTTTGCGGCCATGCGGGCGGTAAAGCCGGGAATGTGGGAATATGAAATTGCCGCTCTGATGAAGTATGAATTTGAGCGCCGGGGTTGCGAGTGGCCATCCTATCCGCCCATCGTCGGCTCGGGATTTTTCTCCACCGTGCTCCACTACGATCAGGATGCGAACCAGATGCATGACGGCGACGTGGTGTTGATGGACGTGGCGGGTTCCTATAGCGGATACGCCAGCGACATCACCCGCACCCTGCCGGTGAACGGACACTTTACGCCGCGGCAGCGGGAGATTTATGAAATCGTTTTGGGCGCCCAGAATACCGCCATGGCCGCCGCCAAGCCCGGCGTCTATATCGGCCGCCACGGCGCCAAGGGCCTGAACGAGATCGCTTTCGATTACATCAACAGCCATGGCAGGGATTTGCACGGCCAGCGCCTGGGCCAGTACTTCATCCACGGGCTGAGCCATCCCATCGGCCTGAACGTTCACGATCCCATGGAATATAACCGGGCGCTGGAACCCGGCATGGTGATCACCATGGAGCCGGGCATTTACATTCCCGAGGAGAAAATCGGATTCCGCATTGAAGACGATATTCTCATCACGCCGGGGGGCAACGAATTGCTCACCCGCCGGCTGCCGCGCGCGGTGGATGAGATCGAAAAGGTGATGGCGGGGAAGTAAGCGCTATCGGTCGGGAGTCAGAAGTCAGGAGTCGGGAGTCGGAAGGAAAGTTGTCCCATTCTGACTCCTGACTCCTGACTTCTGACTTCTGGCTTCCAGCCGCGTTGAATTGCAATTGCCGGACGCCATGATTAGAATCGCGCATTCTGCCAGGATGGCATTGCCCCCAGCTTCAAGCGAGAGGAGTTCACTGTACCGATGAGCCGACTTTCCCTTCTGTGCATCGCCCTTTCGAGCCTGCTCGCCACGATGCTGGCGGCGGTTCCTGCCCTCATCGCCCAAACCCCGAATCAGCCGACAGCGCGCGAAAAGGTCATTCGCTACGTTCGCGAGCGCTTCAGTATTTCCGACTCGGTCAAGATCACCGCCACCGATTTGCGCGATAGCATCTATCCGGATTTCCTCGAGACCACGATTACCCTCGACGACGGCAAGGAAAAGCGCTCGCAAGCCCTTTTCGTTTCCAGGAACATGCGATACATGGTTGAGGGAAGCATCTTCAATCTGAGTGGCGATCCCCGGCAGGAAATTGTCCGGCTGATAAACCTCAAGGATCAACCTGCGCAGGGCCCCGTAAGCGCCCCCGTGACCCTCGTTGAATATTCCGACCTCGAGTGCCCGGTCTGTGCGCACATGCAGGAGGAACTGGAAACGGAGATTGTCCCCAAATACGGTGACAAGCTGCGCGTGGTGTTCAAGGAGTTCCCGCTCGTCACCATTCATGATTGGGCGCTCACCGGCTCGATCGCCGCCCAATGCACCTATCAGATTGATCCGTCCAAATATGTGGACTTCCGTTCGGCGGTGTACAAAAACCAGACAACCATCACCGGCGACCATGCCCGTGACCTGCTGCTGCACATCGCCGCGGAGGTGGGGATTGATAACCTGAAGCTTGCTGCCTGCATCGACGCTCAGGACTCGCTTTCGCGCGTGGAAGCCAATATCCAGGAAGCGAACGTCCTGGGGGTCGCCCAGACTCCTACCAGCTTTATCAACGGGCGGACTCTCGTCGGCGCTCCACCGGCAGCCGATTTCTACAAGCTGATTGACGAGGCGATGCACGATCCCCGGTAGCAAATTACTTCGAAGCCCTTTGCCATCATTGCTCATCCGAACCCTTGGGGACTTTTTTCCCTAGCCCGAATTGCTCACCATGGCGGGCCATTTCTGGCGATGGCGAGCGACAATTTGGGGGGTTAGCCGCGCCGGCCGCAGGCGGGTGCGGCGAGTTGTTAATTTTGTTAAGCACGAGTGGTGACTTGTTAACTCTTGTTAAATATACTCAGGGCCGTTGACTCCTGGTAACGGCCCTGTTGTATACTCCGTCCAATGAGCTAGGGGAGGTAATTTAAAATGCGACGGAAAATTGCAATTGGGACATTAGGGTTAATGGTTATGCTGGCGGCGGCGATGGTCACCTGGGCGGAGGAAGGCCCCGGCCAAGGGTCCGGCCCCGGGCAAGGCCAGCATCAATTCGGCGGCGGAGAGCACCAATGGGGTGAAGGGCCGCATCAATTCGCGGGAGGCGGCCATGGCCAATTCGGCGGGCATGGAGAGCGCTGGGGCGGCGGGCATGAATTCGGCGGAGCAGAGCGCCTTCTGCGCATGGCGGAAAATCCCCGCGTGCGCATGTATCTCGGCCTCACGGACGAGCAGGTGGGGCGCTTGCACACGCTAGGAGTCGAGGCGGAGAAAGCTTCCGTGCAGACGCGCGCGGATATGCAATTGCGCCACATCGAGCTCCGGGAACTGTTGCGGGCGGATAATCCTGATCACGACGCGATCATGCAGAAGCTTGATGAGGTGAACGCCCTGCGCGGAAAGATGGAAAAGCAGCAAGTGGAAACCTTGCTCTCCGCACGGAGCGTGCTGACGCCCGAACAGTTGAAGAAAGTTAAGGCCTTCATGGAGAATCGCGGCGAGGGCGGCGGTATGGAACGGGGACGCATGATGGAGCATCATGGCGGCATGGGAAGACCATCAGGCCACCCTGGCGGCCCCGGCAGCGCCCCCGGTGGGCCTGCCCCGAAGCCACAAACATCTCCTGCCCAGTAACCATCATCGATTTGTAAAGCCTCCGGTGGACCGGCGCTACCGTTCCACCGGAGGCTTTTGTTTTGTGCTGAGTAGTGATCCTGCGCCTAGCCCAACTTCGTCATGAAGATTGAGAGAATAGTTTTTTTCAGGATTTTCCGACAACGAAGTGCTTGATATTCAACGCCGGTGG
>Ga0326727_10015043_pt1 | contig 16701 bp, 12 predicted proteins | sample MB2enrmetagenome_FD_207643 | JGI IMG/M metagenome (GOLD analysis project Ga0326727, IMG submission 207643) | Lab enriched peat soil microbial communities from McLean, Ithaca, NY, United States - MB29MY | ecosystem: Environmental > Terrestrial > Soil > Wetlands > Peat | place: USA: New York...
CAGCAGGTTCCCGAATTTCGCGATAAACTCTTTCATGGCGTTCTCCTCCGGTGTTTGGTCTTGGAAACACTACTCTACCGGAGTTCCAGAACGCCACTTCTATTTTGGTTGCGGCTATGCCGGGCTGCGTCTCGGCGTCTCCGCGGTGAATCCGACCCGCATTCCTCAGCGGTGAATCGGACCCTCATTTTTTCCGGAATACCACCACCGCCAAAGGCGGCAGGGTGATGGCAATGCTGTGCTTGCGGTCGTGCTTGGGTATGGGGCGCGAGGATACCGAGCCGCCGTTGCCTATGTTCGAACCGCCGAACAACTCCGAATCGGTGTTCAGGATTTCTTCGTAGAAGCCTTCCTCCGGCACGCCGAACTCGTAGCCCTGGCGAGCCACGGGGGTGAAGTTGCAGCAGTAGATCAGGAAATCCGTGGGGTCCGCCGCACGGCGGATGAAGGCGATGACGGAGCCTTCCCAATCGTGGAAATCCAGCCACTCGAAGCCCGAGTAATGGAAATCCACCTGGTAGAGCGCGGGGTTCTCGCGGTAGATGCGGTTCAATTCCCGCGCCAGCGTCTGCAGCTTGCGGTGGCAGTCGAATTCCAGCAGCTCCCAGCGGATTCCGGAGTTGTGGTCCCACTCCTCGCGCTGCCCGATCTCCTGGCCCATGAACAGCAGTTTCTTGCCCGGATGGCCCCACATGTAGGCCAGGAAGGCGCGCACGTTGGCGAACTGCTGGTCCTGGTTGCCCGGCATTCTGTTGATCAGCGACCGCTTGCCGTGTACCACCTCATCGTGCGAAATAGGCAGCAGGAAATTCTCGGTGAAGGCGTAGAGCATACTGAAGGTGATGTTGTTGTGGTGGAACTTGCGGTACACGGGATCGTTGGCGAAGTAGTCCAGCATGTCGTGCATCCAGCCCATGTTCCACTTCATGGTGAACCCCAGCCCATTCAGGTACACGGGCTTGGAGACTCCGCCGAAAGCGGTGGACTCCTCGGCCACGGTGAACGCGCCCGGGACAGTGTGGGCCAGGGTGTTGAACTGGCGCAGGAAATCGATGGCTTCCAAATTCTCGTTGCCGCCGTACTGATTGGGTATCCACTCGCCCGCCTTGCGCGAATAGTCCAGGTAGAGCATGGAGGCCACGGCGTCCACGCGCAGCGCGTCGATGTGGTACTCCTTGAGCCAGAATAGGGCGTTGGAGATGAGGAAAGCGCGCACCTCGTTGCGGCCGTAGTTGAAGACAAGAGTGCCCCATTCGCGTTGCTCTCCCTTGCGCGGGTCGGCATGCTCGTACAGCGCGGAGCCGTCGAAGAACACCAGGCCGTGGGCGTCTTTGGGAAAGTGGGCCGGTACCCAATCCACAATCAGGCCGATGCCCGCCTGATGGCAGTGGTCCACGAAATACTGGAAATCGGCGGGCGCGCCGAAGCGCGAAGTGGGCGCATAGTAACCGATCACCTGGTAGCCCCACGACCCGGAGAAAGGGTATTCCATGATGGGCAGCAGCTCGATGTGGGTGTAGCCCATCTGTTTGACGTACTCCACCAGCTTGACGGCCAATTCGCGATAGGTGAGCATCCCTCCGTGGGGTCCGCGGAGCCAGGATTCCAGGTGGACTTCGTAAACCGAGACCGGCGACTTGAGCCAATCGGTCGAGGCGCGGGCCTTCATCCAGGCGGAGTCGCCCCATTCATACGAGGAGATGTCGCATACCACCGAAGCCGACTTTGGGGGCGTCTCGCAGCGAAAGGCGTAAGGGTCCGCCTTGAGCTGCTGGTAGCCGGCGAAACGCGAGCGGACGTTGTATTTGTAAGCGGCGCCCTGGCCCAGGCCGGGAATGAAGATCTCCCAGACGCCGCCATTCCGCCGGCGCATGGGGTGGCGGCGGATGTCCCACTCATTGAACTCGCCCGCCACGGTAACGCAGATGGCGTTGGGGGCCCAGACGGCGAAGCGGACACCGGAGACGCCGCTCACCTCGACGAGGTGGGCTCCCAGGGTGCGGTAGGCTTCGTGGAGCGTGCCCTCGGTGTGGAGGTAGAGGTCGGTGTCGGAAAGCTGCGGGCCGAACCGGTAGGGGTCTTCGATTTCCACTTGCCGGCCGTCCCACAGGCGCGCGCGCAAGAGGTAGCGCCGAGGGACGCCGTTCATCAGGACATTGAAAAAACCCTGCGGATGCTGCTTGTCCATGGCGCATGGCGGTTGCCCCACCACCACCACCTTGGCCGATTCCGCCTGGGGAAGGAAGGCGCGAACCTCCCAGCGGGTCTGGCCGCTCTTGGTCTTTCTGACGCTATGCGGCCCGAGGATGCCGAAAGCGTCGCCGTGATAGCCGCCAACTATAGCTTCGATCTCTTCAGCAGTCATGTCTTAATAGCAGTATGGCCGATTTCCTTCTGGAAATGCCTAAAGCCGAGCTGCATTTGCATCTGGAAGGCGCGGTGGAACCCGAAACGCTCCGCGAGCTGGACCCAGGCACGCCGCTCGCGGAGCTGCGCGCGATCTACAAGTATGCGGATTTCAACGGTTTTCTAAAGGCCTTCGCCGAGGTAGGCAAACGGCTTCGCACGCCCGAGGACTACGGGCTGGCCACGCGCCGCCTGCTCGAGCGCCTGGAGGCGCAGAACGTGCGCTACGCGGAGATCATCCTGGCGGCCGGGGTAGCGCTGTGGAAGGGGCAGGAAGTCGGGCCTATCTTCGACGCTGTGAGCGACGCCGCGGCTGGTTCGCCGGTGCGGGTGCGCTGGATTTTCGACGCGGTGCGGCAGTTCGGCCCGGAACGCGCGCGGGAAGTGGCCGAACTGGCGGCCGGGCGCATGGACCGCGGCGTGGCGGCCCTCGGCATAGGCGGCAGCGAGGAGCGCGGTCCGGCGTTGTGGTTCACCGAGGTTTTCGCCTTCGCCAGAAGCGCGGGCCTGCGGTTGACGGCGCATGCGGGCGAGACCGGCGGCCCGGAATCGGTTTGGGCCGCTCTGCGTCTGGGCGCCGAACGCATCGGCCACGGCATCGCCGCGGCGCACGACCCGAAACTGATGCGCCATCTGCGCGAGCGGGACATTCCTCTCGAGATCTGCATCACCAGCAACCTGGCGACCGGCGTGGTGCAACGCCTGGAAGACCACCCCATCCGGCGCCTTTACGACGCCGGCGTGCCGATCACGCTGAACACGGACGACCCGTCCATGTTCGGATGCACGCTGGCGGGCGAGTACCAGCTTGCCGCGGACCGCTTCGGGTTCAGCCAGGCCGAGCTGCGGGAGGTGGCGCGCAACGCTTTCCGGTATGCCTTCGCCCCGCAGGTGGTATAACGCACATATGGCCATACCTCTCGATTGGCACGCGCATCTCGTGGACGCCGGCAAGCTGGCCGCGGCGTATGCTCTGGGGCTGCCGGTGGGCTGGTTCAAAGAGAAGGAAATCCACAGCATCGGCCTGCGCACGTTCCCGCTGGTGGCGCTGGCGAGCTGCGGCTACGTGCTGCTGGGAACGCCGGCGTTCGCGCACAGCCTGGAAGCCCAGTCGCGCATCATCCAGGGCCTGGTGGCGGGCATGGGTTTCATCGGCGGCGCGGCGATCTTCCGCTCGCCGGAGGGCAGCGTGCACGGCACTTCCACCGCGGCCAGCATCTGGAATACCGGCGCGCTGGGAGCGGCGGTGGCTACCGACCGGTGGGTGCTGGCGATCGTGCTTTCGCTGGTGAATCTGTTCGCCCTGCGCGTGCTCCTGCCCGTGAAGATGAAGCTCGACGGAACCGCGGAGCAGCGCGAGCCGGATCAGCGGAAATAGCGGAGGGTCCGCTGTGGGATAAGGCTCCCGCCTTGTCAATCCGAGCGAAGCTCGGACTCGCATGGGCTTTTGCCTTCCTTGATCGGGGCGGCGGTTTATCGGCTATAATCGGAAAAATTCCCATGAAACTCGCGGGTTTCCTATTGCTTGGGGCAGGCTGGTTGATCGTGCTGGCGGCAGTGTCGATGCTGCGCACGGTCGCGTCCATGGCGGCTTTTGCGCTGGCCGGCGTCGCGGTGGAGGCGCTGGGGCTGGCGCTGGCCTTTCGCGCGCACATGATCTGGCGCGAGGAGAAGGAATGAGCGAGCCTCTGGCGGCCTTCTCCGATCCGGCGCGCATTCTGTGTTTCCTGTGCGCCCTGATGGTTCCGTGCGCCATAGCGGGGTTGGCCTTGATCAACGCCGGGTTGGGCCGCTCGCGCAGCGCGGCGCATTCGCTGGTAGGCGCGTTGTGCGTGGCGGCGGTGGCCGCGCTGGCGTACTTCGCGACGGGGTTCGCCATACAGGGTTATGTGGGCCTCCCGGCGCACGAGTTGGCGGCCGGCAGCAAGCTGTGGAGCTGGGCCGGCGCCGGCCAGCCCTTTTTCGGCGGCCTGCGGTTCGATGGCGCGCCCGCATCGTTGGCCGCGCTTCTCGGCATGTTCAGCGCCGCCCTGGCGGCCATGATTCCGCTGGGCGCGGGGGCAGACCGCTGGCGCCTGGGCGCCAGTTGCGTTTCCACCGCGATTCTGGCCGCCGTGATCTTTCCCCTGTTCGCGCACTGGAGCTGGGGCGGCGGCTGGCTGGCGCAACTGGGGGCCAACGCCGGCCTGGGGGCGGGATTCATCGATGCCGGCGGGGCCGGCGCCATTCAGGTTGTGGGCGGCCTCGGCGCCCTGGCCATAGCGTGGGTGCTGGGCCCCCGCCGCGGGAAGTATTCGATGGAAGGCTTGCCAGCGGCGATTCCGGGGCACAACGCCGCATTTGTGCTTTTCGGCTGCTTCCTGGCGTGGTTCGGATGGATGGGACTGAACTGCGCCGGCGCGCTGCTCTACAGCGGAGCGGACGCCAGCCGGGTGGCGCTCATCGCGGTGAACGCCACCTTGGGCGCGGCCGCGGCGGGCCTGGCGGCGGCCGGCATCACGCGCGCCCGCTTCACCCGCACCGACGCTTCTTTGTGCGCCAACGCCTGGGTGGCCGGCCTGGTGGCATCGAGCGCCGGCTGCGCGCTCTTCAACCCCGCCGAAGCCGTGATGGTGGGGCTGGTGGCGGGCGCGCTGGCGGTGTTTTCCGTGGAGTGGCTGGAATTGCGGCTGACGGTGGACGACCCCAGCGGGGCCATATCCGTGCACGCCCTTGGCGGGCTGTGGGGCTTGATGGCCGTGGGCCTGTTCGCGCCGGCGGGGAGCTCCGGGCAATGGCTGGCCCAGTTGGTCGGCGTGGCCACCCTGCTGGGCTTCGTGCTGCCGCTCGCGTACGGGCTGAACCGTCTGCTGGACCGCTTCTACCGGCAGCGCGTAGCCCCCGAAGGCGAGCGCCAAGGGCTCGACCTATACGAATTGGGCGCCGGGGCCTATCCCGACTTCATGACCCATAGCGACGATACGTGGCAGCGGTAACGCCGACGGTCTTGCCGTCGGTGTCCCGCTTTTCTTTGACCAAACCGAGCAAAGCTCGCGCGCCGTGGGACAGGCGCTTCCGCCTGTCAACTCACCTTCCGCGAACCCCACTCCACGACTAAGGGCTTGTCATGGAATGACCATTCCAACCGCTCCCTAACGGTCGCGGCTCGCCAGGCTCTTAATGAGCCGCGACCGTGAGGGAGCGGTTGTAGGCAACTGAACTGGTTATTTCCTGTCAAGCCCTAAGGGTGACTTACGCCCAGGAAGCCGGTGGATTTAGGCATGTCGGCGGCGTGACGTCAGCCCAACTCAGTCAAGCCACATTCTTGGGGGCCGACTTTGAGAAGGGAAAGGCTCATGAAGCGATCTTCGTGACGCCCCACGACGGTTATGCGTTTATGTCTATATTCGGGGCGGAGGCCGACGCGACGGACAAGCTCATCGCGTCGACGAAAGTCGGACTCAGGAATGAGCCCCTCCGATGTGCTGACCGGCTAGGCTGCTATTGCTTGGCCGGCGCCGTGCCGGCTCGGGCTTCCAACTGGGCGATCTGCGCCCGAACCGTGGCGGCGTCCGGGGCCGTCGGCGCAACTTCGAGGTACTTCTTGAGCTGGCCGGCCGCGCCGGCGTAATCGTCGCGGACCAGGAGGACCGATGCCAGCACCTCGTAGAGTCTGGGCTCCTGGTTCTGCCTGTCGATCTGGATTCCGGCGCGCGCGCTCTTCTCGGTCGCGTCCGCGTCCTTCAACTGGTAATTCGCCATCGCATTCGTAAAATACATCCGCGGATAGCCGCTGGGCGCCAGCTTCAATAACCGGCCGGTGACGTCCACCACGGCCTGCCAATTCTTCGCGCCGGCCTCTAAGTCCGCCAACTGGGAATAAGGCGCGATGTACTTGTCGTCGGCCTGTATGGCCGCGTTGAAGGACTTGCGCGCCTCGTCGGTCTGCTTGAGAGCCATCTGCGCCTGGCCCAACTGGCACCAGGCTTCGGCGTAGCCGGGGTACAGAAACACGGCCGTCTGGTAGTCTTTGACGGCTTCGTCGAGCTTCTTGACCTTAGCCGCCTGGGTGGCCTTGTCGAACGCCTTGCGGGCATCCTTGGGGGCTTGCTTGCCGGTAGCGCTCTCCTCACGTCCTTCCCCGGCCTTGCGGAGAATGATGGTTCCAATGTCGGGGCGGCGTTCGTCGTGGCCGACCAGGCTGACGACGTCCGAAGTATAGCCGGGAAGCGCGGCGCGAACGACGCATTCGAGCGCGCTGGTAACACCGCCGCGCCCGGCGTGCGAAGCCGCGTCTTCGGCATTTATCGCGCTATCGCCGCTGCCCCTGCCGAGGGTGAAACCGAAGCCGCCTTGGGGGTCGACTCGGGCCTCCTTGCGGGCGATGCCGTTGCATACGCTCTCCACGTAAACGGGCTGGGCCGGCACGGAGCCGTCTTCGAAAGCGACGTGGCCCGACAACCGCCAATTGGTACTGACATTCAAGGTACCGACGTTGGGGGTCGTGGCGCCCATGCCGGCCGGGCCGATGCTCCCGGCGCCGCCCCTCTGGGAAAACGCCGGCGCCAGCAGCAGGACCGCCGTCAAGAAAAGGGTGAATAACCGAATGCCTGCTTTCAAGGACATAAAGCCTCCGCCAAGAGTTACGCGATTCGCATACAGTATACTGCTAAAACGTCTAATGCGGGAACGAGCAAGCTACGAAACCTCGAACGGCTCAACGGAAGCAAGCCCCACTATGTCGGCCAGGTCGCCGTATCATCGGAGCGTATGGTCCGGTTTCAATGCGGAAGGTTTGCCTTGGTATTATCCGCCGCCGTGCTCGTCAGCGCGGCGGGGCGGAACGATGCGACAAACGGCGACAACTCCGACCGCTCCCTGACGGTCGCGGCTCATTAAGTTCTTACCGCCGCGCCACCAGCAGCAACAGCCCGAATATCACCACCGGAATCAGGGCCATGGCCACGTAGAAGAGAACCTTCTTGAACCAGGGCTCCTTGCGGCGGCGCTTCCAATCGGTCAGCTCGACCCGGTCGGCCACGCCCACCTGGTCCAGATGCTCCAGGTCCCAGGCGAATTCGTTGGCCGTGGAGTAGCGGTTCCGCGGATCGCGCTCCAGGGCGCGGTAGATGACTTCCTGCAACTCCGGCGAGATGGCGGGGTTCACCTCGTGCGGCGGGACGGGATGGTTCAAAAGCCGGTCGTTCATGACGGCGAACGGATTGGGCCCGGAGAATGGAGTCTTGCCCGTGAGCATCTCGTAGAGCATCACGCCGAGCGCGTAGATGTCGCTGCGCCCATCGCCGCGTTTGCCTTGAACTTGTTCGGGCGAAATGTAGTCCGGCGTGCCCATGACCTGCGATAGTTTGGCGAACGTCAGGCGCCGCGCGCCCTCCTTCCCGGCGATGCCGAAATCGATGAGCTTGATGTGGTCTTCGGCGTCCACCATGATGTTCTCGGGTTTGAGGTCGCGATGCACCACGCCGTTGCGGTGGATGTAATCGAGGGCGTCGCAGATGGCGATGGCGATGTGGATGGCGCGCTCCGGCGGAAGTTTGCCCTGCTCGGACAACACCTGGCGGAGCAAACGGCCCTCCACCCACTCCATCACCATGTAGATCCGGCTGCGGCCGGAATCGGCGAACACCCGCATCACGCCGGGGTGGTCCATTTTCTCGCCGATCTCGCCTTCGCGGCGGAAGCGGTCGAACAGGGCCGGGTCGGCTTCCATCTCGGGATGAGGAATCTTGATGGCCACCTGGCCGCCGGTCCGTAAATCCGTGGCGCGGAAAATGGAAGCCATGCCGCTGCGCGCCACCACGCCCTCAATGCGGTATTGGTCGAGCCGATCGCCGGTATGGAGTGGAGTCATGAGCGCGACGGCGATGGCCGGGACGGCGGAACCCGGCTATCGCAGCGTGTAGGGTCTTCCGCGGTACATTCCGACACGTTCAATACTCCGAATGCGGATGAGCTGAACGCTTATATTATCGCTGCCGTCCCGTTGGTTCGCAAGCGCGGCAATCTCGCGGGCGGCGGCCTCAATGTCCGTGGATGCCGCGGCGGCGGCGATATCGCCCGCCTGGACGGAATGGTGCACGCCGTCGCAGCATAGCGCCAGCACATCGCCGGGAAGCAGGGCGTGCTCGTCGATATCGACGTTGACGAAGAGGTCGTTTCCCAGGGAGCGGCTCAGCAAGGTGCTGGTGGACGCCCCCTCCGCTTCGCCGGCGGAGAGAATTCCGAGGCGCACATGCTCGCCCGCCACGGTGTGGTCGCGGGTGAGAATTCGAGCGTTCCCCTGGCGAACCAGATAGCAGCGGGAATCGCCCACGTGAGCCACCACGGCGCGGTCGTGGCGTAAAGCGCACGCCACGATGGTGCTGGCCATGGCCAAGCCTCCCGGCCCGGCCTGTTTGCCGGTCTCGTATACGTGCAGGTTGGCGCCTTGCACCAGGCGTGGCAGCAGCGTGCGCAGGGGCTCTCCGGCGGGAGCTTCGCGAAACCCGGCCAGCAGATGCTCCACGGCCGCGCGTGAAGCCACTTCGCCCAGATCGTGGCCGCCCACTCCGTCCGCCAGCGCGAACAGCCATCCATGCGAACGGGCGCGTGCGGCCGTCTCCGGCCGCGCGTGCCCCAGGTAGTCCTCGTTATGGTTGCGTGCCCGCCCCGCTTCGGAGACCTGCGCGAACTCGAGCGCCAAGGTCTCCCCCGCGGGGACGGCCGCCCTACTGATCGCCGGATACATGGTTCACCGGTCCCGCTATGTCCCCACGGCGCGATTGGCCACTATTGTCGTGCGGCCCGTCGTCTTGTTGGAGCGCATGAAGTAGATGCCGCCGTAGGCCCCCCAGACCAGCGCGAGGCCCAACGCCAGCAGCGGCTCCATCTTGGTGCCGAAGCCCATGAACGGACCCACCAGGTAGAACACCATGCAGCCCAGGTTAGCCACCAGGCCGAAAAGCGGAATAGCGAAGTGGCGAATCATCTTGAAGTTCGGGTGATGGTGATACGCCACCATGCAGATGACGCAGCTCAGCGCGTAGAGCACGAATGTGCCGAAGTTGGATGCCAGGGTCATGGTGAGCAGGGTGTTGGGAAGGGCCGCCATTTTGTCGTGCGCGGCATAGCCGAAGCTGGACCAGAAGCCCTGCGGCAGCGCCTTGATAGCGGCATCCGTGGGAGCGCCGGCGTCGCCGAAGGCCAGCCACACCGCGATGCAGCCCACCACGGCGGAGATGGTGGCCAGCGTCCAGATGGCCCGATGGGGGGTGAGGCTCTTGGAATGCAACATGCCGAAGTGCTCGGGGACCTCCGAATCGCGGCCCATGGCGTAGGTGACGCGCGCGCCGGTGTTCATGCAGGAGAGCGTGGTGCCGATCAGGGCCAGAAACACCGTGAAGGCCTCCGCCAGCATGAAGATGCGGCCGTTGCCGGGACCGAACAGCGCGTTGCCAACCACGATCATCATATCGCCGATGGGCGCGGCCGAACCCGAGGCGCTCTGCATGGTATACCCGCTGTTCAAGAAGTAGTTCGCGGCGAAGTACTCGAACAGGTAGCAAAACAACCCCTGCACCAGCAGCGAAACGATCACCGCGATGGGCACGTCGCGCCGCGCGTTCTTGGCCTCCCCGCCCATGGCCGTGACCGATTCGAAGCCCACCAGGATCAGGATGGCTACCGTGGCCTGCACGAAGACCCATCCGAAGTTATGCGTCCCCACCACCGAAGCGGCGCTGCCGTGCGACAGGAAATTGCCCTTGTCGTCCTTCTCGGGGTACGCGATGCGGAACGGAACCGGCTTTCCGGCGGCGTCCAGCTTGGGCTTGGGAACACCGTTGGCGTCGCGAACGATGGTATCCGTGGTCTGACCGCCGGCCGTAACCGGCTGCGTCAGAAACTCGTAGGTGTAGGCATCCCCCGAAGTCGAGTCGAACTGATAGGCGATGCTTCCCGGCGGGTGACTTGCCCGGTAGCCCAACGCCACCACCGCGAAGACCACCAGCGCGCTGATCTGGATTACGTTGATGGCCACGTTGACCGCCGTCGAGCCGTTTACGCCGCGGCTGGCGATATAGGCCACCACGAAGGAGAACACCACCGCCACCAGCATCATAAAGACGATCCCGGGATTGGAAGCGCTCATGACATTCGGCCACAGCGTGCCCACCAGATACCCGCACAGGATGCCCATCACTCCCACCATCACCCCCGGATAGATCCAGTAGTACAGGTGCGAGCCCCAGCCCACAATGAACTTGGAAAGGCGCGCATAGCGCCAGGCCCGGTCGTGATTCAGAAAGGCCTGTTCGGCGAAGTAATAGGAGCTGCCGGTCCCAGGGTAGAGCTTGGCCATTTCCGCATAAGATACCGCGGTAGCCAGGCACAGGAGCAAGGCCAGCACGATGCCCGCCCACATGGAGGGCGCGGTAACTCCGGTGGTCGCCTGAATATAGAAAGTCAGCCACAGAAACGCTCCGGGCGCAATGAGCGCCATGGCGTTCATCGTCAGGCCCGTCAGGCCCAACGTGGTTTGCATTTTGGGTGCGCTATCTTCTGCCATTGTTTTTTCTCCCGATTTTCGCCGGATGCCGGCGCCCTTAGTGTTTGGGCTCCATGAAAGCAACCACTCCGAGTATCAACGTGCCCTGGTTCTTGACAAGTCCCGGCGTGGAGCCGCGATTGAAGAATTTCTGGTTCGACCAGTCGTCGCGATACTCGAGCCGCGCGAGCAGGCCGCGCGCCACTTTGCCCTCGGCCGTCAGGGTGACCTCCTTCAGGGCCTGCGCCGTACCGGTGGAGAACCCGTTGGTGTCGCTGAACCACTCGGCGCGCGGCGCCAGGGCGAACCAACTGTTCAGTTGAAAGTGGGCGGCGCCCGCGATGCCCTGCCAGACGGCTGCGCCGGCGGTGGGAAAAGCGTTGTGGCCGTAATCGTAGTTGATGTAATAGTTGGCGTTGTCGCTGGGCGTGAGCAGCAGCACCGTGTCGTACATTTCCCGCCATCCCTGGGTGGTGTTGGGATTCTCCGGCCCGGCGTAGAAAGTGTTGGACCAGGTGAACTTCTTTTCGGTCACGTTGCCGGTAAAGCCCAGCGTTTTGCCCGAGTTGTTATCGGAAAGGTCGTTCCACCCATTGACTAACTGGAAGCCGGCGGTGAAGTGGCTCCCTATGGGCATGGTGGTTCGCAGTCCGAAATGATAGTACGGAATGGCCCATGAGAACAGGAGCGAGCGCGAGTAATTCCAGTTGTCCTTGGATTCGATCACTTCGGCGCCGGCGCTGGTGACAAACTGTCCGAAATCGGCTTCGAAGCCACCCGCGCTCTTGGGCTTATAGCTCACAAACATCTGCTCCACGTGATCGAAGAACTTGGGCGCGGTCTCGGTGGCGTGCATGATTTGGAACGCCTTGCCGAAACCCAGATCGAAGCGGAACCCGAGAGGATCGGGATCGTGCTGGGCCGTGATCTTGGCCAGGTTGATGTCTGGGGTATCGGAGCGGCTATCGAAGTTATAAAGATCGTTCATATCCGACGAGGGATGGTTGAAGTTCAACCCGAAATAGCCATCCACCTGCCCGGAGAAAGTGACCGGCCCGAGGGTCAAAGGATATTTCTCGGGCGGGGTGGTTGGCGCGGGCGTCGTGGCCGCGGCCTGGGCGGGTGCGGGCGTTGGCGCAGTCCCGGTGGTCTGTGCATCCGGCGCGGCGTTCTGGGCCCACGCCGTGCAGCTTAGGGCGAACAGACACACTTCGAGCGTATGCATTTTTCTCACTTTTAGCCTCCCGGCTTTTTAATAGTTAGAGTGCGACCTTGAGAATCGAATCGCGAACTGATTTCATTGTAGGGAGCGCGCGATTGTTTTGGAAATAGATAATTTGGATGTACCGCATAAGAGAATTGGACTTCCCGCGCGGCGTGGCCGGCGGGATACTGGGACTGGGCATGATAGAGATGAGCGATAGAGAGAAAGGCCCCGCCGGAGACCTGGGCCGGTTCAGGACCGGTGAAGCGTGGGGCGCCATCGAGCGCGAATTCCGCGCGACGGGCCAGGCCACCGGGGCCCAGAGCCGCTTGGCGGCGGCGATTGAGGAATTGCTCGACGGCGCTTACAGCCAGTTGGTGGAGCCCGCGCTTCCACATGCCGGAGCCATGATAGCGCTTGGGGATCTCGGCAGGGGAGAGGCGTTTCCCTTCTCCGCGGTGGAGGTCGCGATCGTGACCGGGAGCGAGGCTTCCTCGCCCGCCTTTGCCGCGGCCGTGGCGGAGTTCGTCCGCCTGATGTGGGATTCGGGCCCGCGGGTGAACTGCGCGGTGCGCAGCGTGGCCGAGTGCCTGGCGTATGCGGACGCCGCCGGCGATTTCACCATTGGCCTGCTCGACGCGCGTTATCTGGCGGGGGATCGGGCGGTGTACGAGCGGCTCGCCTCCCGGTTTCGCGGGCTGGTGGACAAGCGGCGCGACGCGCTGTTGCAGCGCCTCATCGAGACGACGCACGAGCGGCACTCCCGATACCGCAACACAGTTCGCCACACGGAACCGGACGTGCGGGAGGGCCCCGGAGGATTGCGCGACCTGGAAACCATCGGCCTGCTGGGGAAACTGCGCTCGGATTACGAGCCCCCCCGCGAACGGCTGCAAGAGGCGGCCGCATTCCTGGCCTCGGCGCGATTCGCTTTGCATTACCAATCCGGCCGGGACTGCAACACGGCGGCGGCGGGAGCCTGGCCCGCGCCGGGCGCCTGGCTGCGCGAGTACTTCGGCCACGCGCGAACTGTTTTCAACGAGACGCGGCGGGCTCTCGACGAATCCGTGAAGCGCGGCGATTCGCTTCTCGACCGGTTTCGCGACCGCCGCTCGCACCTGAGCAACGCGGAGTTCACCGTCTCCCGCGGCCGCGTTTTCCTGCGCAACCCCGCGCGACTGGCGAGCGATTCCGGGGTGGCGCTCCAGTTGGCCGAATTTGTGGCGCGCCACGGCATTCCGCCGGCGGGAGAAACCGAGCGCCGCCTGGAGGCGGCCGCGGGCGCCGTGACCGCGCATTGGCTGCGGGAGCCGCCGCGCTGGCTGGCGCTGAGGAGCATCCTTTCGAGCCTGTATCCGGCGGCGGCGCTGCGCGCCCTGGACGCCGCCGGGCTTCTGGCCGCGCTGCTGCCGGAGTGGGAGCAGGCGGTGAATCGTGTGGCCGGTCCCGAGCCGGGCTTCACCGCCGGCGAGCGCGCGCTCCAGGACATCGAGCGGCTGGAAGCCTTGCGCTCATCGAGGGGCCCGGCGAATCGCGTGTTCCGCGAGATGGCGCTCGAAATCGACGACCCCGCGGTTCCGATTCTGGCGCTGCTGCTGCGCGGCGCCGGCGACCGGGGCGATGGCGCGCAGGGCGGTCCGGTGAAAGCCGCGGGCGAAGCCGCGGCCCGCCTGGAAATGCCGAAGGAGCGAGCCGCCGACCTGGTGTTTCTCATCGAGCGCCAGCCCGAGCTCCCGGCCATCTTCGCCAGCCGCGACGTGGATAACCCCGCCACCGCCAGGCGGCTGGCGGAGTTGGCGGGCACGACGGAGCGGCTGAAGCTGTTGACGGCGCTGACTTGGGCGGACATGGCGACCGATTCCGAAACCTCCGCTACATGGCGGCTCGACCAGCTCTGGAACGCCTATTCCAATGCCCGGCGGGAGCTTACCCGGGAGCTCGAGACGGATCGCATTCGCCAGGCGCCGGCGCAAGCGCCGCTGCACGCGGAGTTCATCGAGGGCTTCCCCACGCGCTACCTGCGCACGCGTTCCGGAGAGGTGGAAACGCATGTCCGTCTTTACGCCGAAAGCCGGCCTACGGGCGTGGCCGTGCGCCTGGAGCGCGTCGAGGGCGCGCACCGCCTCACCGTGATCGCGCGCGACATGCCGTACCTGTTCGCCTCGCTGGCCGGGGCCATCTCCAGTTTCGGTCTGAACATCCTCAAGGCCGAGGCTTTCTCCAACTCCAGGAACGTGGTGCTCGACACGTTCGTTTTCGCCGACACGAAACGTGCCCTGGAAAGCAACCCGCAGGAAGCCGAACGGCTCCAGGATCTGATTCGCCGCGTGGCTCTGGGCAAGACCGAGACCCGGCGGCTGTTACGAGAGCCGGAGCGCGCCGAGCGAAGGCGCCCGCCGCACTCGAGCGTACGGTTCGACGCCGAGGCGTGCGAGACCGCTACCCTCGTCGAAATCGAAACCGACGACCGCATCGGACTGCTCTTCAGTCTGGCCACGGCCTTTTCGGCGGCCGGCTGCAATATCGACGTGGTGCTGATCGACACCCAGGCCAACCGGGCGATCGACGTCTTCTATGTGTCGCGCGACGGCCGCAAGCTGACCGCCGATTTCCAGGCGCGGCTGGAGGAGAAGCTCCTCGCGGCGTGCTAACTCCAATACTGTTCAATCGCTGCTCTCTTCCGTGGCGCAGCCTCTCAGGCTGCCGCGTCGAGACTCTTCTCGACGCTTGGTGGCGGACCGAGCGCCAGACTCGACACGAGTGTCGAGTCGGCAGGCTGAGAGCCTGCGCCACGGAGGAGCAGACGCGCTAAGTGAAAAGCATTGGTGCTAACTAGGCTTTGCGGACCGGGCGTGCCCGGCCCCTACGCCGCGCCTTTGCGCGGGGACCAATCTCTCCTACTCCGCTTCCAGCCAGTCGAAAGACCGCGTCACGGCCTTTTTCCAGAAGCCGTACATCCGTTCCCTGACCGCCGGATCCATGGACGGTTTCCAGGTGCGGTCCACCGACCAGCGCGAGCGCAGATCGTCGAGCCCCTGGTAAAACCCCACCGCCAGGCCGGCGGCGTAGGCCGCCCCCAGCGCGGTGGTTTCCTTCACCCGCGGGCGCACCACCTCGCGGTCCAGAATATCGGCCTGAAACTGCATGAGCAGATCGTTCTCCACCATGCCGCCGTCCACCCGCAGCACGGTCAGCGGAACTCCCGAATCCCGCTCCATGGCCTCCAGCGCATCACGGGTCTGGAAGGCCGCCGCCTCCAGCGCCGCGCGCGCCAGGTGCCCCTTGTTGGTGTACCGGGTCAAGCCCGCAATCACGCCGCGCGCATTGTGTTTCCAGTAGGGAGCGTAGAGCCCCGAGAACGCCGGCACGAAATAGACGCCGCCGTTGTCTTCCACCGTGCCGGCCAGCGCTTCCACCTCGGGGCTGGTGCGGATCAACCCGAAATTGTCGCGCAGCCACTGCACCAGCGCGCCCGTGATGGCCACGCTGCCCTCCAGCGCGTACGTCGGCGCCTGGCCTCCCATCCGGAACGCCACCGTGGTCAGCAGCCCGCACTTCGACTGCACCGCTTTGCCTCCCGTGTTCATGAGCAGGAAACAGCCGGTGCCGTACGTGTTCTTGGCCTCGCCGGGGCGGAAACAAGCCTGTCCCACCAGCGCGGCCTGCTGATCGCCCAGAATGCCCGCGATGGGCACGCCCTTGATCGCATCGAGAGTGGCCGAGCCGTATACCTCGCTGCTGGAGCGGATCTCGGGCAGGAGCGCGCGCGGTATCCCGAAGGCGCTCAGCAGCTCTGGGTCCCACTCCAGGGTGGCCAGGTCCATCAACTGCGTGCGGCTGGCGTTGGTGCAATCCGTGATGTGGAGCGCGCCGCCGGTAAGATGCCAGACCAGGTACGTGTCGATGTTGCCGAACAGTACGCCGCCCGCTTCGGCGCGTTCGCGGACGCCGGGGATGTTATCCAGTATCCAGCGGATCTTGAGCGCGCTGAAGTAAGTGGCCAGCGGAAGGCCGGTCTTGGCGCGGAAGCGATCCGGGCCGCCTACACGCGCGAACTCGGAGACGGCCTCCGCCACGCGCGTGTCCTGCCAGACCAGGGCGTTGGTCACCGGCCGGCCGGTCTCGCGATCCCACACCACGGTGGTCTCGCGCTGGTTGGTGATCCCGATGGCCGCCAGGTCGCCCGGCGCCAGGCCGCTCGACCGCATGGCCTCGTCCACCACCTGCCCGGTCCGGAACCAGATTTCCTCCGCATCGTGCTCCACCCAACCGGCGCGCGGATAGACCTGCTGGTGCTCCTTCTGCGCGCAAGCGACAATCGCGCCGGCGCGGTCGAAAACCATGAAACGCGTGCTGGTGGTGCCCTGATCGATCGCTCCGATGTAATCGGCCACGCGGATTCTCCTTTAACCGATGGAATGCAATCGTAACATCATAGAGCGGGCGCACGTCTGAAAAGTGACGTAGAGACATCAGGCTGCCCTTGCTTCTGACCTGCGCTCCCAGAAGTCCTGAAAACGCCCGCTCAGTCGGCAGCAGCGCAAAGCGATGATGGCGTTGGATCCAT
>Ga0326727_10015044_pt1 | contig 16700 bp, 11 predicted proteins | sample MB2enrmetagenome_FD_207643 | JGI IMG/M metagenome (GOLD analysis project Ga0326727, IMG submission 207643) | Lab enriched peat soil microbial communities from McLean, Ithaca, NY, United States - MB29MY | ecosystem: Environmental > Terrestrial > Soil > Wetlands > Peat | place: USA: New York...
TGGGGGAATACTCTCGCTCCTGTCCCGGGTCTCCTGGAAGAAAGTCAGCATCACCCCCGATAAAGAACTGGACTGCGGCAAATGCACCGATGCATGTCCTTGCGGCGCCATTCGCGACCTTCGGGCGGATCCGGCGAACTGCATGGCTTGCGCCCGGTGTTACGAGTATTGCCCACGCCAGAAAAGACTAGTTGCGCTGCATGCGGGGCCGAAGAGGCCCGGTCCTGTCGTAATCGTGCCGCCACGCCCTTGGGAGGGGTTCGTCCGCACATGGGCCGGAATTCTGGCGGCTGCTGTTCTTTCTGCCTCCGTTGTTCTGTTGCTTGCAACTTATGTCCGGGCGCAGATCGTTTTGCCGGCCGAAAAGGCTCTGGTCGAGTCGTTGAAGGAAAGAGGCAAAGCGGATGCGGATGTACAGAAGATTCTCCAACCGGAGTTGGACCGGCAGCATAAGGCAGCCGTCGTAAGGCGCCTGATCTATAGCCGGGGAGGGGACGCGCTCTTGATGTCGGCGGCGGTGCTGATACTTTGGCTCGCGTGGCTTCGCCCGAAACATGGCGACGGCGCAGGCGTTCCTGCAACCGTTTTGAGGTTTCTCGAGAAACCGCCGGACCAGAGGCGAAAAATATAGCGATTTTGATTTGGAAAACCTCATGGCTACATGCATTTTCCACGACACGGCTCCCACGACCCAGGAGCGTCAACTATTTGAGATTGTCGAAGAGGTGTACAACCGGCGCGAGAAGACATTGATTTTTGCGCAAAACGAAGAACGGGCAGCCGCGATCGATCGAATCCTGTGGATATTGAAACAGGAAGCATTCATTCCTCACAAGGTGTTGACGGTAAATGACTCTGATTCGGATGTCCCGGTTGCGATCGTAACCAGCGAAACCAATCCGATCTCTGCGGGGGTTTTGATCGTCGATGGCCACTGCAGCCTTGATTTTGCGTGCGAGTTTGATTCGATCCATGAATTTGTGAACCGCTCCTCTGCGGAATTGCACCAGGCCTGCAGGGATCGTTTTCGGGATTATCGGTTGCGGCAAATCCCGGTTGAGTATAGAAATAGGCCGTGAGGGTCTCTGAAAGAAAATGGTAGGGACGGCCCCTCGCCCTGCCAAACCTGTCCGCGCGAGGGCGCCGCTTGGCCTCTCCTAAGACCGGTACCGTCACGGGTATCTGCCGGGCATTATTGCAAATTGGCTCCGCGTTTCTGTCGTAAATGAGCCCGATGTCCCGCAAATTCGATCGGCGTACAACCGGCAGGAATATCTAGGTTGAAATCCCGGCCGCGACCACCCCCTCCGCAGACAGGAGATGTTCGCCGATTCGTGTGTATCGCGATCGAATCGATGTACTCTCCGTAACGGTCGTTCATTCCGATCATGGGCTCAGTGGCGTCAAGGCGCAAAACATTGCCGGGCCCGCCGTGGCATACCCCTCCAGAAACCGGGCGTCCCGAAGTGTGTGTGGGGAGCTGCCTGCCCTCGAATTTCGGAGATCCTGGCGCTAGATGGAGTAACCCAGTCGGAGAAACTTGAGCCTCCTCCGCCGCCGGTAACGGCTGATTCCATAATCTGCCGTAGGTTGAGTTGCGCAGAGAACGAACGGATGGCGTCCAGGGAATCACCCGGTCGACCTGTAATTCCGACAACTTGTGTTGCGAGTGGCACCACAAGTCGATCGTCGCAATCACCCCGGGGCGCCTTTTAGAAAGGCGAAGTAGTTCGTTTGTTTGGTCGGCGAGCGGAACGATTTTTCTTCCCTATCGTCCGGAGATGTCGGTGACGTATTCATCCGAATCGAGATGGATTGCGTTCAAGCGTCCTCCGTTATAACCGTGACCAGGGCCGATGAAAGTCCCGCCGCCGGAAAGTTCATACACAAGCTGAACCGCACCTCTTTCCCTGAATAGATTCGCAACCTCTCCGATGCGTCCCCCGGATTGGATTTGGCTATCGAAGCATGCAACTCCGTCGCTACCGCAGACCACCCTTGTCGGCGGCAGCTCCTGTCCCAAGATGACGAAGCTTATGCCCAAAAACGCAATCAGGAGGCAGATCAGTGTTTTTGAAGACAAATTCTTGAAAATACTCCGAGGACCGAAGACTCGAAGCGATGCGTTTTCCTATAGAAGGCGTAATCCTCTCGAAAACAAAAAAACAACGCAAGCCTATTTCGAATTCCAAAAATCTCTACAAATTTAAATCTCCCATGTCATGTCAAATATTGATACTTTAGATAGTTGTCTTATAAAGCACAGGAGGGGCGTATGAATCGAATTGCAGCTGTGTGCATTACAATGCTTGTTCTAGGGCCCGTGACCACAGTGATTTGGGCCGTGCCCGCGGCGAAGCAGGCTGTTGCCGTAGTGTACCCTGCTTCAGGGAGCACCTGCAAGGGACTGGTGCGAATCACGCAAATTGACTCGTCCATAAAAATCTCGGCGGATATCGAAGGTCTTACACCCGGCAGCAAGCATGGCTTTCATATCCATGAATTCGGAGATTGCAGCGCGCCGGACGCCTCCAGCGCGGGGGGTCATTTTGATCCCGTTCAAACAAAGCACCACGGGATGCCCAATGACAAAATGAGCCATGCCGGAGACATGGGGAACATCGAGGCTGATGCAAACGGAAAAGTTCATTTTGAAATAACGCTGGAAGGTGCCTCCATTGATGGGATGCAATCGCCGGTGTTGGGACGAGCTGTGATCATTCACGCAAACCCCGATGACTTCAGCCAGCCTGTGGGGAACGCGGGCGGACGGATTGGTTGTGGGGTTATCGGTATAGCAAAGCCTAAATAAAAAGGTCACGGATTCCACGGGCTTCTAAGAACCTAATCCGTGAAATCCGTGGCGTTTTTCAGCAGGCATTCAGTAACACATCCATTGCCGCCAGAGCTTCTTGGAGTGTGGGGACGGGAAGGGAAGCAAGTCCGGAAACAAGGCGCAGTGTCTGGCGTGTGACCTCGACATACCCTTCGAGCCATCCGAGCCCATGGAACGGCAACGAACCACTGGATTCACCCGTGGTCGTACGGCGGATTATCGAGGTCCGGTTTCCGGAGCCAAATTCCACCTCGTCGGGCTGGAGAAACCTCCAGGTTGCGGCGCCCTTGGTGCCGATGACAGTGTATTCAAAATTGTTGGTGGCTCCGTGCATCGTTCTGGAGATCGAGGCGATGGCGCGCCTGTCTCCGGCAAACTTCAGCAACAGGTGTACGTGGGTATCGCGGTATGGTGCCAGTGAGTTCTGATAAGATAGCCAGCGCCTGCTTTCCACCGGCTTATCGGCCATGAGAAAAAGGCAGATATCGACCACATGACTTCCCAGGTCCGTGAGGGTGTCAAACGGACCGTTCAGCTTCAGATCATTTTTCCAGGATTTCTTTTCGGGCGCGCCACTCAGGGCGGTTTGAGCGCTGGAGGATTGCCAATAGCGGGATTCAAAACTGAACACTTCACCCAGTTCACCTGCATCAATCATGTCCTTGATCGTTCTTGTTCCCCACATGACGCGATAGCCGTGGAAAACGGTGACCGGTACCTGGATATTCTGGAGCAAGGGGATTTCTTCAGGTCTGATGCAGACGGGTTTGTCGGTTACGATTGCCGCGAAATTGCCGTGGGAGCCATCGATTATCTGCTGCGCATGCAGCCCGCTGGGATTGGCAATGAACAGCACGTTTTCAACCTGGTCGGAGGTGTAAGAAATCGGCTGACCTCCTCTGGGCACCAAGCGGGCGGGAAGAAGGCTCAATTCAGAGTCTGTTTGGGAAACAACGGCTAGACTCTTTAATATGGCCTGGCCTGCCATTCCTCTTCCAACCAAAACAGGCACAATCGGTTCCGTTTTCATCTCAGGTTCCCCTTTGAAATTAAGCGCCCTTGAGTTCGTCCTTTATTCCGAATGTAAAGTTGCAACCAGCGGCGAACGGAGTGCGGCAACGACGGCTGCCAGAGAAGAAACCAGGCTGGCTGACAAAACAGCCAGAAAAATCATGGCCGAAGCAGCCAGAGGATAGGATTTCCCTTGGGATTGGAGCGCCGGGATGATCGCCACCAGAGCGCAGATAGCGCCTGACCCTAATCCCCAGCACGCTAAGACCATGTTTTCCGTAACAATAATACCGGAAAGGATTCGCCTGCGATACCCGGTAGCTCGTAGAATCGCCAGTTCCTGCCTCCGCTCAAGCACATTGCGCAATAGGACAGCGGCCAATCCTGCCGTGCCTAGAACAAGTCCGAGAGCTCCGAGGGCCTGGAATGTAGATAAATAGGTGTTTTCAACCCGATGATAAGCCGACAGGCGCTCCTGAGACGATTCGACATTGAAACCCCAGTCGGACAATGACTCTTGCAGAACCGTTTTCAATTCCGTTGCACGCGCCTTGGGAACATCCAGAAGAAAATATCGATAACCCTGGTGTTCGGGAAATACGCGAAGGAAATTCGATTCGGCGATTACCAATTCCCCTTGAAAAATGCTGTCTCTCAAAGCCGCGACGATGCGCAAACGAACCGGGTTCCCATTATCTCCTCGAACGGTCATTTCGCTTCCAACCGACAGGTGAAGGATGTATTGAATCGTATTGATGTCGGCGATTGCGGGGACAACCGGCGATTCCTTGGACGATTCGAGCAGAAGCCATGGATTCTGGCGTTGTTTCTCATCCGATGGGAGATGGTCCTGGAATGAAAAGCGGGCGGAAGCAATGAAGGAATCGGGAGCGCCCAGGATTTTGGGCTCCTGGGGAGCATAGAGATTCAGGCAGCTTGCATCATCCCCGGGGCGTTCTCGAAAAGAAACAAACTTAACCTCTTGAGCATCGAACTGGCTGCCGGATACTCCCATAGCTTCGCGCCCCTCCTCGCTATTGGGATCCTGAATGAACGGAAGCGCCGATTCCGCGAGCAGAGGGTAGCCGCCTGTGCCGGATTTGAACTCCAGCGAAATGCTACGCGAGTCCTGGCGGAAGGACTCCATTGAAATGATGATGAAGGTGGCGGAAGCGATCAGGGCTGCACAGACGAGACTGCGCCCGGGCCTGTGCATGGCGTTTCTGATGCCCAATCGAAAAAAGGCTGGCCAGCCGTTTCCCTTGATCGCGCTGGGATTTTTCCGGCGCAGGTACAAAGCCGTCGCGCAGAGGATCGAGATCAGCAAGAGGGAAGCCGAACCAAAAAAGCCTTCCAGTTGAGAAATTTTTCCGTAGGCTGAACCGGCCAGGAGCAGCAGGGCTCCAATGAAGGAAATGGTGGCCGCCATCCCGAGAGTACGCGCTCGGCGTTGCTGAACCGAAGCTGATTCCAGAATGCCCGCTAGAAGCATGCGGGGAGAATTGCGGTGCAGCCCTCGCAGAGTCCATAGGATGGCGAACAAGGAGAAAAGCATGCCGGCAAGGGCTCCAGTCAACAAATCCAGCCAGGAAAGATGAAAAAATAGCCGTTGTGTCCCGACGGCCCCTATCCACCAGGTGCGCAAACCGAATATCATCAGCCAGGCATAGCCCAGAGAACCGAGCAGGCCAAGAATGCTGCCGGCAATCGATAATGAAATCCCTTCAAAAAGAAAAATGCGTTGCAGAGTTCGAATCGGAAACCCGGCGGCTCGAAGGATTCCAATCTCGCGCATGCGCTGTTCGACCATGAGCTTAAAAAACAAAGCGGAAAGGAGAATGGCGGCCACAATCAGAAATGAACTGAAATAGAGGAAGTACTCTCCGAAATCAGTCGAACCGCGGGACGCCGCAAGTCCCTGATCCTTCACCGCGGCGATGGAAAAACCGGTCTGCTGCGGATCGAGGCTCCTGAGAAGAGCTGCTGAGAACTGTTCGCGCGCGGAGTCCAGGCTTAACCCGTTCGGCAGCTCAATGCGTACGGCAGTAAGTTTTCCAAAACGGTTCCCCCAAAGTTCCTGACCTTTTTTAAGGGTAATGAACGCTTTGGGTGTCGCTTTATAGCGATTCCAGAAGTCCTCATCCTTTTTCCGGATGCGGCCGAGGTCGAGTGGGAACGGAGGATCCCAGGCGCTGATGCTACGGGCTTCGGTAATGCCTGGGATCTCGGGTGCTAGCGACGCATCCAGATCGCCGGAAGCGCGGAGAATCCCAGCAAAGCGAAGCCGGGCCGTGCGCGTGACGAGTTGCCCCGATTCAAGCCAGAGATAGTAGTCGATTTCGATGGGGTCTCCGATGGTCGCGGCAAGATCTCTTGATGCCCAATCTGTGAGCCAGATCGCGTCGGCCAAGGGGGTTGAGAATGCACCGCCTGCGGTTTCGGAGAAGGAGGTCATCGCTCCCTTGCCAAGATCGACGGAGGTGACAACGGAATAGGGAATTTCGTGCCCGCTCGCCCGGATGGAATTGGCCAGGTAGGTGTAAATGGGACTGAACTTCATCCCGGTCGCGGTGGCGGCACGGGATGCGGCCTGGGCAACGTTATCGTCAATGATGATGCTCGCGCTCTCGAGGGAAAATCCTTTGCCTGATGAAAAGCTTCTCAGGTGAAGCCCTAGATCTGAAAGAGTGCAGTGCTTGCTCAATCCATCCCGGACCCCATTTGTCGGCCGCATGCCGGCGTTCTCGGCAAGAAGGATTGTGTTGACACGCGCTGGCTGTTCTAGATCTTTTTGAAGACGCTTCAGCGGCACAAAAATGGAGAAAACATTCCCCTGGCTCGGGTGCAAAGAAAATTCGCCGAGCTTATTCCCCGGAAGAATCTCACGGCAGCTCAGCCGAATGGTTCTTCCCACGCTGTCCCGGCGCCCGTAAAGCCACTCCTTCGGTATGGCCTGTTGAGTTTCCACGCGCAACAGCACGTTGTCACCGGGCTGGACGCCAATTTGGCGCGCGAGATCTTCGCCGACAAGCGCCGAACGATCGGCCAAAGAAGCCTGATCGGGCATATCATGGAATTTCCAGAACCGTTCATCAATTCCGTAGACGTTTACATCGTGGGCGCGCACCCGAGTCCCTTCATGGACAACCACACCTTTAAGGTAAATGATCGGGCAGCTTTCATACCCGGATGCGAGAGATTGTGCGAGTTGTTCTCCGAAGAAGTGGGTCGAAGCTACGAGATAATCCGTGGATCCAATCCGTTCGTACACGAGGCGACGCAGACTGGCTCGGACCGACTGTCCGACCAACAAGGCGCCGGAAAGCACGGCGACCGCGATTGCAACGCCGGCAATGATGGCGAAATTAGTGCGCCGGAAAAAAAACAGGTTCCGCCGAATCAGGGTGCGTGTTTCCATACGTTCAAATCAGTTTAGAGGCGACCGGCCGGTCGTCCTTCACTATCAATCCGCACGAGCTTCGTGTCGGTGAGTCTGTACCCCATGTCAAATCTCGCAGCAACCTCAAGGTTGTGCGTTACGACGATGAGAATGTTTTGTTGATTCCTGTGAAGTTCGCAAAGCAGCGAGGTAATCGTCTCGGTTGAATCGCGGTCGAGATTACCGGTGGGCTCGTCGCAAAGCAATAGCCGTGGTTGCATGATGAGGGCGCGCGCCAGCGCTACTCGCTGTTTTTCGCCGCCTGAAAGTTCGTGCGGGTGATGGTTGATCCGTGGGGTCAGCCCGACTTGAGCCAGCAGGTCACGGGCGCGACTCTCCACAGCAGGGTCCGGCGATGCGACCAGGGTGGGAACGAGCACATTCTCGAAAACCGTACACTGCGGAAGCAGGTGGTGATCCTGGAAAACAAACCCGATTTTCCGGTTGCGGAACGCCGCGAGGTGCCTCTCGTCCATCTCATAGGGATTCTCACCATCGAGCTTTACGGTCCCGGATGTTGGATTTTCGAGTGCCCCCAACGCATATAGCAGCGTGCTTTTGCCGCTTCCGGATGGACCGACAATGGATAAACTGACTCCTGAATCGAGCGACAGGTCAATTTCCGAAAGCACCAGCAGTCGACTGCCGGCAATTGAGTATTCTTTCGATAGTTTGCTTATTTCGAGCATCGGGTCACAGTTAAAGAGCAGCCGCCGTTGTCTGCTGCTCGATGAGCATTCGATAAACGGATAATGCGGCTTCGGCCATTCGGCCGACACTGTAATGAGCGCGCACACCCTGGTATCCTCTCATCCCAAGCTCTAGTTGCTTTCCCGGATTCTTCCATAAGTCCAGGAACGCCTGAGCGAGATGTTCGGGATTGTCGGGTTCAACCAGCACTCCCCCTCCGGTACTTTCCACTATTTCGGTGAAAGCCCCGCGGCGCGGCTGCACAACCGGTATACCGCCGGCCATTGCCTCCAGCAGGAAGAGCCCTTTGGGGTCGGCATAATATTCAGGGACGGAGAAAACACTCAGATTGTGAAGAAAGTCGAGCTTGGCGCGCCTGTCCAGTTCTCCATGGTAGTGAAATTCATGCGCCAATCCCCAGGAATCCAAATCCCGTCGAATTCGTGCCAGATAAGATTTTTGTTCCGGAGCAAGGTAGCCTGCTGCCTGTAGCCTGCCGGATGGAATGCGGGATCTCAGGATCCGATATGCGTCGCACAGAAAATGAAGCCCTTTCTCGGGCGTGATGCGGGCCAGGTAGCCAATCGTGAACGGGTCGGGATCCGTGCCGCTCCGTTCGCTGAATCCGTCGAAATTGACCCCAAGAGGCACAACGTGGATTCGGCTGCGGTCAATCCCAAGATAGTCCGCCATGCTCCTTGCGCCATAATGACTGACCGCGATGAAGGCATCCACGCAGGCTGCATGTTCGCGAATAATCCGAATTGATTCGGTGCGATACGGCTCGCGGAGTCCTTCCAGGAAAAGGTCCTCTCCCTGAAGTGTGCAGCAAATCGGAACCTTCATTTGGGATTTGATGGCCGGTGCGAGCGATATGAGAAGGGAGTTTGGCAGATTGACGATTTCCGGGGAAATTTCGCTGGAGAGAAATCGGGCCAGCCTTGAAACCTCCTTGCGCAGAACCCCGTTCGTGCCGCGCAGCATGGCGACGGTCAAATTGCCCAAGTCCGAGGGATCGACGCTAATCCCTAATCGGGTGAGGAATTTTAGGAGGGGCCTGAAATCCAGAAGCCGGTCCAGGAATTGGGGCGATTTGCGAAAAAGTTCGAAGCGTTGCTGAAGGTAGATATTAATCCCGCCAAGAAAGACTTTGTGCAGGCTGACATTGATCTCATCCGTGCGGGTTGGCGTATAGGTCGGTATCAGCAAAACGTCGTGCCCGGCATCCATCAAAGCCTTGGCCAGCGCGTTATCCCGAAGGCAGCTGCCGCAGTACATTCTTCCCGCGCCGGCGGTTATGCAAGCAATTCTCATGCGAACCTGGGGCCTTTCTCCCAAAAGGTCCTAATTTCCAAAACAATAGAGTACGCCATCTTGAGATCCGATTACCAGTGATCCGCGGCTCGCGGCCGGTGATGCCGAAAGGGGCGCGCCTGCGGTAAAATCCCAGATCTTTTTGCCGGAAGCAAGGTCCAGCTCGTAAAGCACGCCGTCGTTCGACCCAATATAGACGCAGCTTCCTGTGACGAGCGGAGAAGATTCTACACGCGCCTTGGTTAAAAAAGTCCAGATTTCTTTTCCAGTAGCCCTTTCAATGCAGTGAACCATCTTGTCACGGCCGCCGAGCACGACGCGATCCGGGGCGACTGCGGCGGATGAGTAGAATGGAAAACTGCGGGTCGCATGCCTGTAGACCCATTGTATGCTGTGGTGAAGCAAGTCGATTCCGAGGACCTCATTTCCAAACGTCCCTGCATAAGCGTGATCCCCCCGGAGGGCCGCGGACGCTCCCGTATAGGCTCCGAGCGGCAACTCATATTTCTGCTTGCCGCTTATGGCGTCGATGGCGCGGAAGGTTTCGTCACACCCGGATATGTACACATATTTTTTGTCAATAGCAGGGGTACAGTGCACCGGCCCCTGCGTTGTAAATTTCCAGATCAACGAACCATGTTCGGCGGAGAGGCAGTAAAGATTCTGATCATAAGATCCGAAATAGACCCGGTTTCCGAAGACATTAGGGGAAGACTTGATTTCGGCTGCAGCCGCAAACGTCCAACGTGCTTTGCCTGAAGAGACATCCACGGCGTGGAAGACGCCGTTCAAATCACCAACGTAAACGATCCCATTATATACACAAGGGGAAGATTCCTGAACCGGGCCGGATGTAGCATAGCGCCAGCGTTGCTTTCCCGAGGCGAGATCAAGGGCATAAAGAGCACCGTCCATTGATCCGAAATATACGGTCTCTCCGACGATGGCGGCGGAAGATTCGATGGAATCCTTGGCCTGGAAGGTCCAGCGAAGCTTGAGGTTTGAAGGCAGTTCAACATCGCTCATCCCGGTCAAAGATGGGGATCCGCGAAACATCGGCCAATCCGTCTGATTATCCGCAGGCGATGAGGATGATAAAAGCGCCAGGCACAAAAGCAGAAAACCACCGACGACGTACATCGAATGACGAGTCAAAGAAGAGCTTGAGGTTTTACCCGACGGTTTCAGTATGTAATTCGTCATTTAGCACTGATGGCGTAGAGTTCGGTGCGATCCATTATATACAGCACTCCGTTCGCAGCCACAGGGGTGCTATAAACGGCGCTTCCCATATTGGTTTCGAATATTTTCTTGAGTTCCTTGCCGGCCTGAAAAACGCGGACATCTCCGTCCTCATCTCCAAGATAGACCTTGCCGTCGGCGACGAATGGCGAACCCCAGACTGCGGAAAGCATATCGAAATTCCAGTATGGCTTACCAGTGCCCATATCAAGGCAATGGAGGAATCCGGAGAAATCGGAGATATAAACCAGTCCATCCGCAATGGCAGCCGAGGAAATCGACCGGCGGATCTTGTCGTATTGCCAGATACGGCCGCTCTCGCTAATATCGCCGCGCTTGGTCGGGTCAATCGCATACATGTGTCCGATCCCTTCGCCATTTTCGGGATCCTGGCCTACTGCAAGAAAGATTTTTGAGTCATAGAAAACGGGTGTGGAGATGATGTAATTGCGCGTTTTCGGCCAGACGGCGTCTTTGGGATTTAGGTCGAAACTCCAAAGCTTTTTCCCGCTACGAGCGTCGAAACCGTACAGCAATCCGTCTCCACCGGGAAAGAAGGCCTGAAGCACTCCGCCAGCCTCTCCGATTGCAGGGGAGGACCACTGGCCGTGGAGAATGCGATCCCCAGGGGAGTTGTCCTGCCAGACGATCTTTCCGGTGTTTTTATCAACAGCGATAAAACTGGGAGCTTTGGGATTGGCAATTTTTTCGTGGTTTTCGTCCTGCCCGTTTGAGGTCTCGACATAAATAAAATCACCTAAAATTGCCGGCGAGGAATTGGCCATATTATGCGGAGAGACGCCCAGTTCTTTCATCATGTCCAGCTTCCAAATGATATCGGCATCCGTCGGACCTTTGTAGGCTTCATCCTGAAAAGGTCCGTCGTTTTTCCCGTCAAGGAAACCCTCGGTGTCCAGGCAGAGCAATTCACCCCTGTTGTTCACATAGTAGAGTCTTTTCCCTTCCACTGCCGGAGAAGAACAGACACCCTGCTCGGGCCAGTCATAGGCCGGATCCAATTTATCGCTAACAGCTTGCCACAGGAATTTTCCGTCCGATTCTCGAAAGCACATCAGAACGCCTTTGTCCCCTTTGATCGCGGGGTTTTTCGGGTTCTCGTTATTCGTTCCGAGAAATACCTTGCCATCGGCGACAACAGGGTTCCCGTAGGAGGTCGTGCCGATGTCCACCTTCCATTTGATATGCTCTTTGGTTTTTATGTTCCATGTGGAAGGGAGATTCGTCACAGCCGAGGCCATATTCCTCTGCGGGGTTCCGCCCCACATGGGCCAATCCTGAGATATCAGCGGAATGGCCGCAAGCACGATCAGAATTCCCATTAAATAGCATTTTGAGCAAGATGTGAGTTTCATATCAGCACTCTTTTGAATTTCTGATTCCTAAGTCCGAATTCTTCACATCAGGAGTTGGGAATCAGGAATTTTCGGTTTCTGTGTTGCTCGGATATCGTCGCAAGCAAGTGTTCCCTGGTTACGGATGCAGAACCAAGCCCCGCAAACTACTGAATGTGCCCAATTCGGCCAGCCCTGATCGGCAATTTCGAAGCGGCTCTTTTCCAAATAAGCGGATGGACTTGCTTCAGCCAGGCCAACGGTACTTTTACCGCCTATAACATACAGGTTCCCGTCCGTATAAGTCAGTGTGCCTTTCCCGGCACTTCGGTCCTTCCCTTGAAGTTTTCCGGTTTCGAATCCTATACAGATCAAAATAGAGGGCCGGGATCTTCGCCTCATGCTCTCCCGGGGGAATTAGGCTGGCCATTATAGCTTTTCAACGGTCAGTTTTTTCAATGTTATGCTCAGCTGCCCACTATCGATCGTTTTTCTCTCATTTTCGCCAGGACGCTGTGACGGCGGCCATAGCTGAAGTAAATAATGAATCCGATGCCCAGCCATATGATCAAACGCCACCAGTTTTCCGGTGGGAGGGAAAACATCAGGACTATACAGGATAGAATCCCCAATATCGGAACAAGGGGAACAAGGGGCGCCCGGAAGGGGCGTTCGGCTTCCGGATGCCTGTATCGCATGATAAGGACAGATGAGCAGACGATGACGAAGGCTAGTAAAGTGCCGATATTGGTGAGTTCTGCGAGAATTCTTAGCGGCAGGAAGGCGGCCATCGTGGCAACAAAAATGCCTGTCATGATGGTCGACTTCCACGGCGTGCGGAACTTGTCGTGGATTGCGCCAAAGACCCCTTTTGGAAGCAATCCATCGCGGGCCATTGCGAGCAAAACGCGTGGCTGGCTTAACATCATTACGAGCAATACCGACGTGATACCGGTAATGGCGCCAATATCGATGAGTCGTTGAGCCCAGGGCAATCCCTTCTGCCGAAAGGCATCGGCAACCGGGGCGTTGATATCGATCTGGTCATAGCGGATCATGCCGGTGAGAATTGCCGATACTGCGATATACAGAAAAGTGCAGATGATCAGCGAAGCGATGATTCCGATCGGAACATCGCGCCGCGGCTTCTTGGCTTCTTCGGCATGAGTGGAGACCGAATCGAAACCGATATAAGCAAAAAAGATGATGGCGGCGCCCGCCATTGCGCCCAGCGGAGCACCCCCAAGCCCCGTCTGTCCGAAGATAGTGTGGCCGAAGAAACTGACGCCGGTGTAGCCATAAGGGGCGAATGGAATCCAGTTCTTCGGATTCACGTAGAAGATTCCGACCACGATCACGAAAAGAACAATCACCAGTTTCACGGCAACCATTGCGGTATTAAAACCAGCGCTCTCCCGAATGCCCTTAACGAGAATGGCTGTAATCAAGACCGTGATCAGAATTGCCGTGACATCAAAGTAGGCACCCGTCGCGAAGAATCGTCCTTTGTCAGGATCGAAGTCAAAGGGAGCGCCGCTGAAGGCGAATGGGATGTGGATTCCAACGCTGCCCAGGAGGTCTCTAAAATGCGCAGACCAGCCATGGGCAACAGTCGAGGACCCCACCGCGTACTCGAGAACAAGATCCCATCCGATGATCCAGGCAAAAAGTTCTCCGAGTGTTGCATAGGCATAGGTGTAGGCTGAACCGGCGACAGGGACCATAGAGGCGAACTCAGCGTAGCAGAGCGCAGCGAAAACACAGGCAACTCCGGCGATCGCAAACGAGAGTATCAGCGCGGGGCCCGCCTTGTCGTGCGCTCCAACACCGGTAAGAACAAAAATTCCGGTCCCGATAATGGCTCCAACTCCCAGGCTGGTGAGTGTCACCGGTCCGAGAATACGCCGCAGCCTATTCTCACCCTTCATTTCTTCAAGCAGGAGGGCGAGAGGCTTTCTTTCGAAAAGCGGATTTGCCATAAACCTCCATTTTAATGGGGACAGTATACAGGAAACCTTGCAAATTCCAGCCCACGAGTGTTGTGTTGATTTCGGCATTAGCGTTTGGCATCAAAAATCCGATTGCGATTGGGATTCCGATACCCGTTCCGATGCCGAGAGTCTTTGTGTTAGGATGAGTCATCCTCTGAGGAGATAGACCCGTATGTCGAAGGAACTGACTCGAAGGGAATTGATGCGTTCAATTGCTGCCAGCGGGCTCGTTGTTGCCGGAACAATGACGCCGTTATCTTCATTGCTGGCCAACCAGGCCGAACCGGTCGCAGTCCGCGGGCCGCAGCCTCAGGGGCCCCCTGTTACCCGGACTCCTGCAACTATCGCGGGCGGAAAGGTTATCCAGCCTCGCAGAGAGTTGGCTATCCTTCATAAGACCGGCGTGCTGGTTGTTGGTGGCGGGCCGGCGGGAACTGCCGCCGCCCTGTCGGCGAGGCGGCTTGGCGTCGAGGTTACGATTGTCGAGCGCTATGGATATCTCGGCGGGCTGGCCACTGGTGGCCTGGTATTGGCTATCTTTCCCCTTTATGACCGGAACAACAAGCAGGTCATCCTTGGCATCGGTGAAGAGATGATGAATCGCCTCGACAAGTTGAAGTTCGGAATCATCGAACGCTACAAAGGTCCGGTTTACCCGACCGTAGACGCCGAAGCATTTAAATACGTTCTGGCGGATATGGTGCTCGAATCGGGCATGACCGCTTATCTGGACTGCTGGGGAGTCGATGCGATTCTCGACGGTGCAGGGGCCATTCGAGGCGCTGTTTTCGAAAGCAAATCCGGCCGGCAGGCGATCCTGGCCGATGTCGTGGTCGATGCTTCGGGCGACGGCGATATCTTTGCGGCTGCCGGAGCAGCTTTCGTAAAGGTAAAAGACAGCATCGGGTTGGACAGCAGAATTGGCAATCTCGATATCGAGGACATGGTCGTTGAAACCGAATCGGGGAGTCAAAGAAAGCGGGAGTTCAAAAGCGGAGTTAGAGACAACATCCAGGGGGGAAGACCCACACGCGGAGCCCCTGTTACAACGCTCGACGGATTCGTGGGCAGCCCCACTCCTGCTCCGCACGTCAATTGGATGAACATGAAAGGCCCGGTTGCGGACGGATTGGATGTCGCGGAACTCAGCATGCTCGAACTGAGGCACCGCAGGGCGCTTTGGGCGAATCTCGAAAGGGCCCGCAAGAAACCGGGTGCCGAGCAAGCATTCATCGTGGAAACCGCTCCTCAAATGGGTGTTCGGTTGACCCGGCTCCTGGGAGGGGTAAAAACTCTGACGCTGAACGAGGCGAAGTCGGAGACGAAATTCAAAGACGCGATCGGCTACGGCGGCGTGTTTGGTGTGGCCCCTGAATTCCAGATCCCCTACGGCTGTCTAGTTCCCGCAAAGCTAGACAACCTTCTGGCCGCCGGACGCTGCGTTTCCGCCGATTTTCCGCTCGCAGACACGCTGCGCCTGATTCCAATCTGCTGGGTGACAGGGCAGGCGGCGGGCGTAGCGGCTGCGCTCAGCATCAAAGATAAATGTAAACCGCGCGCGGTAAATATAAGCAAACTGCAGAACACTTTGCGGCAGCAAGGGGCTTATTTAGGATGACGAGTGGGAAGGGCTTGCCGCGCCTGGCCATACGATGGATCTGTTTTGCGTCGCTAAGTGTGTTGCTTTGGCCCATGCTGCCGTGGAAAAGCTCACCCAAGTTCGTTGTACAACTGAGTCCTTTTGCTGCCATAAGCTCCAGCATTGCGCTTCACTCTGTAGGGACGGGTGCGGGAATAGGATTGGCAATCGCATTCCTCGCCTTGATGCGGCGGCGATGGTTTTGCCGCTATGCTTGCCCGACAGGGCTCCTGCTTGAAGGCGCCGCAAAAATCGGATTTCGGAAAAATTCTTACTGGAGCCGCTGCCCGCAAGTGGGGCGTTACGCAGCTCTGCTGACATTCGCAGGTGCGGCAGTCGGATACCCCGTGCTATTGTGGATGGATCCGCTAGCGATTTTTAGCAGCTCTTTCGCGATTCGCGGCGCTGCCTCGATGATCTCCGGCATTTTGGCTGGACTTGGCTTGGGCATCCTTATTCTGCTCAGCCTGACATCTGGCGGGATCTGGTGTAGTCGGCTTTGCCCACTGGGAGGAACTCAGGAGCTTCTTGCATCGGCAAAATCGCTATTCGAAAACCGACGCCGTGTACGACCTGATGCATCGCCTTCCGGTCAATCCGTCAACCTATTGTTTTTCGCAAGGCGGGCCTTTCTTTTCGGCGGGGCTGGAATCGGCCTGGGATTATTGGCCGAAAGGATCGGAGGGGCGCGTGGCGAAAATGCACCGTTGCGGCCGCCCGGAGCAGCTGAAGAGAAGCACTTTGCCGGATTGTGTCTCCGCTGCGGGAATTGCGTCCGTGCGTGTCCCTCCAGAATCATACGCCCGGATCTCGGGGAGGCTGGAGTGGCGGGACTGCTGGCTCCGAGGATTCAGTACGGGAGCAAATATTGCGTCGAGAATTGCCGTGCGTGCACGCAGGTCTGCCCGAGCGGCGCACTGCAGCGACTGGATTTGGAGCGGAAGCGGCGGTACATAATCGGCGAAGCGTTGGTGGACGGTTCGCTGTGCCTGCTGGCGCTAGGTCGCAAGGATTGCGATGCATGCGCGCGCTCATGTCCTTTCGACGCGGTTTATATAACCTGGGATGAGGAGCGATATGTCGCTTATCCCGTTGTGAGTACGGCTAAGTGCAACGGCTGCGGCGCCTGCGAGGTCGCGTGTCCCGCAAAGGGAATCAAGGCGATTCGAGTGTGGAGGCTGGCGGA
>Ga0326727_10015045_pt1 | contig 16699 bp, 28 predicted proteins | sample MB2enrmetagenome_FD_207643 | JGI IMG/M metagenome (GOLD analysis project Ga0326727, IMG submission 207643) | Lab enriched peat soil microbial communities from McLean, Ithaca, NY, United States - MB29MY | ecosystem: Environmental > Terrestrial > Soil > Wetlands > Peat | place: USA: New York...
GTGAGTGCTGGAAAACGCTGCCCGCAATTTGACCAATCCAATGCAACCAGGAGCGTCCAACCCTCAAGGCCCCTCAAGCCCCCGCCAGGCCCGCCGCACAGCGGCTGGGTTCAACAAACCGGCTGCACCGAACCCTGCGATGACGCGTCAGTTCCAAGCCCGGTATCAGTGGCGCGGGGTCGGTGATCCTGATCGTTAGTCGGCTTCGTGCAAGCATTATGAGATGGATTTGGCCTAGAATTTGGGACAACGAACGAGGTGGCTGGTGGCGGTTCATAGTCACCATTGCATTATTCGCAGGCAGCATCGTTCTGGGCATATTTCTCTTCACTGCGGCGATGCTCGGAGGATTGAAGAACGCCATAAACAACGAACCAGCTCATATTCGGGAGGTCATGCAACTCATCGGGACGGTGCTGATAACGGGATTAGGGCTCGCGGGTTTGTTGATAGGCGTTCGTTTCGTGCATCACATTCCTATTCGCTGCATCTTCACGGATGGGCGTCCGTTCAGGTTGGGATTTGTAGTTCAGTCGGCTGCCTTGTGGACTTTGCTCTGGTTTGCAGGCACGATGATGCTCCCTAACGGTTGGGAACTTCTTGTCCGAAGCGCCGGGGAGATTCCTTTGGCATGGTGGCCAGTCTTATCCGTGGCGATGTTCTGTGCGATGGCGGTGGGACGCACAGCCGAAGAGATTGTGTTTCGAGGGTATTTATTGACCCGCGTGGCTGCGTGGATCAGGCGGCCTTGGTTGGCTGTCTGTATCTCGGTTCTCGTCTTCACTTTGGTTCACCGTGGGAATCCGGCTGCATATACTGCCATTGCACTCTTCGGCATCGCATTTGGTGCCGCCTGCATTCGCGCTGGCACTCTGGCACCGATGATCGGCTTGCACACAGCGCACGACACGCTGGAAAGTCTCTGGCATCCCAAAGAAACGAATGCGGGCGCGACTTGGCTGGACGTAGCTTTCATCGCTGTTGCACTTTCGATTTGGTTCGGTTGGCTTCTCTGGGCCACCCGGTCAAGACCCACTGATACCTTGGAGCGACAAGACATTGGATTGAAAAAGGAGCAAACACACGCTGCCTAACCACCAAAGGATTGAAATGACCGGAGCGCGGGGGTGAAGGGCGCGTCCTTCACGCTCAACCCTGCTCGCCAGCGGGGGGCCGAGGACAGCACAAATGATAACCGTTTTCGGTTGGAGCAGCCGTCATTTGATTCTTTTTCCGGTCGCTTGTGCCTCGTCGAACTCCCATACTTCAACATCGGTTGGAATCAAATGGGAATTGGTCCGAACGTAATATTCACCGAGCGTCTCGTTCCTCTTGTGGCTGAAGTCCTTCAGCACGAAAAGGATTTTCCGATAGCCTCGTGGTGCGGCATGGAAGAAGAACATCGCTTGATTCCACGCTGTCATCTTCGCACTGGGAATATTTCCGCCCTCTGTCCACGTGTGGGCTTTGCATTCCACCAGGACTCTCTTGTCCAAATCTCCCAGGTCGAAGTTGTGAGATTTCTGCCCGCTGATCCCAATATCAATCGAAATGTTGGGCTGTAACAACAACGCTTGCTGAGCGAAGAAACTTTGCGCTTTGGTCTCGAAGTCTCGGCCAACCTGGGTGTTACTCTCAGCCCCCTTACGTTGGAAAGGTTTGTGCATGGGTGATTTCATGGGTGGCTGCTGGCCGAACCAGGTGTATTCGTTACGGCCATCTCCGCTTGCCATGCCGCTTCCATTTCGCTCATCGACCCATGAACGGAGCAGCGAGCTTCGGTTCCGATGGGGTTAATGGTGTACTTTCCGTGTTCAGCGCATTCGAGGTTACCGAAGCCACCTTCGATGCACGGCGAAATTTGCTCTGCTGTGACGGTGGCTCCATTAGTCAAGCCGTTCTTCTGTGCAAGTTGCTCCTTGGCCATTTCAATTTCACGAAGGTTGGAACGACACCAGGCTTGAGGATTGGGTGCGGAGTGAACTCCACCGATGAAAGCAAGAAGAACCAGAGGCATCAGCGCAAATCCGATGCAGAGCTTCCGCCGAGCCACAAGACCGAGGACCAGCGCAGGGACCATGGCGGCGATGGACACCTTTGCAAGCCGGAAAACCCACAGATATTGAACGTAATGATCGGGTCCGATCCGGTATGGCAGGGATTTGTCGAATGCGAGCGCCGATGCCGCAGCGACCAGGGCGATTATTGCCACGGCAAGAGCCAGGGCGTTCAATGCACTCCTCACCGGTGTCTGTGTTGTCTCCATGCGTATCTTGCCTTCGTACTCTCGTTCGTAACGCCGGGCTGGACGCTATCTGCTGCGACACTCCCAGAATACTCCTGCGACGGTTCCGATGGCAACTGTGGCGAGAGACAGCCCGATGCTCAAGCTCCGTCCGGGAACGAACCACAGAACAAATCCGGCAACAGCACAAGATGACAGAAAACAGGCATTGAATCGCTGCCACTCACTGAGGACACCTCCCAGGAAGTCCACGAAAAAGCATTCAAGCCAGTTCCACATAGGTCATAATCCAAATGTCGTAACCGACACTCCGTGCCTGTCGGTGGCTCCATACAGGTCCGAGAACAGCGACACGCATAACTGGCTGATCGCTTTTGAATCACTCGACACCAGAAACTCAATGCCGTACCTGCCATGATCGTACAGTGGATCGGCTGACCGGACCTCTCGGATGGGTTTCATGCCCCGGCCAGCGAAAAACTCTTTGATCTTCGTTTCCTCAGCATCATTCAACGTGCGGTCAGGCGGGTCCGGCCCGACACTAAGCAGCGTCCGACCATCCTGCCACTTCAGTAGTACTGCGAACGGACAGTCTGACGTGGTAACGACGACGGTGGCTGATTCATTTGGCGAACGGAACAGCCTGTCGATGTAAGATTCGACGCTCAGGAACCCACCGCTCTGAAAGTTGGTCGTGGACGGCTCCAATTCCCATTTTGTCTTCCACTCGTCGATCTGCCGCAGACTATTTATGCAGGCTTGGGTTGAGCTGCTCTGGCGAGCACGGACGAAATTTGGAATGGCCACCGCAAGAAGAAGGCAGGCGGCAGGGATCGTCACGATCAAGATTTTGGCTTTCCGAGACATAACCTAAACTAAAGAAAGCATGGGGTACGCCAAAAGCCAGGCAATGGCGGCACACCGACCATCACGCTGATCCACATCGGGCACCCCATGAACCCAGTGCGCCATCCTGCGCTGGCCACGGCTGCGGTGCCGAACAACCTACAATCCATCTGTCGTAAACTCCAACCCCTGCTGGTCGGTGACTCCAAACAAATCGGTGAAAACCGCTACGCACAGACGGGCAATCGCTTTCGGATCGTCAGCCAGCTCAAACTCGAAGCTGCAAATGGCATTCTCAACCCCTCCGTTTGCTGACCGGTACTCTCTGCTTGGCTTCATGCCAAGCTTCGTGAAGAAATCCCGCACCTTCACCTCCTCGCCGTCGTTCTTCGTCCGGTCAGCCGAAACACTGAGCACCGTTCGACCATTCTGGCGCATCACGAGCAATGCGTGCTGGCCATCCTGTGTGGCCACAATGAAGGAAGCGAATTTCTTACGTGAGCGGAGCAACCGGACGATGTAAGACTCCATCTTCGAGAACCCGCCACTCCGAACACGGTCGGGCTGCCTCGGCAACAGGAACAGCAGGCCCACGATAACCGCAAACACGCCCGCCACCACGACTACTGCGGGCCAAGGTTTTGTGGACATGTGCAACTTGTTCGACGACGAGCCGATCTGCATGGAAACATCCCCAATTTCAGAGACAGCGCCAGGCGGGATCGGCTCCTTCGGCAGCCGGGCGGATAAAACCGTGAAAACCAAATAGGCGATGGCGAATAGCGTGACCGGGAGCAGGCCAAGTACTGTGACTATCCAGATGATGGTTTTAAGCATGGTGCAAAGCGAGACCGCCTGATTGGTGCAAAAAGCCACGCCAAGTCGATAAAGTCAAGCACCTGGCGGCGTCCTCTGGTGAACCCGGTGCGCCGGTCGGCATCGGATTTGGTGCAACACCATGCCACGGCGGCGTTAAGGCGGCGCTGACCAGACCCGGAGTGTCTGATCGTTGCGGACGATTCCGGCGATGGTGATCCTCGACTTTTCGGAGTGGTTGATCAGCACGGCTCCAAGGTGCTTCAGGAATATTTTGAGCGTGGACACAGGGGTCCGCTGAATGACGACTCGTTGACAGGAATTGACACGAAAACAGATTGCCCTAAAATCGCTGTGTGGGCATCAGGAATAATTTGATAGTGGCCATTGTCAGCGCCACGTTGGCTCTGATCGGGGGCTACTTTGTCCAGTTAGCACTTCAGCAGCGTTTGAATCCCATTTTGGTCAAGGACGTTTATCGACCCGACCTCTCGAATCTTCCGCAGGACATCCAGCGTGCTATACCGCTTATTCCGGTCAAATACTCATTGGTCCATTCAGGTGGTGCGGCTGCGACAGACGTGACGATTCTGGTAAAGGGCGATGCGCCACTGTCGGCAGCCGACCTGAGGTTCAGTCCCGATTCAGAAAATCACCAGTGCGAGCAGGTTGAACCCCGCACAGTCAGAATCGACGTGCGTGAAATTCGTCCCAATGGTCTTCTTGGCTTCGATATGATGGTTTCGGTGACGAATCAGGTCAAATTTAGCGAACTGGCAAACAGCGCCAAAGTTTACTCTGCGGCGGAATTTGAAGCCCGAAAGAAGAATACATCGCTCATCCAGACGGGGATAATTGTAGCTATTGTCCTTGTCTGGTTGACCCTCCTCGTTGCAGCCGGTACGCTAATATGGAACATGGGAAAATGGTGGCAAAAGGTCGAATCAGGCGTTGCTCCCTCCGAGTTGAGAAACAAGGCGGTCCTCGTGATCCTCGCTATAATTTTCTATGATACAGTCGTGAACAGCCTGGGGCCTGTCAGTGCGTTTTTGCCTGTGCCTCGAATTTCGATCATGGATTTTGTTTGGGGCATAGTGCTGTACTTCCTGATCACTCGTTTTAAGCTGATCGAGGCTTGGTTTGCCTCAAAACCGTCGAGCGGACCCAAAAATACGAGTGCGGAAACGAGGGATGATTTTATAACCAGAGATGTATAGAATGGGACAAACTGTGGTTACCGGCACCTCCCACTTCACCTGCCTCTCAGCCAGTACCCGAGGATAGTCCCCGCCGATCCGAACGCCCACTTTTTGGATGATTCGTCGTAGTTGCCAGAGAGGATGATGTAAAGGGAGCAGCCGAGGATGGCCATGCTCACGACCACTGCCATGGCCTTTTGTAGGGACGGCAGGGGTAAGGATTCTCTGATCGCTCCTGGAGTGCCCGGTCCCTCAATCCTATTACGTTGCGAAAGCTTTTTTAGGCTTAGTTTTGTCTCACTTTTATCTTTCATCTTACTGGTCAGGCGATGTCAACTTGAAGGATCGGACTGATGCGCTTTTCTGACTCTGGGATCAGGGTTCGTTCAACCTCCATTGGCCTAGCACACCCGCCGCCAGCGCCGGATGGCCCGGTGCAGACCACGGCTGCCCAATGACTGGACTTAACCCATCCGCAGCGTTTCACTGGCTCAAATATGACAGACCTATCTGCCCGTCAGTTGCGCCGTGCGGCTGACATCAAGGACAAAATCGAATCACTTCAGACTGAACTTAACCGGCTGTTGGGAAGCACCAATGGCACTGCCGCTGCCCGCAAGCGCCGTAAAATGAGTGCTTTGGCCAGGGCCAGGATCGCTGCTGCGCAGAAGGCACGGTGGGCGAAGCGCCGAGGCGTCAAATCCAGCAAAGCGGCGGCGAAGCCCAGGAGGAAAATGAGTGCCGCAGCTCGCAAGCGCCTTGCACAGCTTGCGAAAGCGAGATGGGCAAAAGCCAAAGCGGCAGGCAGGAAAACGTTATAATCGCAGCCGCTCACGGGGACATTCTCCCGGTATTGGCCAGCCGGGGCGCTGATCGTAACGGGCGGTCCCGGCGTCGGCAAACGATCTGGACGAAGGCCACGGGCGCATCCTTGACCGCTGGCCGGGGTGCCGATCCAATCGGACAAAGTTTGCCATCATTTCCGCCCTGGGCGTTTCCTGAATATCCAGAGGAATGAGCAATTCTTTCGGGCGTGTTGTTGCTTCCTCAAACTTGGGATTGCCCTCTCTTGCGCCAGAACAAACAAGTCTTGGTCTTCCAAGTCCAAGCCTTGGGCCACCTGAAAAACCTCGATGTGGCCTCGCCTTTGGCGGGAGTTTTCGACCTCATCGGCGCACTTCACCCAGAGAGTTCCCCCAGATTTGAGGATGCGTGTCGCCTCCACCATGCCGAGCCGATAGAGGTCCATGATTTCACGATGGCAAAGTTTGGCGGTCGTGCAAGAATTGCTGTAAAACGGCTCAAACCTCATGCCCTCACCGTAATGCGCGTAAGGCGGATCGAACACGACGACATCGAAGCGACGATCAGGATACGGGAGCCTTCGGAAATCATGCGCCGAGCCGGGGCAGGTGATTTTGTCCGATTTGTAGAACACGTAATCCGAGACGTTGATGTTCTGCCAGAACACGCCGCGCCCGAAAGTGATGTCTGCAATCCGGTCGCCCTTGTGCAGGTAGAGACGGGCGACCATGGCGATGAGGTCGGCGTTGTCGCCCTGAATGCAGTTGAAGACTGGCTCGCCGTCCGCCCACGCAGGTTCAATGTGGCCATTGCCATCGAGCCGCCGAACTGCTTCCTCCACATCGCTCGCCGTCACCGGACGGCGCTGCAATCGCGCCGTCTTCAGCGCCAATAGCCAAGCTCGCTTCCTCTGTGCTGCGGCCTTCAACCTGGTCAGCGGGCGGGCCTGCGCCTCGTTCTCCGGCAGCATCCGAATGTCTCCAATTGGAGACAAATCCACGACGACTTCCGACGCCGCGCAAAGCGCATAGGCGCGTGGTCGGCTCAATTCCCATCGCCGGATGCAGTATTCCTCGAACGTGTCGTAATCTGCCCGGTAGAGCCGCTTATCCCGAATTTCTTTGAGCGCCAGGCCGACCTCCAAAAATGATTTCAGCCCTCGGGCAATCTTCCGCTCGGCATGCTCGAAGGTGCGTTGCTCTCGTATTGTGAGCCGGGTGGATGTTCCGTAAAGCTGGACGGCACGAGTTTCGTTCACTGGCACGGGCGCAGAATAGTCAGAACTCCGACGAGTTGCCAGACCAGACCGACCCCGGCTCTGGTACAGCATCTGGACACGGAGCATCGGTCCCGGCGCTAATCCTTCGTCAGGCGCTGGACCTGGACCAAAGCCCACACCGTCCCCGCAATGAGGCTTAGCACGAACCACAAAGCGCCATTGACATCATGGTAGCGCATTTCGCCGTGGACGAGCATGTCGAATGTCGCCTGGATGAACACCAACGCCACTGCAACAAGGACGCCGCCCAGGAAGAATCCAACCACGCTGAACAAAACGAACGCCCTAAAACGGCTCCTGACGGACCAGTCCAGGAAGGAGCCGAAGCCCACGATCAAAAGCCAGATGATGGCGATCCAGGCAAGCACGGTCAGCTCCTGGTCATACAGGGTCCGCAATCATTCTCGCCACATGGATTCCGTGCGGTGCCAGGAAATACAGCCAGGCGTGATCGCCACGGAGTCCCAGATGCAGCAGATGGAGTTTCTCGTCCCGGCCAATCATATCCAGTACTGAATAGTGCGCCCAAAACTGGCTGTCGGGCGGTCTGGTGGGCTGTGGCTCTGCATTGGGTACTGGACGGCCCACCAGCAGGTTGTCGGTTTTGTGCGGGAATAACAGATCATCCTTCCAAACCCAGGCATTATCTACTGGGTCTGTGCCCACGCATCCGTTGCGGTCGAAAATGAGATCGAAAGCGCCGCCATAGACATAATGTTGAATCCTGGCACGAGCCTCCTCCTTGCCGTGATGTGGTGCGCAAAAGATCAGGGCATTGCAATCGCTGAGGTAAGGCAGACATTGCCCGAAATCGGTGAGATCGCCAGGACCGACTGGCTGGTGCGGCCCAGGAAAGAAACAAACCCGGCTGCGCCGGAGCGTTTCAATGCAGCCGAGCGTGATGGATTCAAGAATTTCCGGGGGTGTCATAACTTCCTTCCAAATATCAACGTCCTCGTCATCGTCTCCATTCATGCGGCTTTTCTCTAGTCTTTCGCACCCGCATCCATCAGAAGTTGTTCAATCTTGGTGAGACCCCTTTCACGAGCAATTGACTGGGCAGTCCGTCCATTATTTGCGATGCCTACATCCGCCTTCTCTTTCAACAGGAGCCGAACAATCACTTCATTTGTATTTTGGACTGATATCATTAACGGAGAATCACCGTGGAACCCAGAATCATGAGAAATACCACGAAGATTTGGATCAGCCCCGTGATCCAGGAGCATTCTGACGGTTTCTTCTTGGTTGCCATTCGCAGCTTCCGTCAGTGGGGTGTAATCATGAAACATTTCGATTATGTGCGGCCTTTCCGAATCCAACAGTTCAATGTACGCAAATTGGACGTTTGAGTCGGCACCTTGCGACAGCAGCGATTTGACTTCATTGGTCATGTCATTGATTACAGCCACAGCCAAATCCCTGTTGAGCTGGTTAAAATCCTTGGCTCCCTTTGCCACGAGCATCGTTGCCACCTGGTCCTGTTTACCACGCCTAGCAAGTTGGAGGGCCGTAATCTTGCTGCCGTTCTCACTGATCATCGCCGCATTTATGTCGGCCCCGCCGTCGAGCAGCAGCCTCACGGAGTCGGTGCTGCCTTTGCAAGAAGCGATCATCAGGGGCGTGTATCCGTTTTCAAACGGCTTGTTTACGTCCATTCCAGCCTCAATGAGCAACCGGACAACCAATTTGTCATCGGTGTTGATGCTGTTGAAGAAAGCCGCAGGGCTAAAATCCTTGCCCAACTTCGCCAATTCCTTCCGGGCGGACTCCTGCGGGTTTCCACAGCCGGACAGGAATGCAGTAAAGAGGATAAGAACTGCAAGTTGTGCAAGGTGGAGTGTCGGGATGCCGTTGCAGGCACTGTTCGCATGGGAGATCGGAGTCGATTTTGTTTTCATGTTTCTCTCCAAAGTACGGCTGTTGTTCTCGGCAGAAGTAGCCGCCAGGTAATTTAGAACAATAGTACCAGCGTTTTGGCAAGCATATATTTGGCACTATTGTTCCTGTCACTGCCTCCGCTGCGGCTGGCAGAGTGGCACGGTGCGCTCTCAGGACTTGGCAAAAGCGTTCGGTGTGGTCCTCAGAAAACACCGAAAAGCTAAGAAGATTTCGCAGGAGCTTTTGGCGGAAAAGGCCGACGTGGCCAGTAAAATGGTCAGCCTTGTCGAAAGGTTTGAGCGAAATCCTTCATTGAACGTCGCCGATTCTCTGGCGCAAGGATTAGATGTCCCGCTCTGGCAAATGGTGAAGGAAGCCGACGAGTTGCGGAGGAAGCAAAGACCGAAGAAGGGCTGATCCTCTGGTTATCATGTGGGGCCTGTTTGCCAAGAATGTATAAAACCTGCCTGCTGGATTGCCCCCGAACGCAAACTCAGAGACCGAGAACCAGCCCCCGATTCGTTTTGCCTGCGTGAGCCTATTCTGGTATCCCGATCCTGATGGCAACCCAAGGCACCACTTTCAGGAAGACCGGCAAGCGAGCGCAGGAGGCATCAGGCACAGAAACCTCGGCTGAGAGCGCCATGTCCGAAGTCAGTATGCAAAAATGGAGGGGATTCTCTGGCACATGAGCATCTCCGCCAATGATTTTGCTGACGGCGTGGTGCTGATCGGTTCGCAATTCAGCGAACCGATGCGGGTCATTGGGAACCCGACCACCGGCGACGGCTTCGTGATTCTGAATCTCGTCGGCACCAGGACGAACACCTTCCGCCAGGGCGTCACGCTTACCAAACAAGACCTCAACGCCATCCAGATCGAGCGCAAGGAGGTCGAGTTTCAGGGGAAGCCACGTCTGTTCAAACTCGGCCTCGAATCCTTGCGCATCTCACTCGCCCAGGATTATGACCCTTATTTTGGCCTCTCAATCTCACGAGTTGATCCGCTGCCGCACCAACTCGACGCCGTTTACAATCATCTGCTCAAGTCCGCCCGCTGCCGCTTCCTTCTGGCCGACGATGCCGGTGCGGGCAAAACGATCATGGCGGGCCTGCTGCTCAAGGAACTCAAGCTCCGTGGCCTGGCCGAGCGGGTTCTGATCGTTTGCCCGGCCAACCTCGCCTTCCAGTGGCAGCGTGAAATGGCCGACCGCTTTCAGGAAAGTTTCCACATCCTGCGTGGCGGCGATCCACGTGTCGTGACGGCCAAGGCGCTCCACGCCGACAAGAAGATGCCGGTGCTGGACAACCGCCGACCATGACCTCGCTGGAAACGCTTCGGGCCTTGCAGGCCAAGTCCACGAAGACCACCTGGGCCACGTCCTTGGCCAAATGGGTATCGCCTTCGAGAAGCCGGACCGCTGTCGAGTACACCCAGGTCGATATACCGGGTGGTCGAGTTACAGCGGCACGGTCAACGACAACGGCACAAACAAGAGCGTCACCATCAGTCCGCCGACCGGCAATCTGTTTTTCCGGCTGGAGCATCAATGGGCAGATCGGAGCGAATCGGGAACGGTGAATCTCAAGATTATTTGCGGCGGTCAGACCGGTGCTGACCGGGCCGCGCTGGATTGGGCCATCGAGTATGGCACCCCGCACGGCGGCTGGTGCCCGAAGGGCCGCAAGGCCGAGGACGGTCCAATCGACCTCCGTTACACGATGCAGGAGACGCCGAGCAGCAATTACGAACAGCGGACAGAGTGGAACGTGAGCGACTCTCACGGCACGGTGGTCCTTTCCATCGCAGCCCGGTTGACGGGTGGGTCGAAGAAGACAGTCGAGATGGCACACAAGCACCACAAGCCGGTGCTCCATCTGTCGCGGGAGGCTGGCCCGTCCATGCCGCAGCAGAAACTCCTCTGCTTCCTCCGCAAGCACAGAATCAAGATTCTGAACGTGGCCGGGCCGCGAGCTTCCAAAGAGCCGGAGGTCGCTGGCTTCGTGAAACAGGTTCTGGACAGGACATGGCCGACGACATGAAACGACTGGAACCACCGGACAGCCTCCACCTTGAGGCGGCAGAGAGCTGGCTCGAACTTGGCAACTGGAAGCAGTCCAACGACGCGCAGGACCAGATCGCACCGCAGTTGCGGGCGCACCCTAACGTGCTCAGCGTGCGCTGGCAGGTCTTCGCGGCTGCGGAAAAGTGGGAGGCCGCACTGGACAACCTTTCTGAATCTTCCAACACTTGCGCATCCAAGCACGACGGATACACTGCTCCAGGTTAGGCGGCACTGAGTTTGTCACGCGCGGGACGAAAAAAATAAACTAAACATTTTCTAACGGGGCTTTATGAAATGGTATCACTATGTTGCTTGCTTCTGTGCTGGTCTCTTCTTAACCAACACTGTTCCACATTTCGTCCACGGGGTATCCGGTGACAGTTTTCCCTCTCCATTTGCACATCCACCGGGCAAAGGATTGTCGTCTCCAACGGTAAATGTTCTGTGGGCGCTGGCTAATTTCGTTATCGGATACCTCCTCTTGAGAGTAGGGAAGGTCTCCCAAACAAATAAATGGAGCCTCCTTGCATTTTTTGCTGGTGTCGTTTGTTTCAGTATATTGCTAAGCATTGCACTCGTTGACAAGATGCACTGATGAAGACCGAGCCGCCTAAATCGCTGGAGCCAACGCCGGTTTGCGCCTTCAGTTTTCCGGGAAGTCGCGGGTTGTCCTGAGTCCCGGGCGGCGTGGCTGAGTTCGTTCGGCTATGAGCTGGTCGATCGTGAACAAAGACCCTTCCAACAACGCTGTAACAGGACGGCGGACAACACTCTCGGCGGTTCTTGTTCGCGCGGCTTGGTTTTGCATCCTACTTTTCTGCGTCGCCGGATTGCTGATTTATGCAGCGTGTTTGTCATTCCCCCGTGCGGGTGCTTCCGAGCCGCATGTAGGCGTAGCCGCTTTCAACGAATCTGCCAGCATCTTTATCATGCGGGTCGCCCACGGCCCCTTTCGGTGCCTCGACCGCTTTATTGCTCGCACGATTCTCGAATTGCTTATATTGGTTTTCTGGACAACCGTCCTTTACATGCTTTCTGCGCTGTTGCATCGTCCGCGTTGGGCTTTTCGGCCTTCATCGTCCACACAATGAAATCCGAAACGCCTGTCAAGTGCGCTCCAGCGACCCGCCGCGCCGCTTTTCCGCTCAATGCCGGTCGGCAGTTCGTGAGTGCATCGTGCGCTCTACCGTCCCTGTCGGCGGCGGTTGCTCACCTTTGTTTCGGCTTTATCACACAAATACCATGAAAACACGAATCTTCCTTGTTATCGGATTGATGACACTTCCACAGCTATCTGCGACCGCAGAGCCACAAATCAATGTGTCTGGTTCCGCCGAAGTAAAAGTTGCGCCAGATGAAGTGGACTTGAACGTCGGTGTTGAGACTCGGCATGAAAGTCTGAATGAGGCCAAACGACAAAATGACGAACGGGTCTCCAAGGCCCTTGAGTTTCTCAAGCACAATGGCGTAAAGGACAAGGACGTTCAGACGGATTACATAATGATTGAGCCGCTATATGACCCCAACGCAGGCGTTGATCCCCGCACAGGTTTGCCATTACCCGGTTACGACAAGCACAAATTGCTTGTTGAACCTGTATATTACTTGGTGCGGAAAAGCATCGGCATCAAACTGAACAATATCAGCAGCTTCGACATGGTGTTGAGCGGTTTGATTACCAACGGTGTGAATCATGTTCACCGAATTGACTTTCGGACTTCCGAATTGCGCAAATACAAGGACAAGGCGAGGGCGATGGCCATTCAGGCCGCGAAAGAGAAGGCAGAGGCGATGGCCTCGGAGTTGGGTGTAAAAGTCGGCAAGCCTTACAGCATCAATGTAAACGATTGGAGTGGCTGGTCTGGTTGGTCACCGCAAAGCACTTGGGGATACGGAGGCGGTGGTGGTGGCACATTTCAAAACGTTTCCCAAAATGCTGGAGGCGGTACAGAAAAAACTGGTGCGACCTTTGCGGTGGGGCAGATTTCTGTCTCGGCTAATGTGAATGTGACCTTTTTGATTCAGTAACGCCAGTACCGCACTCCAGCCACCAGCCGCCGCGCCGGGCAGTTGACCGATTTATGAAACTCGAACATCATCATTGCAGGCCACGTCCCGCTCCGGCGGCTGCCCATGAAGGACAGCCCGACAGCGGTGTTCCCACACGAAGGGACTTCCACCCTTCCAGTTCACGCCCATGTCAGGCGCACCAAGCCGGATGCAGCGAACCCTGCGATGACGTTTCGGTTGACAACTCGGAGCAAGTGGCGCAGGGTCGCTGATCCGGAGCCTTAGGCGCTTTGAATTTATGAACATCATTCGTGCAAAAATCGTGGTTTCCTGGTTATCGTTTTTACTATTCTGCTTGTTGGTCTGTATTTCATGGCGTCACAGACTCCTTTGGATAGCTCTGTATGGCTCTGCATGTGTGATTCTCGCACTGATCAAGCCACGGTTGCCAGGGCCACCTCCAAAGATCAGGTTTTTATTGTGGCTGACGATGTTCGTATTCGTGTTCGCGTTGGTTGTTCATGGTTTGCTGTTTCCTTATTCGGCGGCTCTATACCTTGTGGTGAAAATCCTGCTTGCACTGCTCGTGGTTCCGGTGCTTTGCTACAAGGCGTATGCTGATTATATTGCGTTTAGGTCGTCACCTAGCGGAAGCGCCTAACACCTATAAAGCCCGTGCGGTCAACTGAAAAAATGATGTAGTGCCGGGAGTCTTTTTCGACTTCCGTGATCGCGACCTCAGAGCGGGAACTCCGGCTTGATTTCTTAAAGGCGGTCTCGGGCTGAGCGACTGGAACCCATCCAGTCAACGGAGTCCGGCCAAATTCGCTGGAGCCAACGCCGGTTGGACGTTTCAGTTCCGCATTCGCGGTTGACATCGCTGGCCCGGCGTGGCCGTCTCGTCGTTAGGCGTGAGCGTACATGACACGAGAAGAAATCGAAGCCTGTTGGAGAGACCCACGTAACCGGAAGTGGGGTGTCTATTATTGCAAGGCAGACCCACGAGTGATCGTGCCGAAGCATCCGAAGTGGATGGGCTGGACGGTGAATGCAGCCCGCCCAAGCGCAATCCCGGTGGTGCTGCTCCTGCTCGCTGTCTTGATCGGTCCTGTATGGATCGTGGCTGCCAAGGGAGCGGGGATTGGCATTGTGGTTGTTACTGCTGCTGCGACCATTACCGTTGTTTCCGTGTTGTGCGCCCATTTATCTTCACGCACGAAATGAAAGCTTTGAGGCGTAACCAGATCGGTCAAGCGTCCCGCCGCCCCGCTTCTCCGCTCGACGCCGGGTGGCAATTCGGACGCGCCCTTTACGCTCAACCCTGCTCTCCAGCGGCGGTCGCAGAGCTTGAACGCTAGTCCTGTGACCGCGCCCCTTAAACGAGAGTCGCTTTCGGTTCCGCCCGAGACTCTATCATTTGGTGAGGTATCACTGCGATTCGTCAATGTTGTCCCTGACGAGGAGTCACGCGGCTTCGTTCCGTTTTACCATTTCCGCATATTGACCGTCGATGGTTCGGAGGTTGGGCACATCAATTTTCGCGTTGGCGATACAGAGCATGTTCGAGTTTGTGCAGGGCACATCGGATTCGAGATTCTGGAGCCGTTCCGAGGCCGTGGCTACGCACTTCAGGCATGTCGCGCCATTGCACCATTTGTCCGGTCGATTTATGACGCTGTTACGATCACCTGCGACCCAGACAACCGCGCTTCGATGCGGACCATCGAGCGGTTGGGCGCGAGCCTTATTGACGAGGTTGCAGTTCCGCCGCATGATCCGCATTATCAGCGAGGATCGCGCAGCAAGAGACGTTACCGATGGACACCTTGAATGGAACTGACAAACCGGATGCAGTGAACTTCGCGATGACGCTTGAGTTTCGAGTCGGACGCGAGTGGCGCGGGGTCGGTGATCCTTGGCGTTAGACCACATACGAATATGGATTCACCAACGCCACCAAAAACGACATCGTTCTCACACCAGGCAGCCAAGCTCAGTTGGGTTTGCCCCATCATTACCATCATTATCTTCGCGCTTTTGATATTCGACAGACAGGTTATCGCGCGAAAGACTATTGCGCTGGTTGCGGCGGTTGCGCTTTGGCTTGTCGTCATCGGTTTGATTTTCGGCATCGTCGCTCTGTTCGGTATTTCCAAGCACGGCACGAAGGGCATTCTAGCGCCAGCTATCGTCGGCATCATTATCAACGGATTGTTGCTTTCTTTTGTTGTCATGAACTTCATGACATCGAGGGCTAGGGCGATGCAGCAGCACGGCGGTATTGATGCTTCGCCAGTCCGAGCTGTGTGGTCTAACACCTATAAAGCCCGAGCGGTCAACTGAAAAAAGGAGTTCATCACGGAATGTTTTCTTTTCCGTTTAGCGTCCTCAGAGCGGGAACTCCGGCTTGATTTCTTAAAGGCGGTCTCGGGCTGAGCGACTGGAACCCATCCAGTCAACGGAGTCCGGCCAAATTCGCTGGAGCCAACGCCGGTTGGACGTTTCAGTTCCGCATTCGCGGTTGACATCACCGGCCCGCCGTGGCTCAGTTGATTCGTTCGGCGTGATTCACGTTATGCGTTGGGCGATCACATTCTTGATACTGGCAATAGTGACTGGGCTTGTTCTTCCGTATTTCCTTCAGGATAGGCTTGTGGGCATGGGTATCACGCTTCCAACCTGGCGCGGTTCCCACACGAAGGGACTTCCAGCCTTCCAGTTCACGCCCATGTCAGGCGCACCAAGCCGGATGCAGCGAACCCGGCGATGACGCTTCGGTTGACAATCTTGGACGAGTGGCGCAGGGTCGCTGATCTGGAACGTTAGCCAGCGTCGGTAGCATTGGACACATTGCACAAACAAACACACAAAAACGTCAAATAAAACACTATGAAAACGGCAATCATTTCACTATTGGTCGGGCTTTCAGCCTTCATATTTGAGGTCATGCCCACTCATGCCAGCCCGACGCCACCACAGCCATACGCAGCAACCAACGCCGCTGATTATGTCGTTCGCGTCACGTGGACGCGAGACAAAGACACGACACAGTTTCTTCAAGTGATGACTACCGAAGGCAACTTCCAGTTGAGCACCTCTCTGCCGACCGCGGCAGCGGTGCAGGCCACGCAGGTTCAGGTTCCTAGCAGCAACGTCAATTTCGGTGGCGAACTGAAGGTCATCAATTCGGAGCAAGCTAGACTGAGTGTGTCGCTAGGCCGTTCGGTGCCCATTATTGAAGGACATACGGGGCCGTCTGGCAGTTCTACATCCACATACCAATGGCACCAAGAGGGTCTTTCTTCTTCATTTATAGTCACTTTTGGAAAACCGATGGTCATTCAGAAAGACCCAAACGGAGAAGTCTCCGTTTTAGTGAAGCGCGAGTCACCCTAGCCTCGGAGACGACGATACAAGAACATGCTGGCTAACCACCAAAGGATTGAAATGACCGGAGCGCGAGGGTGAAGGGGCGCGTGGAGCGTCATTCCAATCCGTTGTTGAACCAGCCCGTGGGAGTTTTGCCGGTTGTTACTCTTCTGCTTTGCCTTTTG